>FTDY01001234.1_pt1 | contig 12264 bp, 10 predicted proteins | sample 1640031 | NCBI WGS metagenome assembly FTDY01 (sample SAMEA3914816, study PRJEB12502) | metagenome | biome: forest; material: soil | place: USA | collected 2011-09-16 | depth 0.3 m
CGGCTGCATGTGGGGCTGTCGCCCACGTATTCGGGATGTCCTGCGACGGAAGTGATCCGCCGCTGCGTGGGCGAGGCGCTGGCCGAAGCTGGCTACGGCGAGGCGGTGCTGGAAGAGGTCATCGCTCCAGCCTGGACGAGCGACTGGGTCACGGAGGAAGGGCGCCGCAAGCTCAGAGAATTCGGGATCGCGCCGCCTGACAACGCGGTCGCCGTGCCACGGCATCTCTTCAGCGCGCCGGCCGTGACGTGTCCCCGTTGCGCGAGCCAGTCGACCGAGAGAGTGAGCGAGTTCGGCTCCACTCCCTGCAAGGCGCACTATCGCTGCCGCGCGTGTCTCGAGCCGTTCGACTATTTCAAGTGCATATGATTGTCAGGTGTAAGCGGCCATGCTCCGATTTCACTCACTTCGCATAGCCGACATCCGCCCTGACGCGGACGATGCCGTGGCGATCTCGCTGGATGCTACGGCGGATGTGCGCGGGGAATACACCGGTTTGCCGGGGCAACACATCGTGCTGCGGACGCAGATCGATGGCAGTGAGGCGCGCCGGACCTATTCTCTCATCAGCGCGCCAGGAGTGTGGCCACTTCGAATCGCCGTGCGCGTCCACCCATCGGGTGCAATGTCGCGGCATCTCGCCGACAAGCTGCGCGTGGGTGACACAATCGACGTACTCCCGCCGAACGGAAGCCTGACGCCGCGGTTCGCTACGCCGGAGCGACGGACCTTCGTGGCTTTTGCCTCCGGATGCGGGATCACACCCGTTCTGAGCGTCGCCAGGGCCGTGCTCGCGGCGAATGCGGGCAACCGGTTCATCCTGTTCTACGGCAACACCCAGACCGCGCGCGCCATGTGCCTCGAGGAGCTCCTCGCGCTGAAGGACCGCCACCTCGATCGGCTGGCGCTGCACTTCGTCATGAGCCAGGAGCCGCAGGAAGTGGATCTCTACAATGGCAGGCTCGATGCGGAGCGGGTGAAGCAGCTGGCGCAGACGATCTTCCGCACGCCGTCCGTCGCGGAGTATTTCGTCTGCGGCCCGGGAAAGATGATCGAGAATGTCACGGCAGCGCTGCGCGAGCTGGGAGTCGAGGCAGAGCGTATCCACGGGGAGCATTTCGCGGTGCAGGCGGAGGGCGCGCGAGCGCTGGAGCCTGCTCGGGCCTCCGACCCGGCGGCCGCTCCCACCCAGAGTCACGCGGCGGATGAGGCCGAGGTGACGGTGATCATGGACGGGCGCCGACGCTCATTCAAGATGCGCATGAATGCCGAGAGCGTGCTCGACGCTGCCGGGAAGGCGGGACTCGAGCTGCCCTTCTCGTGCCGCGCGGGTGTTTGCTCGACCTGTCGCACGAAGGTCGTCCGCGGCGAGGTCGAGATGGAGCAGAACTACGCGCTCGAGGAATGGGAGCTGGAGGCAGGCTACATTCTGGCGTGCCAGTCGCGTGTGAAGACCCCGCAGCTCGAACTCGACTACGATGAGAAGTGATCATGAGCTACCAAACCATCCTCTTCGAATCCGCTGACGGGGTCGCGCGGCTCACGCTGAACCGCCCGGAGCGACTGAACAGCTTCAACGTCGCCATGCACGATGAAGTGCGCGCCGTGCTGGCAGGCGTTGCGTCGGATTCCACCGTTCGGGTGTTGGTGATCACCGGGGCGGGGCGCGGCTTCTGCGCCGGCCAGGACCTCGGGGACCGGGCCGTTTCCCCGGGGGGAGCGGGCGCGGACCTGGGAGAATCGATAGAGAAGTACTACAAGCCACTCGTGCTGACCCTGCGAAGCCTGCCCGTCCCAGTGATCGCAGCCGTCAATGGAGTCGCGGCGGGCGCGGGAGCGAACATCGCCCTGGCCTGTGATCTCGTGATCGCAGCCCGCTCCGCCAGCTTCGTGCAGGCGTTCTCGAAGCTCGGCCTGATACCGGACTCGGGCGGCACCTGGTTCCTGCCGCGCCTCATCGGCAATGCCCGTGCGCTGGGACTCGCCCTGCTGGGGGAGAAGCTCGCCGCGGAGCAGGCGGCCGAGTGGGGACTGATCTGGCGCTGCGTCGAGGACGCGCAGCTCACGGACGTCGTCGCGGAGCTTGCGCGCCATTTCGCCGCGGCTCCGACCCTGGGCCTCGCGCGAACCAAGCAAGCCATGTACGAGAGTTGGGGCCGCACTCTCGAGCAGCAACTCGATGCCGAGCGCGACTATCAGCGGGAGCTTGGCCGCACTGCCGACTACGCGGAAGGCGTCGCGGCATTCTCCGGTAAGCGCGCTGCGAAATTTCTGGGCCGCTAGAGGAGCGCCCGTGCACACTGCGCAGGAGCCGGGAGACACGATGAGCGAGTCGGAAGAACGCGCGCAGCGGCTCGCCGAGCGCACCGCAGAGGCGATGTTTGAGCGCGACCGGGCCTCGCAGATGCTCGGGATGCGCATCGCCGAGATGCGCCCTGGGTATGCGCGGGTGGTCATGGACGTGCGTGCGGACATGGTCAACGGCCTGCGCATCTGCCATGGCGGACTCATCTTCTCGCTGGCGGACAGCGCATTCGCGTTCGCCTGCAATTCCTACAACGAGAAGACGGTGGCCGCGGCCGCCCAGATCGATTTCCTCGCACCCGCCCGCGAAGGAGACGCGCTCACCGCAGTGGCAAGGCAGGCCTGGCGATCGGGGCGCAGCGGGATCTACGAAATCACGGTGACCGACCAGAACGGCAAGCCGATCGCGTTGTTCCGGGGCCGCGCGCACCGCATCGACGGGACCGTGACGGGTCCGTAGCCGCACTTGCAGGGAAATGTATGCAGCTCCAGAGCTTCGCGACCGGAAGATGGCAGGGCGGGACACGCAATCTCGCGGACCTGTGCGACGCGACGACCGGCGAGGTGATCTTCCGCGCGTCGGCCGATGGCCTCGACTTCGCGGGGATGTTGGAGCACGCGCGCACGGTCGGCGGACCGGCACTGCGCAAGCTCACGTTTCACGACCGCGCCGGCCTGCTGAAGGCGCTGGCGAAGATGCTGATGGAGCACAAGGAGGAGTTCTATCGCCTCTCCTATGCGACCGGCGCCACCCGGAACGATTCCTGGATCGACATCGACGGCGGGATCAGCACCCTGTTCGTCTACGCCAGCAAGGGCATGCGCGAGCTTCCCGACGATCGGGTGTTCGTCGACGGCGGCGTCGAAGCACTGTCCAAGAGCGGGGCCTTCATCGGACAGCACATCTGTGTTCCGCTGGAAGGCGCGGCCGTGCACATCAACGCGTTCAACTTCCCCGTCTGGGGGATGCTCGAGAAGCTGGCGCCGGCGTTGCTCGCAGGAATGCCCGTCATCGTCAAGCCCGCCACCGTCACGTCTTATCTGACGGAGCAGGTCTTCAGGCGCATGGTGTATTCCGGAATACTTCCCGACGGCGCCATCCAGCTCATCTGCGGCTCCGTGGGCGATCTCTTCGAGCACCTGGGCTGCCAGGATGTCGTCTCCTTCACGGGTTCCGCGAGCACCGCGCAGCGGCTGAAGACTCACGCGCGCATCGTTCGCGACGCGGTGCGCTTCACCGCCGAGACGGACTCGCTGAATTCCTCCATCCTGGGCCCGGACGCGCTGGCGGGATCCCCGGAATTCGACCTGTTCGTGCGCGAGGTGGCGCGCGAGATGACCGTCAAGGCGGGCCAGAAATGCACCGCGATCCGCAGGGCCATCGTGCCGGCGGCCCGGGTGGCCGAAGTCATCGATGCGCTGCGCGCGAGCCTGAGCAAGACCGTCGTGGGCGATCCGCGCCTCGATCAGGTGAAGATGGGCCCGTTGGCCTCTCTGGGCCAGCGGCACGAGATCCGGGAGCAGCTCGGGAAACTCCAGCAGGAGGCCGAGACGCTCCTGGGCGGAGCAGATCCGGCGCTCGTGGGAGCGGATGCCGCCAAGGGCGCATTCGTCGCACCGACGCTGTTGTATTGCCGCTCGCCCCGCGAGGCGCGGCAGATCCACTCGGTCGAGGCGTTCGGCCCCGTGTGCACCGTCGTGCCGTACGAGGATCTGCCCGATGCGATTGATCTGTCGCGTCGCGGCGGGGGCAGCCTCGTCAGTTCGGCGTTCACGGCGGATGAGGACGTCGCAGCGCGGCTGATCGTCGGACTCGCGCCCTACCACGGGAGGCTCCTGGTCGTGAATCGGGAGTGCGCCCAGGATTCGACGGGACATGGCTCGCCTCTGCCGCATTTGGTGCACGGCGGGCCCGGACGTGCTGGCGGCGGCGAGGAAATGGGGGGAATCCGCGGCGTGCTGCACTACATGCAGCGCACGGCGGTGCAGGGGACACCGAGTGTCGTAACCGCGGTCACGAGGCGTTGGCTCAAGGGGGCTCGCCAGTTGGATCCGGGAATGCATCCGTTCCAGAAGCCCTTCGGTGCGCTCGCGATAGGGGACACGTTCAACTCGGCGGAGCGCGAGATCACTGTCGAGGACATCGAGCGCTTCGCGGAGCTTTCCGGCGACCACTTCTATGCGCACATGGACGAGCAGCAGGCACGCCGCAATCCACTGTTCGGTGGCCGTGTAGCCCACGGTTACTTCCTCGTGTCGGCGGCTGCAGGCCTGTTCGTCCACGCTCCCTACGGCCCCGTGCTCGCGAACTACGGCATCGACGGGTTGCGGTTCACGAAGCCGGTAAAGCCGGGCGATCGCATCAAGGTGCGGCTGACGTGCAAGGAAAAGTCGCTGCGCGCCGGCAACGACTATGGCGAAGTGCGCTGGGCCGCCGAGATCACGAACCAGGCCGACGAGACCGTTGCCGCCTATGACGTGCTGACGATGGTGAGCGAGAAGGCCATCCCGGACGCATGATCCGCCCCCCGGGTGATGCGCCCGCCGCGCGATGCGCCCGCCGCGCGATGCGCCCGCCGCGCGATGCGCAAGCCTAGGGCATGCCGCAGGTTCAGCTGTCCGGCCCGACCCGGAACGCGTGGCCGCGGGTTGAAACGGCCTTGACCAGGCACCAGACGCGCAATCCGGGCGTGAGGCCGAGTGCCGAGACGGCACCATGTGTCACCCGTGAGAGCACCGTGCCGTCACCGATGTCCACCGACACGAGTACCGCATCGTCGTGCGGGTCGTCGCTCAATTCGACAATCGTTCCTTCCAGTGCATCGCGAACGCTCAAGCCCTGGGGCGGCTGCAGCGCAATGATGATGTCACGTGCGAGAAGCTGGACTCTGACCGCCGTTCCTACATGGGTATCGCGCGCCGTCACGTGAAGTACCCCCCGTCCGAGCTGCAGGTCCACGAGTTGGAAGTCGCTCGTGCCGCGTGTCGCTTCGACGTGCACGACCTTCCCATCGAGAACGGATCCCACGGCGTCGGGCCCAACGATAGCGCGTAGCTCGGCAGACAGGCTCACCTCGCTCAATGACCCTTGGGCGACGACGCTCCCCGCCTCCATGACCACGACATGCGTCGCCAGGCGCACGACCTCTTCGAACTGATGGCTCACATAGACCATGGGGATCGACAGCCGGTCGCGCAACGCTTCCAGGTAGGGCAGCACTTCCTCGCGGCGGGCTGCATCCAGGGCGGCAAGCGGCTCGTCTAGCAGCAGCAATGACGGTTGCGAGAGCAGCGCCCGGCCGAGCGATACGCGCTGGCGCTCACCTCCGGAAAGCTGATGGGGGCGGCGGCGGAGAAAGGGCGCGATGCCCAGGAGCGCGACGACCTCATCGAAGCCGATGATTTGCGCCGCGCGGGCGGCGCGCTTGCGCCCGTAGAGCAGGTTGCCGAGCACGGTCAGGTGGGGAAAGAGGCGCGGATCCTGGAATACATAGCCGATCCTGCGGCGCTCCACCGGCACCGCGATTCCCGCCGCGGTATCCGTCAGCACCGTGCCGTTGAGCCGCACGGACCCCTCATCGGGCTCGAGCAGGCCGGAGATGAGATTGACGAGGGTGGTCTTGCCGCAGCCGGAGCGGCCGAACAGGGCGACGACCCCTGGCGCAGGCACCTCGAAATGGGCGCTGAGCGTGAATCCGTCCCGCCGCTTCAAGAGGCTCGCCTGCAGCATTGCCGTGTTCTTTCCTGCTCAGCGGCCCAGGTAACGGCGCACGCGGCGCGCCAACAGCTCGGCCAGCAGCAGGCCGGTGAGGCCGAGCGTGATCGACATGACTGCGAGCCTCGCCGCCGGAGCATCGCCGGTGGGAGACTGCATCGCCGTGTACAGCGCAAGGGGCAGCGTGCGCGTCACGCCGGGGATGTTGGAGGCGAAGGTGATGACAGCGCCGAACTCGCCGAGGCCCGCGGCGAAGGCGGTCACCACACCTGCGAGGATCCCGGGAAACATGAGCGGCAAGGAGATCGTGAGGAAACGATCCAACGGACCTGCACCCAGGGTGCGAGCCGCCGCCTCGAGGCCTCGATCCACTGTCTCCAGCGCGATGCGGATGGCGCGCACCATGAGTGGAAAAGTCATCACGGCCGTGGCCAATGCGGCACCCGCAGTTGTAAATGCCAGCTCTATGCCCAGATAGCGGTGCAGCCAGCTCCCCAGGGGACCGTGCGCGCCGAACAGGATGAGCAGTACATAGCCGACGGCGACCGGCGGCAGCACGAGCGGCAGGTGCACGAATACATCCAGAGCGGTCCGGCCCGGAAAACGGGCACGCGTCAGCAGCCAGGCCGTCAGCACCGCAAGGGGCATGCTGAAGAGCACGCTGCGGGCCGCGACCTCGAGGCTCAGGCGCAGGGCCTCCAGCTCCTCCGGACTCATCGCGTTCATAGCGCCTAGCTTACGCGAGCCTTGACTTCCCCGGGTCCGCCCGCACGTTCTGCAGGGCACGCCCCTTGCGGGCGCTGTCTGGAGCGGCAAGCGCCGGAGTGAGAATGAGCAGCGACCGTCAGTTCGGCTGGATGTGGGCCCAGGCCTGTGAGCTCCTGGAACAGGCTGAACGCCTGCAGCGCCAGTACGTCCGCTACGTCGGACCGGGCGTCGATTCGGCCGTGTGGGAGCCACCGGTGGACGTCCAGGAGAGCGACGGCGAGATCCTGCTTCAATTCGCCATGCCGGGCGTGCAGCCCGAACAGATCAACATTTCGCTGGACTCGGAGGCGCTGACGGTGAGCGCCGTGCGTCCAGTGCGGCTGGCCCATCGGAACGCGCTGATCCGGCGCCTCGAGATTCCACACGGCCGCTTCGTGCGGCGCATTCCGCTCACCGGAGCGCCCATGCGCCTGGTGGAGTCCTCTTACGTGAACGGCTGCCTCGAAGTGAGGCTTGCCCGGATCACGCCCACCCCTACGCGGACAGGTTAACCAGGTTATGGCCGACAGCGAACAGACAATCTCAACGGCTCCTATCGAGCTGCCGCCTCTGCCCGCGGACGTCATCGCCATTGTGCCGATGCGCAACGTGGTGTTGTTCCCCGGCGTCGTGCTGCCGATCACGGTGGGGCGCGAAGAGAGCATTGCCGCTGCGCAGGAAGCGGTGCGCACCGGGCGGAAGGTCGGGATCCTCTTGCAGCGGGACCCCTCGGTGGAGAAGCCGAGGGCACGGGATCTCTACGAGATCGGCGTCCTGGCATCCGTCGTGCGCTACGTGACCGCGCCGGATGGAACCCACCACATGGTCTGCCAGGGCGAAAGCCGCTTTCGCCTCACCGAGCTCGTGAGAGAGACCCCGTTTCTCGCCGGGCGCATCGAGACACTGGCCGAGGTTGGCGCCGCGGGCTCGGAGGTGGAGGCGCGGCTCGAGGTCCTCAAGGAGCGCGCCAGCGAGGCGCTCGCCCTGCTGCCGCAGGTGCCGGCCGAACTCACCCGCACGATCCAGTCCATCCAGTCCGCGAGCCAGCTCGCCGATCTGATCGTGAGCTTCATGGACGTGAAGCCTGCCGAGAAGCAGGAAATGATCGAGACCCTCGACCTGAAGGAGCGGCTCGACAAGGTGCTGAAGCTCCTCGCCCACCGGGTCGAGGTGCTGAAGATCACACGCGACATCTCGGAGCAGACCCAGGAGGCCCTGGGCGAGCGCCAGCGCGAGGCGATCCTGCGCGAGCAGATGCGCCAGCTGCAGAAGGAGCTCGGAGAATCCGAAGACGGCAGCGGGGACCTGGATGAGCTGGAGAAATCGATCGCGGGCGCCGGCATGTCCGCGGAGGTCGAGGAGCACGCGCGCAAGGAGCTGAAGCGCCTGCAGCGTATGAACGAGGCCAGCCCGGAGTATGGGATGGTGCGCTCCTACCTCGACTGGCTCGTCGCGCTGCCCTGGAGCAAGACGGACGCCGAAGACATCGACATCCAGCGCGCACGCCGCGTCCTCGACGAGGACCACTACGGCCTCGACAAGGTGAAGCGGCGCATCCTCGAGTACCTCGCGGTGCGCAAGCTCAATCCCCAGGGCCGCAGTCCCATCCTGTGTTTCGTGGGCCCGCCGGGCGTGGGCAAGACCTCTCTCGGCCAGAGCATCGCCCGCGCACTGGGCCTGAAGTTCGTGCGCGCAAGCCTCGGCGGCGTGCATGACGAAGCGGAGATCCGCGGCCATCGGCGGACGTACATCGGCGCATTGCCCGGCAACATAGTGCAGGGCCTGAAGAAGGCGGGCACGCGCAATCCGGTGTTCATGCTCGATGAGATCGACAAGCTCAACGCGAGCCACCAGGGAGACCCGTCCTCGGCCATGCTCGAGGTGCTCGATCCGGAGCAGAACTCGACGTTCCGCGACAACTACATCGCGCAGCCTTTCGACCTGAGCCGCGTGCTGTTCATCGCGACGGCGAACGTGCTGGAGACGATTCCCGGGCCGCTGCGCGACCGCATGGAGATCATCCAGCTGACCGGCTACACGAGCGAGGAGAAGCTGCAGATCGCCAGGCGCTTCCTGCTCCAGCGCCAGCTGAAGGCGAACGGCTTGAGCGAGTCGCAGGTGAGCGTGACCGATGCGGCGCTGGCCCGCGTCATTGCCGAGTACACGCGGGAGTCCGGGTGCCGCAATCTGGAACGTGAGATCGGCGGGCTGCTGCGTCACGCGGCCGTGCGGATCGCCGAAGGAAAGGTGGCCAGCGTCCAGATCGACGCTGTGGACGTGCCGACGATCCTGGGGCCCGGGCGGTTCGAGAATGAGGTGGCGCAGCGCACCTCGGTGCCGGGGGTGGCCACGGGCCTTGCGTGGACTCCGGTGGGCGGGGACATCCTGTTCGTCGAGTCGGCGCGCATGCCCGGCAGCGGCAAGCTCATTCTGACGGGTCAGCTCGGGGACGTGATGAAGGAGAGCGCTCAGGCGGCCCTGAGTCTGGTGAAGGCCCAGGCGACGGAGCTGGGCATCGATCCGAAGCTCTTCGACCAGAGCGATATCCACGTCCACGTTCCTGCGGGTGCCATTCCGAAGGACGGTCCCAGCGCGGGTGTGGCCATGTTCATCTCGCTGGCATCCCTGCTGCGGCGCCAGGCGGTGAGACCGGATGTCGCGATGACTGGCGAGATCAGCTTGCGGGGTCTCGTCCTGCCGGTTGGCGGCATCAAGGAGAAGATGATCGCGGCGGCGCGCGCGGGTATCCGCAAAGTGATTCTGCCGGCCCGCAACCGGCGCGACCTGGAAGACATCCCGCAGAGCGCACGCTCACTGCTGGAGTTCGTGTGGGTCGAGCGGGTGTCGGAGGCTCTGGAGGTCGCTCTCGGAGCGAGCGTCCCGGACGAGGCGATCCCTGCCGGGAAGATCCCGGTGAGAGCCGAGGACCAGTTGGCTACGGTGTGAGGGTCGGGTCAGGTGAGGGTGACGAACAACCCTGCCGCGCCCAGTGCGAACACGACCAGCCCGACGGCGGTGGCTGCCGCGCGGGCTGGGACGTGACGAGTTACCCACGCCGCGACCGGTGCGGCGCTCGCTCCGCCAATCAGCAGAGCGATCACCATGTCGTAGCGCACCCGCCCCACCTGAAACCACAGCGCTACGCTGATAGCGAGCGTGACGAAGAATTCGACTGCATTGGCGGTGCCGATCGCGAAGCGAGGCGCAACACCACGGGCAATCAGCGTGGTCGTGGTGATCGTGCCCCAGCCACCCCCGCCCACCGCGTCGAGGAATCCGGCAACCGCTCCCAGCGATCGTCCTGGTGCTCCCACCGCCAGCGGCCTGCGATGCAGGATCACCCTCCCGAGCACGAACAGCGACGTGATGAGCAGGTAGCCCCACACGAACGGCTGAATGACTTGAGTCGGTACGTGCGCCAGCACGCTCGCCCCGATCACCCCGCCGAGGACTCCCGGCAGCAGCAGCGAAAAGAAGACCTTGCGGTCGAGATTTCCGAACCAGGCATGCGAGGCGCTCGAGACGCCGGTCGTGGCGATGAGGGCCGCGTGCACGGCCGCGCTCGTGAGCGCGGGAGAGACTCCCAGGGCCGCCAGGCAGCCGCTCGCGACGAGTCCGTAGCCCATGCCGACCGAGCCGTTGATCAACTGGGCCGCAAAGCCTACCGCGATCAGCCAGCCGAATTCGGGAGTGAGGGACATGGCTCGTGGGTCCTGGATTTCAGGCCACCAGCACCTTGACGAGCGAGATGGGCGGACCCTCGGGCGGGACGGTCGCATACGCACTCAGCCCGCGCTGCTCGAGCCATTCGGGATTGAACAGCCGCGACTGATACTTCGCTCCGCCATCGCACAGCACGGTGACGATGGTGTGCCCACGGCCCAGCTCGAGCGCGATGCGCACGGCGGCCGCGACGTTGATGCCGCTCGTGCTGCCGAGGAACAGTCCCTCTTCATGCAGCAGGCGGTAGACGAAGCGCACCGAGTCGGCATCCTCGATGTGCACGGCATCATCGATCGGCGCGTCCTTGAGATTGGCCGTGACGCGGCCGATACCGATCCCTTCCGTGATCGAGCCGGTCCCCGTCGCCTTGAGGGTGCCGTTGCGCACGAACTCGTACAGGCTGCTGCCGGGCGGATCCGCGAGCACGCAGCGGATCGAGCGGCGGCGCGACTTCAGGTACTCCGACACGCCGGCGAAGGTGCCGCCGGTGCCGCTCGCCGCGACGAAGGCGTCGACGCGCCCGTTCGTCTGCGACCAGATCTCAGGCCCGGTGGTCTGTAGGTGCGCCTGGCGGTTCGCCGTGTTGTCGAACTGATTCGACCAGATCGCGTTCGGCAGGGAGGCGGCCAGCCGCTGTGCCACCTTCTGATACTGGTTGGGATTGCTGTACGGAACCGTAGGGACCTTGTGCACGTCCGCACCCAGCATCTCCAGCAGCTGGTACTTCTCCGGCGACTGGTTGTCGGGCATGACGATGACGCAGCGGTAGCCGCGTGCCTTGCAGACATGAGCGAGGCCGATCCCGGTGTTGCCAGCGGTGCCCTCGACCACAGTTCCGCGCGGCGGTAGTTCGCCGCGGCGCTCGGCATCGGCGACGATCGCGCGCGCGGCGCGGTCCTTCACCGATCCGCCCGGATTGAGGAACTCCGCCTTGCCGAGAATCTCACAGCCGGTTTCTTCGCTGACACGGCGTAGACGGATCAGTGGAGTGTTGCCCACTGACCCGACGAATCCATCCGAGATGCTCATGCAATCGCTCCAGGCTCTGGAACCGCGGTGGCCACGAGGGCGTCCGCGCCCGCGAACGCAGCGACCTCGCCCACAATCAACAGTGCAGGCGCAGCCACCGTGGCCGCCTGGACGATGGCAGCGATGGTTTCGAGCGTGCCCCGCAGGATGCGTTGCTCGGGAAGAGTTGCGCGTTCGATCACCACGGCGGGGTGTTCGGCGGGCGCACCGGCCGAACGCAGCCTGGCGACGATCTGTGCAAGTTGCGCGACGCCCATGTAGAACACGACGGTGCGGTGGGGACCGGCGAGGTGGCGCCAGTCGAGTGTGCCGTCGTCGAGGACATGTCCGGTGACGAACGTGACGCTTTGCGAGAGCTTGCGATGCGTGAGGGGGATCCCGGCGGCCGCCGCTGCCCCCAAGGCCGCAGTGATTCCTGGGACCACGATGAATGGAATGCCGTGCGCGCTCAGCACCTCAACTTCCTCGCCGCCGCGGCCAAATATGAAAGGATCGCCTCCCTTCAGTCGCGCGACACGCAGGCCGCGCCTGGCATGCTCCACGAGCAGCTCGTTGATCCGCTCCTGTGCAAACGCCTCACCGGCTTCCTTGCCCACAAATACGCGCTGCGCATCGCGCCGCGCGCGCTCTAGAACGGCATCCGGCACGAGGCGATCGTAGAGCACGACATCCGCCTGTTGCAGAAGCTGCAGGGCGCGCAGGGTCAGCAGGTCAGGATCTCCGGGTCCCGCACCTATCAGGTACAC
>FTDY01001760.1_pt1 | contig 12264 bp, 11 predicted proteins | sample 1640031 | NCBI WGS metagenome assembly FTDY01 (sample SAMEA3914816, study PRJEB12502) | metagenome | biome: forest; material: soil | place: USA | collected 2011-09-16 | depth 0.3 m
GCAGGTCCGGCAGGGCTTGCATCATTCCTCGGCGGCGAGCAGCTCGGCCTGATGCTCCTGCTGGAGGGCGTCCAGCAGCTCGTCCATCGATCCGTCCATGATCTGCTGGAGCTTGTAGAGTGTGAGATTGATGCGGTGGTCGGTGACGCGGCCCTGCGGAAAGTTGTAGGTGCGGATTCGCTCGGAGCGGTCACCGCTGCCCACCTGCAGCCGGCGGGACTGCGCCTGCGCGCTCTGCTGTTTGTGCTGCTCGGCGGCCAAGAGCCGTGCCTTCAGCAGGGCCATGGCCCGCGAGCGGTTCTTGTGCTGCGAGCGTTCATCCTGGCACTCCACCACGATGCCCGACGGTAGATGCGTGATGCGGATGGCGGAGTCGGTCTTGTTGACATGCTGGCCGCCCGCCCCTGAGGAGCGGAAGGTGTCGACGCGCAGGTCCGCCGGATTCAGGTCGATCTCCTCGATCTCATCCAGCTCGGGAAGAATGGCGACCGTGACCGCCGAGGTGTGAATGCGCCCCTGCGCCTCGGTTGCCGGCACGCGCTGCACGCGATGCGTCCCCGATTCGAACTTGAGCCGGGAGAAGGCGCCGCGGCCCGCGATGCGCGAGATGACTTCCTTGTAGCCGCCATGCTCGCCGTGGCTTTCGCTCAGAACCTCCACCGTGAAGCCCTTGGACTCGGCGTAGCGGCCGTACATCCGCAGCAGGTCGCCGACGAAGATCGCCGCCTCATCGCCTCCCGTGCCGGCGCGGATCTCCAGAAAGAGGTTCTTGTCGTCGCGCGGATCCTTCGGAACGAGCAGCTTGCGCAGCTCGCCCTCTTCCCTTTCGATCTCGCCCTCGACGCGGGACACCTCCTCGGCTCCCAGGGCGCGCATGCCGGCGTCCTCGTCGGCCAGCAGCTCACGTGCGGCGGCCAGATCGCGCTCCAGACTGTGGTAGCCCTGGAAGCGCTCCGCGAGCGGCTGCAGCCGCGCGTACTCCATCGACAGGTCCCGAAATTGCTGCGAACCCCCGGCCACTTCCGCGGTCGCAAGCAGCCGGCCGACCTCTTCGAAGCGGTCGGTCATCTTATCCAGGCGCTGGCGTATGGATTCCTTCATGGGTGTCGAGGGCATGGCGCGGGCGCGGCATTCTCCGGGATCGCCGCGGCCGGTGACAAGGCGCGAAATGCGCGCCGGCGGAGGAGGCCGTACCATAGTCCGCGTGCGCCCCCACCAAAGCATCCCTTCCTGGCTGATCCTGAGCCTGGCCTGGCTCCTGCCGGGCTGCGCGTCCGCGCCCCAGAAAGTCGCTCCCGAGAGGCACGACGCCGCCGCCCTGACGGTCGTGGCGGAGATTGCCCTGAAGCGGGGCGATTGCAAGGGCGCCTCTGAGGCCTACGCCAAGGCGGCATCCGTCGGCGCCGCGTCCCTGGCCCGCCGGGCAAGCGAGGTGGCGCTGACCTGCGAGCATCTGCCGGCCGCCTGGCAATCGGTCAGCCGGTGGCGCTCCCTCACTCCCGATGACCGCGAGGCGATGGCCACGTACGCGGCAGTTGCGCTCAAGCTCTACCGGCTGCCGGAAGCGCGCGTTGCCATCGGCGAATTCTCCCATTCCAGCAGTCCGATCCACGGTCCCACGGACCCGGCGGAGTACGGCCTGCCCGAACTGGCCGGGCTGCTGCTCGAGCACTCGGACGCGGCCGCCGTATTGACGGCCATGGCCGGCGCACTGGAGCCGGAAAACCCATCGCCCGACACCCTTGCGCTGCTCGGGGAGCTGGCCCTCAGCGCCTACGATGCGAAGCGCGCGCAGCACTACGCGGAGCTGGCGCTGCAGCGCGATCCAAAGAGTTTTGCGGCCCTGCGGGTACTCGCGCGCGCGTACGTGATGCATGGAGATGCCCCGCATGCCATCGAGACGGCGCGCGCCGCCATGCATGTCGACGCAGCCCGGGGAGCGTTCGAGCTTGCTGAGATTCTGACGGAGCTGGACCGCGTCGAGGAAGCGCACCAGGAGCTCGAGAGACTGCGTAACACCAACGCGCCGACCGGGGAGATCGATCGGCGCCTGGCACTGCTGGCCCTCGATTCAGGGGACCTCGATGAGGCCGAACAGAGGTTCTCGCAGCTCGCCTCCTCCGGTGAGGGCAACGACTCCACGCTCCTGTTCCTTGCCGACATCGCGGTCCGCAATGGCAATCCTGACGAAGCCCTCGCCGGGTACCGGAAGCTGGCGGATTCCTCGGTTGCGCTGCCTGCGCGCTCGCGCGCGGCGGCATTGTTGATGGCCCGCAAGGACCGCGCAGGGGCGCTGGCGCTGCTCGATGACTACGCGACGGCGCACCCGGAGAGTGAGTTCGAGCTGACCCTCGCCAAGGCCCGACTGCTGGCCGATCATGGTGAGGCGGATACCGGCCTGACGCTGCTCGTGACGGCGCTCGATCGCCATCCCGATCATCCGTCGATCCAGTACGACCGTGCCGTCATCCTCGAGCGCGCCGGCAGGGTCCGCGAGTCGGTCGACGTGCTGGAGAAACTGCTCGTCCAACGGCCCGACGATCCCGTTCTCACCAATGCGCTGGGCTACACGCTTGCCGATCACAGCCTGGAGCTGCCGCGCGCCGAGACTCTCATTCAGAGGGCGCTGAATGTTTCCCCGGACAGTCCCGCGGTGCTCGACAGCTTCGGCTGGGTCCGGTACCGCCAGGGCGACCCCCGGGGCGCGGTGCCCATGCTCGCAAGGGCTTATTCGATCGAGCATGATTCTGAAATCGCGGCGCATTGGGGCGAGGTGCTCTGGGCGAGCGGTGCCCACCAGGACGCGCGCCGGGTCTGGGCGGCCGCACTCGCGCGTGATCCGTCGTCGGCACCCCTCAAAGCCACCCTCGCGCGCTTCCTTCCTGATGCGCAAGCAACTCACGGGACGCAATGATCAGATCCGAGCCTCGGGCGGCGCAGACCGGATGCTGGCGGACGGCGAAAATCGGGTGCTGCCTGGCACTCCTCGGCATCGCACTGTCCGCGTGCGTCACGCAGCCAGTGCAGCCTCCAGGGGCGGGCCAGACCTGGGATTCGCGGCGTCCCCAGCTGCAGGGACGGGAGCATTTCGACCTCAAGGGCCGGGTCGCCGTCGCGGCGGGCAATGATGGATTCAACGCGCGACTGCTGTGGAAGCAGACCGGCACGCGCTCGACCGTGGCTCTGGACGGCCCGCTGGGAGCGGGCGGGGTGCAGATCACCAGCGATGGGACCGCGCTCAGCGTTCTGACCTCAAAGGGTGAGCATCTCGACAACGATGCGGCCCGCTCGGAGTTGGCGACCCGGTTGGGGTTCGATCCGCCGCTCGGGAGCCTGCGCTACTGGGTGCTCGGCGTCCCCGATCCGGCGAGCCCGGCCAAGGAGACCCTGGATGGCCAGCAGCGGCTTGCGAGCCTGCTGCAGGACGGCTGGCAAATCGACTATGCCGCCTACACTTCCGTCGGTGGAGAGTGGCTGCCCTCCCGCGTGACGCTACAGCGTGAGGGTGTGAGGGTGCGGCTCATCGTCGACGGCTGGACGTCGTGACCGGCGAGGTTCCTGGGCCCAGCGCACTCCACGCGAGCGCCGCGAGCCTGGAGTGTCCCGCGCCGGCGAAACTGAACCTGTTTCTGCAGATCGTGGGCCGCCGGGCCGATGGCTATCACGAGCTGCAGACCGTCTTTCAGCTGATAGACCTGTGCGACATCGTCGAGGTGTGTGTCCGGACGGACGGCCAGATCGAAAGGGCGGTGGGCCCTGCGGGGGTGCTCCCGGAGCAGGATCTCGTTGTGCGGGCGGCGCGCGCTCTGAAGGCCCATACGGGTACCCGGCTTGGCGCCTCGCTTTGCGTCCGCAAGAGGATCCCCCTGGGGGGTGGCTTGGGCGGGGGCAGCTCCGATGCTGCGACGGCGCTGCTGGCCCTGAACCGGCTGTGGGGGTGCGGCCTGACGCTGCAGGAGCTGGCCCAGCTGGGTCTGTCGCTGGGCGCCGATGTGCCGGTTTTCGTCTATGGATCATCGGCTTGGGCGGAGGGGGTCGGCGAGCGGCTCACGCCGATCGAGCTGCCCGAGGCCTGGTTCGTCATCATCCATCCGCGGGTCTCGGTTGCCACCCGGGACGTGTTCCAGGCCCCTGAATTGACACGAAATTCCCCCGTCATCACAATACGCGCCTTTTTGGAGTCGGGCGGGCGAAACGACTGCGAGCCCGTGGTCCGGGCGCGCTACGATGAGGTGGCGGAGGCGCTCGATTGGCTGTCGCGCTTCGCGCCCGCGCGGCTCACCGGAACGGGTTCCTGCATTTTCGCGGCCTGCCCGAGCGCGATCGAAGCCGAGCGCCTCGCGGCGCGCGTCCCCGATCGCTGGAAGAGTTACGTCGCGCGCGGCCTGAATGGCTCGCCCGCGCATGAGCGGCTGAGAGATTGGGGTGTCGCCAAGTGGTAAGGCAGCGGGTTTTGATCCCGCCATTCGGAGGTTCGAATCCTTCCACCCCAGCCATGAGATGCGCGAGATGACAATGGGCGGATTCTCAAGTGACAACGTCTAACGAAACGCTCGCGCTGTTCGCGGGAAACGGGAACACCCCGCTGGCCGTCGACATCGCGCGCCATCTGCAGACGCCGCTGGGGCGGGCGGATGTCGGGCGCTTCAGCGATGGTGAGGGGAATGTCGAGTTGATGGAGAACGTGCGGGGACGCGATGTCTTCATCGTGCAGCCCACGTGCCCGCCAACCAACGACAACCTCATGGAGTTGCTGGTGATGGTGGACGCCTGCAGGCGCGCTTCGGCGGCGCGCATCACCGCAGTAGTCCCGTACATGGGCTACTCGCGGCAGGATCGCCGCCCACGCGCGACGCGCTCGGCGATCACGGCGAAGCTCGTTGCGAACATGATTCAGAGCGCCGGTGTGAACCGGCTGTTGGCGATCGATCTGCATGCGGACCAGATCCCGGGATTTTTCGACATCCCCGTGGACAACGTCTATGCCTCGCCGGTATTGCTCGGCGATGCCTGGAAGCAGGCGTACCGCAACATGGTCATCGTGTCGCCCGACGTCGGCGGCGTGGTACGCGCGCGAGCCATCGCGAAGCGACTCGACGATGCCGAGCTGGCCATCATCGATAAGCGGCGCCCGCGGGCGAACGAGTCGAAGGTGATGAACATCATCGGCGAGGTCGAGGGCAAGACCTGCGTGCTCGTCGACGACATGGTGGATACCGCGGGTACGCTGTGCCAGGCAGCGCAGGCGCTGAAGGATGTGGGGGCCGTCAAGGTGGTCGCCTACATCACGCACGCCGTGCTCTCGGGCAACGCGGTCGAGAAGATCTCGAGCTCGGCGCTGGATGAGTTGGTCGTGACGGACACGATCCCGCTGTCGCCCCAGGCGCGTAACTGCGGCCGCATCCGCCAGCTGTCGGTGGCCGCGCTGCTGGCGGAGACGATTCGCCGCATGCGCGATGAGGATTCGGTGAGCTCGCTGTACGTGGACTGAGCTCGGACTGAGATTTTTTGAGTGTGCCGTCGTGGGCGCACGATTTTTGGGTGTGCCGCTCTGGTCGCGGTTCGGCACTGGGTACATCAACTGGAGACTGTAATGCGTATTTCATTCACTTTCGGCGCGGACCTGCGCGAGATGCAAGGCAAAGGTGCGAGCCGCCGCCTGCGTCACGCTGGCAAGGTTCCGGCCGTGCTGTACGGCGGCCATCAGGACGCTCAGGCGCTGGTGCTGGACCAGCAGAACCTGCTCACGATGATCGAGGACGAGCGCTTCTACTCCTCGATCGTGCAATTGAAGATCGGCGAGCGCACCCAGGAAGCGATCATCAAGGACATCCAGATGCATCCGGCGCGTAACGTCGTCGTGCACGTCGACCTGCAGCGGGTCACCGAGAACGAGAAGATCCGCATCCACATCCCGATCCACTTCAAGGGAGAGAGCATCTCCCCGGGCGTGAAGACACAGGGTGGCGTCGTCTCGCACATGCGCGCGGATGTCGAGGTGAGCTGCCTGCCGAAGGACCTGCCCGAGTCTCTCGAGCTGGACCTGTCCGGCATGAGCCTGAACGAGACGAAGTTCCTGGCCGACATTCCACTGCCCGCCGGCGTGGTCATTCCGGAGCTGACTCGCAAGAACGCGCCAGTGGTGTCCATCCACAGCCCGCGTGCGGAAGAGCCGGAGCCGACCGCAGTCGATGCCGCCGCAGCAGTCCCTGTCGAGGGTGCTGCCCCGGCCGCTGGCGCCGTGTCCGCTCCAGGTGCAGCACCCGCTGCCGGAGCCGCGGCGGATGCGAAGAAGGGCGACGAGAAGAAGGAAGCGGCTCCCGCCAAGAAAGAGGGCGGCAAGAAGTAGCCGCCGGATCCGTGCCGCGGCTGGAGCGACTGCTCCGGTCCGCGGCACGGGGAGATGGATGGAAAGCCCGCACGGGGATGCTCCTGAAGTGCGGGCACGGTTGGTCATGTCATGTCGGCCCTTCCGCTCAAACTGATCGTCGGGCTCGGCAATCCGGGCGCCGAACACGCGCGCACGCGTCACAATGCGGGCTTCGTGCTCGTCGATGAGCTCGCGCGCCGCCACGGCGGGAAGTTCAGAAGCGAGCCGCGCCACAAGGCTGAGCTCGCGCGCGTTCGCATCGGCGACGCCGAGGTCTGGCTGCTGAAGCCGATGAGCTTCATGAACAACAGCGGCGGCCCGGCGCGCAGTGTGGCGGATTTCTACAAGGTGCCGCTGGGCGAGGTGCTCGTCGCATACGATGACCTGGATTTCCCGCCCGGCGTCGTGAAGCTGAAGGAGGGCGGCGGCGCGGCCGGACACAACGGCATGCGCGACCTGATCGCCCAGCTCGGAGACGGCTTCTGGCGCCTGCGCATCGGTATCGGCCATCCGGGAGACCGTGCCGAAATGCTGAACTACGTTCTGGGAAGACCGGGGCTCGAGGATGCGAAGCTGATCGACGCGGCCATCGCCGCTGCGGCCGACGTCGTTCCCGTGATCATCGCCGAGGGCCCGCAGAAGGCCATGCATCGCTTACACACACGCAATGGCTCGTCCGCACCGGTTCCTCCGGCTGCCCCGTAGCTGCAGGTTTTTTGGAGTTTTCCCATGGCAATCCGCTGCGGTATCGTAGGCCTGCCGAACGTTGGCAAGTCGACCCTGTTCAACGCGCTCACGCGCGCGCAGATCGCGGCCGAGAACTATCCTTTTTGCACGATCGATCCCAACGTCGGGGTCGTCCCCGTGCCGGATCCGCGCCTGCAGCAGCTTGCCGCAATCGTCAATCCGAAGAAGATCGTCCCCGCGACCGTCGAATTCGTGGACATCGCCGGGCTCGTTGCCGGCGCATCGCAGGGCGAGGGACTGGGGAACCAGTTTCTGTCGCACATCCGGGACGTGGATGCGATCGCCCACGTCGTCCGCTGCTTCGAGAGTGCGGACATCATCCACGTCGCCGGCAAGGTCGATCCCCTCGCAGACATCGAGACGATCGACACGGAGCTGGCGCTCGCCGACCTCGCAGCCGTCGAGCGCGCCTTGGATCGCGCCGCCAAGGCCGCCAAGAGCGCAGACAAGGATGCCATTCGCAAGCACAGCCTGTTCGAGCGCGTGAAGACCCAGCTTGACGCCGTCAAGCCGGTGCGCTCCATGGTGTTGACCGAGGAAGAACAGCGCGACCTTCGCGACCTGCACCTGCTGACCTCGAAGCCCGTCATGTACGTCGCCAATGTTGCCGAGAACGGCTTCAGGGACAACCCGTTGCTGTCGGCCGTTGAAAAGCGCGCGTCCGCCGAGGGCGCCGTGGTCGTACCGATATGTGCCTCGATCGAGGCGGAGATTGCGCAACTGGAGGAAGCCGATCGGGCGGAGTTCCTCGCGGAGCTGAAACTCGACGAGCCCGGGCTGAATCGCGTGATTCGCGGTGCCTACAAGCTGCTCGGACTGCAAACGTACTTTACAGCCGGCGAGACGGAAGTACGGGCGTGGACGGTCCGCGTAGGCGCAACGGCGCCTCAGGCCGCAGGCGTGATTCATACCGACTTCGAGCACGGATTCATCCGCGCCGAGGTCATCTCATTCGCCGACTACATCGCAGGACGCGGGGAGGCTGGAGCAAAGGAGGCAGGGAGACTGCGTCTGGAAGGCAAGGAATACATCGTCCACGAAGGCGATGTGATGCACTTCAGATTCAATGTCTGATCGAGCGTTCGCGCGACCGTGATAGAGTCCGCGCGTCAAACGGGGGTGTGACGTGAAAAGAAGAGCATTCTGTGCCTCAGCGCTGGCGTTGGCATCGACTGCAACCTTGCCCTGGCGAGAAGCCCTTGCGGTTGCAGCCGGAGTCGATACTCCAGTCATGCGCAACGACGGCAAGCAGGCCGTGGTTCCAGGATCCGATATCGCGGATCTGCGTGGGAGTCTGCGCGGTGAGCTGCTGATTCCGGGCGCCACTGGCTACGACCAGGCTCGTAAGGTCTGGAATGGATCTTTCGATCGCCATCCCGCCCTCATCGCGCGTTGCGCCGGTGCGGCTGACGTCGTCCAGGCTGTGAAGTTCGCCGCGGCGCACAGCCTCCTCGTCGCTGTGCGAGGCGGTGGCCACAGTCTTTCCGGCCAGTCGGTCTGCGACGGCGGCCTGGTGATCGATCTTTCCCGCATGAGGAGCGTGCAGGTCGATCCGACGGCACACACGGCGCGGCTGGAGCCCGGAGTGCTGCTCGGCGAGTTCGATCGCGAAGCGCAGTCCTTTGGGCTCGTGACGACGGCGGGCACGGTGTCTCATACCGGGGCAGCGGGCTTGACGCTGGGCGGCGGCTTCGGGCGACTTGCCCGCAAATTCGCGCTCGCGTGCGACAACCTGACCGGCGCGGAACTGGTCACCGCGGACGGCCGATTTGTCCGGGCAAGCGCCCACGAGAATCCGGATCTCCTGTGGGGCCTGCGGGGCGGCGGCGGAAACTTCGGCATCGTGACCTCGTTCGAGTACCAGCTGCACGTGGCCGGGCCCACGATGTACGGCGGTGCGATCGCGTTTCCCATCGCTCAGGCGCGCGACATCCTCAAGTTCTTCAACGGGTACGCGGCCGATGCGCCCGATGAGCTCAACGCGGATGCCGCTTTGGTCATGTCCCCTCATGGGGCCCTCCTGGCCTTCGATATCTGCTACTGCGGTCCCCTCAAGGACGCCGAGCGCGTGCTCGCGCCGTTGACCCAGTTCCGCAAGCCCGTGATGTCGCAACTCGGCCCCGCGCCGTACGTGCAGCTGCAGACGAGTTCCGACGAGGCGGACGCCGTGGGTCGTGGGTACTACGAACGCTCGGGATTCATCCGCAGCATCGAGCCGGATCTGATCGAGGCCACTGTTGCACGCATGGAGGCGCCGCATTCCGAGCCAGGTGCAATCATTTTCGTGCATCACGGCGGCGCGATTTCGCGGGTAAAGCCCGAGGCGACGGCATTCTGGCATCGCGACGCGCGGCACACCGTACTCGTGGATGTCGACTGGGATGATCCGACCGATCACGCTGCGCGCGACGCCAACATTGCGTGGGCACGCGAGACGTGGCACATGGTGGAGAAGTTCACGGACGGCTTCTATGTCAACACGCTCGCAGCCGACGACGCTCACCAGCGCATTCGGTCGACCTACGGAGCGAACTACGAGAAACTCGTCGCGCTCAAGGACAAGTACGATCCGACGAACCTGTTACGGATGAATGCGAACGTGCCCCCGAGTAAGGTGTAAACGACCTGAACGGCGCGACCCGCTTACCGTGTCGTCCTCAGGCGCCACTGACCCTCGGTACCCGTACCGGGACTGCGCTCGAGCTCAGCGCGAACGCTCAGATGATCCGGCCGCGACAGGCTCTCGTATACCCCTTTGACGCGGCCCTCCTCGTCAGTGAAAACGGCGCGCATGCGCAACAGCGGCGTGCCCAGTGAAACATCGAGCTCGCGCGCGGCTATTGAATCGGCGGCCACGGCGCTCATGCTGTGCTGCGCCTTCGCCGTCCTGGGACCGATTGCGGCGAGCGCGGCGATGATCGATCTTCCGGTCGACGCAGTGCGGCGAATCAAACGCCCGATGGATGCCGGCACGTAGCACGTGCTGAGCTGGTACGCGTTGCCCTGGTACTTGCGCAGGCGCTGGATGATGAACGCGCCGTCTCCGAGCATCGATTGCAGATCGTGCCTGCCCGTCGAGACGGCATTCTTCTCGAACCTGAGGACGGACACGGAGGTCTTGGCTGCGATGACCGGCAGATCCTCGTAGAAGGAGTGCAGGTTCAGGCAGAGCCGCGTTGCCACGGGAGAGTGCCGCGCAAATGTACCGCTGCCGCGGCGGCGAACTATGCGGTTCTCATGTTCCAGGCGCTCGAGCGCCCGACGCACCGTCGTTCTCGAGAGACGATGCTGCCGTGCCAGGTCCGGTTCGCTCGGCAAGGCACTGCCGACTGCGATGGTGCCATCGATCAGTGCGTTGGATAAGAGCTCGTAGAGCTGGTAGTAGCGCGCCACTCCCGTTTTGTGGCGGTGGCTGACCAAAGATCGCGGGGTTCGCAATCTCAGTGACTTCGCAGGCATCGGCACTATCGCAGCGGACGCCCGCGGTTGCCTGCAGCTCGGACCCGGCGGATCGGAGCATTGCCGTTGCTCCCCGTGTCGATCTGCGTATGAAGCTCGTAGCAGTCGGGACGATAGACGTAGCTCGTGTAATCGAGAACGCGGCCCTTCGCGTCACGTGTAAGTTGCCGGACGTTCAGCAGTGCCGCGCCCACCGGACAGTGCAGATGCTCGGCGGCGAAGGGGTCGGCCGCGACCGCTGTCGTTTGCTGGTCTGCCGTGACGGCCCGGCGTCCCAGCTTGTCGAGCGCTACCAGGACCGTGTCGGCTGCCAGTCGACGCGGTGTCAGGACCGAGGCGAACCGTTCTGGCACGTAGATCGACGCCAACACCACCGGCTCCGAAGCAACCGTGCGCAGTCGGCGGATGAGAAGGCAGCTGTCACCGAATTCAGGCCATTCACGCAGCAGGAATCCCGGTGAGGGAACGCGTTCGAAGGCCAATAACGTCGAGCGGGTGTCGGGGCTGACGCTGCGCGTATCGTCCAGCTGGGTCGTTAGCTTGCGCGCCGATCCCGAGCGCTTGAGTCCGCTCCTGGCGAAGGTTCCGCTACCGCGGCGTCGGATGATGCATCCTTCCGCAGCGAGCCGCGCAAGGGCGCGCCTCACGGTGGTGCGGGATACTCCGTATTCGCGCACGAGCGCGGGCTCGCTGGGCAAGGCGTCTCCGGCGGCAATGCTGCCTTCAGCCAGGGCTTGCGCAAGCACCGTGTACACCTGTTGGTATCGCGTGATGCCCGTGCGCGTGTTGATTCTTGCAGTCATGCGAGTCGTCGTGCGGACGATTTCCTTGAGCAAGTCTACACGCGCGATACTTGAGTGCCGGCTTGTGCAGCAGTCGAAACTGATTCGACCGTTCCCAGGTTCCCGTCCGTTCCCAGGAGCGCGACTTCGGTCTTAGCCGCCGGTTGCTGCGAACAAGCTTGGCGCGTGCATCGTTGCTTGGCAGTTCGTCGCGCGACAAATCCGCACGATGCTTCATTGCAGGTCGCCTCCGAATGGATGTGGGTAAGCGATACGACGTGATGTGGAGGCGATGCGCCAAGGATGCGCCAGTAATGCGCCAGCGATGGGGAAGCTGTGCGGCGATGATGCAGAGAAGTTGCGGAGACTACCGCTTTCAATCCGAGGGCTCTGTCACCGGGGTGTGGCCTCGTCGCGGCATCGGCGTGGCCGCAGTAGCCGGGCGGCCTGACAGTTCGCCCGCCGGTCGGTTGACACGTTTGGGGCCGCCCAAGGACAATGCGCGCCCCCTGCGGGGAACGTTTCAGTGCCCCGGCTTCACGGGGCTCCCCCGGACGCCGACCGGGATCTGTGCAGACTGTGGAAAGGTAGCTCAGCTGGTTAGAGCACGGCACTCATAATGCCGGGGTCGAGGGTTCGAGTCCCTCCCTTTCCACCAATCTTCTCCTGATAATTCAAGAGCTTGCAATTCTGATCCAACAGCTGCTGCCAGATGGGCTGGCCGCCGCCTCGGCTCCCTCCGCCCAGGCCGAATAGACCCGAAACATCGTCGTGACACTGTGGCCGTGCTCCTTGGCCACCCACAGCGGATTCTTGCCGATCATCAGGTTCCAACTCACGGAGGAATGCCGCACGCAGTAGGGCTCTCGATAGCCAAGTTTGAGCGATGACCGCAACGTGCGTCGC
>FTDY01001274.1_pt1 | contig 12121 bp, 12 predicted proteins | sample 1640031 | NCBI WGS metagenome assembly FTDY01 (sample SAMEA3914816, study PRJEB12502) | metagenome | biome: forest; material: soil | place: USA | collected 2011-09-16 | depth 0.3 m
CTCGACAAGTTGCGTGTGCCCTTCGATGAGCTCGCCACGACCGCGCAGCCCGGCGCCGATTGGCTCACCTACTCGGGATCCTATGCCTCCTCGCGCCACAGTGCTCTGACCCGCATCAATCGCGACAACGCGGCGAACCTCGCACTGCGCTGGATGGTGCAGCTCGACCCCATCGCCGAAAAGATCGAAGGCTCCCCGGTGGTGCGCGACGGAATCCTCTTCATGACCATTCCGCCTGCCACCGTCGTCGCGCTGGATGCTACGAACGGACACCGCATCTGGCTGCACGAGCATCCTTACGAGCGCAAGGGAGGCGGGGAGGGGCCTATCGGCCAGAATCGCGGTGTCGCCGTCCTCGACGACCGCGTCTACGTCGGCACCTGGGATGCGAAGCTGACGGCCCTGGAGGCGGCCACGGGGAAGCTCGTCTGGGAAACGACCGTCGATCCAAACTATCCGAGCTCATACATCAGCGCCGCGCCGCTCGCGCTGCGCGATCTCATCGTCACCGGCGTCGGAACGGCTTCCAGTGACAGCCGTGGATTCATCGCGGCCTACGATGCCCACACCGGCGAGCAGCGCTGGCGCTTCGATTCCATTCCCGGTCCGGGCAATCCGGGCAACGAGACCTGGACGGGGGATTCCTGGAAGCGCGGCGGCGCGGGCACGTGGATGACCGGCTCGTATGACCCGCAGTCCGATACGCTCTACTGGGGTGTTGGCAACCCGAAGCCGGACTTCGATCCGAGCAGCCGCAAGGGCGATAATCTGTATTCCGACTCCGTCGTCGCGCTGCGCGGGGAAACCGGCAAGCTGCTGTGGCACTTCCAGTTCACGCCCGGCGATGTGCACGATTGGGATTCCAACCAGGTGCCCCTGATAGCGGATCGCGCCACGCCCACGGGCCCGAGCAAGCGGCTGCTGTGGGCCAATCGCAATGGGTTCTACTACGTGCTGGATCGGGAGAGCGGCGCTTTCGAGGCCGGTGCCCCCTTTGTCCGCCAGAACTGGTCCCGGGGCCTGGACGAGAACGGCCGCCCGATCCCACTCGCCGCGACGCTCGATCGGGCCCAGGGGCGGCCGATCTTCCCGGGCGCCAAGGGCGCAACCAACTGGTGGCCCCCGAGCTACGATGCCGAGCTCGATCGCGTGTACCTGCCGGTGCTCGAGCAGGGAATGGTGTTTTTCCCCACCGCGGTGACTCTGCCGAGCGCCGTGGGACGCTCCTTCTACACCGCCATCCGCGCACTGGATGCGAGCACTGGAGCGCTCGTGTGGGAGCATCGGCAGCCCGTGCGGCTGGTGGACAACGATGCGGTGGGATTGACGTCCACGCGCGGCGGCGTGGTATTCGGCAGCGATCAGAGCCGCTTCTTCGCGCTCGACTCGCAGACGGGGCGAATGCTCTGGTCCGTCGAGACCGGCGGCAAGATCATGTCGCCCCCCGTCACGTACGCTGTGAACGACGAGCAGTTCGTGACCGTAACGGCAGGGCGCAGCCTGATGACATTCGCCCTGCCGCAACGCGAGCCGCTAGCCGCCAGCGGTGAGCGCTAGCCGTGAGGCGCTAGCCGCAGCGCGATCCGCGTATACCGCGGCGCGCGCTGCGGATTCCCTCAGCCTTCGACCTGCTTTTTCAGGTTATCCAGGCCGCTCGAATAGATGCCCGTGATGACCTTCTGCGCCGCCGCGTCGGTCTCGCCATCCGGCGGATTGTCGGAAGCATTCTTGCGCTTGAACGTGCCGGCCCAGCGGATCACCGTCGTGTTGCCGGGGCCGGCCTTCAGCGTGAAGGTCGCGATGTAGTGGGAGACCGGCAGCGGCGACTCGAGGATCCGGTAACTGAAGGAGTGGGCGGCGTCGCTGAAGGCCACCAGCTCCTCCTTGATCGTCCCGCCGCCCTTCAGCGACAGCGAGCGCACCGCGCCCGGCTTGTTGTTGGTGCCCTTGACGATCTCGTCCTTCTCCAGCGCCGGATGCCACTTGGCCAGGCCGTCGAAGTCCTTCGAGGCGGCCCAGACCTTGTCGATGGGCGCCTTGATCGTGATCGTCTGCACGACCCGCAATGTTTTCGGCGGCTCCGCGACGGCAGCCCAGGACGCGCCCAGCGCCAAGCATGTGACCACGGCCAGAGTCTTGTTCATCGCTGTCTCCCTCGGCCGCAGGTTGTAACGGGCGTTCGCGGCAAACGCATCCGGCGGCGACTATAGCGCAGCCGGTCGGAGCGGACGCGCCGGAACGCGAAGTTGCGTAAGATTGTGTGGTGTGCGCTCATAGTTGAACGACTACCGCCGATCCAGCGAGGAGGGTTCATATGCCATTGCGCGTAACGCCGGTGCTTGCACTGACGCTCGGAAGTGTCCTCATGGTGTCCTGCGCCAAGCAGTCCGAAGCACCGCCGCCGGCACCGGCTCCGACCGCGGCAGCTCAGTCTGCGGGGCCGACCGGCGGACAGACTACGAATTTCGAGAGTTCGACGCAGACTCAGGCGCCGGCGGCACCGGTGCCGAGCAACTGACTGCGGCCGCGCCGCAGTCACTGGCCGGAAGGGGGTCCACCCCTCTTCCGCAGGGTGTTGTCGCGCTCTGATTTGTGGGTGCGCCAGAAATGGAACACAACGAGCCGATCAGCTCCGGCGCGGTCGACTCCGGGTGAACGGCGTCTGCGAGGAGGCCCAGAAACGATGCGGCCAGACGATTCCTTCGAGCTGATCATGCGTCCCGGCGTCGATCCGCGCACGGCTCCCAACAAGCCGCCTCTGCCGCCCGCCGGCTACGATGCGCGCATCGAGCTCGGCGTTCTGATCGAGCGCAACGTTGCGGTGCCGCTGCGCGACGGCGTGCGCATCTTCGTCGACATCTACCGCCCACCGGGAGCGGCCGGCGAGCGCAACCTCCCCGTGCTCCTGGGATGGAGCCCCTACGGCAAGCACGGACTGACGAATCGGGTGTTCTGGCCGGCATCCGGCGTCGATCCGCAGTGGCTATCGCCCCTGACCGCTTTCGAGGCGCCGGACCCGGTGTTCTGGTGCCAGCGCGGCTATGCCGTCGTCTTTGCCGACCCGCGCGGCGCGTGGCTTTCCGAAGGGGAGTTCCACCACAACGGGCAGATCGAGGCCGAGGACTGTCGCGACGCCATCGAGTGGCTCGCCGCGCAGCCCTGGTCGAACGGCAAGGTCGGCATGACCGGCGTGTCCTACCTCGCCGCCATTCAGTACTTCGCGGCCGCGGTCCAGCCGCCGTCGCTCGCGGCCATCAACCCGTGGGAAGGCTTCTCGGACTGGTATCGCGAGTTTGCCACTCACGGCGGCATTCCAGAGACCGGCTTCATTCCGCGCGCCTCCGACAACATCCGCTTCTCCCTCACCCGCACGGAGGACACGTGGTCGAACGTGCAGGCTCATCCGCTCTGGGACGCCTATTGGCGATCGAAGGAAGTCGATCTCGAATCGATCCGCACGCCGGCTTATGTCGTGGCGAGTTGGGCGGACCAGGGATTGCACACGCGCGGGACGCTGGAGGTGTTCAAGCGCATCTCCAGCACCGAAAAATGGCTGGACGTTCACGGCCAGAAGAAGTGGGCGCACTACTACCGCGCGGCGAGCCGCGATCGCCGTGTCGAGTTCTTCGATCGCTTTCTAAGGCAGCGCACGACACAGGTCGCAACCTGGCCGCGCGTGAGACTGGAGGTGCGTGAGCGCGCCGGTGTCGCGGTGGAGCGCGCCGAGTCTGAATGGCCGATCGCGCGTACCGAGTATCGGAAGCTGTGGCTCGATGCGGGCGCGGCGGCGCTGACGGACCGTCCCGGCGACCGCGAGGCAGAGGTCTGCTACGACGCGAGGGAAGGACGGGCGGTGTTCGACTATCGCTTCACCCAGGACACCGAGCTTACCGGGCACATGAAGCTCAGGTTGTGGCTCGAGACTCGCGGCGCGCGCGATGCTGACGTGTTCGTGGCTGTGCAGAAGCGGGACCCTGCCGGCGCTCACGTCGGCTTCACGTTCTATGCGTTCTACGAGAACGGGCCGGTGGCGCTCGGCTGGCTGCGTGCCAGCCATCGCGCACTGGACGCGAGCCGCTCGACCGAGTGGCAGCCCGTTCATCCGCATGATCGCGAGGAGCCGGTACAGCCGGGCCAGCCGGTCGCGCTCGAGATCGAGATCTGGCCGTCAGCGACCGCCTTCAGCGCGGGGGAGACTCTCCGGGTCGTGGTGCAGGGCGCCGACATCTATGCCGAGGCATTGCCGAATCTGCCGTTCGCCCGGCATCAGAGCACGCGCAATGCCGGAGACCACATCCTGCGCACCGGCGGTCGCTACGACGCTCACCTGCTCGTGCCGATCGTCCGGCCGGACGCCATCGCAGCAGCGCAATAGCGGTTCAGTATGGCTTGCGGCGCGCCAGGGCCCAGGCACCGACCAGCACGACGGCGACGTTGAGGATCCACCAGGCGAGCTGTTTGTGGTCCCCGAGGATGCTCGTCGCCGAACGCGATCCGGCCGGGGGCAGCTTGCCGTCGAGCACCTCCCGGATGCCGTCGTGGCCGACCACGATCCGCAGCGGCTGCTCGTCCTTGCCGTTGACGGACACGGCATAGCCGCCGTCGACCTGATGGGTGATCGGCTGGCTCTTGCCGTCGACGGTCACCGTGATGTCCTTGGTGCCAACGAGAGTCTGATCGCCGGTGCGGCGGATCCGCAGCGTCAGAATGTCGCCCGACCGTTTTCCTTCGACAACCAACTGCGCGGAGTGTGCGACGTCGACGTGCGGTTCCTCTGCCGCCTCGACGGCGCCCGCACCCGCAAAGGTGGCCGCGATCGCAAGGATGGAGAGCAACAGCGGGCGCGAAGAATCAGAGGAGTGGGGCACTGGCGTGACACCGTGGCGCGAAACCACCGATTATAGATCGAGAAAGCGCTCGAGGTGGTCGAGTGCTGTCTGAAATCCCCGCAGCTCATCCTTGTTCAGGCAGGCGAGCAAGGTACGCTCGCGTTCCAGGGCGAGCGGCACGAGCTCCTGGTACATGCGCCGGCCGCTCTTGGAGAGTCTCAGCTCCATCGCGCGCCGATCGTCGGGGCTGGAGGCGCGCTCTATCAATCCCCGCTTCTCCAGATGAACGATCGCCCGGCTCACGCGCGTCTTGTGCATCCGCGTGCTTCCGGCAATGTACTGGGCCGTGCAGCCGCGCTCCGGGCCCACGGTGACGAGGACCCGCCATTCGGGTATGTCGAGATCGAAGCGCTCGCGGTAGATGGCGGACAGATGGTTGCTGACCGCAACCGCGATCCTGTTCAGCCGAAATGGCACGAAGGCCGCCAGATGCAGGGCGGTCGGATTCACCGATCGGGCGTGCAAGTTCCCTCCGATTGACAGTTGCGCGTGCAACTATTTACATTGGCGGGCGGCCGTCGGTCAATCGTGCTGCCGCAGCGGAGGCGGACGGATGGGGCTGCAGTACCAGAGCGGATTCGGCAATCACTTTGCGACCGAGGCGCTGCCCGGTGCGTTGCCCGAGGGGCGCAACTCGCCGCAGCGCTGCGCCTACGGGCTGTACGCCGAGCAATTCTCCGGCACCGCTTTCACCGCGCCGCGCAGCTCGAATCGCCGCAGCTGGCTTTACCGGATCCGGCCGGCCGTCGCGCACGATGAGTTCAAGCGAGTCGCCGACGGGCTGCTGACCAATGGCTTCGATGATTGCGAAGTCCCCCCGAATCCGCTGCGCTGGGACCCGCTCCCGGTGCCCTCCGAGCCGACCGATTTCGTGTCCGGCCTGGCGACGGTGGGGGGCAACGGCTCACCTGCGCAGCAGTCGGGCTGCGCCATTCATTGGTACGCCGCCAACCGCTCCATGCAGGAGCGCTTTTTCTTCGACGCGGACGGCGAGCTGCTGATCGTGCCGCAGCTCGGGCGGCTGCGGCTCGAGACGGAGCTCGGGTGGATCGAGATCGAGCCGCAGGAGGTGGCCGTCGTGCCGCGCGGCCTGCGCTTCCGCGTCGCGCTCATCGACCCGCAGGCGCGCGGCTATGTCTGCGAGAATTTCGGCGCGCCGCTGCGGTTGCCGGATCTGGGCCCCATAGGCTCCAATGGGCTGGCGAATCCCCGCGACTTCCTGACACCGACCGCGCGCTACGAGGATCGCGACGGCCGCTTCGAGCTGCTGGCCAAGCTGGGCGGGCACCTCTGGGCCGCTCCCATCGATCATTCGCCTCTGGATGTGGTCGCCTGGCACGGCAACCACGCGCCGTACAAGTACGACCTGAGGCGCTTCAACGCCCTGGGCTCGATCAGCTTCGACCACCCCGACCCCTCGATCTTTCTCGTGTTGCAGTCGGTCAGCGATACGCCTGGCGTGGACAACGTGGACTTCGTCGTCTTTCCACCGCGCTGGCTCGCGATGGAGGACACGTTTCGGCCGCCGTGGTTTCACCGCAATGTCGCCAGCGAGTTCATGGGTCTGATCGAGGGCATGTACGACGCCAAGGCCGACGGCTTTGTTCCCGGTGGCGCATCGCTCCACAACTCAATGTGCGGCCACGGACCCGATGCCGCAACATTCGAGCGTGCTAGCCGCGCGGATACGACCACGCCGCAGCGCGTCGCCGACACCATGGCGTTCATGTTCGAGACCCGCCTGATCATCCGCCCCACACGCTTCGCCCTCGAGTCGCCGCACCTGCAGCGCGATTACGCGCGATGCTGGCACGGCTTGAAGAAGAATTTCGATTCCACCGCGCGCTGAATGCCGCCCATGAGCACACTCAACGCCACACACGATCCGGACCTCAGGAGCTGGGTCGATTCGGCCAACCGCCCCGGGGACTTTCCGATCCAGAACCTGCCGTTCGCCGTATTTCGCCGCGCGGGCAGCCGTGAGAGCTTCCGCTGCGGCGTTGCCATCGGCGACCAGGCTCTGGACGTTGCGGCGCTGAACGCCCTGGGCATGCTGCCGGGGAAGGCAGCGGCAGCGGCTGCGGCGTGCGCGGCGCCGCAGCTCAACGATCTGATGAGGCTTGGGGGCGAGGCGTGGTCGGCGCTGCGGCATTCCCTGTCAGGGCTCCTCACGACGGGCTGCGAGAACATCGAGCGGATGTCCGACACCCTCGTGCCCTTGGCGGCGGTCGAGTTCGCGCTGCCGGCGCGAATCGGCGACTACACCGACTTCTATTCGTCCATCCATCACGCGACTGCCGTTGGGCGAATGTTCCGGCCGGACAATCCCCTGCTCCCCAACTACAAGTGGGTACCGATCGCCTATCACGGGCGCGCCTCATCGATACGGGTGTCCGGACAGGCCGTGCGCCGGCCAATCGGACAGGTTCTGCCCCCTGGCGCCGCGGCACCCGAGCTGTCCGCGAGCCGGCGGCTGGACTATGAACTGGAGCTCGGTGTGCTGATCGGCTCGGGCAACGCTCTCGGGACGAGCGTGCCGCTCGCCGGGGCCGAGGCGCATGTGTTTGGGCTGTGCCTGCTGAACGACTGGTCGGCGCGGGATCTGCAGGCCTGGGAATATCAGCCTCTGGGGCCGTTCCTGGCGAAGAACTTCGCAACGACGATTTCGCCCTGGATCGTGACGCTGGAAGCGCTGGCTCCGTTTCGCACGCCGTGGTCGCGTCCGCCGCAAGATCCGCAGCCGCTGGCGTATCTGGACGGCGATGGGCTGCGCAACGGCGGTGCGCTCGACATCGAGCTCGAGGTCTTTCTCGAAACTCAGAAGATGCGCGAGTGCCGGCTTGCGCGCCGGAGGCTGTCACACTCCAATTTCCGTGATGCGTATTGGACCATCGGCCAGATGGTTGCGCATCACACGGTCAACGGATGCAATCTCGAGCCAGGAGATCTGCTGGGGACCGGCACGCAGTCGGGCCCCGCACCCGGGGAGGCAGGGTCGCTCCTCGAGCTCACGGTCGGCGGCAAGCAGCCGCTCACGCTTGACTCCGGCGAGTCGCGTGCGTTCCTCGAGGACGGCGATCGGATCACCTTCCACGCGCGGTGCGATAGAAGCGGATATGTGTCAATCGGATTCGGCGAAGTGAGCGGCACCGTCGTCCCCGCGCAGCAGTAGCGCCCGGGCCGGGGATTTGCGCGTGGGCGCGCGGTCGCGCCTGTGTCCCCGCCGCGGGGCGCTCCGGGCCTACGTGTGGATGTGAGTGCCGAACAACCCGAGCAATCCAATGACGATGAGGTAGATTGCGACAATGTAGTTGAGCAGCCTGGGCATGATCAGAATCAGAATGCCGGCGATCAGGGCGATCACCGGTCCTGCGGAAAAGGTGATGGTCATGTTGTCTGCCTTCCAGTGTATTTTGGGTGAAACGCCGCGAGCGGCCCTTCAGTTGAGCGGGCGCTGATAAATACGGTCGAGCTCCCCTCAAAGTTCCGGAAATATCCGCCGGCGGCAGCCAAGGACTGCGGGGAAATGCGGGAATGCGGAATGCGGGGGATGGGTATGAGTCCGGAAAATCCCTGGTTGGCTACTTTGCGCGACAGCAGCTCCGCCCTGCAGTCCGTACTGGGCGCGGTTCTGGAGGCCGAAAAGCGGTTTGCCCCTCCGACGGCGCCCATTGAGAGACTGCGGCAGATCACCACGAGCCCCGAGTGGCAGTGGCTTCAACCGCTTTATCGATTGATCGCGGATATCGATCACGCGCTCGCCTACGCCAACGACCTGCCCGCGAGCGAGACTGCAGCGATCGGTGCGCATGCGCGGGAGTTGCTTTCAGGAAGCGGCGCACCCTCCGAGCAGGCGTTTCTCGATCACTACCGCGGGTTACTGCAAGCCGATCCGGCCGTGGCGATCGCTCACGCCGGAGCGCTTCGGGCACTTCAGGCGCTGCCCCCTGAGCCCGCCAATCAATCGGAGAAGCTCCACGCGCGTCACCAATGGAACGAACGGCGTCGTTATTTGCGCACTCGGCATGGCGTCCACAAATCCTCCTGAACTTAACGCTGCCTGAACGCGTTCCTACCTCTTATGGGACGCTGTAAATGCTTGAACGGAGTGGCTGGTCGGGGGTCTAATCCTGTAGCGAATTGGAGAACCGTCATGAGCGAATCAGGCAGCCGGCGTCGTTTATGGGTCGTGGGGGCTTTGGCCGCGGTGCTTGCGGCAGGCAGCCCTGCGTTCGCCCAAGGTGGAGCCCACGGTGGTGGCTCCGGCGGTGGGCATTTCGGGGGCGGGGGCCACGCTTCAGGAGGGCATTATGCCGGCGGCGGACACGTCGGCGCTGGGGCGGCCCACCTTGGCGGAAGCCGCTTCGCCGGGGTGCGGGCCGGTGGCTCGTACGGCTATTCGCCACGGGGCGGGTATGCACCGCGGGTTGGCTATGCCCCGCGGGCGAACTTCAGCCCTAGAGCGACTTACGGGGCCGCAGGTGGCCACGTGGGCGTTAGCGGTCGCGTCGGCGCAGCCGGCCGCGGGAATTTTGTCGCCGCTGGCGGAGGCCGCTTTGCGGGCCGTCCGGGTGTCGCGTACTCCGGATACGGCCGCCCGGGGTATCGCCCTGGGTTTCGTGGGGGCTATGGCAGGTTCTGGGGCGGCGGGTACTGGCACGGGGCCTTCTGGCCTCGCGTTTCCTATGGCTGGGGCTTCCCGCTGTTCCTCGGGGTCTTGCCTGCGGTCTATGCCACCTATTACTGGGGCGGGATTCCCTACTACTACGCCAACGACGTCTACTACACCTGGGACGCGGGTCAGAACGGGTATGTCGTAACGGATCCTCCGCCCGTGGAAGGAACTGCGCCGGCCGACGACAACGGCAACGCCGCGCAGCCCGGTGGCAGCTCCGATGTCTACGCCTATCCGCAGAACAATCAGAGCGATGAGCAGCAGTCGAACGACCGCTACGAGTGCCACGACTGGGCGCGGTCCCAGACGGGCTTCGATCCGACGCATGTTTCGGGCAGCACGAGCGGCAATGCTGGCGATTACCGGCGTGCGATGGTCGCGTGCCTCAGCGCGAGGGGCTACAGCGCCCAGTAGCGCGCCGCCGCGAAGCATAGTCAGCCGCTACTGAGCGCGGTGATCTGCCACGGCACGCAGTGATCCGGTACGGCGCGCGTCCGCTCGAGCGCGCCGTGATCGATCAGAACGGGTCGGTCTGACCGGTGCTGAAATTCGTGATCTTGCCGGCGCCGTCCATCGTCATGTTGTCGATGACCTTGATCAGCTTCGCGATCTCCTGATCGACCGGCGCTGCGCCCTTCATGTTGGCCAGATCTGCCTTGCTGGCGACGAAAATGGGTTGCACCAGCCCCACGATGACTCCCTTCGGCTTCATCGCGATCGACAGCAGCACCATGTACTTGTTGAGGCCTGCCTTGCTGGCGCTGTAGTTCATCGCTATGGCGCCCGGAAGTCCCCGCGTGAAGGAGCCGGCCAGGGAGGTCACGTTGATGACCTTCTTTTCCTTCGAGCGTTCCACGTTGGGCATGAACGCCTGCGCGACGCGCATGGGGCCCAGGGTATTCACGTCAAAGTCGTGCCGCGCCGCGTCGAAATCGATCTGGTCGTAGGTCATGTTTGCCGCGGCCATGTCTGCCGCAAACGTCGGTTCGACCGCGGCGGCGTTGTTGATCAGTACGTCGATCGGCTGATCGCGGTACTTCTGCGCCAGGCCACGGATCATCGGCGTATCGGTCACGTCGAGCCTTTCGATCACCAGTTGAGCATGGGCGGCCTCGATCGCCCCCAGGGCAGCGAGTGCCGGATCGCCGCTCGGATGGCGGGACGTGGCAATGACATTCCAGCCGCGCGCCGCGTACTGCCTGGCCAGCTCAAGTCCGATGCCACGGTTGGCGCCGGTGATCAGTACCGTGGGTGTGTCCTTCTTCAGCGCCGCCCCGGCCGTGAACGGCAGCAACGCGAGAACCGAGGCCAGCAGAAGCGATTTGAACATTGCCGAGCAGCTCCTTGAGGGACGAAGAAACGCAACGCCGGGACGGATCTTACGGCAGACAGGAGCTCGGCGGTGACCGGGCAGAGGTCAACGGGCGTACTCCCCCGGGGGCCATGGTACGCTTCGGGCTGCCCATGACCGCCGACGTCACGATTCTTTTCGACGTGGACAACACGCTGCTCGACAACGACAGCGTGCAGGCGGACTTGAGCCGCCACCTCGAGAGCGAGTTCGGCCCCGCCAGCCGCGACCGCTACTGGGCGATCTTCGAGGGGCTACGCGCCGAGCTGGGGTACGCAGACTATCTCGGCGCGCTGCAGAGGTATCGCCTCGAGAATCTCGACGATCCACAACTGCTGCAGATATCCGCATTTCTCATCGACTATCCGTTCGCAAGCCGGCTCTACCCCGGAGCTCTCGCCGCCGTGGCTCATTGCCGCCGCTGGGGACCTACGGTCATCCTGTCAGACGGCGATGTCGTGTTTCAGCCGCGCAAGGTTCAGCGCTCGGGAATCTGGGACGCGGTCGAAGGGCGCGTGCTGATCTACCTGCACAAGGAAAAGATGCTCGATGCCGTCGAGCGCCGCTTTCCATCGCGGCACTATTGGATGGTGGATGACAAGCTGCGGATCCTGGCGGCGGTGAAGCGCGTGTGGGGGAGTCGCGTGACGACGGTGTTTCCCCGCCAAGGCCACTACGCACTGGATCCTGCGGAGACGGGTGCTTACGCGCCGGCGGACGTTACACTCGCGGGCATCGGCGATCTGGTCGGCCGCGATCTCAGGCAGCTCGCGACGGCGTAGGCGCTCCAGCGCGTTCGCTTCCTAGAACGAGCGGTGCCGCAGGCCCTCATCCGGATTGACCTGCAGCCGCGTGCCGCCCGACGTGTCGCGCATGCGTATCTGCATCTCGTGCATCTTGTAGTCGATGATGAGCTTGTCGAACAGGCCCAGCACGTCCATGCCGATGAGCAGCGTGGGCTCGTCGTCGAACTTCCAGTGCTCGAACAGCGACACGTCGCTGAAGGTCACCCGCAGCCCGGACAGCTTGATGGTGCCGAGCATGAGCGCGGGGATGCGGATGTTCGTGCCGTGCTGCAGGTCGAGCGTCACTCCGATGATGTCCTCCTCGGACGCATCCGAGGGAGCCCGGCGCATGAGGGCGTCGCGCAGAGCAAGATTGCCCACACTCTGCTGGCCGCCCGTGTCGATTATGGCCCGGACACGA
>FTDY01001101.1_pt1 | contig 11971 bp, 4 predicted proteins | sample 1640031 | NCBI WGS metagenome assembly FTDY01 (sample SAMEA3914816, study PRJEB12502) | metagenome | biome: forest; material: soil | place: USA | collected 2011-09-16 | depth 0.3 m
GCGTAGCCGAGGTGCTCGAGTCCAAAGAAGTCCTCGACCGACCGCAACAGTGAGTAGTGGTTGTACGCCTCCGGGGACACCGTCCCCGGCTTGATGAACGGCGAGATCAGCACGGCGCCGATACGGCCGCCGCCCGGACCGTTGAGGCCCGGGGGATACTTCGTAGCCGATGCCAGCGGCTGCTCACCACAACAGGCCGTCGAGCCTTCCGGACCGACCATGTCGGTCTCATCGAAGGTCACGATCAGCAGTCCGTCCTTCCTGAAGGCCGGTGAGGCGGTGATGAGGGGCACCCACTTCTGCAGGAACTGGTCGACTGCGGCCATGCCCCCCGCCTCGCCGTCGATGCACTGCGGATCGTGCCCGTCGTTGCACAGGTTCGGGGCGACGAAGTTGAAGTTCGCCGTGGTCGCCGGCGAGCGCAGATCCGACGCCAGGCGCTCCAGGCTGACGACGTGAGCCTCGCAGCGCGCCGCGTCGTCGATGATGCTGTGGAAGTACACGAACGGATCGTGCCGCGCCGCGTACTTGTCCAGGTGCGCCGCGTTGTAGGACTTCTCCTGCGCCCCGATCGGGGAGTGCCCGCAGGTTCCGCTCTCGCGGTGCGGGGCGTTGCCCATGTCCTCCATGTAGGCTTTCCAGTTCAGCTGCCGGCCTTCGAGCTGGTCGGGGAGCGCCTTCACCATCGCCGGATACACGCACCCGCTTCCCAGCGCCTGGCCGTGGATGTCCAGCGCCGCCTGGCTCATATGGAATTCGGCGAACACCGGGCAATCCAACTGCGTGTCCCGGTTGGGGGCCTGGCCGCCGATCAAGGCAATGTAGTTCGGCAGGCTCGAGTGGCCGATCCCGTAATAGTTCGGCAGCAGCGCGCCGAGCGACGGCAGGGATCGGGCCAGGTACGGCGCCTTCGACTTCGCCCCGAAGGTCGTTCCGAACGACTGGTTTTCGAGCACGATGACAAAGACGTGCTGCGGACGGGCTACGGCATGCACGTCGGCAAAAGCCACGGGGCGCGCCGACGGAGCCTGCGTGTCGGCTGCCTTGATCAGCGCCGCCGCACGGTCGAGGCGGTCGCAATAGGCGCTTAGCACCGCCGCCGTGATCGGGATATAGCGGTTCGCCTCCTCGAATCGGTTCTGCTCGATTCCCTCACGCACCCCGGGCAGCGTCTTGGCTCCGTACCCCGTCAACGTACCCGGCGCGTAGATCAGGTGCCTGTACCAGTCACGCGCCGGCAATCCGCGTGCATCCGTGAGCGTCTGCTCCATGCCGCGCAAGAGGTCGTTCAGCTCGCTCCTCTGCCGCGCCGACAGCTTCACGGTACCCGCCGCGACCTTTGCGTAGAGATCGTCGTACGCCTTGGCGGACTTCTTCAGGCGTGCGGAGGCATTGTCGAGCGGCGCGAACTCGAAGTACGGCACCTCCGGCTCACGTGCCGGCGGTCCCACGGCGCGGGTGGGATCGGCGGCCAGGCCGAAAGCGTTCTGCTCGAGGAGCTTGGCGAGCTCCTCGGAGCTCCTGCGCTTCTCGTCGGCCAGCTTGTGCAGCTCGCCCACATACTCGTCGATGGCCTCGGCGAAGCCTTCGAACTGCATCGGCAGCACATCCGCATCGGCCATCCGCAACACCGCGCGGCCCACCGTCCGCGCCTCGGTAACTCCGTACTTCAGCCCCGGATCGCCGAAGCGCATGTAGTGCTCGAAGGTGTCGTAGGCGGAGTGATACACGCCGGCCTGATCGTCCTCGCCGCTGTATTCGATGTTGAGCGAGGCGATGCCCAGGTGCTGCAGGAACGGTGTGAAGTCCGAACCCGAGCCCAGGGCCTCCAGGGGCAGATCGGCGCCCGTGGAAAGCAGCTTGGCGTCCTGCTTCTGGCGCTCCGACGCGGCGCTCCCGTAGCCCTTGACCAGGAGGCTCGCGCGGTCGCGTGCCTCGACGCTCACGCTCGTCTCTGGATCGGGCACCGAACGCGCAAGATCACTCATGAAGTGGCGCAGCGAATGACTGCCGCCGGCGCTGAGGAATCCGCGCGTGTTGGTATCGGAATTCACATAGAGCACCGCCTTGCGCTGCAGCTCATCGGCGTGGGTCTCCGCCCACTCCGTGGAGCCCAGCAGCCCCGGCTCCTCCCCGTCCCAGCTTCCGTACACCAGCGTGCGCTTCGGGCGCCATCCGGTGTGCAGCAGCTCGCCGATGGCCTTCGCCTCGGCCAGCATCGCGACGTGACCCGACAGCGGATCCCAGGCTCCATAGACCCAGCCATCTCGATGGTTGGCGCGCACCACCCACTCGTCGGGACTCTCGGCTCCCTGAATCTTCGCGATGACGTCGTACAGCGTGCGGATGCCCCAGTCGGAGCTGATCGCCATGTGCACCGTCGCAGGGCCGGGGCCGACGTGGTAGGTGAGCGGCAGGGACCCCCGCCACGCGGCGGGCGCCACCGGTCCACCGAGCGCCGCCAGCAAGGGCTGCGCGTCCGCATAGGAGATTGGCATCACCGGGATCTTCATGAGGATTTTCGCCTGCGAGATCGGCAGGCGCTTCGCGCCCTTCGTGGCTCCCACGCCGGGCGTCAGCGGATCGCCGGCATAGATGGGCATGTCGGCCACGGAGCCGCGCTGCACGCCGCCGGTGGGCCGCCAGCCTCCCTTGGGGTAGGCATCGCCCTGCCCGTAGCCGTCGTCGCGCGGATCGGAATAGATGATGCAGCCGGCGGCGCCGTGCTCCTGAGCGAGCTTCGGCTTCAATCCCCGCCAGCCGCCGCCGTAGCGGGTGATGACGATCTTTCCCTTGACATCGATCCCGCGCCGCGCGAGCTCCTTGTAGTCGTCGTCCATCCCGTAGTTGAGATAGACGAGCTGACCTGTCACGTCGCCGTCCGCCCCATACGCGTTGTAGGGCGGCATCGCATCCGTGCGCGCCGAGGTCGCATCGCCCTGGACGGGAGGCTCCACGAGGCTCGCCACGAACTTCGTGGGAGCCGTCAGCTCCAGCAGGTGATGCTTCAGCGTCGGATACAGGACGTCGAAGGTCTCGATGTCCGCATTCCAGCCCCACTTGCGGAACTGGTCGCGCACCCATTCGGCGTTTGCCTTGTTGTGCGGCGAGCCCACCTGGTTGGCCTCCGCGGACAGCCGCTTCAGCCACTCGGTCATCTGCGCCGCATCGAGCTGCGCATCGAAGCGCTGCTCGAGGGACTGCTCGGCCGGGGCGGCCTCAGGACTGAAGCCGAAGGCTCCGGCGGCCGCGGACTGCAGGCTTGCAGGCGCGCTGCTGGAGGTATTGCCGGGCGCCTGTTCCGGTCCCGCAGCGGCGAGTGCGGCCGCGATGGGCATCAGGGTGGAAATGGCGGATACAGAGAGCCTGCGCACGCGATGATCCATGCGGGTGACCGTTCCATCAGGGAAGGGAACCCGATGTTAATCGAAACGGCGCCAGAGAGAGTACAGGGGAATGCCGGCGAGGATGATCGCCAGCGTAATGCCGGTGTTGCGCGGATCGGTGATCAGGGCGTTCGCGACCATCCCGACCGAGGCGAGCAGAAACAGCGCCGGCACGACGGGGTAGCCGACCACGCGGTAGGGGCGATGCAGCTCCGGCCGGCGCCGCCGCAGGACGAATACGCCGGCGACGGACAACGCGTAGAACGGCCAGATTCCCAGGATGAACCGGTCGGCGAGTTGCGCGAAGTCGTTCAGCAGGACGTAGATCACGCCGAGCGCGGTCGCCAGCCAGATAGCCACGGAAGGCGTCTGAAACCGAGGCGACACGCGCGCCACGCCGCGGAAGAACAGGCCCTGCTCGGCCATCGCGAAGAAGATCCGCGGGCCCGTCATCATCGAGCCGTTGAGTCCGCTGATGGCCGAGACGACCACCACGGCGGCGATGACCGCCGCTCCCACCCCGTTGAACAGGGGAATGTGTTCGGCAGCCGTGGCCGCGATCAGTTTCGAGGCGGCGATCTCCGGCAGCGGCAGCAGGTACATGAAACCCAGGTTGACGATCAGGTAGACGAGCATCACGCACAGCGTGCCCAGGATCAGTGCGATCGGCAGAGTGCGCTGCGGATTCCTGACCTCCCCGCCCATGAACGACAGATCCGCCCAGCCGTCGTAAGTCCACATCACGGGAATCAACGCCGTGGCCAGCAACGACAGATGCACTCCCGTGCCCCAGGCCTGGTTGAAGTGCGACGTGCTGCCGGTCTTCGCGGTGAATGCGAGCAGGCCGAGCGCCATGACGGCCACATACTTGCCGGCCGTGGCGATGCCCATCACGGCCGCTGCGCGCTGCGCCCCGATGTAGTTCATCGCGCCGATCACGACAATGGCGATCGCCGCAACGTAACGAACCTGCGCGGGAGTCAGCGCGACAAAGTAGCCGAGGTATTCAGCGAAGATCGTCGCCGTTGCGCCCAGTGCGGAGGCGCGGATGACCGCAAGCTCCGTCCAGCCAAACACGAACGCGGGCAACGGGCCAAAGCTCTCCAGAAGGTAAGCGAACACTCCCCCCGAGCGCGGCAGCGCCGCGGCCAGCTCGGCGAGCGTGAGAGCGCCGAACAGCGCAACCAGGCCGCCGACGACCCAGCACAGGATGACGGGGCCGGGATGCTGGAGCTGAGCGGCGACGGTAGCCGGTACCCGGAAAATGCCGGAACCGACCGTGACCCCGATGAGAACAGCCGTGGCGCTGAACAGTCCGAGCGTCCGTGGCAGACGCTCGCCCCATTCATCCGCCACTTCAGGTCACCTGGACGATGGGCGAGACCCGGGCCTCGCGGTTCCACTCCGCCGGAGACACCACCACATCCGGCTCGGAGCGAACGCAGTTGCGTCCGCTGCGCTTCGCGGCGTACAGGGCGGAATCCGCCCGCTGCAGCATGCCGCTCGTCGTGTCCGCTACGGGGTTTGACGTGGCGACGCCGATGCTGGCCGTGATCTTCCTGCGATCGGAAAACCAGCGTCCCGTGTCCAGGGCCATGATGCGCTCGCGGAAATCCTCCGCGATCGCCAAGGCAGGCTCGAGGGTGACATTGCGCAGCACGATCAGGAATTCCTCGCCGCCGAGGCGGCCGAAGAAAGCCGGCTCGATCACGGCCGATCGTACGCTGTCCGCGACGACCTTGAGAACCTGGTCCCCGGCGGCATGCCCCAGCTGATCGTTGATGCCCTTGAAGTGATCGATGTCGATGATGAGGATGGAGCACGGCGGCTCGGCCGTGCTCGACAGGACCGGGTCGAGGCGCGCAAGCACGGCGCGGCGGTTCGGCACGCCGGTCAGCTCATCTGTCATCGCGAGCGTGCGCATGCGCGATGTACTGCCATGCTGATAGACGGCGAGGGTTACGAGCAGCCCCACGAGCAGCAGGCCCAGGACTATCACGGTGGCCTGCAGTCGGCGCACGCTCAGTCCCTGCCGGAGCGCCTCCTCCGAGGCCTTGTTCTCGCGCATCAGCGCCAGGTTCTCCTTCTCCTTCGAGGCGGTGTCGAACTCGATCTTCAGGCTCTGGAAGCGCTGGTCGATCTGATTCTTCAGCAGCTTGTCCGAGATGCCCTTGGCGTCGCTCTCGCGCTCGAACGCGGCGCGCCAGTTGCCCATCTCCGCATACACGCTGGCCAGCTCGGAATTCGCGGAATTCACATCCACGAGGGCTTCCGCCTTGCGGAACACGTTCGCCGCTTCCTCCAGGGCCGCCGCGCTCTCGGGCAGACGCTGCAGCAGATGCAGTGAAACGCCCCGCGCAAGCATGATCTGCGCGCGCAGTCGGGCATCGGGCGTCTGGCTTTGCAGCACGGACGCTTTCGCCAGCGTATCCAGGGCGCCACGCGGATCGCCCGATGCATTGGCCACCGCAGCCAGCCCACGCAGGGCATAAGCCTCACCGCGCGGGTAGCCGATCCGCCGGCAGATCGCCAGGGCCTCGGTGAATGCCTCCTTCGCCGAATTCCACTCGCCCAGGTACTCGTGGGTGCGCCCGAGGTTGTGCAGGGTCACGCCCTCTTCCCGATACATGTTCGAGGCGCGCTGGTCCTTCAGGGCAAGCGTGTAGATGTGCTTGGCCTGCTCGTAGTCCCCCATCCGGTTGTACAGCGTCGCGATGCCGTTGAGCGTCGTGAGCGCGTGCAGCGGCATGTTCAGCTTCTCGAACAGGGTGTCGGCGCGATGCAGGTCCCCAAGGCCGGACGCGTACTCGCCCTGCAGCCCCAGCAGCCAGCCGCGCTGAAACAGGCTGAGCGCGAGCATCTCATCGTCGTTGGTGTTCATCGCGACGGTCACGGCGTGCTCGTAGGCCGTGCGCGCCTCGGAATTCCTGCCGGCCGTCTCGGCGACCTCGCCCTCGCAGTTGAGCATCCCGGCCTGCAGGCCCGGGCGTTTTGCTTGCGGCAGGAGGGCGGTGACGGCCTCGATCTGCTTGAGGGCGGCCGCCGGGTCGCGCTCGGACTGGTAGTCGCAGACCAGCAGCCGCGCGCGGATCTCCAGGTCCGCGTCCGGCTGGCGCTGGATCAGGGCCAGCGCGCCGTCCGCGTCGCGCTTGCTGGCCTCGGGGTCGGAACGAACTTCGATGACCGCCCGGTCGACGAGCGCCTGCGCCGGATGCGTCGCGCCCTGGTCGGCTGCGGCGGCCACGGCACGCACGGCGGCCATGACAACGTAGGTCAGCGAGAGAAGCGCTGCGGCGAGTATGGAACGGGACATCGGTTCCCAGTGTGTCCGGCCTGACGTGAAGCCGGGTGCGAATGCGAGCATTATCCCGCAGACCCCTTCACGGGTCAGCGGAAAGTCTCACACATCCGACCGGCCGCCCCGCGGGGCGTAACATAACGGGACCTGGATCACGCGGGCGGGTCAACGGGAAAAGCGATTTTAGCCATCAGCGGCCTTTCCGGCGACCTGCCGGCAGGCCGTGCTGCGGTGCCCTCCGACGGCGCATCAGGGCGCCGCTCCTCCGTGGGCTCCGGCGTCGCCGCGGCGCCGATCGACACGCCGGGTGCAATGACCATCTGCGCCTTGAGCCCCGGATGGTTGTCATTCAGCTCGAGCGCTCCGGCATGCACCTTGGCGACCGATGCGACGAGACTCAGGCCGAGCCCGACCCCAGGGGTCCCACGGCTGGAATCCCCGCGATAGAAGCGGCCGGGCACCTTCGGCTTCTCATCTTCCGGAATCCCCGGCCCATTGTCCGCGACGGTCACCTCGACAGACCCGTCCGCACGGCGCTGCACCTCGACGGCGATCGCACCGCTGTCGGACGTGTACTTCAGCGCATTGTCGATGAGGTTGCCGATCGCCTGGGCCAACAGGACGGGATCGCCGGATACGGTGACGGGCTCGTGCGACCGGAACACGAGCGCCACGCCCTTGATCTCGGCCGCGGGCTGGTAGAAATCGACAGCCTGCTTGGCCAACTCGGACGCATTCACATGCACGAAGCCGGAGCGGCGCATACCCGTGTCGATTTCCGCCAGACGCAGCAGCGCGTTGAAGATCCGTATCACGCGATCGACGTCCGCCACCGCCGCGTCGACCTCGGCAAAGGCCTCCTCCGAATCGGGACGCGTCAGGGAGAGCTCCTCGAGCCGTGAGCGCAGCTCCGCAAGCGGAGTGCGCAGGTCATGAGCGATGGCGTTCGAGACATCGCGCACCCCATGAACGAGCTGCTCGATCTGGTCGAGCATGCCGTTGATCGTGCGCGACAGGGTGTTGAGCTCGTCGGAGGAGTGCTCAATGGGCAGACGGTGACTGAGATCGCCCTGCACGATGGCTTGAACGGTATGCCGCAGTCCGTGCACACGCTGCAGCACCGCCCGCCGGATCATCAGTCCGCCCAGAACGCCGGCGCCCAACAGAACCGCCACAGCGGCAGCAAGGCCATACCAGAATCGCGGCGTCAGCGTGGCGAACAGCGCCTGGTCCCTGCCGACGAGCAGATGGTAGCCGCCGGGAAGCAGTGAATGGACGAACATGGCGCGCGCCGGCTTGCCGGCGAGGGTCACCGGCAGCGTGTACGTGCCCGGTCCCAGTGGGATATCGCGCGGCCACTCGTGCAGGTTGCCGGCCATCGGGTGCATCGAAGGGTCGGTGAGCAGCAGGATGCGCTCGCCCGCAATCTGCATCCCGACCCGCGTGTTGATGAAGGCCGTCAGTCCCGGTGCGCCGTCATGACGAAAGACGTCCGCGAGACGCGTCGCATCCGTACGCAGCAGCTCGGTGCGTCCGTCCTGGATCGTCACCTGCCAGGCGTACCACAGAGGCGCGGCAAACAGGATCAGCGCCGCGAAGCCCAGCGCGACATAGCCGAACGCCAGCGTGAACGCCGATGAGTGCAGGACCCTATTCATCGGCGGTCAGCATGTAGCCGGCGTTGCGCACGGTGCGCAGGAGGGGGCGCTCGGAATCCGACTCGATCTTCTGGCGCAGCTTGCTGATGTGCACATCGACCACGTTGGTCTGGGGATCGAAATGGTAGTCCCAGACATTCTCCAGGAGCATTGTACGCGTGACGACCTGACCCGCGTGCCGCATGAGGTATTCCAGGAGCTTGAACTCCTGGGGCTGCAGGGCGATGGCGCGCGCGCCGCGGTTCGCCTTGCGGGACAGCAGATCGATATGCAGGTCGCCGACGTCCAGGGCCGTCTGTGTGCTGCTGCCCTGGGTGCGGCGGCACAGCGCGTCCAGCCTGGCCAGCAGCTCGCCGAAAGCGAAGGGCTTCGTGAGGTAGTCATCCCCACCGCTCTTGAAGCCGCGGATGCGCTCGTCGACATCGGACAGCGCGCTCAGGATCAGGATGGGGGTGCGGTTGCCCGACTTGCGCAGCGTCTCGATGATGGCGAGCCCATCGATGTTTCCCGGCAGCATCCGGTCCATGACGATGACATCGTAACGCTCGCTCGCCGCGAGAAACAGGCCGTCGCGGCCGTTGTCGGCGTGATCGGACGTGTGTCCGGCCTCCTCCAGACCCTTGAGGACGAAGCGCGTCACCCGCTCGTTGTCCTCGACCAGCAGCACTTTCATCGTGCAGCCCTCATACCGCTGGCGCCCGGTCCGCCACGACGCCACCGTCGCCATCGCCGTCGTTGCGCACGGCGCCCCGTTTCTTCCGCGCCGACCTGCCTCGCCCGCTGACCCGCTCGTTGAGCCGGTCCAGGTACAGGTACACCACCGGCGTGGTGAACAAGGTGAGTGCCTGGCTCAGGATCAGGCCGCCCACCATCGTGTAGCCCAGCGGCTGGCGCAGCTCCGAACCGGTGCCCCGTCCGAGCATCAGCGGCAGAGCGGAGAACAGCGCGGCCATGGTCGTCATCATGATGGGCCGGAAGCGCAGCAGACAAGCCTGACGGATCGAGGCCTCGGGCGAGAGATGCTGCTCGCGCTCCGCCTGGATGGCGAAGTCCACCATCATGATGCCGTTCTTCTTCACGATGCCGATCAGCAGGATGATGCCGATCAGCGCGATCACCGACAGGTCGAAGCCGAACGCCATCAGCATCAGCAGCGCACCGACACCGGCAGAGGGCAGCGTCGAGAGGATCGTCAGCGGGTGGATGTAGCTCTCGTAGAGCATCCCCAGAATGATGTAGACCACGATCAGGGCCGCCAGGATGAGGTACGGCTCGCTCTTGAGCGAATCCTGGAAAGCCTGCGCCGAGCCCTGAAACGTGCCGATCATGGAGGCCGGCAGGCGAATGGCGGCGGTCGCCTTCGTGATGACGTCGACCGCATCTCCCAGGGCGACCCCGGGGGCGAGATTGAAAGACAGCGTCACGGCGGGAAACTGGCCCTGGTGATTGATCGAGAGCGCGCTCACATGCCGCGTGTCGTATTTCACGAACGTGGACAGCGGCACCTGCTCCCCCGTCAGGGGCGACTTCACGTACAGCTTGTTCAGTGTGTTCGGGTCCGACTGCAGTTTCGGGGTGATCTCGAGGATGACGTGGTAGGAGTTCAGCTGCGTGAAGAACTGCGTCGCCTGCCGCTGGCCGAACGCGTCGTACAGCGTCGCGTCGATCACTGCGGGCTGGATGCCGAATCGCGCCGCCTGGTCGCGGTCGATCGTAAGCGACAGCCGGGTACCGCTGTTCTGTTGATCCGAGGCGACGTCGCGCAGCGCGGGCAGCTTCTTCAGCTCCGCGAGGACCTTGGGCGCCCACTCGTTCAGCTCCGCGATGTCCGGATCCTGCAGGGTGTACTGGTATTGCGTACGGGCCGTGCGGCCTCCGAGGTTCAGATCCTGCTGCGCCTGCAGGAACAGCGTGCCACCCTGCACCTGCGCGATCTTCGGCCGCAGCCGATCGATGATCTGGTCCGCACTGGCCTTGCGCTCATCCCGGGGCTTGAGGCCAATGATTGCGAATCCGCTGTTCACCGGGCGGCTGCCGCCGATCGCCGTCCCCCAGCTGGCGACATCCGGATCCTTCGCCACCACCGCCATGATGCGCTTCTGCAGATCGACCGATGCGGCGAACGAGACATCCTGGGAGGTGTCGGTCAGTCCGGCGAGCACGCCGGTGTCCTGTTGTGGGAAGAAGCCCTTCGGCTCGAGGATGTACAGCACCACGGTCGTGACGACGGTGATGAGAAAGACGATGAGAGTCGGGCGCTGGTGGTGCAGCACGAAGTCGAGCCCGCGCGTGTATCCCGCGACCAGCTTCTCGAAGCCGCGCTCGATGACCATGTAGATGCGGCTATGCTGCGTGCGCTTCTCGCTCCGCAGGAACAGGGAGCACATCATGGGCGACAGGGTCAACGACACGAACGCCGACACCGCGATCGTCATCGTCACGGTGACCGCGAATTCGCGGAACAGCCGGCCGATGATGCCGCCCATCAGCAGCAGCGGGATGAACACCGCCACCAGCGAGATGCTGATGGACATGATGGTGAAGCCGATTTCCTTCGAGCCCTTGAGCGCTGCCTCCAGGGGCGGCAATCCGTCCTCGATATGCCGATAGATGTTCTCCAGCATCACGATGGCATCGTCGACGACGAACCCCACTGCAATCGTCAGCGCCATCAGTGAGAGGTTGTCCAGCGTGTAGCCGACGGCATACATGAGGGCCGACGTGCCGAGCAGCGCCAGCGGCACGGTGACGCCCGGAATGATCGTCGCCCACAGATTGCGCAGGAAGACGAAAATCACCATGACGACCAGCGCGATCGTGAGCAGCAGCGTGAACTCCACGTCCTTGACCGACGCGTGAATGGTCGTGGTGCGGTTCACCACCGTATCGAGCTTGATCGAGGGGGGAACCGAGCTCATCGCGTGCGGCAGCAGCTCGTTGACCTTCTCTACGGTCTCGATGACGTTGGCGCCGGCCTGCTTGAAGATCTGCAGCATGATGCCGGAATGGCCGTTCTGGCGCGCCAGCATCAGGTTGTTTTCGGGCCCGTCGACGGCTATGCCGATGTCGCGAATGCGCACCGGGGCGCCGTTCTTGTACGCGACGATGACATCGTTCCAGGGAGCGGCCTTCAGGAGCTGGTCGTTGTCGTAGATCGCGAAGCTGTGCACGTCCCCGTTGATCGAGCCCTTGGGTGAATCGACCGAGGCGGTGGCGATGACATTGGCGATGTCCTCGAGCTGGATGCCGAGCGCTGCGATTCGCGCAGGATCCACCTGCACGCGCACGGCAGGCTTCTGCTGCCCGCCCAGGGCAACCTGGGCGATCCCCGGAATGCGCGAGATCTGCTGCGCGAGCACGTTCTCCGCGAAGTCATCCACCTCGGTGAGCGGCAGCACGTCCGAATGCACCGAAAGAATGAGGATCGGCGAGTCCGCCGGATTGACCTTCTTGATCTGCGGCGGGGACGGCAGGTTCTTCGGCAGCTGGCCGCCGGCCGCGTCGATGGCGGACTGGATGTCCTGCGCCGCGGCATCGATATTACGCCCGAGGTCGAACTGCACGACGATCTGAGTCGTTCCCAGCACGCTGGTCGACGTCAGCTGCGACACGCCGGGAATCGCGGCGAA
>FTDY01001225.1_pt1 | contig 11877 bp, 10 predicted proteins | sample 1640031 | NCBI WGS metagenome assembly FTDY01 (sample SAMEA3914816, study PRJEB12502) | metagenome | biome: forest; material: soil | place: USA | collected 2011-09-16 | depth 0.3 m
GGGGAGCGGATCGAAGTGATCCAGCAGGCGCGCGCACGGCTGGCGGCCGCACGGGCAATGGACGAGCGCGACGCGAGGGAATTCCGCCGGGTCTCGGAGCTGGTGCGTCAGCGGCTCGTGTCGCAGACGCAGCTCGACCAGGCACGTGCTGCAGGCGACGCCTCGCACGCGAGCCTGCACGAGGCGCAGGAGCAGTTGAACGCGTTGCTGCGCGGGAATCGCGTAGAGGATATCGATCAAGCGCGCGCCGCCCTGGCCGCTGCGGAGTCGGCTGCGCGCGAGCTGCAGATCACGGATGCGCGGCTCATCGTGCGCGCGACGCGCCCCGGCGTGATAGAGGCGCTGCCCTACAGGATGGGAGAGCGGCCGCCGAAGGGAAATCCGGTCGTCGTGATGCTGGCGGACACGCCCGCATTCGCTCGTGTCTACGTGCCGGAGCCAGAACGAATCCGCATCAAGCCGGGCACGAAGGCGCTGATCTATGTCGATGGGCGCGCCCAGCCGCTGAACGGATTCGTACGCTACGTCGCGAGCGATTCGGCCTTTACGCCGTACTTCGCCCTGACGCAGCGCGACCGCAGCCGGCTCGCCTTCCTGGCCGAGGTTGAGGTGACGGACGCCGCAACGGCGTCGCTCCCTGCCGGCGTCCCGGTCGAAGTGAAGATACTCGGGGACGGACGTGGCTGAGCAACCGCGCCCGCCGGCCGCCAAGGCCTCTGCTGCCGCCGGCTCTGGCGCCGCCGGCTCTGGCGCCGCGGGGCCTGTTGCTACGGCGACAGGTCTTGCCATCGAGGCACACGAGCTGACCCGGCGCTTCGGCCGAGTCACCGCCGTGGACCGGGTGACTCTAGAGATTCCGCGTGCTCACATCTACGGATTCCTCGGGCCGAACGGCTCCGGCAAGTCCACTACGATCCGCATGCTCTGCGGCCTGCTCACTCCGAGCGCGGGAACGATCCGCGTTCTCGGGCTCGATATCCCGCGTGACGCCGAGGCACTGCGCCAGAAGATCGGCTACATGACGCAGAAGTTCTCGCTGTGGGACGACCTGACGGTCCACGAGAATCTGCAATTCATCGCCCGTATCTACACCCTGGGCAGCGCGAGGGCGCGGCAGCGCATCGACAGCGCGCTGGAGGAGTTTCATCTCGCCGCTTTGACCGACCGGCTGGCAGGGGACATGAGCGGTGGCCAACGGCAGCGCCTCGCCCTGGCCGCAGCGACACTGCATGAGCCGCAGCTGCTGATGCTCGATGAGCCGACCAGCGCGGTGGATCCGCAGAGCCGTCGCGACTTCTGGGAGAGCCTGTTCGGGCTGGCCTCGCGGGGCACCACTGTGCTGGTCTCGACTCACTACATGGACGAGGCGGAGCGCTGCCACCGGCTCGCGATTCTCAGCCAGGGCCGGCTCGTCGCCGAGGGGCCGCCCGAGAGATTGATGGACGATCTTCCGCTGCACGTGGTCGAGGTGCAGGCGCACGACACCGAGGGCGCGCGACGCGTGCTGCACGAGCTCCCCTCGGTGCGCAGCCAGGCGCAACTCGGCTTGCGGCTGCACGCGCTGGTAGAGCACAGCGCTGAGGATCCCGCGCGGCTGGGTCGCGATGCGCTCGGCAAAGCCTCGATCGATGCCCGGGTCGAGCAGGTCCGGGCGAATCTCGAAGATGTGTTCGTGGCGGCGACGCTCGAGGCGCGGGCCGGGCAGCCGCCATGAGCCCCATCCTCGCGTTCTTCACTCGCGTCACCGCCGTCGCCGGCAAGGAAGTCCGTCAGCTGCGGCGTGACCGGTTGACGGGCGCCATGATCGTCGGCATTCCGCTGATGCAGATCCTGATCTTCGGGTATGGAATCAACATGGACGTGCGGCACCTGCGGGCCGCAGTGGCGGATGCCGCCCACACTTCCGCCTCGCGCGCGCTCGTCGCGGACCTCGAGGCCGGGCAGGTCGTGCATTTCGTGCAGAGCGTCGCGGGCGCCCCGGAACTGCGGCAACTGCTGGCGTCGGGCCAGATCTCCGCCGGACTGTACATTCCGCCGGATTTCGAGCGGCGGCGCATCGAGGGCGATCGGCCGATTGCGCAGTTGATGATCGACGGCTCGGCCCCCGGCGTCGCGGATCCACTGCGGGCGCTCATGAACCTCCCGCCCGCCGTGCGTGCGGGAGTCCGGCCTGCAATGCCGCGCACCCTCGAAGTGCTCACGGAGTACAACCCGGAGCGGCGTACGCCGGTGCAGATCGTTCCGGCCCTCATCGGCGTGATTCTCAGCATGACCATGGTGGTGTTCACGGCCGTGTCGCTCGTTCGCGAACGGGAGCGGGGCAACCTGGAGCTGCTGATCACCACGCCGGTGCGGTCGGTCGAGCTGATGATCGGCAAGCTGCTGCCCTATGTGGTCGTGGGCCTCGTGCAGACCACGATCATCCTGGTTACCGGCGTGCTGCTGTTCGACGTTCCGGTCAATGGCAGCGTGCTGCAGCTGTACCTCGGAGCGAGCCTCTTCATCGGGGCGACCCTGGCCCTCGGCCTGGTGATCTCGACGCTGGTCCAGACGCAGTTCCAGGCCATGCAGCTCGGCTTCCTCACCCTGCTGCCCTCCATCCTGCTCTCGGGCTTCATGTTTCCCTTCGACGGCATGCCCCCGGCGGTGCAGTGGTTCGCCCAGACGCTGCCGCTGACGCATTTCAACGACCTCGTCCGCGGCATAGTCCTGCGGGGCGCGGACCTGGGTTCCCTGCTGCCGTCCGTGATCAAGCTCTCGGTCTTCCTGGTTGTGGCGGTGGCGGTCGCGGCCCTGCGGTTCCGCAAGCGGCTGGGCTGAGCGGGGCGAAGAGCGGGCGCTGAACACGAGAACGGGGTCATTGCGTGCTCTGAAGCGCGTCAGTAGAGTCGCGAGGCATTTTCGCCACTGCCGCCCCCAAATTCACGTAACGATGGCCAAATCCGATCCCTGGGTCGTGCACAAGTTCGGAGGGTCGAGCGTCGCCGACGCCGACTGCTTCCGGCGCGTCGCCGCCATTCTCGATTCCCTGCCGAACAAGCGCGTGGGCGTCGTCCTGTCCGCTTGCCGGGGCGTCACCGATGCGCTCCTGCGGCTCGTGGACCTGGCCGAGCGCCAGGACGACTCCTTCCGGGCCGATCTCGCTGCGTTGCGGGCGCGACACGCGACCATCGCGGAGACGCTGCTCACAGGTGAGTCGGCGCGGCTGTACCTCGCCGGCTTCGACCGCGACTGTCACGATCTGGCGGGGATCCTGCAGACCGTGAAGCTCACCCGCGCGGCCGCGCGCAATGTGAGCGACCTGATCGCCGGCTACGGGGAGATCTGGTCCACCAAGCTGTTTCATCGCTTCCTGGAGGAGCGCGGCGGCCGGCCTGGCCCGGTGCAATGGATCGACGCGAGGCGCGTCGTCGTGGTGGAGTGGGGTCCGCTGGGGCCTGGCATTCAGTGGGCCGATTCGCATGCCAGCCTCGAGGACCTCGTGGCGCCGGACTTCGCCGGAACCCTCATCATCACCGGGTACATCGCCTCCGACCGCCGTGGCGTGCAGACGACCCTCGGGCGCAACGGCAGCGATTTCTCGGGCTCGATTTTCGGGGCGCTGCTGGATGCGCGCGAGATCCATATCTGGACCGACGTCGACGGCGTGCTGTCAGCCGATCCTCGCCGGGTTCCCGATGCCACGGTCATCGACTCGCTGTCCTACAACGAGGCGATGGAGCTGGCGTACTTCGGCGCCAAGGTCATCCACCCGCAGACGATGGCGCCTGCGGTCGGCCGCAACATCCCAATCTGGATCCGCAACACGTTCGCTCCCGAGAAGCCGGGGACGCTGATCTGCGCGCAGCCGACCTCGAAGCTCCCGGTCAAGGGCATCACCAGCATCGAGAAAATGGCGCTGGTGAACGTGGAGGGTGCGGGAATGATCGGCGTGCCGGGCACGGCGCACCGGCTGTTCGGCGCGCTGCGCGAAGAGGGGATCTCGGTGATCCTCATCTCGCAGGGCAGCTCGGAGCATTCCATCTGCTGCGCAGTCCCGCAGGAGCAGGCGGCGCGTGCGGCGTCCGTCGTGCGCCATGCCTTTGAGCGTGAGCTGAAGGATGGGCAACTGCAGAGCGTCGAGATCGACGAGCATCTGGCCATCCTCGCCGTCGTCGGCGACGGCATGGCCGGCACTCCGGGCATCTCCGCCAAGGTCTTCAACGCACTGGGCACGGCGAGCGTCAACGTGCGCGCCATCGCGCAGGGCGCATCCGAGCGGAACATCTCCGTCGTGATCGAGGAACGACACGCTACGCGTGCGTTGCGTGCGGTGCATGCCGGGCTGTACCTGTCTGCGCACACGCTCTCGATCGGTGTCATCGGCCCGGGAAGCGTGGGCCGCGTGCTGCTCGATCAGATCGCCTCGCAGAGCGCCCGCCTGCACGATCAGGTCAAGCTCGACCTGCGGGTGCGCGGCCTGCTCGGTACGAAGCGCATGCTGCTCGCAGATCCGGGCGTCGCGCTGTCAGACTGGCGTGCGCAATACGAGAAGAGCACCACGCCTGCGGACCTGGAGCGTTTCGTGGACCATGTCAGGGTCGAGCACCTGCCGCACACGGTGCTCATCGATTGCACCGCGAGCAGCGAAGTGGCGAAGCGCTACCCGCAGTGGCTCGCCTCCGGCATCCACATCGTCACGCCCAACAAGAAGGCCAACAGCGCGGACATGGCGTTCTATCGCAGCCTGCGTGAGGCGCGCCGGATCGGCGGGTCGCACTTCCTGTACGAGGCGAACGTCGGCGCGGGCCTGCCCGTCATCCACACGCTGCGCGACCTGCGCGAGACCGGCGACGAGGTTTCCAGCATCGAGGGGATCTTCTCTGGAACGCTCGCTTACCTGTTCAACGTCTACGACGGCCGCACGCCGTTTTCCGACATCGTTCGCGACGCTCGGCAGCGCGGCTACACCGAGCCCGACCCGCGCGATGACCTCTCCGGCATGGACGTGGCGCGCAAGCTGATCATCCTCGGCCGCGAAATGGGCCTGGAGCTGGAGCTTGCGGACGTCAGAGTCGAAAGCCTCGTGCCGGCGGGGCTGGAGTCCGGCTCCATCGAGGAGTTCATGACCCGCCTGCCGCAATTCGATGGGAGCATGCGCGAGCGCTTCGAGAGTGCGCGGGCACGTGGCAAGGTGCTGCGCTACGTCGGGAGTATCACGGCCAAGGGTGAGCCGTCCGTGGGCGTGGTCGAGCTCGATGCCAAGCACGCGTTCGCCAACATCGCCCTCACGGACAACGTCGTGCGGTTCGCGACCCGTTGGTACTGCGACAATCCCCTGATCGTACAAGGCCCGGGCGCGGGTCCCGAGGTCACCGCGGGCGGCGTGTTCTCGGATCTGCTGCGTCTCGCCGCCTATCTCGGAGCGCGAATGTGACCACGGCAACGCCCTCCGGCCTGCACACCGCCACTGCGTTCGCGCCCGCGTCCGTCGGCAATGTGGCGATCGGCTTCGACATCCTCGGCTTTGCCGTCGATGCGCTCGGCGACCGGGTCACGGTGACGCGCGCGCAGAAGCAGGGAGTCGTCATCACCGGCATCAAGGGCATCGCGGGCAAGCTGCCGCTGGAGCCGGAAAGGAATACGGCGGGCCGCGCCCTGCTTGCGATGCATGAGGCGCTGCATCCGGACTTCGGGTTCGCGATGCAGATCGACAAGGGGATTCCGCTCGGCTCCGGCCTGGGCGGCTCCGCCGCCTCCGCGGTCGGCGCGGTGGTCGCGGCCAACGCGCTGCTCCCCAATCCCTGCTCGAAGCTGCAGCTCCTGCAGTTCGCCATGCAGGGCGAGGCGGTGGCGAGCGGCTCGCTGCACGTCGACAACATCTCCCCGTCGCTGTTCGGCGGCCTGGTGCTCACGGTCGGCATCGATCATCCGCGCGTGAAGCAGATTCCAGTGCCGCCGGACGTGCGGGCCGTGATCGTGCATCCGCACATGTTCCTCTCGACGAAGCAGGCGCGGGCGATCCTCAAGCGTACCGTCGACCTGTCGGATTTCGTCTGGCAGACGGCGAATCTCGCGGGCTTCATCTCCGGTTGCTACACCAACGATCTGGATATGATCCGCGCCTCCCTCGAGGACGTGGTGATCGAGCCGCAGCGCCAGGCGCTGATTCCGGGCTTCCAGGAAGTCCGCCGCGCCTCCCTCGAGGCCGGGGCCCTGGGGTGCTCGATTTCGGGAGCAGGTCCCACGATGTTCGCCTGGGCGCCGGCGGCGAGCGCCGCGGGGGTGCTGGAGGCGATGTCGCGGGAATTCGCCCGCCGCTCGATCCAGCTCGACAAGTGGATCACCGAGATCCGCTCGGAGGGCGCGCGAATCGTCGCGGCCTGATGCAATGACTGCGATGCGCTTCATAAGCACCCGGCGGTCCGCGCCCGAGGTCGGCTTCGGCGAGGCCCTGCTGACGGGACTCGCGCCGGATGGCGGCCTGTATGTCCCCGATGTGTGGCCGCGCATCGACCCCGAATCCTTCGGCGGCAAGACGGCACTTGCGGACATTGCGGCTACGCTTCTGGCTCCGTTCGCGGTGGGCGATGACTTCGCGGCAGGGATGCCGGCGGTCACGCAGGAGGCCTTCGATTTTCCCGCCCCCGTCATTCCGCTCGGATCCGGTGGACGGTTGGGCGTGCTCGAGCTTTTCCACGGGCCAACGGCCGCGTTCAAGGACTTCGGGGCGCGCTTTCTGGCCGCCAGCATCGCGCGCCTGCGCAAGCCGGGTACGCGCCCGCTCACGATTCTCGTCGCGACCTCCGGAGACACGGGAGGCGCTGTCGCTGCGGCGTTTCACCGGCGGCCCGGCATCGAGGTCGGCGTGCTGTTTCCGAAAGGCCTGGTGACGCCGACGCAGGAGCGTCAGCTGACGTGCTGGGGCGACAACGTGAAGTCGTTCGCCGTGCGTGGCACGTTCGATGATTGCCAGCGCATGGTGAAGCAGGCGTTTCTCGACCCGCAGTTGCGCGGGCAGACCGAGTTGTCGTCCGCCAACAGCATCAATCTCGGGCGGCTCCTGCCGCAGGCCGTTTACTACGCGGCGACGAGCCTGGCCGTCTGGCGGGAGCACGGCGAGCCGGCCTCGTTCGTCATTCCCGGAGGCAACCTGGGCAACGCCGTCGCCTGCATCTGGGCCCGCAGGGTCGGTCTGCCGATCGGGGAGATCGTGCTGGCGCACAATGCCAACCGGACCGTGCCGGATTATCTGGACAGCGGCGACTGGCGTCCCCGGCCCAGTGTTGTTACGTTGGCTTCCGCGATGGACGTTGGCGACCCGAGCAACATGGAGCGCCTGCGTGGACTGTTTCCGCAGATCGGGGAGCTGCGCAGCGCCGTGAGCGCCTATTCCGTGGACGACATTGACATTCGCAACAGCATCCGGCGCGGATTTGCACAGCTGGGCCAGATCTGGTGCCCGCACACGGCGACCGCCGCGGAAGCCTATGCCCGGTTACCGCGCGAGCGGCAACAGTCCGGTCGCTGGATCATCGCCGCGACGGCGCATCCCGCGAAGTTTCGCGAGATCGTCGAGCCCCTGATCGGGCGCGCAGTCCCGGTTCCCGAAACCCTGGCGCAGTTGTTCGCCCGGCCCACGGCCTGCACCGAGATCGACGCCAGCCTCGCTGCGCTGCGCGCATCACTGAGCGAGGGCAGGGCATAGTGGACGAGCTCAAGAACCTTCCCCCCACGGCCTGGTTCATGGTCGCCGGAGCCGCCGTAGTCGGCTTCGCTGGCTCGTGGCTGTGGGGCTGGTACCGGCAATACAGCGCGCGCAAGGCTCTCCGGGCGGCGGTCACCGCGGCCGGCTCCGATCACCTGGTCGACATGCTGGTTCCCGATGGCATGGGCGCCGGGTTTCACGTCGACTTTCTGCTTCTGACCGCACGCGGCATCCTCGTCGTCGACCTGCGCGACATCCAGGGCAACATCTTCGGCGGGGACCAGATGGCGGAGTGGACCGTCATGGATGGGCCGCGCCGGTTCACGTTCACCAATCCCCAAAGCTCGCTGTACGACCGCATCGCCGCCGTGCGCGCGATTGCAGGCGACGTGCCGGTTGAAGGGCGCATCGTGTTCACGCGCCGCGGCCGCTTCCCGAAAGGGTTGCCCAAATGGACGCTGATGGTCGATTCGCTGCCGGCCGAGTTCCCTTCAGCCGAGCATGACGGCTACGCGGGCACCGTCACGCGCTTCAACGAGTCGTGGCAGAAGCTCAAGGGTGCCGTGAAGCCGAGCTACATGGCGCACATGCGCTAGCAAGGCCCGCGGCGGCGAGCCGCAGGGATGGGCCCGGCTGTCCCTTCTACGCCAAAGTCTTTGCGTGATCGGCCAGCACCAGCGACACGCAGACGGTGAGCTGCGTGGCGTACTCGACGTGCAGGAATTCATTGGGACCGTGCGCGTTCGCGTGCGGGCCCAACACTCCCGTGATGAAGAACTGCGTACGCGGAAACTGCTTGCCCAGCATCCCCATGAAAGGAATCGTTCCGCCGCAGCCGACGTGAATGGCCTCGCGGCCATAGACCTGCTGCGAGGCCTTCCCGATGGACTCTTCCAGCCACGGGGCGAACGCGGGCGCATTCCAGCCCCCGGTGCCGGAACCGCCCTCAAATCGCACTTGCGCCGCGTAGGGCGGATCGTCCTCCAGAGCGCGGCGCACCGCGGCAGCGGCCCGTTCGGCGTCGACGGTCGGCGGCAGGCGCAGCGACAGCTTGAAGGAGAGCTCCGGCAGCAGAACGTTGCCCGCTGAGCCCACGGCGGGCAGGCCGTCGGCGCCGGTGACGGCGAGTGTCGCGCGCCACGTCGTGTTGATCAGCAGCTCCACGGGGTCGTTGGAGATGGGCTGCACTCCGCGCGAGAACGGAATCTTTCCGGCCACCGACTCTCCCAGCACCCCGGCCGCTACGGCCAGCTGCGTGTGGCGATCCTTCGGGATGGGCGCCTGCAGCTCATCGAGGAGCACCTCGCCGGTCACCGGGCTCTCGATGCGGGCGAGAAGCTGCTCGACGATGCGAAACGGAGTCGGCGCGATGCCGGTGCTCATGCCCGAATGCACGCCCTCGTCCAGCACGCGCACGTGCAGCGTGCCAACGAGATTGCCGCGCAGCGAGGTGGTGCACCACAGCTGGTCGTAGTTGCCGCATTCGGCATCCAGGCAGACTACGAGAGACGGATCGCCGATCGCGCCGCCCAGGGCTTGCAGATGCGCGGGCAGATCGATGCTGCCGCTTTCCTCGCTGGCTTCGATGAGCAGCACACAGCGGGCCAGAGGGATTCTCTGCGCCTTGAGCGCTGCGATCGCCGTCAGGGAGCTGAACACTGCGTACCCGTCATCCGCGCTGCCGCGGCCGTAGAGTTTTCCTTCGCGCAGCACCGGGTCCCAGGGCCCGAGCCCCGGCAACCAGCCGATGAATTCGGGCTGCTTGTCCAGATGGCCGTAGAGCAGGGCGCAGCCGGCAAGCTCGCCCGGAATGTCCACGAACAGCAGCGGCGTTCTGCCGGGTAGGCGCCGGATCTGCACACGCATGCCGGGGATCGGCTGCGCCCGGCACCAGTTGGCCAGCAACTGGACTGCCGCCTCCATGTGCCCGTTCTGCTCCCAGTGGGGATCGAACATGGGCGACTTGTTGGGAATGCGCACGTAGGCGGTGATGCGCTCCACTATGGAGTCCGCCCATACGCGGCGGATGAAGCCGGTTAATTTCTCAACGTCCATTAATTAATATCCATATATCAATCGATTATATTATAAAGTGAAGGTAACTTATAGATTCAACCGAGCACCGGCAGACTGAACAACTTACGCGCGGCGGCGGTGCTGTGCTCCGCAACGTCTTCCACACTCTCACCGCGCGCGGCTGCTATCGCTGCCGCGATGTGCGGGAGATACGCGGGCTCGTTGCGCCGCCCAGCGGGCTTGGCAGTGAGGTTCCGTGGCAAGAGGTACGGCCCGTCCGTCTCCAGGAGCAGCCGGTCTGCAGGAATCTCGCGCATCAGCGGCAGCAGGTGCGCGCCGCGCCGCTCATCGCAGATCCAACCTGTCATCCCGACTGCCAGGCGCAGCTCAAGATAGCGAGCGAGCTGCTGTTGCGTGCCTGTGAAGCAGTGGGCAACACCGCCGGCCAGGCTGGCCCGATGTTCGCGCAGGATGGCGACGAAATCCTCGTGCGCATCGCGTTCGTGAAGGAAGACCGGCTTCCCGACACGCGCCGCCAGAGCGAGCTGCCGATGAAACGCGGCACGCTGCGCCGGCGCGGGAGAGAGGTTGCGGAAGTAGTCGAGGCCGCACTCACCCACGGCCACCACCTCGGGGCGCCGCGCAAGCTCCTCGAGCTCGGCGATCAGCTCATCGGTCATGTCCGTCGCGTGGTGCGGGTGGACGCCTGCCGTTGCGAACAGGATTCCCGGGTGTGCCCGGGAAAGCTCGATCGCGCTGCGTGTGCTGGATAGGCTCGACCCGGTTATGACCATCTGGACGACCCCGGCCGCGCGGGCGCGCGCCAGGACGGCGTCGCGGTCGGCGTCGTAGCTGTCGTGAGCGAGATTGATCCCGATGTCGATGAGGGGCGCGGTTCGGGACGAGGCAGGGAGGGGCGGCGGGCTTGTGCTATCTTTCGTCATGCGCGGCGCCCATTCTACTCGCCGCGCCAAATCAACTTAAGATGCCAGTGCTATCCCTCCTTCCGCTGATCGCCGCGGCGGCTGCTTCGGCGCCAAGCGACTCGACGTGGCTGGATGTCGAAAGCCGCATCCAGTACGCCTATTACACGGAGGATGAGCGCACGCTCAAGGCACTGGCGAGCCAGTCTGCGGCAGCGGCCTCGCCACCGGATGGCATGGGCAGCTACTACTCGGGACTGGCCGACTACCGCCTCACGCAACTGGAATCCTCCAAGGACAAGTCCAGTGCGCGCGATGGCGCGGACGGCTGCGTCTCCAGCCTCGAGCGCGCGGCGAAGGCCGCGAACGAAGCGGCCGAAGCCCATGCCGGTGGGCTGGGCAAGCTGCGCGGCGACGTGCTCGCGCTGCAGTCGGCCTGCCTGCGCCTGCGCGCCGACCTGAGCCCGTTGCATGCGCCGTTCGACGGGCCGAAGAGCCGCTCGCTGCTCGAGAAGGCGCTGCTGCTCGCGCCCAGGAGCCCACGCGTGCTGTTTCTGGATGCGGTAGGCGCCTATGAGCACGCGCCGAATGGTGCGGACAGGGACCGGGCGCTGGGTAAAATCAAGACGGCCATCGCGGCGCTCGAGAGCGAGCGTCAGGACATCGTTCACGTGCCGGGATGGGGCCTTGCGGATGCGTACACGTACCTTGGGCGCGTCTACCTGGACAGGGGGGATACAGTTGCGGCGCGCGACGCGCTGGAGCACGCGCTGCTGGCCGCGCCTGAATTCACGCAGGCGCGGCGGCTGATGACCAAGATCACTTCCGGTTGACGTGTCGAATCGGGTTTACTCCAGCGGCAACCGGTTGGGAGGACTTTTATGAGCGTTCCTCAGCCCATGACCCCGCAGCAGGCCTCGGACCTGGCCTTGCGGGTGCTGTACATGATCCTGTTCGCCATCGTGTTCTGGATTTTGAGCTGGACGCTGGCGGTGGTCGCGCTGCTGCAGCTCGTGCTGCGCCTCGTCAACGGGCACCCGCATGCAGAGGTGGCGCGTTTCGGCAGCGGCCTGGCGCGCTACGCCAGCCGCATCATCGAGTACCTGACTTTCGTGACGGAGACGCTGCCGTACCCGTTCACCGCGTGGTCCGCCTGAAGAGCGAGCCGCGAAGAGCTTGAGAAACACTGAAGGGAGAGTGCATGGCCCTCGCCGATGAGAAGAAGAAGCTGCTGCAGGAGTTGCGCATCGA
>FTDY01001583.1_pt1 | contig 11871 bp, 8 predicted proteins | sample 1640031 | NCBI WGS metagenome assembly FTDY01 (sample SAMEA3914816, study PRJEB12502) | metagenome | biome: forest; material: soil | place: USA | collected 2011-09-16 | depth 0.3 m
AAGGCCGTGCGGCAGGCGCGGTGGTAGTCGATACGGGTCCCCTGTTTCGAGGCTTCATCGACAGGACCGGCCTGTCGGTCGCCGTCTCGCCCCGCGACCACCACTGGAACGGGGCGGCGACCGAGCGGGTCGCCGGCTCCGTTGCCGAGGCGTTGCGCTAGATGCCGCCCGCCGGCAGCTTGTACACGTAGGCCGGCTGGTTCACCGCATTGACGAGCACCAGCACGTCGCGGCCGCTGCCGCCGAGATTCGAGATCAGATTGAAGCGGCCGTAGGTGCCGTTGCCCTGGGGAGACGAGGGAGTCGTGGTGTTGCCGGATCCCGGCGTCACGTCGGTCCAGGTCCACGTGCCGCTCGCCGGTGTCGACGCAGGGGTGAGCTTCTTGATCGTTCCAGTGGACGGCGAGCCGTTCCAGGCCAGGAAGCCGCCGGAAGCGTCGTGCCACACCAGGCCCGGGCCATCGCCGGTCGGAGGATTGCCGGTCACCGTTGCCGCGCGCCACCCGGCGCCGATGTTGTTCAAGTCCAGCCACTTGAACGAACCGTTGTTGCCGACGACGGAGCCGTTGATGTAGACGAGCAGCCGCCGTGAGGAGGAGATCGCCAGCGTCCCGTTGTAGCCGCTCCAGAGCGGAGCACCCGAGGACATGGTGTGCTTGTCGGCAACGGGATCGTACTTGTCGACCGCGGTATCGGCCTGCGCGCCGATGATCCATATGGAGCCGGTCTGTGTGTCGTACACCGCACCGCCTTCGGTGCCCGACTCGCTGCCAAAACTGCTGGGGCAGGTCGACTTCTGCGACCAGGTGCCGCTCCCCCTGTCGAACGCAAACACCTGGGAGCTGCTATCGCCGAGGGGCGCCGTGTAGATCAGCGGCGCGATGAAGGTCTTGTCCACGTTGGGCGCGTAGCACAGCTGCGAGTTGCCGTGATTCGAGCGCGGCGACCCGTCATCCATCGTCGTGCTGGTGCCAAAGGAGTAACGCGGATTGGTCACGCGTTGCCACGCGGGGGAGCTGCTGTTCAGGCCCAGGACGTACACCTCGTTACCGTAGTAGTCCGAGTGGCCACCCTGCGCCGGGATGACGAGCTCCTGCCTCTTTGTGTCGACAGTAGCGCCACACCAGGCGGACATTACGGCAACCTGACCGTCGTTGCCGCCCGGATCCTGCGAGGGTGCAACAGCCGAGACGCTTGCGCTGCCGGCGACCGTCGCCCAGTTGCGATCGTTCATCGCGTTAAACCAGGATGGCGCGGTACCCGGCACGCAGCTGGTAGACACCTGCCCGGCACCGGAGATGGACACGGTCGGCGGCGGACACGGCTGCACAGCACGCGCTGCACGCATTGTGGCCAGGCCGGCGATCGCGGAGGAGGAGGCAATGAGAAAATTTCGGCGCTTCACTGACGGTTTCCTCGCAGACAATGCGTTGGCGGTCAGGCCTGCGGACAGGCGATAGGGTTGGTGCTCACGACCAGCTGATCGTACTTCTGCCACGTGTCGTACGTCGCCGATGTGCGGTTGGTGTCGTACGGCAGGAACCAAATCCCGTTCACGCCGAGCGGATAGCCCGGATCGCTGCCGATCACGAAGTCGCGATTGTTGTAGAGGTGCGTGTAGACAGTCTCGCCAGCGCGCGCCACATAGATGTCCATCGCGTTGCCGGTGCCCGGACCGCCGTAGTCGACGATGTGCAGGGCGTAGTAGATCGTGAACCATTCCTGCTCGTGGAAGAACCAGCAGCCGGAGCTCGCGTTGCCGCTCTGGTACAGGCAGTAGCGCGCAAACGGATCCGAAATGCTCGCGCCGTGATCGACGGCGGTCTCGAAATGAATGTAACCGCTGTTGTCGGTCGTCTCGAACGAGGTCGTGCCGGTGACCGGATGCTCGCGATAGGCCAGCAGCGAGCTGCGCCAGAACGCATTCCCGACCACGAACTCATTGCCGGTATGGCTCTCGGAGCTGTTCGGGCTGCTGACCGTGTAGCCGGCGGTGTTGCACATCTTGAAGCCGCCGCCGGCGATCGACGGAGTGAGCCGGTTGGGCCCCAGCTTGACGCGATACTGGACGTAGAACGGAGTGCTGCCGAACCCCTGGCCGTCGGTGGTCCAGGCCGCGTTCAAAGGGGCGCGCCAGTTGCCGGAGTTGGAGCCGTCGGTGCGCGGCACGTTCATCTTCAAACAGCCGTCGCCAATGATGCCGTCGGTTCCGTCGAACACCACGTTGGCCTGCTTGCCGTCCATGTGGGTGTACTTGCTGACGTTGGTGGAGTTGGCGAAGCGGATCGCCTGAACGACTCCGGAACCCGTGGAGCGCGAAGTCCAATCACCCGCGGCGCCGGGCGCCGGACAGGCTGTCGTGACCGGCGCGCCGCCTGCGACGGAGATCGGCGACGGGGGACACGGCGTAGCGGCCGCAGCCCGCTTGGAGAGGGCGAGCCCGGAACTGGCGGCCGCATACAACAACAGATCGCGTCGATTCATACCATGCGCTCCAACACAACGTGAGACTCAACGGTGGGCGTGCGGGCCGGTACGCGGTTTTCCGCGCGGGAAGTCAGCGCCCGGCGCTTCGATTCGTGAGTCAAAATAACGACCGCCGGACAAAACTACAAGGTGTCGCCAAAGCTGCACACGGGCGGGGGCGATCGGCTCGCGATGCCACTTTAAGTCAAGTAAAACAAGCACCTGTGCGCATCTTGACAGCCTATCCGAGATGTGAGCCCCGTAACGCGTCGCCGAGTCGCAACTCGCCGCATCGAATTGCGACTCGAGTCGCAATTCCCACGTCGCTTCTGACAACGGGCTTACTAGACGCTTTCGGCCGGAGCGGCGCGATGGGTCCGCAATAATCGGGCCGCGAACTTCAACGCCGAGGTGTCCCACGGCAACATGCGCGGCAGCTGGAATCTGTCGGAAGCGCGCCGGCAAGCACCCCAGGCGGTGGAAACCGCGGCGCTGAATCCGGCCTGTCGCACCATCTCCACGTGCTCGCGCGCATAGTCCCGGCGCGGGCGCCCGTTCGGATACGCAAACAGGGTCACGGGCTCGCCGATCATCGACTCCAGGATGGACTTGCTGGCGGCGATCTCGCGTCTGGCGTCGTCTGCCGCAGCGGCAACGAGAATCGGATGGGTCACGGTGTGCGCGCCGATATCCACACCTTCCCGCCGGAGCTGTCTCACCTGCTCTTCCGTGAGCATCAGATCATTGCCGTCGCTCCCGACACGCTCGGCGATCGCCGCTGCCTGCGCGGCACGCTCGTGCGGATCGCTGTATTTGAGCGCACCGATCAGGGCATCGATCGCGCGGCGCCGTGCGGGAACATCCTCCAGACCGTGCCGGCCCAGCCCCAGCGAGGTCAGATCCAACTCACCCCTGGCATGGCGCACGGACTCGATGACCTGGTCGTTCCACATTCGGCCGCCATTCAGGAAGCTGGTGGCGACGAACACCGTGGCCGGCAGCCCGCGGCTCTTCAGGATCGGCGCGGCCTGTGTCAGATTATTGGCGTAGCCGTCATCGAAAGTGATACACGCGGCCCGCTCCGGCAGACTGCCACTGTAAAGCCGGTCGACAGCCTCCTGCAGCGGCAGGACGCGACAGATCGCGGCGATCAGGTCGGCCTGAGCGGCGAAGGCCACGACGTCGGGTTCGCCCGGCAGGAGCGGATCGGGTTCCGGCAAGACTCGATGGAAAATGAGCACCAGCAGCGTGCCGCGACCGCCACCAGGGGCCAGCAGCTTGCCGCAGGCCCTGATCGCCGCCGCACCAGGCGCGGACAACCGATCCATGTCAGCCCGTGGCGCGTGCGCGCGCCGGCGCCTGGGCGAAGGCCGTGCCGGAGGACGCGTGCTGACGACTGAGAAATCCATCTAGCATCAGCAGCTGCCACAGCAGCGCACTATTGTCGCGGCGGCCGGACTGGTGCTGCTCGACGACGCGCACCAGGGTGCGCTCATCGAACAACCCGCAGGTGCGCAGCCGCTCGCCACGCACCACATCGGCGATATGGGTCTTCAGCTCGCCGCGGAACCAGACATCGAGCGGCACGGCGAAGCCCATCTTGGTCCGGTACAGCACCTCGCGCGGCAACAGCGGCTCCAGCGACTTCTTCAGCAGATACTTCCCTTCAGTGCCTCGCAGTTTGACCCTGGCGGGAAGCTGGGCCGCCCAGGCGACGAGCTCGTAGTCGAGGAACGGTGTGCGCACCTCGAGACCATGCGCCATGCTCGCCCGGTCCACCTTGGTCAGGATGTCCCCCGGCAGATAAGTCTTGTAATCCAGATACTGCACGAGCGACAGCGAGTCCGAGAAGGTCTTGCCCTCGACGTGGCTCGCAAACACCTCGCCCGCGTTGTACCCATGCAGCTCCTGCTTGAAGTCGCGGGAATACAGTTGCGCGCGCACGTCGTCCTTGCAGATCGACACACCATGCAGATAGGCCGCGACCGGATCGCGCGCCAATGACTGGAACGTCGTCTTGCCACGCAGCATGCGCGGAGCCCAGTCGAGCTTGGGGTAGAGCCGGCCCAGCGGTCCGAACACGGCCCGCCGCAAGCCGCCGGGCATCAGGCCGCGCATCCGCTCTTCCATGTCGAACAGCTGGTAGCGCCGATAACCGATGAAATCCTCGTCGCCGCCGTCGCCCGAGAGAGCGACGGTCACATGGCGCCGGGCGAGCTCGCACACACGGTAGGTTGGAATGGCCGAGCTGTCGGCGAACGGCTCGTCGTAGAGCCCCACCAGCTTCTCCAACAGGCTGTAGTCGGAGGGTTCGACGACCTCGGTCTTGTGATCCGTCCGCTTCGCCTCGGCGACCATGCGAGCATAGGCCGATTCGTCGTACTTGGGCTCGGAGAAACCGATCGAGCAGGTCAGCACCCGCGCTGCGCCGATCTCGCGCATCATCGCAACGACGGCGCTCGAATCGATGCCACCGGATAGGAACGCGCCCAGCGGCACGTCGGACACCAGGCGCTTGCGCACTGCCTCCTGCAGACGCGCGCGCAGCTCGGACTCCCAACGATCCGGGGATTGCTCCGGATGCCGCTCACCGGCGAGCGGGACATCCCAGTAGCGCACCGGGGTCAGGCGGCCCTGGCCGCGCTGCACGCAGAAGTAGGTGCCGGGCTCGAGCTTGTGCACGTCCCGGTAGATCGTCTTCGGATCGGGGATGTAGCAGAAGGCGAAATAGTCTTCGATCGCGCGTGGATCGATACGCCGCGGCACGTCCGGGTGCAACAGGACAGCCTTCAGCTCCGAGCCGAAGACCAGCCGGCCGTCCGCCAGCTCCGCGTAGTACAACGGCTTCACGCCGAGCCGGTCGCGCGCGACGAACAAAGTCCGGGTGCGGCGGTCCCACACGGCGAAGGCAAACATGCCGTTGAAGCGGTGCAGGCACTCGACGCCCCACTCTTCCCAGGCATGAACGATGACCTCGGTATCGGAGCGCGTGCGGAAGGTGTGTCCGCGCTGGATGAGGTCCGCTTCGACTTCCGCGAAGTTGAAGATTTCGCCGTTGAAGGTGACGACGACCGAGTGGTCCTCGTTGTACAGCGGCTGCTTGCCGCCGGCGAGATCGATGATGGACAGACGGCGGTGCCCGAGACCCACGCCGGGCTCGATGTGGAACCCGTCGCCGTCAGGGCCGCGATGCGCCAGGCTGCCCGTCATGGCCCGCAGCAGCGGCTCATCGATGGGGCGCTCGGCCCGCAGGTCCACGATTCCGGCAATCCCGCACATCAGGCCGTCTCCCCACGCGCTCCGCTCACCCTCGGCGAGGATATTATAAGGGTTTGGCGAATAACCAATGCAGTTCAAAGTTTAACCGCCCGAGACGGCTAAAATAACGCCACGCCATGCGGATCGTCGTTTTCACCGGAAATTGTTCCTACGCGGTGCGCAAGAACATCGTAGAGGTCGACCGGGCCCTGCCGGGCCTGGAGTGGCTCGTGCTGGTGCACGCTCCCCGCCGCTCCCTGCGGCGGCTGCTGCGCAGCCAGGTGCGCAACGTGCGGCGCAACGGCTTGCGCTGGATCACCTACCAGATCGGGGAGGTCGGGCGACAGCTGAGCGCCGGCGCAGACCGTGAGCCCGCCCAACCTCATCCCGGCAGCGAATACGCCGATCCGGCTTTGCGCGCCCTGCCGAATGTGCGCGTGCTGCGGGTCGATGACATCCACTCCACGACGTCCTTGGAAACGGTACGCTCGTTTGCCCCGGACCTCGGCTTGTCGCTGGCCGCACCCATTCTGCGTCCCGCGCTGTTTGATATCCCCCGCCAGGGCACCCTGAACCTGCACAAGGGCCGGTTGCCCTCGTATCGCGGCATGCCGCCCGCGTTCTGGGAGCTGTGGAACGATGAGCAGTCGGTCGGCTGCACGGTGCATCGCGTGGACGAGAGACTGGACACGGGTGAGATCGTCCGCGAAACGAGTGTTGGACGCGCTGCATTCTCCACGCTGAGAGGACTGCAGCTCGGGCTCGATGAAGCAGGCGTGGAGCTCATGCGCGACGCCGTGATCGATGTGCTCGTGCGGGGCGCGAAAACGCGGCCGCAGGAGAGCGGCGGCAAGACCTACCGCAAACCGACACTGGCGCAGGTGGCGAGCCTCGATCGCAAGCTCACGCGCCTGCAACCTGTTCCGGAGTCAACGCTCAAGCGGGCCCTGAAGTACTGCCGTTCGGTATCGGGCGTGGGCCTGTGGAAGATGGGACTCGGTCGATCGTTGCCTCCCCGCATTACCGTGCTCCTGTACCACCGTGTCAGTGACGACGCCCGCGACAACCTGACCGTCGGTGTCGCACAGTTCGATCGGCAGATGGCGCTGCTCCGCAGGCATTGCCGCGTATTGCCGATCGAACAAGTGCTCACCAGCACGCCCATCAGCCGCTCCGACGCGCCTCTGGTGGCGGTGACGTTCGACGACGGCTATCTCGACAACTTCGTCCATGCGGCTCCCATTCTCGTGCGCCACGGACTGCCCGCTTCGTTCTTCGTCTCGACGGGCATCGTCACCGAGAGCGGCCGCTTTCCCCACGACGTGCGGCGCGGCAATCCGCACATACCGGTGGTGAAATGGGACGATCTGCGCCGCATGCGCGACTGGGGTTTCACGATCGGCTCGCACTCGGTCAGCCATATCGACTGCGCCGCGGAGCCGGAGGAGAAAGTCCGCTCCGAGCTGGCGGAGTCGCGCGATACCCTGCGCCGCGAGCTCGGGGTGGAGCAGCCCATCTTTGCCTATCCCTATGGGCGCCGGCAGCACATGACGCCGCAGCGGCTCGAATGGGTCAGGAACGCCGGCTACAGCGGATGCCTATCCGCCTACGGCGGCACCAACGTCAGAGCGGTTGACCGCTACAACGTGCTGCGGCGCCCCATCAATTGGGAATTCGCCGATGAGGCACTCCTGTTCACCTGCCTGGGACTGTGATGGGCGGGCGCCCTCCGCTCGTATTGCACGTGATCCATCATCTCGTGATCGGGGGGATGGAGAACGGGTTGGTGAATCTGATCAACCGCATGCCTGCCGCAAGGTACGGTCACGCAGTCGCCTGCATCGAGGACTACTCGGATTTTCGCGAGCGGATCCGCCGGCCGGATGTCTCCGTCCACGCGCTGCATCGGTCCAAGATCGGCACGTGGAAGCTGCGCGCTGAGATCTTCCGGCTTTGCCGCGCTCTCCAGCCGACCATCGTGCACACGCGCGGCCAGTCCGGTCTCGACGCCTTGCTCCCGGCTCGCATGGCCGGTGTACGCCATTGCATACACGGTGAGCACGGCTGGGACGTCGACAATCTGGATGGTCGCAAGCTCAAGCCCATCATGCTGCGCAAGCTGCATTCCCCGCTGATCGAGCGCTACGTCACGGTCTCCAAGCATCTGGAGCAGTTCCTGATCGATCGCATCGGCGTCGCCGCTCCACGCATCACGCAGATCTACAACGGCGTGGATACAGAACGGTTCACTCCGGGCGCCCGTGGCACCGAGCTCGTCTGGATCGGCACTGTCGGACGGATTCAGCCTGTGAAAGACCAGGCGACATTGCTCCGAGCGTTCGCGCTGGCGCTCACCAGCCGGCCGGAGCTGCGCCAGCGCCTGAGGCTGGCGATCATCGGCGAGGGGCCACTCCTGCGGGACCTGAAGCAGCTCGCCGACTCGCTTGGGGTCGCTCCATTGACTTCTCTGCCGGGCGCGAACCACGACATTCCCGGCGTGCTGCGTGGTTTTGATGTCTTCGTGCTGCCCTCGCTCAATGAGGGCATTTCCAACACCCTGCTCGAAGCCATGGCCGCCGGCCTGCCGGTCATTGCCTCCGAGGTCGGTGGCAATCCCGAGCTCGTCCAGGCGAACGTCAGCGGCCGGTTCTTCAAAGCGGGTGATATCGAGGGACTGTCGCGTCTACTCACCGAATACGCGCTCGATGCGGCGCTACGCAGGGCGCACGGCGAGGCCGCGCGGCGCATCGCAGTGGAGCGTTTCAGCCTTCACGCGATGGTGAACAACTACGAAACGCTCTACGACCGGGTCAGCTCGTCCGCTCGTCAATGAAATCGATGACCCGGCGGGCGACGTCATCCCAGTTGCCGACATCCAGAGCTCGAGAGATTTCCTGAGCATCCCATTCCCGGCCCAGGGCCCTGGTCAGCGCTCCGGCGAATCCCGATACGTCATCGACCGGAACGAGCGCGCCATTCACCCCGGGCCGCACGAAATGCGCGTTATCCCCAACGGGAGTCGTGATGACTGGCAGACCGGCCGCGAGCGCTTCGAGGACCGCGTTACAGCAACCCTCTCTCTCGGTCGCCAGCGCGAAAACATCAGCCGCGCGCAGCCAACTGCTGACCGTGGCCTGAGGCACGCGGCCAATCATCCGCACGTGGTTGCCCAGACCCTGTTCGCGCACGACTCGCTCCAGATACGCGGGATACTCACGGTCGTACGCCGCGCCGCCGATGATCGCGAGCACGGCGTTCGGGAAATGCTCGCGCACGCGTGACAAAGCCTGCACCACCACGTGATGGCGCTTTCCGGAGATGAGATGCCCCACGGAAACGATGATCTTCTGGGCGCCATCCAGACCGAGGCTGCGTCGTGCCAGCTCGCGAGAGCCGGGCGCGAATATCCTGCGATCGACGGCATTGGGGATGACACGCACTCGCTCGCCCTCGACCCCGTAACTGATGGCGAGCTCGCGCAACGAGTGGCTGACGCTGATACAACCGGTAGCGGCGTTCAGCGCTGCCACGAGCTGGGCTCCGATTCCCGGCGTGCGCAGAAAGTCGGTCTCCGAGCCGCGAATCGTGACGAATGCGGGCAACCGGAGCGACCTGGCCACCCGCACGCAGCCGACTCCGTCTGGATAGCCGAAGTGAGCGTCGATGGCGTCCACGCGGCGTGTCTGAATGTGCCGGGCGATGACCCTGCGGATGCTGCGCGCCAGCCACAGGGCGTCCAGGGATTTCAGGACGCCAGGGACATACAGCATCGGCTGAGGCTCGATGCGCAGCCCATAGGCCTCATGCTCGGATCGTCGCGCCCAGGGCGGGAGGGGCTTGACGACTGGCATGAATGCCACGGGCTGAAGCACACGCACGTCCGCGATCTCCCGCATCGCGGCGAGGCGGTTTGCGACAAAGCTGCCGGCAGCCGGGTCCTGAGGAGTCGGCAGCGTGCGGCACACGCTGATCAGACTCAACCTGCGCGCTGGAGCGCCCTCAGGAGCCGCCTGAGCGCTGTAGCCACTAGGCTGCGGGGACACCGGCCGACCCGCCTGCCATGCGGCTCAGGACGTCTGAATACACGACCTGATATCGAGCCGCAGACATCTGCCACGTGCGTTGCTCGGTGACATAACGGCGTCCCGCGTCCGCCAGAGCGCCCCACTGGTCCCGCTGAGCAAGCAGCGACAGGGTCACTCTTGCGAGGTCCTGCACGTCCCCCGGCGTGAACACGTAGGATTGCAGATGCGCCGGCACGACCTCGCGATGGCCGCCGACCCCCGACAGGACGAACAGCCGCTTGAGGGCCATGGCCTCGAGCGGCTTCAGGGGGGTGACGAGCTCGGTCAGCCGGATCGACTTACGGGCATAGACGAGCACATCGATGAGCGAATAGTAGCGACGCACCTGATCGTGGGGCACCCGGCCCGCGAAGTGCACCTTGCCCGCGATCCCCAGCTCCGCCGCCAGCGCCTTGAGCGGCTCTTCCGCGGGGCCTCCCCCCACCAGGAGCGCCTGGGCCCCGGGGTGAACCGCGAGGATCGCCGGCATCGCACGCAACAGCAGGTCGATACCCTCATACCCGTAGAACGAGCCGATGAAACCGAGGATGGGGCCGGGGCCCAGGCCCAACTGTGCTCTCAGCGCTGCATCCGCATGTTCGATGACCTCGAACTCCTCGACGTTGACGGAGTTCGGGATCAGAGTGATCCGATCGCGCGGTAAACCACGTGCGACGATGTCGGCCGCAAGCCCCTCGCAGATGGTTGTAATCGCGTCCGCGCGCCGCAGTACGTACGATTCCAGGGCACGTGAGAGGCGGTAGCGCAGACTTCCCTCGGTCGTAGTCCCGTGATCGACCGCGGCGTCTTCCCAAGAAGCGCGCATTTCGTACACGAGCGGAATTCCGCGCTCACGCGCGATCCGCATCGCCGCGAGTCCCGTGAGACACGGCGAATGGGCATGCAGGATGTCGGGGCGCACGCGCTGAACGATCTCGGCAAGGCGTCTGGCGGTGTCACGCACGACCATCGCCTTGTCGAGAACCGGGGCGCGGCGGATCCAGGTCGCGGGCACAGGGGTCCGGAAGAAATGCAGTCCCGCCACGTCCTCTTCCGGCTCACTGCGCGCGTAGTGTTTCGGCGTCGTGAGCTGGAACGTCTCCCACCCGAACGCCTGCTGCTCGCGCAGTAGCGAGGCCGTGCGAAATGCATAGCCGCTCTGCAACGGAAGCGAGTGATCGAGGATGTGGAGGATGCGATAAGTCATCCGTCACCAGCAGACGCCGGCATAGCGCGCGCACTTGATCTGGTCGCGCGGCAGCCCGACCAGGTCGACCACCGCCAGCTCGGAGTTTCGGTGCTGCGAGAGCGCACTGACGATCGCAGGCCCGCCGACGCTCACCAGAACGACCTGGGCATCCTCGATCGCCTTCGCGGCGGCATCGACCATGAGATTGCCGATGTGCGGAATGCTTTCCTCGATGAAGCGCTTGTTGGCGCCGATCAGCCGCGACAGGTTCACCTCGGAGTCGAAGATGCGCAGCGTGTAGCCCTTGCCGATCAGCCGCTCCGCCACGGCAACCAGTGGGCTTTCGCGCAGATCGTCCGTACCGGCCTTGAAGCTCAAGCCCAGCATGCCAACGCGGCGCACACCGGGAGCCATCACCTTGTCGAGCGCGTGATCGATGTGTGCGCGATTGCTGCCGAGCACCGAAGACAGCATCGGCAACGTCAGATCATGCTTCTTGCCCATGTAGTTGAGCGCCCGCAGATCTTTCGGCAGACACGAGCCGCCGAACGCGAAGCCAGGCTTCAGATAAGCGGGAGAGACGTTCAGCCGCTTGTCGCGGCACAGGAAGTCCATGACCTCGCGCGCGTCCACGTTGGCCGCCTGGGACAGGCGCCCGATCTCATTGGCGAAAGTGATCTTCACGGCATGGAAGGCGTTGCAGGCATATTTCATCAGCTCGGCCACTCCGATCGAGCTATGGAGGAACTCGCCTGGCAGATGCCCGAAGATTTCCTCCACGCGCGCTGCGGCGGCGGGCGCGCGCGCGCCCACCAGAGTAAAGGGCGGATTGTCGTAGTCCTTGATCGAAGTGCCTTCACGGAGGAATTCCGGCTGGAAGCACACGGAGAAATC
>FTDY01001718.1_pt1 | contig 11823 bp, 8 predicted proteins | sample 1640031 | NCBI WGS metagenome assembly FTDY01 (sample SAMEA3914816, study PRJEB12502) | metagenome | biome: forest; material: soil | place: USA | collected 2011-09-16 | depth 0.3 m
CCCGCTGCGTAAACCTCCGTCACCAGCAGCACGTCCGCGCTCGCCAGGACCTTGCCGAAGTCATCGATGAGATCGTGGGTGCGCGTGTAGCGATGCGGCTGGAACGCGAGCACGACCCGGCGCCCCGCGTAGCCCTGGCGCACGGCCTCCAGCGTCGCGGCCACTTCCGTCGGGTGGTGTCCGTAGTCGTCGACGATCGTGACGCGGCCAGCAGCCGTATCGACGTCGGCGATGTGCTGCAAGCGGCGATCGATGCCCTCGAACTCCGCCAGCGCACGCTGAATCGCACCGTCGTCGATCCCGAGCTCCATCGCTACGGCGATCGCCGCGAGGGAATTGAGCACATTGTGCGTCCCCGGAAGATTCACCGTGACTTCCAGCGGGACGGCGGATGAGCGCACGACGTCAAACTTCGTCTGCAGCCCCAATCGACGGATGCTCTCGGCGCGCAGGTCGGCCGACCCGCTCAGGCCGTACGTGAGAATGGGGCGCCCCACGCTGCGCAGGATGCTGTTCACGTGCAGGTCGTCCAGGCACAGCACGGCCAAGCCGTAGAACGGAAGGTTGTGCAGGAACTCGACGAAGCTCTGCTTCAGCAGCTCGAAATCGCCGCCATGGGTCGCCAGATGATCGTTGTCGATGTTGGTCACGACCGCGATCAGCGGCTGCAGATGCGTGAACGAGGCATCGCTCTCGTCCGCCTCGGCGACGAGGTAACGGCTGGCGCCCAGCCGCGCGTGGCTGTCGGCGCTCTTCAGGCGGCCACCGATGACGAACGTCGGATCCTCTCCGCCCTCGGCCAGGATGCTGGCGATCAGGCTGGTGGTCGTCGTCTTGCCATGCGTGCCGGCAACGGCGATCGAATATCGGAAGCGCATGAGCTCGCCGAGCATTTCGGCGCGCGGCACCACCGGAATCCGCTTTGCGAGCGCGGCTTCCACTTCCGGGTTGTCCGCCGAGACGGCGCTCGAGACGACGATCACGTCCGCCCCCTCGATGTTCCCGGGCGCATGACCGATTGCGATGCGGGCGCCGAGCCGCGTGAGCCGCTGCGTCACGGCGTTGGCCTTGAGATCCGAGCCCTGGACCGCGTAGCCGAGGTTGATCAGCACCTCGGCGATGCCGCTCATGCCGCTGCCGCCGATGCCGACGAAGTGGATCGTGTTGATGCGGCGCATGCGGTCGCGCCTGTCGGGCGCAACGCGCCTCTCAGGAATCGCACCGTCCAGCTTCGTGCGCCGTTCGCTCACGCGGCCCTCCTTGCGAGCTCGATGCAGGAGGCGGCGAGTTCCTCGGCGGCGTGCGGCTTCGCGAGCTGACGCGCCCGCTCCGCCATCGCGAGCAGCTTCCCCCGGCCGGCACACAACTGCCTCAGCTCATCCGCGAGACGCTCGGCCGTCAGCTCCCGATCCGGGATCAGGATCGCGGCGCCCTCGCTGACGAGGTACTGCGCGTTATGCGTCTGGTGATCGTCTACCGCAGCCGGGAAGGGAACCAGGACCGCACCGATCCCGACCGCAGCCAGCTCCGAAACCGTCAACGCGCCGGAACGGCAGATCACGAGATCCGCCCATGCATAGGCCTCGGCCATATCCTCGATGAACGGACGCACATCTGCCCGCACACCGGCGCTCGCGTAGGTCTGACGTGCCGCCTCGATCCAGCGCTCGCCCGCCTGGTGACGCACGTCGATCGGGCCGGGCGCGCCCGGCTGTCCCCTGAGCCGCGCGAGCGCGAACGGCACCACTGCGTTCAGACGCGTCGCGCCCTGGCTGCCGCCGATGACGAGAACCCGGATCGGTCCATTGCGGCTCGCGAACCGGACAGAGGGGGGCGGCACCGCGCTGATGTCCTGGCGCACCGGATTGCCGATCGCGCGCGCCTTCACGTCGCGGCCGAAGCTCTCGGGGAAGGCTTCCAGCACGACGCGGGCCACTCTCGAGAGGCACCGGTTGGTGAATCCGGCGATCGCATTCTGCTCGTGGATGAGAAGTGGACGCCCGCTCAGCCACGCCGCGACACCGCCGGGACCCGTGACGAAGCCGCCCATCCCGACGACGACCAGGGGCTTGTGCCGCCGCACGACGCCCAACGCCTGCACGAGCGCCTGCGCGAGCCTGAACGGCGCGGCCAGCAAGGTGAGAAACCCCTTGCCGCGCAACCCCCCGACGGAGAGCCACTCGATGGGAATGCTCTCCGCAGGAACGACACGCGCCTCGAGACCTCGTCGAGTTCCAAGCCACACGACGTCGAACGAACGCGTACGCAGAAGCCTGGCAAGCGCGAGCGCCGGAAACACGTGGCCGCCAGTGCCTCCGGCCATTATCAGGATCGTGGGCATGGTCGCGTTCGGACTCATGCTTCACGCTCCATGCTGGCCCCGCGCTCCCGCACGGTCGCCGAACCGCGCTTCTCGAGCGTGGCTTCGTGGTACACGCGCAGCAGCAGGCCGACCCAAGCAAGCGAAACGATCAGGCTCGACCGGCCGTAGCTCATGAGCGGCAGCGTGAGGCCCTTGGTTGGCAGCACGCCCATGTTCACGCCGATGTTGATGAAGGACTGGATGCCCACCCACAGTCCAAAGCCGGCCGCCAGATACGACTGGAACTTCAGGCCGGCCTGGGAGGCCAGGCGAGCGATGTAGAAGCTCCTCCAGATGAGCGCGAGGAACAACGCGAGAGTCAGCGCGACGCCGGCCAGACCGAGCTCTTCGGCGAGCACCGCGAACAGAAAATCCGTGTGGGCTTCCGGCAGGTAGAAGAGCTTCTGGACGCTCTCCCCCAGCCCCACACCGAACCACTGTCCGCGGCCGATGGCGATCAGCGACTGGGTGAGCTGAAAGCCGCTGTTGTAGGGATCCGCCCAGGGATCCAGGAATGTCGTGAGCCGGCGCAGGCGGTAGCTGGAGGTGACGGCGAGCAGCCCGAAGCCCGTTGCCGCGATCGCCGTCATCGCGATCACATAGCGGAGGCGAGCACCAGCGAGGAACAGCATTCCGAAGCCGGTGGCGAACAGTACGGTGGCGGCGCCGAAATCGGGCTCCGCCAGCAGGAGCGCGGCGACGCAGCACAGCAAGCCCAACGGCTTGAGCAAACCGGTGAACGTGTTGCGCAGCTCTTCCTCGCGGCGTACAGCGTAGCTCGCGAGGTAGATGAGCACGAGAACGCGCGCCAGCTCAGAAACCTGGAAGTTGAAGCCGAGGAGCCGCAGCCAGCGCCGGCTGCCGTTGACGGTATGGCCCAGCCCGGGGACCAGCACGACGAACAGCAGGCCGAGAGCGACTATCAGCAGGGGGACCGAGATGCGCTCCAGCAGGTCGGTGCGGACGCAGAAGAGCAGTGCGGCACAAGCCCCGCCGGTGAGCATCAGGATGAGCTGCCGCTCGAGATAGTAGAACGGCTCGCCCGTCTCCTTGCTGGCGATGGACACCGACGCGGAGGTGACCATGATGAGTCCGAGCAACACGATGCTCAGCACGATCGAGATCGTGACCATGTCGATGTGAACGGCGCCGCCTCGGCTGCTGGAGCGGGCGTAGGCCATCGGCGAGCTGGCGAACGCGCTGTTCACGCGGCGAGCTCCTTCACGGCCTGTGTGAACACCGAGCCGCGATGCGTGTAGTCGCGGAACATGTCGAGGCTGGCACAGGCGGGCGACAGCAGCACGACGTCGCCGGGCCTGGCGGCCCGAGCGGCCGCGCGCACCGCGTCTTCCAGCGAGCTGCAGACTTCAACCGTGCACACGCCTCGAACAGCCTGCGCGATCGCGGGGCCGTCGCGGCCTATCAGGACGGTGTGCCGCACCTTCCCGCGGAACGCATCCGCCAGCGGGGCGAATTCCTGGTTCTTCCCATCGCCGCCGACGATCATGACGAGCGGACCCTTCATTCCGCCGACGGCTGCAAGGGTGGCGCCCACGTTGGTGCCCTTCGAGTCGTTGATGTAGGTGACGCCGTTGATGTCGGCCACCCACTGCGAGCGATGCGGCAGCCCCGGAAATTCGGCCAGCTCGGCCAGCATCGCCGGCAGCGGCAGTCCGAGCGCTTCACCGAGAGCGAGCGCTGCGAGTGCGTTGGCCGCGTTGTGCAGTCCCTTGATCTTCATTGCGGAGACGGCCAGCAACGGCGTGCCTCGACGAGTGAGCCATCCCGCGCCGTTCTCGCGCATCTCGACTGCATAGTCCGCGCCGATGGTGGCGCGGAGTGAGAAGCTCAGGGTCCGTTGTCCGGGGCGGGGCATGGCCACGACGAGAGGGTCGTCGAGATTGATGACCGCCGTATCGCAGCGCGCAAAGATTCGTGCCTTGGCGTCCGCGTACGCCTCTACGGACGGATAGCGATCCAGATGATCCGGGCTCACGTTGAGTACGGTTGCCGCGTGCAGATCCAGCGACGTCGTCGTCTCCAACTGGAAGCTCGAGAGCTCCAGGACATACAACTGCGTGGCTTCGGCGTCGCGACGCGCGGCGGCCAGCAGATCGAGCGCGGGCTCACCCAGATTGCCGCCGACACGCACTCTGATCCCCGCACGTTCGGCCATGCGGCCCAGGAGCGTTGTGACGGTGCTCTTGCCGTTCGTGCCGGTGATCCCGGCCACGGGAGCATCGACGATGCGCGCAAACATCTCGATGTCGCCGACGATCTCCAGGCCGCGAGCACGGGCCTCAATGAAGAAGGGCTCGCTGAGGGATATTCCGGGGGATGCGACGACGCAGACGGCATCGTCGAGCAGGCGAGTGTCCAGCCCTCCGAGGCTGACTTGGATTTCCGGAAACGCCTCCTGCAGCCGCTTGAGCTCAGGCGGCTGCGCCCGGGTATCCGTGATCGCGATCCGCCAGCCGAGCGAATGCAGGTGCCGCGCGCACGACAGCCCCGTTCGGCCCAGGCCGACGATCACCGCGGAGGAGGATTTACCTGAGGCGCTCATCTGAGTTTCAGGGTTGCCAGGCCGAACAGCACCAGCAGCAGGGAGATGATCCAGAAGCGCACGATGACCTTCGGCTCCGCCCAGCCCTTGAGCTCGAAGTGATGGTGGATCGGGGCCATGCGGAACAGGCGTCTGCCGGTCAGCTTGAAGGAGGCGACCTGCAGGATGACGGAGGCCGTCTCGAGGACGAACACGCCGCCCATCACCAGGGTGACCACTTCCTGGCGCACGATGACCGCGATCACGCCGATGGCGGCGCCGATCGCGAGCGCGCCCACGTCCCCCATGAAAACCTGCGCGGGATACGAGTTGAACCACAGGAAGCCCAGGCCCGCACCGGCGAGTGCCGCGCAGAAAATCAGGAGCTCGCCCGCTCCCCGGATTTCAGGAATCTGCAGGTAGGTGGCAAACACGGAGTTGCCGCTCACGTAGGCGAAGATGCCCAGCGCGGCGGCGACCAGAGCGGCCGGCATGATCGCGAGCCCATCGAGTCCGTCCGTGAGATTCACCGCGTTGCTCATGCCGACGATCATGAGGTACCCAAGCGCGATGAAAGTCACCGCCGACAGCGGCTCCGCGAAGGACTTCACGAAGGGCAGGAACAAAGTGGTCTCGGCCGGCGAAGTGGCAGTGAAGTAGAGCGCGGCGGCCGTGGACAGTCCGGCTACGGACTGCCAGAAGTACTTCCAGCGCGGCACCAGCCCCTTTGAATTGCGGACCACCAGCTTCAGATAGTCGTCGTAGAAGCCGATGAACCCGAACGCGAAGGTCACGCCGAGCACCATCCATACGAAGCGGTTGGTGAGCTCCGCCCACAGCAGCGTGCTCACCAGCGTGGTGACCAGGATGAGCGCGCCGCCCATCGTCGGCGTCCCGGCCTTGGGCAGGTGGGTCTTGGGTCCGTCGTCGCGCACCACCTGGCCGATCTGGTAACGCGACAGGCTCGAGATCATCCGGGGCCCGACCAGGAGCGAGATCGCCAGAGCCGACACGGTGGTCAGGATGGCGCGGAACGTCAGGTACGAGAACACGTTGAAGCCGGAGTGCCAGCCGGTCAGGCGTTGTGCGAGCCAGTACAGCACTTACGCTCCACCTGTTCTGTCGGCCGGACCTACGAGCGCGTCCACCACCCGCTCGAGCCTGTTCACGCGCGAGCCTTTGATGAGAATGCGCACCTCGGGAGTTGCGGAGCCGAGTGCCTGCGCAAGAGAAGCCGCGTCCGCAAACCACTGCGCGCCGGCACCGAAGCTCTCGACGGCGAGCGCCGCCAGGGGTCCGGTCGCATACAGCCGCTCGATTCCCCGCTCGCGCGCAAATGCACCGATTTCCGCGTGCGAGCTCTGTGCATACTCACCGAGCTCGGCCATGTCCCCGAGCACGAGCCACTTGCGGCCTTCCAGCCCGGCGAGCACCTCGATGCCCGCGCGCACGGAGCTCGGATTGGCGTTGTACGAATCGTCGATCAGCCACGCGCCGCTTGCGGCCTTCTTGAACTGCAGGCGCCCGGGCACGGCGCGCACCGCCGCAAGCCCGGCAACGATGTGATCGAGCGTGGCCCCGGCGGCACTGGCCGCAGCAGCCGCGGCCAGTGCATTCGAGACGTTGTGATGCCCGCCCATCTGCAGTTCGATGGCCGTCCGGCCCGTGGGGCTCGACATCGTGAACTGCGTGACGAACCCCTCGGTGCCGAGGGTCGTGCGGATCTCGGAAGCGGCGAAGTCGGCCGGCTTCTGCAGGCCGAATGTAACGACCCGCGCGCGCGTCATCGACCGCCAGAGGCTCGCGAACCCATCATCCGCATTGATGACCGCAGTCGCGTTCGGCGCAAGGCCTGCGACCATCTCGCCTTCCGCACGCGCTACGCCTTCCAGACTGCCGAAGCCCTCGAGGTGCTCGGCTCCGGCGTTGGTGATCAGGCCAACGGTGGGCCGTGACATGCGCAGGAGCGCAGCAACGTCTCCAGCCCGGTTGGCTCCCATCTCGATCACCGCGAAGCGATCCGTCGACTCGATGCGCAGCAGTGTCAGGGGCACCCCGATGTGATTGTTCAGATTGCCGCGCGTGGCCAGGCAGTTCCCCGCCTGGGACAGTATCGTGGCCGTCATCTCTTTCGCCGTGGTCTTCCCGTTGCTGCCCGCAACGCCAACCAGCGGAATCGTGAACTGGCCGCGCCAATGGTGCGCGCCGCGCTCCAGCGCAGCCTGCGTGTCCGTGACGATGATCTGAGAGATCGCGACAGCCTGCTCGGAATCGACCACCGCCCCCGCGGCTCCCGCGGCAAGTGCCACGCTCACGAACTCATTGGCGTTGAAGCGCGGCCCCCGCAGCGCGACGAACAGCTCGCCCTGCTTCAGGGTACGGGTGTCGCTCGACACGCCGGAGAAGGTCTTGTCAGCACCGCGCAGCGTACCGCCGCACGACGCCGCAAAGTCTTCCAGAGTGCGCCTCATGGCCGGGCTCCCTCGAGCGCCGCGCGCACGACTGCCTGATCGCTGAATGGACGCCGAGCGGTCCCGTATATCTGATAGTCCTCATGCCCCTTGCCGGCTACGAGCACGACGTCATCCGGGACGCTGCGCTGCAGAGCGAGGCGGATCGCGCGAGCCCGGTCGTGGTCCACAAAAGGCGCCGTCGCGTTGTGGTACCCCGCAAGAATGTCCGCAACGATCCGCGTTGGATCCTCGGTGCGCGGATTGTCGTCCGTGACGACGGTCTCGTCCGCCAGCTCCGCAGCAATGCGGCCCATCATCGGACGCTTTCCGGCATCCCTGTCGCCGCCACAGCCGAACACGACGCGCAGCCGGCCGCGGCAGTGAGCGCGCGCAGCGTGCAAGGCCTTCGCCAGTCCGTCCGGGGTGTGCGCGTAATCGACGATGGCCAGCGGCAGCCCGCTACGGCCGCCGAACACTTCCATGCGACCGCTCGGCGCCCTGCACGCAGCCAGCGCAGTGACGGCCTGAGCGAGCGGAACATTCCAGGCCAGCAGAACCGCCAGCACCGTCAGCACGTTATCGACGTTGAATTCACCAATGAGCGGCACGATGAGCTCGGCGGGCCCCCAGCTCGACTCGATCGCGATTCGCAGTCCTGTGGACTCGTGAGTCACCTCACGGGCGCGAACGCTCTCGGCATCCTTGGGTAAGGTGGCAGCTGCGGGGGAATGCGCATGCCGTGCAGTAATGACCAGGCGCGCGGGGGAAAGTTGCGTGGCCAGGAGTGCGCCGAAGGGGTCGTCGACGTTGATGACCCGATGCGCGAGCGAAGGCCAACTGAACAGGCGCGCCTTCGCCGCACCGTACGCTTCCATCGTGCCGTGATAGTCGAGGTGATCCCGGGTGAGATTCGTGAACGCAGCAGTCTCAAAGCGCACGGCCGCGACGCGATGCTGGTCGATTGCGTGCGACGACACTTCCATGCTGACGCATTCCGCGCCGAGATTTCTGAGGGCGGCGAGCTGACGATGGATGCTCACGGCGTCGGAAGTCGTGTGGTCGGTCGGAGTGAGCTTCGGAGGAACGCCGAAGCCCAGCGTTCCCATGTACGCCGCTGGACGGTTGCACGCCTGGAGCGCCTGGGCGAGAAGCCACGCGCACGTCGTCTTTCCATTGGTGCCCGTGATGCCTGCGACGGTCAAAGCCTGTGCTGGAGCGCCAAAGAAACGATCTGCAATGATGCCAACTCGTTGACTCAACAGTGGAACAGCGGCAACGAAGATTTCTGAGCCGAATTCGGGCTGCGGATCGGAGGGCGCTTCGCCGTTCACCTCGTACAGGACCGCCCGCGCGCCTCGCGCTATGGCTTCGGGCGCAAACTGCAGTCCGTGGTGAGTACGTCCGCGACAAGCCAGGAAGAGCGCTCCAGGAGAAACGGCACGGCTGTCCAGCGTGACATCGGTCACCGCTACGTCCGCGGGCACGCTGATGAGGCCCGCAGTGAGATCGCTCAGAGCACGCGAGGCAGCAGTTTTTGTCGATTGCACGCTCATGGCAGGGACGCGGTGCGCACGGGCGGCGAATTCGGAGCCGCCGGGGGCTCATCGAAATCCTTCACTGGCTGGTCAGGCGCCACCGCGAGCAGACGCAGCGCACCCCCTACCACGGCTGAGAAAACGGGCGCCGCGACCTGTCCGCCCTGGTGCACTCCGGCGCTCGGCTCGTCGATCACCACGACCGCCGCGAGGCGCGGATTGGTTGCCGGCGCAACGCCGCCGAACACGGCATTGAAGCGATCGGTGTTGTCCCCGCCGGCGACGATCTTTTCGGCGGTGCCGGTCTTGCCGGACACGCGGTAGCCCGGAATCGCCGCGCGCCTGCCCGTGGCGCCCTCCTGGGTGACTACGGACTCGAGCATGCCGATCAACTGCCGGCACACGCGTTCGTCCAGTGCACGCTGCCCGGGAGGCGGCGAATCGACGCGCAGGAAGGTCACCGGGCGCGTTACGCCGAACGAGCCCACTGTTGCATAGGCATGCACGAGCTGCAGGGGGGTGACCGAAATGTTATAGCCATGCGACATCGTGGCGATGCCGATGGGCCGCCACTGGGAATAGTTGGTGAACAGCCCGGCGGACTCGCCCGGATAGCCGCTCGTGGTGACCTGGCCGAAGCCAAGCCGGGTCAGCGTCGACCAGATCTGCTCGGGCGCGAGACTCAGCGCCAGCCGCGCCATGCCCACGTTGGAGCTCTTTGCAAGGATGGTCGCGATGTTGACCGCGCCGAGGTTGTGCTCATCCTCCTCGATCTTCGCGCCCACCTTGAAGAAGCCGGGCGAGGTGTCGATGATGCTGCGGTCGTCGTACTTACCCGCGGCGATGCCGGCCGCGACGAAGAACGGCTTCATCGAGGAGCCCGGCTCGAAGATGTCCGTCGCGGCGCGGTTGCGGTACGTGTTGGCCACGAACTGATCGCGGTCGTTTGGGTTGAAGGCGGGCTGATTCACCATCGCCAGCACTTCACCGGTTCCCACGTCGAGCACGACGATGGAGCCGGCGCGGGCGCGTTGATCCCGGATCGCGGCCTTCAGCTCCCGATAAGCCAGGTACTGGATGCGCAGGTCGATCGAGAGGACCAGATCCCGGCCCGGGCGCGCGGGCCGGATGCTGTCGACGTTCTGGACGATGCGGCCATAGCGATCCTGTATGACCCGCTTGGCGCCGTCCTCACCGGCGAGCCAATGATCGAACGCCAGCTCGAGGCCCTCCTGGCCCGCATCGTCGACGTTCGTGAATCCGAGGATATGCCCCGCCACTTCCCCGGCCGGGTAGTAGCGGCGGTATTCGCGCGAGATGTAGACGCCAGGAATGGCGAGCGCCTTGATCCGCTCCGCCTCGTCCGGCTGCCGTCCGCGCGCGACGTAAAGAAACTCGCGGTCCAGGTTGCTCGTGACGCGGCGAGCGAGCTCCTGGCGATCCAGCTTCAAGGCGCTCGCCAGGCGCGGAATCTGATCCGTCGCCAGCGCCAGCTCCTTCGGATTCACCCACACCGAATCGACCGGCGTGCTCACCGCAAGGGGCTCGCCGTACCGGTCGGTGATGGTGCCGCGATGCGCGATTATCTGCGCAACACGCGAGAAGCGCGCATCGCCTTCCTTCGCCAGAAAGCTGTGATCCACCAGCTGCAGGTTGACCGCGCGCCACACGAGGGCAGCCGCGCCGCAGACCAGCAGCCCGACGAGCAGGTAAGACCTCCACCGGAACGAGGCGGAAGGCTCGCGAGTGCTTCGTGCCTTCATGGAGCGATGATCTCGATCTCCTTGGGCGGTGGCATCGCCATATGGAGCTTGGTGCTGGCGACGCGCTCGACAAAGGCATGCGTGGACCACGCGCTTTGCTCGAGCTGCAGCTGTCCCCACTCGATCTCGAGATTGTCGCGTCGTCCGTTCAACCGCTCGAGCTCCACGAACAGCTCGCGCGCCCTGTGCTTGCAGTAGATCGCGCCGGCGGCCGATCCCAGCGCGGGGAGCCACAGAACCGGAATGAGGATTACGAGAAATTTCGCGCCGAGCTTAGGCATGGGCCGCCTCCGCAACCTTCTCGGCAACCCGCAGCAGTGCGCTGCGCGCGCGTGGATTGCGCGCTGTCTCCGCATCGCTCGGACGGGTCTTGCGTCCGATCAGCTTCAGTCGCGGCTGCGCGCCCGGCGGCAGCGCGGGCAGATCCAGGAAAACAGGGTCGACCTGCGACTCACTGCGCATGAAGTTCTTCACCGCCCGGTCCTCGAGCGAGTGGAAGCTGATGACCGCGAGACGACCGCCGACGGACAGCACGTCGACTGCCGCCGACAGGCCCCTTTCGAGCTGCCCGAGTTCGTCGTTGATGAACATGCGCAGAGCCTGGAACGTGCGCGTGGCCGGGTGCTTGCCCGGCTCGCGCGTGCGGACGGCGCGGGACACCAGAGCGGCGAGCTCGCCGGTGCGCGTCAGAGGATGCTCGGCGCGCGCCGCGACAATGGCCTGCGCCACACGACGCGCGAAACGCTCTTCTCCCAGGGTTGCGATCACTTCGCGAATCTCGTCGAGGCCCGCCCGAGCGAGCCAGGCAGAGACTGGCTCGCCGCGTGTCGTGTCCATACGCATGTCGAGCGGACCGTCCGAGCGGAAGCTGAAGCCGCGGGCTGCGTTATCGAGCTGCGGCGATGAGACGCCGAGGTCGAAGAGCACCCCCCCGCAAGCGAGGCCGTGCGCGTGTGCCGGCACGAGCGTGGGGAGGTCGGCAAACGACGCGTGGAGGAGCGTAAGCCGCATTTCGTCGGCAAAGCGCTCGTGGCCGGCCGCGATGGCCTGCGGATCCCGGTCGATCGCAAGCACGCGGCCTTCTCGACCCAGGGCCTGGAGTATGAGTGCCGTATGACCGCCGCGCCCGAACGTCGCATCGACATAGTAACCGCCCGCCTGGAGGGCC
>FTDY01001320.1_pt1 | contig 11692 bp, 9 predicted proteins | sample 1640031 | NCBI WGS metagenome assembly FTDY01 (sample SAMEA3914816, study PRJEB12502) | metagenome | biome: forest; material: soil | place: USA | collected 2011-09-16 | depth 0.3 m
CATTTTTTATTTCCTTTTCAGACAGTTACGCCTGAAAGCGCCCGCCCCGGATGAATTCGCCAGGCCACTATATAACAGCGCAAAGTTAAATTGAACGTGAGTCGCCTCACGGATCCGCCGCCCGGGACAAGCGGTGGGCCGCTGGGCGCCACCGCGGGCAAAGGGCGTGGCATTGGCCGGCTTCCTGGCCACCCCCGGTAAATCGGTCAACGAATCGCGCAGATCCTTGTCCAAGCTTGCTGGAGACGCTTGCGCCTTGAAGACGGAATGCAGGACGAGGGCCTAAGTCGGCAAGCGGGAGGTCGGCGCCGAACGTCGCGCCGCGGCCGGTGCCGCGTGCGCTTTTTCGCGTGCCCATGCACGCCTGACTTCAGTTAACGTTCGATCCGGCAACCCCGCTGTCGTAGGCACTCGTGTCCCGTAGACCGGAGGCTTTGCGTCCCCACCTTTCGGTGAGTTTGCCCTTTAAACGGCGGCTACTATGCATAGGGGTCGTGGGGAGCGCAAGCCAAGAGAGTTGAATTCTGTGAAACGGAAGTACTTTCGGATCCTCGCGTTGCTGTTGGCAAGTGTGATGTTGGTCACACTTCTTGCCGGCTATGCCCTGGCGTGCAGCTTCGTCTATCTGGAGCCCTCGCTGCCGACCACCCAGGCGATGCGCAGCATCGAGATGCAGGTGCCCCTGAGGGTCTACTCCCGCAGCGGCGGGCTGATCGCCCAGATCGGCGAGCAGCGCCGCAATCCGGTCACCTACGAGCAGATCCCGGAGCTGGTGAAGCATGCCTTCCTCGCCGCCGAGGACGACCGCTTCTTCGAGCATCACGGCATCGACTACACCGGCGTGGTGCGTGCCGTGCTCGTCGACCTGGTGTCGGGCAAGGAGACGCAGGGGGCGAGCACGATCACGATGCAGGCCGCCCGCAACATGTTTCTGACGTTCGACAAGACGATCCGCCGCAAGCTGCAGGAGACCTTCGTCACCTACGAGATGGAGCGTGAATTCACCAAGCAGGAGATCTTCAGCCTCTACCTGAACAAGATCTTCTTCGGCCAGCGCGCCTATGGAGTGGCGGCGGCGGCCGAAGCCTTCTTCGGCAAGACCCTCGACCAGCTCAGCATCGCGGAGGCGGCAACGCTGGCCGGCGTGCCGAAGGCCCCGTCGCGCTACAACCCGATCGTGAGCCCGCAGATGGCCGCGGGACGGCGCTCCTACGTGCTGCGCAGGATGCGCGAGCTCGGGTACATAGACGCGCAGGCCGCCGATGCGGCCAACAAGGAGCCTGTGCTCGCGCGCCAACATGCCCCGCCGTTCGATGTCGAGGCGCCCTACGTAGCGGAGATGGCGCGCCTGGAGATACGCCAGCGCTTCGGCGCCGCGGCGGAGAGCACCGGCTACAGGGTCTACACGACGGTCGATGGCCGGCTGCAGGCGGCGGCGAACCGAGCCGTGCGCATCGGCCTGATCGAGTACGACCGCCGTCACGGGTGGCGGGGACCCGTGGGGCACGTCGACGTTTCCGACGCCACCAACCCGGCGCAGCTGGAAGAGTTGGTCGGCGAATACTCCACCGTCGGGGATCTCACGCCCGCAATCGTCGTGTCCGTTGCCGAGAAGGCGGTGCGCGTCTATGTGAAATCCAGGGGCCCCGCGCAGATCGACTGGGACGGCCTGTCGTGGGCGCGCAAGGCCAGCGGCGATTCGCTCGCTCCGGCTCCCAAGAGCGCCGGTGAGATCGTCGCGCGCGGCGATGTCGTTTATGTCGTGGCAGGCAGCGGTCCCGTCGCGCAGCTCGGCCAGATTCCCGAGGCGCAGAGCGCGCTCGTCGCGCTCGACCCACGCGATGGCGGCATCGCAGCTCTCGTCGGGGGGTTTGACTACTTCAGCAACAAGTACAACCGCGTGACGCAGGCCAAGCGGCTGCCCGGCTCCGGGTTCAAGCCGTTCCTGTATTCGTCGGCGCTGGAGAACGGCTTCACTCCCGCGAGCGTGCTGCTGGATGCGCCGTTCGTGCTGGAGGGCAACGGCATCGAAGAGTCATGGCGGCCGAAGAACGACAGCGGCGGCCGCTTCCACGGCCCGACGCGCCTGCGCGAAGCGCTGGTGTTCTCCCGCAATCTCGTCTCGATACGGCTGCTGCGCGAGCTCGGCACGCCGTATGTCATCGACTACGTCACCCGCTTCGGGTTCGACAAGCGGGCCCTGCCCCAGAATCTGACACTCGCGCTCGGCACGGTGCAGGCGACGCCATTGGAGATTGCCGTTGGATACTCCGTGTTCGCCAACGGCGGCTACCGGGTGCAGCCGTACTTCATCGAGCGCATCGAGAACGCGGCCGGCCAGGTTGTCTGGCAGGCGCAGCCTCGCATCGCCTGCGATGAGTGTGCGCAGCAGGTGAGCCTCGCCGATGTGCCGCTCAAGGGGACTCCGGACGAAGTGCTGCAGAGCGCAGACGCCGTGCGTGGGGGACGCGGTGCACTGCCGCCGAACCAAGTGGCGGAGCGCGTCATCAGCCCGCAGAATGCCTACATCATGACGGATATGATGTCCGATGTGATCAAGCGGGGAACCGGCGTGCGGGCGCGCGCGTTGGGACGCACCGACATCGCCGGAAAGACCGGCACGACCAACCAGGCCATCGACACCTGGTTCAACGGCTTCACGCCCGACCTGGAAGCAACGGTGTGGGTGGGATACGACCAGGAGCGTCCACTGGGCGAGAGCGAGCAGGGCTCCAGGACGGCGCTGCCGATCTGGATGCACTTCATGCGCGAGGCGCTCAAGGGCGTGCCGGAGCTGCGCCGGCCGATGCCGGACGGAGTGGTCTCACTGCGCATCTCGCGCGATACCGGGGCATTGGTCAGCAACGAGAATCCCGACGGCATCAATGAGCTGTTCATGAACGATCACCTCCCGTCCGCAGGCGATGCGAATTCCTCGGCACCGGGAGTGGACGGTCCGGCGGCCTCTGCAGAGCCGATCTTCTGAGGATCCCGAGCGACTTTTCCGCAGTGCATGGCCCCAATGAGCAAACGCAATCTGTCCCGGACCGACAACCTGCGCCGGGCCCTGGCGCAGGAGGCCGCCCGCATCATGGCGGAGCACGGGATCCGTGACTTCCGCGTGGCGAAGCGCAAGGCAGCCGAGCGCCTCGGCGTGACGGACGGCTCCGCCGTGCTGCCGAAGAACACGGAGATCGAAACCGCGCTCGCGGAATACCAGCGGCTTTTCGGCGGCGAGTCGCACGCCGAGACGCTTCACGCACAGCGTCTCGCCGCGCTGCACGCGATGCGCTATCTGCACGAGTTTGAGCCGCGCCTCGTCGGCGCCGTGCTCAGTGGAACGGCCACGGAGCACTCCGAGATCCAGCTGCATCTGTTCGCCGACTACGCCGAATCCGTCACCATCAAGCTGGTGGACGAAGGCATTCCGCACGAAGTGACCGAAAAGCGCGTGAAGATGAACGCGGAGCGGGTGCTGGCCTGCCCGGGAGTGCGTTTCGAGATCGACGACCAGGCGATCGAGGTCACGGTGTTCCCGACCGACGGCATCCGGCAATCGCCGGTGAGCCCGGTCGACGGCAAACCGATGCGGCGCGCGAGCGCGTTCGAGGTCGAAGCGCTCCTGGACGAGCGGTAGGGTCGGAGCAGCGCTGTAAGCGCGGGACAGCGCTTACTTGCGCTGCGAGATATCGCGATAATCCCGCCGCGTCGCGCCCGTATAGAGCTGCCGCGGCCGGCCGATGCGCATGCCCGGGTCGGAAATCATTTCCTGCCAGTGCGCCACCCAGCCCACAGTCCTGGCGATGGCGAACATCACCGTGAACATGGAGCGCGGGATGCCAATCGCGCTGTAGATGATTCCGGAATAGAAATCGACGTTCGGGTACAGCTTGCGCGCGACGAAGTACTCATCCTTGAGCGCGATCTCCTCCAGGCGCAGCGCGAGCTCGAACAGCGGATTGTCGGAATTGCCGAGCTTCGCGAGTATCTTGTGGCACATCTCGCGGATGATCTTCGCCCGCGGATCGAAGTTCTTGTAGACGCGGTGGCCGAAGCCCATGAGCCGGAAATGGCTGGACTTGTCCTTGGCCATCGCGAGGTATTTGGGAATGTTGTCCACGGTGCCGATCTGCTCGAGCATCGCGAGAACCGCCTCGTTCGCGCCGCCGTGCGCGGGCCCCCAGAGCGCCGAGACACCAGCAGAGATCGCGGCGTAGGGGTTGGCGCCCGTGCTGCCCGCCAGGCGCACCGTGGAGGTACTCGCATTCTGCTCATGATCCGCATGGAGGACGAACAGCAGGTCCAGCGCCTCCGCGGTCGTCGGGTCTATGTAGTAGGGCTCGCACGGCACTGCGAAGAACATGTTGAGCATGTTGCTGCAGTAGTCGAGGTCGTTGCGCGGATAGATGAAGGGCTGGCCCTGCGAGTGCTTGTGCGCGGCGGCGGCGATCGTCGGGATCTTCGCGATGATGCGATGCGAGAAGATCTCGCGGTGCCGCGGGTTATGGATGTCCATCGTGTCGTGGTAAAACGCGGACATCGAGGCTATCACCGCCGACACCATCGCCATCGGGTGCGCGTTGTGGTGAAAGCCGTTGAAGAAGCGCAGCAGCGTCTCATTGATCATCGTGTGATGACGGATGTTGCCGGTGAACTCCTCGAGCTGCTTCGGGGTCGGCAGCTCCCCGAGCAGCAGCAGGTACGCGACCTCCATGAAGGAGCTCTTCGCCGCCAGCTGCTCCACCGGATAGCCGCGGTACAGCAGCACGCCCTCATCGCCGTCGATGTACGTGATCTTGCTCTCGGTCGCGGCGGTGACCCCGAAGCCGGGATCGAAGGTGAACACACCCAGATCTTTGTTGAGCGCGGCGATGTCGATGACGGAGGGACCGATGCTGCCGCTGCGGACGGGCAGCTCCGCCTTGCGATTGCTGGCTCGATCGGTGAGCTCGAACTTTTTCTCGGTCATGCGGTAAGAGGCTTTCGGTAAGGAGGGCCGCGCCAGGCTTCGGTCCGAAGGGCAACTGAACGCCGGCGACTGTGCTAAGGAACGAGGTTACAGGGTCCGCGCGCCGAATCAAGAAGCCGCAGGCATGGATTACCGGCGAGTAGGTCACGGTCCGCGCCGCGGCCGTGGGCGCGGGTATGGGCGCGGGCGCGGACGCGCTATTCGACGACCTTGATGAAATCGCCGGGCTTGGGCTCGCGATTCGGATACAGGCCGTTCAGCAGCTCGAGCTCTTCCTTCTTGTACTTCTCGACCGGGACATCCTTTGCATAGGTCGCGAGGCGCGTCTGGTCCGTCGCCTGGATGATCTTGATCCGGTACGGCTGGGCGAGGGGAAACTCGGACGGCTTGATGTTGCGCAGGGTCTGGATGGAGGACATGAAGACTCCGTCATCCACGGGCGCCCCCGCGGAGACCGACCGGCTCGCGGCGCCGAACAGGAACGCGTTCTTGTCCCGGTACAGGACCACCCAGCGGACGGGACCTTCTCCGGCATCGAGCGGCGAGCCTGCACGGGTGACCAGCGAGTAGCCCTGCATGTCGTTCACCGACAGCTCCGAGCCACGCGCGAACGAGGCTCCCTTGAGCTTCTCCAGCAGGAACTCGCGCGGGGACTTCTTGTCCGGCCGCTTCTCGAGCGTGATCTGCATGACCGAGTCTTTCTTCTTCGTGTAAACGAGCAGGCGGTCGCGCTGGTTCTCCACGGTCCAGCCGCGGGGAAAGGCCATCGTGATGCCCATGCCCGCGTGGTAGAAGCGGTTGTCGCGCACGATCCCCTGCTCCCGGCTGGATCCGTAGGGCAGGCCATCGATCGCCTTCAGGAACTCCTCGCGGTTGTCGATCCAGCCGTTCGCGGGTTGCGTGCTGATGTTCGCGACCCCCTTGGCCGCCTGCACCTCCCGTTCATCGGGAGCGGGGTGATCCGAGAAAACCCCATGGTAGATATTCGGCTCGCGGCCCTCTTCCTTGGCCCGGTCGATCTCGAACCGCTCCTGGGCCTTGAACACCTTGAACACGTTGCCCATGGCCTCGGGGCGGTAGCCGGTCCTGGTCGCGTACTCGAGGCCGAGGCGGTCCGCCTCCATCTCATTGTCGCGGCCGTAGCCCTGTATCCAGGCTTGCGCGCCGACATCGGCCAATTCCGCCACTGCGTAGTTGCCCGTCATGATCGCCGCGCCTGTCGCGAGCACGGACGCGAGCACGCCGTGCGTCTGGGAGCGCGCCGGATGGCGTGCAGTGTTGTGACCTATCTCGTGTCCGAGCACGGCGGCGAGCTCGGCTTCCGAGTTCAGGTACGGAAGGATGCCCCGATGCACGTAAACGTAGCCGCCTCCGGTGGTGAAAGCATTCACGCCGTCATCATCGAGAACGAAGAACTTGAAGTTCCAGCTGGCAAGCGGCGTGTTTGCAGCCACGCTCGCACCCACTTTCTGCACGTAATCCTGCACGGCCTGGTCCTCGTAGAGGCCGTAGACCTGCATGACCTGGGTGTGAATCCGCCGCGAATTCTCCTGCTCGCCCTTGACCGAGGTGAACACGACGTTGTGCCCGCCGGTCGCGGGGTTTGTCGCGCATCCGACAGCCGCGGCGACGGCCGCCGCCAGGGCAAGAAGGGCAAGCTTGCGGATCATCGGCAACTCCTGCGAAGCGGGCCCGCGCCGGCGGGCTGTACTCGAGGGGCCAGTGCGGCTTATAGCTACGATCCGGTGCGGGGACAAGCAGTTCCGGGCGCGCGGGCCGGGAACGGCGGCGGCGGGCGGGCGCGCTTACGAAGCGCGCCGCCTGGGGAACGTCACGGCAGGACTATTTCGCTGCGGCCGCCGCGTATTTCTTGCGGAACTTGTCGACCCGGCCGGCGGTATCGACGATCTTCTGCTTGCCCGTGTAGAACGGGTGGCAGTTCGAGCAGACTTCGATCTGCAGATCGTGCCCCAGCGTCGAGCTCGTCTTGAACGTGTTGCCGCACGTGCAGCTTACGGTGATCTCTTTGTAGTCCGGATGTGTGGCTTCTTTCATGGGGCGCTCGCTACGGAGGAATTCACCACCCGATGTGGTGGCGACCTTCCGACATTAAAGGGCGCGCGAGTTTAGCGGCAGACGGGCGTCCCCTCAAGCGTAAGCGTGTCGGGCGCCCGAAGCCCCCTGCCGAGGGCCCAAAGGTGTCTGTCACCGCCCAATTCCTTATCCACAGAACCTGTGGATAACTCTGTGGACACATCGCCCCCGCCGGGTGCGATTTCTCGGGTAGATTGCATATTTGTTACCTTGGCTAAAAAATGACCAGGGTATTTCAACCTTATTTCTCAACAGCTTAGCGACGCGACATCGAGCGACTTGGTGGCTTTAGCGCGTAATGCACTCATTTAACGACGGGGGGCCTCCGGCCTGTGTATAAAGCCTCCGGAAGGGCCTCACCGCGGCCTTCAAACAGCGGTTGACAATCCAAATCTCCCGGCCGTTTGCGGCGTTTCCTGAAGAAAGCTGAGCAGGATATCGTTGAGGAATTGCAGGCCCCTGGAGCTTGGGCGGCACCGGGAACCCGCGATCTCGAGAAGGCCTCGCTCCGCAAGATCCTCAACGCGCGCCGCGACTTCTCCCCAGCCGAGGCCCGTGCGCTGCGCAAACAAGGACGTGTCGAATCCCTCGACCAGGCGCAGCGCGTTCAACATGAACTCGAACGGCAGCTCGCTGCGCGGAACGCCCTTGCGCACGCGCTGGCCGCACGGATCCGCAAGATAGCGCCGCGGCTCGCGCGTCTGTTGAGTGCGGACGATAGCGCCCGGTCCGGGCACCCCGATCTCGGAGATACCCGACGCACAAAGGCCTGGAGCCGGGACGCTGAGCTTGCCGTGCGCTCCCGCGCCAACACCCAGATAGTCCCCGAACGTCCAGTAGTTCAGGTTGTGGCGGCACTGGCGGCCCGGCAGCGCATATCCCGAAACCTCGTACTGCGCAAATCCGTCCACGGCCAGCCGGTCACGGCAGGCGGTGAGCATCTCCGCAGCCACATCGTCGTCGGGAAGCTCCGGCGGCTGCGCCGCGAAGACCGTTCCTGGCTCCAGGGTGAGCTGGTAGTGCGACACATGAGTCGGCTGCAGCTGCAGCGCCTGCTCGACGTCCTGCAGCGCGGCCGCCACGTCCTGCCCCGACAGCGAGTACATGAGGTCGACGTTGAAATTCTGCAGCCCTGCTGCGTGCAGCTCGGCCGCGGCGCGCCGGGTCTCCTCAGCGCAATGTATCCGGCCCAACCCCTGGAGCTGCCGGTCATCGAAGCTCTGCGCGCCGAGGGAGACGCGGGTGAGTCCCGCTGCCCGGTACTCTGCAAAGCGGCCGCGCTCGATGGTGCCCGGGTTCGCCTCCATCGTGACTTCCGCGTCGGCGGCGACGGTGAGATGCCGCCGCGCTGCCTCGAGGAATCTGCCGATGGCGTTGGGGGAGAACAGGCTCGGAGTTCCGCCTCCCAGGAAGATGCTGACGATCTGCCTGCCGCGCACTTCCTCGGATTGGGATGCCAGATCGCTCTCGAGGGCGACGACGTAGGCGTCCTCCCCAAGCTCACCGTGCAGGGTGTGTGAATTGAAATCGCAGTACGGGCACTTGCGCACGCACCAGGGAAAGTGCGCGTACAGGGAGAGCGGCGGGACGGAGAGCTCGGGCATGCGGCTTAGAGTGTCTGCAAGGCGCCCAGTTTAGCGGCCAGCGCACGCAGAGCCTGCCCTCTATGGCTGACGGCGTTCTTCTCTTCGAGCGACATCTCCGCCGCGGTGCGTTCGGATCCTGCGGGGATGAAGATCGGGTCGTAGCCGAAGCCCCCAGACCCGCGCGGCGCCGTGGCGACTCGCCCCTCCCAGGTCCCCAGCGCAACCAGGGGTTCACCCGCCATTGCCTCGTTTACCAGAACAATTACGCCCTGGTAGCGGCAGGTTCGTTTCTCAGGTGAGACAGCGACCAGCTCCCGGAGCATCTTTTCGAGATTATCCCGATCGCTCGCATCCGCGCCTGCGTAGCGGGCGGAGTACACCCCTGGGCGACCGTCCAGCGCATCGACTTCGATCCCCGAATCGTCCGCGAGCGCCGGCCTGCCGCTGACTCTCGAGGCATGACGGGCTTTGAGCAGAGCGTTGGCGATGAACGTCGTCCCGGTTTCGGGTGGCGTCTCGATGCCGAAAGCGCTCTGCGGCGACAGGGAGAATCCGAGGGGAGCCAGGAGCATCTGGAGCTCGCGCAACTTGCCCGGGTTGCCGCTCGCCAGAACGACGGCAGTCACGGCCTGGCTGCGGTGCGTTCCGGCAGCGGGGCCTGGAGTGCCTGCGTCTGAAGCGCGAACAGGCTCGCCGCCCCCGCCGCTGCCAGATTGAGCATGGAGTCGAGCTCGTGCCGGCGGAACGCATGCCCCTCGGCGGTTCCCTGGATCTCCACGAACGCGCCGCCATTGTTCATGACGACATTCATGTCGGTCTCGGCCTGCGAATCCTCGGCGTAGTCCAGATCGAGCACCGGGACGCCCGCGACGATACCGACCGACACCGCCGCGATCTGACCGTGAACCGGGATCGCTGAGACTGCCCGGCGCTCCAGCAGCCGCGCGCAGGCATCGACCAGGGCGACGTAGCCCCCGGTGATCGAGGCCGTGCGCGTTCCCCCGTCGGCCTGCAGGACATCGCAGTCGATGGTCACGGTGCGCTCGCCCAGCCCCTTCAGATCGATGACGGCCCGCAATGAGCGCCCGATCAGGCGCTGGATTTCCTGCGTGCGTCCGCTTTGCTTGCCCTTTGCCGCTTCCCGGGCTGAGCGTGTGTGAGTGGCGCGCGGGAGCATCCCGTATTCCGCGGTCACCCAGCCCTGACCCTTGCCGCGCAGAAACGGGGGAACCGATTCTTCGACGCTGGCGGTGCAAAGCACATGCGTATCGCCGAACTCGACCAGCACCGAACCTTCGGCGTGTTTGGTGAAGCGGCGCGTGAACCTCACGGCCCGCAACTCTCCGGCACCGCGTCCGCTGGGTCTGCTCATTTGCCGAGCCAACGGATCGCAGCCGCCGAAGTGTTGTCGCTCGTCACGCCGCTGCGCATCACGGCCAGCTCGCCCAGCTCGAGCAGCTTCTGCCGCAGCGGTACGTCCGACGGCGCAAGCGCGGTGGCAATCTCAGAATCCTTGACTCCCGCCCACATCCCGTCCGTGCAGACGAACAGAACGTCCTGAGGCTGCAGCGGCCGGCGCCGGGTCAGCGACATGTCCGGCAGGATCGGATCGCCGCCCAGACAGCATTCGACGAAATTGCGCATCGGATGGGTCGCGGCCTGCTCCGGGGTGATAAGCCCTTCTCGCTGCAGCAGCTCGACGTGACTGTGGTCGCGCGTGCGGTGGAGGAGCGAGCCTTGTCGCAGGTGATAGATGCGGCTGTCGCCGATGTGCGCCCACCAGGTTGCGCCTTGCTGCACGAGGCACACGGCACAGGTGGCGCGCGGACGATGCTCGATCGGCAGGTGCGCGCCGAGCTTCACCACCTCTTCGTGCGCCTTCCCGAGAGTGAGGTGCAGAAAGCCGAGCGGATCGAAGAGCGGCTGCGGCGTGTGCCAGAACGCCTCGAGAATGGCTTGTTGCGAGACCTCGGCAGCTTTTGCGCCGTTGGCATGGCCGCCCATGCCGTCGACGACGACAAGCAGCGACGCGTGCTCGGCGGTAGCCGCGGTGACCCTATCCTGGTTCTCCTCGCGTCCGCCAAGGAGGCTTATGTCGGCGTACTCCACCCGCAAGAAGAAATCCGCGCATCTGTTAGACTGGTCGTGCTTTATATCACCCTGACGCAAGCGAGCGTAGTTTCCCTACGCAAGAGCCTCATCGAATGATTGCCAGCATGACCGGATTCGCGCGGCGTGAGGTCACCGGAGCGTGGGGGGCCCTCGTTTGCGAGCTGCGCAGCGTCAACCACCGATTCCTCGAGCCGGGCTTCCGGCTTCCCGATGAGCTTCGCGCGGCCGAGCCGGAATTGCGGCAACGGCTGACGCGTGAGCTCAGGCGCGGCAAAGTCGATTGCAGCATCAGCTACCGGCGCGTGCAGGGCGCCGAAACCTCACTCGAGGTGGACGGGCAGGCTCTCGAGCGGCTGCTGGCGCGGGTCCGGGACATCTCCAAGAACCTGCCGCAGCAGACGGTCAACGTTCTCGACGTCCTGCGTTGGCCCGGCGTGCTTCGCGACGACAGCGTCGCCGGCGAAGAAGTCGTCGCGGCAGCGCATGCGCTCTTCGCCACTACGCTCACGGAGCTTGCGTCAGCGCGCGCACGCGAGGGTGGACGACTGCGGGAGCTTCTCGAGTCGCGCTGCGCGGCGCTGGAAACGTTGGTCGCGAACGTGCGCGCACGGCTTCCCGAGGTACATGCCCGCATTCGCGCGAGGTTGGATGAGCGCCTCGCCGAGCTGCAGGTCAACGTGGACCGCGATCGGCTCGAGCAGGAGTTGGCGCTGCTGCTTCAAAGGCTGGACGTGGACGAAGAGCTGGACCGCCTGGCGGGCCACATCGTGGAGATCCGCCGTGTCATCAACGGCAGTGAAGCCGCCGGCCGGCGGCTCGATTTCCTCATGCAGGAATTGAACCGCGAGGCCAACACCCTCTCCTCGAAGTCGCAGGACCTCGAGACCACCCGCGCCGCCGTCGACATGAAGGTGATCATCGAGCAGATGCG
>FTDY01001690.1_pt1 | contig 11653 bp, 10 predicted proteins | sample 1640031 | NCBI WGS metagenome assembly FTDY01 (sample SAMEA3914816, study PRJEB12502) | metagenome | biome: forest; material: soil | place: USA | collected 2011-09-16 | depth 0.3 m
GCGGATTTCGTCTCGACTTCCTCAACGGAACTCACATCCTCCAGCACGATGGTGAATTCATCACCGCCCAGCCGCGCGAGCATTCCATTGGAGCCCACGGTGGCGCGCAGGAGCTCGGCAATGCCCTGCAGCACGCGATCGCCGAAGTTGTGGCCCAGCGTGTCGTTGATCGACTTGAAGTTGTCCACGTCCAGGAACAGCAGCGCCAGGCGCTGTTCCGTTGCGTGCGCGCGTGTCAGGGCGCCTCCGAGGCGCGCCGAGAGTTGCCGGCGGTTGGGAAGCTGCGTCAAGGGGTCGTGATGCGCAAGATGATGTAGCTGGCGCGTGCGCTCGGCGACGTGACGCTCCAATTGCGCCTGGTGTGCACGCAGCTCGGATTCGGCGTGCGAGATCTGGTCCGCCATGGCGTTGAAGGATTCGGCCAGCACGTCGAGCTCGGCAAGGCCGCCGCGCGGCGCCCTGGCCATGCGGTTGCCGGTCGCCAGCTGCCGCGTCGCCTTGATCAAGCGGCGCACCGGCAGACTGATGCTGAATGCGAGCAGCACGGACACCAGCAGCGCGACGCCGATGACCGTAGCGCCGGTCAGCGTGAGCGTGTGTTGTGCGACTTCCGCGGCGGTCGCCGCGCGCGCGGCAGCGTTCAGCAACTCCCGGCGGGCCGGCTCCTGGAACTGCTCTTCCACTCCTGCGACCAGCGGAACGCTTTCTTCGAGGAAGTCGCGGCGTGCCTGACCGGTCGTTGCATCGAAGCGCACGATTGCGCGACGGGCGCGCACGGCTTGCTGGAAGTCCGTCTGAACGAGGTCCAGCCAGTTGCGCCCCGGCGAGCGCTGCAGCTCCACCGTGTGCGCGCTCAGGGTCGACTCGAACTCCTGCTCGCGCTGGGCGATGACGGCGGGCACCTCGAGATCGCCGCGCACCGCATTGATCGCCACAGCGAGCTCCGACAATGAGCGCATGGCGATGACCTGGGTGCCGCTGATCGCAAGCCCGGTGCCGCCCGCGGACTGAATGCGTTGCTGCACGCGCTCCAGCGCGGCGCGCCGCTGCTCCACCCACAGGGCGCGCTCAGAGGCGTTGCGTGCGATTTCCCGCCCATGATCGATGTGGTTGGAGAGCTGCGAGCGCAGCTCGATATCCGCAGTCAGGTTGTTCGATTCGGCGTGCCGCCCGAAGTACCCGGCCACGGCGGACTCCAGCTCGCTGCCGGCGGCCGTGATGGAGTCGAAGCCGGTGCCCTTGGCGGACTGCAGGTATTCGGTAACCGCACGGTCGTAGGCGACGAGCTTTGCGACGACCGCGCTGGCGCTGCGGGCGAGCGGTTCGTGCTCCGTCTGCATGCTGTTGACGGCGCGGACGGCATTGAACGTCGAGCGCTCGACCAGCACATGGCCAACGAGGATGACGGCGGTGAGGGCAGCGAGGCCGAATGCGAGGCGGGCGCCGATTCCAAGACGCAACCCGGCTCGCCGCGCCCTGGTGGGCGCCGGCGTTTGGGGCTGGCGCGCGGGGGTGCCGTGTGCCGTGTCAGTGGAGGATTCGTGCATACGACATAAGCCACTTAAGGCACGCATCCGTTCTGCTAAGCAGCGCAAAACTACTCTGCGCCGATCATGCGCGTCCCGGGGATGCAGTTCCGTGGCAGGCATCGCATAAAGTGCACCGGAACTGCGGTCCCGGGAGCGGGCCGCCCGGGTGTTTCCGCCGGTTGCCGCGCTGTTTGCCTTATACTGGGGGCTATAGCGGAGACAGACAGCTCATGACCGAGATCGCCGATACATTCGACTCGGCCTTCACCAAAGCCGTCGACCTGGGGAATCGGCTCGCGGACAAGGACAAGGACGCAGACCTGTGGGATATCGCCGACGGGCTGCTGGCCGGCGCCCTGCAGTATTGGCTGTACTCCCGCCAGCCCTGCGGCGACCCCCGCTGCCAGGACTGCATGCCGATCAGTACCGCGGAAGGGCGCATGGCGGAGCTCAAGCGCCTGATCGAGCAACTCGCCTCCGAGAGCGAGTACTTCCACACGCCCACCGACGCGAACGCCGGCCGCGCCTGATCGCTAGGCGGCGCTCGCCGTGCGCGTGACGTCATCCAGCGCCTGCTCGAGCAGGTGCAGCCCTTCCTTCAACAGGGCGTCGGAGATGGTGAGCGGCGCCAGGAAGCGGATGACGTTCGAATTCATCCCACACGAGAGCAGAATGAGCCCGCGCCGTCCGGCCGCCTGAACCAGCGCCTTCGTGGTGGCCGCGTCGGGCGAGTCCGCGCGCCCATTTCTGACGAGCTCGATCGCGACCATGGCGCCCGTGTTGCGTACCTCGCCGATCCCTGAGAAGCGCACCATCAGTCCCTTCAAGCGCGAGCTCATGAAGTTGCCGATGTGATTCGCGCGCTGCGCGAGATTTTCGTGGCGAATGACCTCCAGCACGGCAAGCCCTGCCGCGCAGGCGAGCGGCGAGCCTGCGAACGTTCCGCCCAGTCCGCCCGGCTCCGGCGACTCCATGATGTCGGCCTTGCCGATCACGGCAGACAGCGGCACACCGCCGGCCACGCTCTTCGCCACGGTCATGAGGTCCGGCTCGACGCCGGAATGCTCGATCGCGAACATGCGACCCGTGCGCGCAAAACCCGACTGGATCTCATCCGCGATCAGCACGATGCCGTGCTGGTCGCACAGCTCGCGCAGCTTGCGCAACAGCTCCGCAGGAGCTGCGTAGAAGCCGCCTTCGCCGAGCACCGGCTCGATGATGATCGCCGCGACGCGCTTCGGGTCGACGTCCGACTTGAACAGCGCGTCGAGTGCATCGAGCGAATCCTCCACGGTGATCCCGTGATAGGCCATCGGGAAAGGCAGGTGGAAGACCTCGGGCAGCATCGGACCGAAGCCTACCTTGTAGGGCTGCACCTTGCCGGTCAGGCTGATGCAGGCGAGCGTGCGGCCGTGGAAGCCACCGGTGAAGGCGATGACGGCGGACCGCTTTGTGTGATGGCGCGCGATCTTGATCGCGTTTTCGACGGCTTCGGCTCCCGTCGTCAGGAACAGGGTCTTCTTCGGCGTGCTGCCTGGGGCGATCTCGTTGAGCTTTTCCGCCAACGCGACGTAGCTCTCGTAGGGCGTCACCTGGAAGCAGCCGTGCGTGAGCTTCTCGAGTTGCTGCGCAATCGCCTCCTTGACCTTCGGGTGCAGGTGGCCGACGTTCAGCACCGAGATCCCTGAGCCAAAATCGATGTAACGGCGGCCCTCGACGTCCCACAGCTCGGCGTTGGTGGCGCGCTCCGCGTAGACGGGGAGCGAATTCGTGACACCGCGCGGGACAGCGTTCAGGCGGCGAGCCTGCAGGTCGGCGTTCGAGCTCAAGTCCACTCCTCCTAAAGGCGCGCGAGGTGCGCCCGATTCGACGCACATTCTGCCCTACTTCAACCTAAGAAAGCGGCCTGCGGCCCTTCCGGCCCGCAGGCATGGGCGTGACTACCCGCTCGAATCGCTGGCGGGTGCGGGTACCCGGCGGACCCTCTACAATGGCCGTCCTTTTGACCCTACGGATACGGAAAGAGCGCCAGTGTCGAGCGACGCCTCCCCGCCGGCAACCGCCGCCGCAGCCCCCAATGGGGAAATCCGCACCGAAGTACTCATCATCGGCGCCGGCCCCTGCGGCCTTTTCCAGGTCTTTGAGCTCGGACTGCTCGGGATCGGCGCGCACATCGTCGACTCGCTGCCGATACCCGGCGGCCAGTGCGCCGAGCTGTACCCCGGGAAGCCGATCTACGACATTCCCGCGCTGCCGGTCTGCGGCGCGCAGGAGCTGGTGGACCGGCTCCTGGAGCAGATCAAGCCCTTCAACGCGACGCTGCACTTCGGCCAAGAGGTGAGCGAGCTCGCCAAGCGCGAGGACGGCCGCTTCACGGTGCGGACCGCGGCCGGCACGGTGTTCGATGCGGGCGCCGTCGTGCTCGCAGCCGGAGTCGGCTCGTTCCAGCCGCGCCGCATCGGGATCGACGGCGCGGAGGTCTACGAGGGAACGTCCGTGCACTACCGGGTGAAGGACTCGGGCTCGCTGCACGGCCAGCGCCTGGTGATCTTCGGCGGGGGTGACTCGGCACTCGACTGGACACTCGAGCTTGCGCCGAAGGCTCGCAGCCTGACGCTCGTGCACCGGCGCCCCGACTTCCGGGCCGCGCCGGCCTCGGTTGCGAAGATGCGCGAGCTGGTCGCGGCCGGCCGGATGCGCCACTTCGAGGGGCTTCCGCATTCGTTCATGAATGAGGGCGCAGAATTGCGCGGCGTGAACATCAAGACCGCCGACGGCGCCGTGCAGGCGCTCGAGGCGGACAAGCTGCTCGTGTTCTTCGGCCTCCATCCGAAGCTCGGCCCCATCGCGCAGTGGGGCATGGAGCTGGAGAAGAAGGCGCTGAAGGTCGACACCGAGAAGTTCCAGACCAGCCTTCCCGGCGTGTTCGCCGTGGGCGACATCAACACCTACCCGGGGAAGAAGAAGCTGATCCTGTCGGGCTTCCACGAGGCGGCGCTCGCCTCGTTCGCGATCCAGCACTACCTGTATCCGGCGAAGAAACAGTTTTTGCAGTACACGACCACCAGCCCGATCATGCACCAGCGGCTGGGCGTGCCCGATTAGCCCTAAATGAGAGCGATGAGGAGATGGCGATGAAGACGATGCGGAACCTGTTCGTGGCGGCGGCGCTGATCGCCGTCCAATCCGTGCTGTTCGCGGCGCCCGCCGCGGCCGCAGACAAGGTGTGCAAGCTCGAGATCACCGGCAACGACATGATGCAGTACGACAAGAAGGCATTGAGCGTCGGCGCGGATTGTACGCAGGTCGAGCTGACTCTGAAGCACACCGGCAAGCTGCCCAAGGAGGCCATGGGCCACAACTGGGTGCTGGTCAAGACCGACGACCTCACCGCCGTCGCCAATGCCGGCATGAGCGCCGGGCCGCAGAACAACTACCTGCAGGCCGGGGACAAGCGTGTCATCGCGCACACGAAGGTCGTCGGTGGCGGCGAATCGACGAGCGTCACGTTCCCGACCGCGGGTCTGGCAGGCGCTGCGCTCAGCTACCTGTGCACGTTCCCGGGACACAACGCGCTGATGCGCGGAACGTTCAAGATCGGCTGATGCATGGACTCGCGCATCTGCGATCTGTTGACGCTGCTGGAGCTCGAGCCCCTCGAGGTGAACCTGTTCAGGGGTGAGAGCCGCGACATCGGCAGCGCGCAGGTGTTCGGGGGACAGGTTCTGGGACAGGCGTTGAGCGCCGCCTCGGCGACGATCGAGGGACGCATCGTGCACTCGCTGCACGCGTACTTCCTGCGCCGGGGCGATTTCAACGCCCCCATCATCTACCAGGTCGACCGGAGCCTGGATGGCCACAGCTTCTCGAACCGCCGGGTCGTGGCCATCCAGCATGGCGAGCCGATCTTCAACATGGCCGCCTCGTTCCAGGTGCCGGAGGAGGGCTTCGAGCATCAGACCGAGATGCCCGACGTGCCGCCGCCGGAGTCGCTCCCCGACTCCTCCCGTCCGCCGCCGGAGCTGCTCGCGCGGCTCAATGAGCGCATGCGGCGCTTCGTCGAGCGGCCGCGCCCGTTCGAATTCCGCAGCGTGCAGCCGCTGGACTTCGTCAGTCCGCAAAAGTCGCGCCCGGCGCGGCAGGTGTGGTTCCGCGCGGCCGGGGAAATGCCGCCCGGGGAGCGCCTGCACCGCTGCATGCTCGCGTATGTGTCGGACTACTTCCTGCTCGACACCGCGACGCTGCCGCATGGCGCATCCCCCTTCAGCGGTTCGCTGATCATGGCCAGCATCGATCATGCGATGTGGTTTCATCGGCCGCTGCGGGTGGATGACTGGCTCCTCTATGCGGTCGAGAGCCCAAGCGCCTCGGGCGCGCGTGGCTTCGCCCGCGCCAGCGTGTTCTCGCGCGACGGGCGGCTGGTCGCCAGCACGGCCCAGGAAGGACTCGTTCGAATCAAGAAGGGCAAGTAGCTTTCCAAATGCTGACGCTCGTGGGCCTGGCGGCTTTGGCGGCAGGAGCGGGTGCCGCCACCGATGTGGAGGCGCTCGAGAGGCTCTGGGCCGGCATCCATGACTCCAGCGAACAGACGGTAGTCAACACGGACCGCGGGGTCGTGGGGTGGACTGAGGGCGTCACGCATCGCGTCCGCACGATCGTCGCCCCCGTCGACATTCCCTGGCTCGGCCATCATGTGCTGTATCTGGAGGAGTTCCTCCAGGACGAGCCGGACGAGGTGCGGCGCCAGATGCTACTGCAGCTGGAGCCGCAGGGACCGCCGGAAGTGTCGGTCAGGGTTCACCTGTTCTCGCTGGTGCAGCCCACGAAGTGGAATCATCTGGACCGCCGGCCGGGGCTCGCCGCAACGCTGCAGAAAGGCGATGTCGCCGCTGGCGACGGCTGCGACCTCGTGCTGGCGCGGGATGGCGGGCAGTTCATGGGCGGCACCGTCGGCCATGGCTGCGCTGCCCGCGCCGGAGCCGGCCGCTACCTCGATTACCAGCTCGTGATCGGCGAGGACATCTACTGGTACCACCGGCGCGTGCTGCACGCGCGCAACGATGAGCTCAGCGAGGAAGTCATCGGCTACAACTGGTTCGAGCTGAACGCGGCGCGTCTGTTCACGTGCCGCATCGACTGGAGCGCAACCGGGCGCCCCGCAGACCTGAAGCCGCTGCAGCGGCTGGAGGTGCGCGATCAGGGAGGGCGGGCGCGCTTCGCGACGCCCGATGGCCGCATGCTGGAGTTGATCCTGCACAGCCAGGACTGGCCGTTCATGGGCGAGCGCGATGCGCTGATTCTGATGATCCAGGTCGCGGGGGCGGATGCGCCGCTCGGTTCCGGGTGGGCGGAGATCGATAGCCAGCAGGTGTCGCTGCAGGCGGACTGGCTGCGCGTGCGCTGCGGCCCGCTCGTGCCGGAGACCGACGAGCTCAGCGGTGCGCTCGTCGCACCAGCGTATCGATATCCCGCAAGAGCACCGGGTTGAAGCGCTGCACGTCGTCCATCATCAGGAAGTGGCTCGAGTTGGGGATGACGTCCGCCTTGAAGTCGGGCAGCGACTTCCTGATCCGCGCCTCATCGGTGGGCGCCAGGTCCGAGTTGATGGCCATCACCGGAACGTGAATGTCGGCCACGACGGGCGCGAGATCCGTCGACAGCAGCGATTGCATGGAGGCGACACCGATGGCCGCAGGCTCGAGCGACATGTCGTAGGCCACCTTGTTCACGAACTGGTGGTCGGCGCCCTTGGGGAACAGCGATTCGGTCACGAACTTGCGCGTCTCGCCGATGAAGTCCGCGCGGAAGGCCGCAAGGCGCGTCTCGATCTGGCGCTGCGGCATCGGCGGCTGACCGATCGACTTGAGCGCATCGACGGCAACGATGCCGATCACCCGATCGCCGATGCGCCGTGTCGCCTCCAGGGCGACGGTCCCGCCCATCGAATGGCCGACGATGATGACCTGGCGGTTGGGCAGGAGCCGCACCACCGCTGCGACATCCTCGCCGTAGTTGGCCATCGTCCACTCCGAGCGGTTCCTCCCGGAAGCCCCGTGCCCCGCAAGGTCGACCGCGACGACGGTGTACTTCGCCTTCAGGGCGGCGAGCTGCGCGTTCCAGTAGTTGGCATCGCAGGACCAGCCGTGCACGAGGACGATGGCAGGCTCGCCGGTGCCGTAAACGCGATATTCGATGTGAACGCCGTCGGGGGAGTCGACGAGCTGCGGTGTTCCATCGACGCGCACCGGAGCGGCCGCAGGCGCGTTGTCTGTCGCGGGCGACGGTGCCGGCGCGGCATTCTTCTTGTCGCAGCCAACCGTCACGGCAGCGACGAGCACCGCTAACAACACTATCCTCGGATGGGTCATGAATGCGCTCCGTTGTCCGGAGGCGTCATGATAACCGCAGCACCTTCCCCGGATTGAGAATTGCGTTCGGATCGAGCGCGCGCTTGAGCGTGCGCATCAGATCCAGCTCCACCGCGGACGCGTATCGCTCGAGCTCACCGACCTTGAGCCGGCCGATGCCATGCTCGGCGCTGAAGCTGCCGCCGAACTCACGCACGATGTCGTGAATAGCGAGATTTATCGCCTCGCCCCGGGCGAGGAATATGTCGCGCGCAGCGCCTGGCGCCTGGTTGAGGTTGAAATGCAGGTTCCCATCGCCGACATGGCCGTAGGCGACCAGCCGGCCGTCGCGAACGTGTTCCGCGACCCACAGGGACGCCCGTTCCACGAAGTCCGGCAACGCAGTCACCGGCACCGAGATATCGTGCTTCAGGCTTGCGCCGTCGATGCGTTGTGCCTCGGGAATCGTCTCGCGCAGCTTCCACATTGCGTCGCGCTCGCGCTCGCTGCTGGCGAGCGCGGCGTCCAGAATCAGCCCGTCCGCCAGAGCGCCGGCGAGGGCTTCTTCGAGCACGGCGTCCAGCGGCTCCGCAGCGCGCGAGGAAGTCAGCTCGCATAGCGTGTACCACGAGTACGGCTTGTCCAGCGGATCGATGACGCCGGGGATGTGGCGTGTCGTCAGTTCAATGGCGATGCGCGGAATGAGCTCGAACGAGCTCACGCGATCGCCACTCACCTCACGCAGGCGTGCGAGCAGCGACACCGCGGAGCTGACGTCTTTGACAGCGACGAGAGCCGTCGCGGAAGCGCGGATCTTCGGAAAGAGCTTGAGGCTCGCGGCAGTGATGACTCCGAGGGTGCCCTCGGCGCCTAGAAACAGGGACTTGATGTCGTACCCGGTGTTGTCCTTGCGCAGCGCGGTCAGCGAGGAGAGCACGCGCCCATCCGCCAGCACCGCTTCGAGCCCCAGCACGAGATCGCGCATCATGCCGTAGCGCAGGACGCTCGTTCCGCCCGCGTTGGTGGAGAGGTTCCCGCCGATCTGACAGCTGCCCTCGGACCCCAGGCTCAGAGGGAAGAGGCGCTCCGCGCCATCCGCCGCGCTCTGCACGTCGGCCAGTACACACCCGGCTTCCGCGATGAGCGAATAGTTGAGCGGATCGATGCTGCGCAGACGGTTCAGGCGCCGCAGCGACAAGACGAGCTGCGCGCCCGACTCATCCGGCGTAGCGCCTCCGCAGTATCCCGTGTTGCCCCCGTGGGGAACGACCCCGATGCGCTGCTCATTGCAGAAGGCCAGGAGCTGTGAGACCTGGGCGACGCTGCGGGGAAGGGCGACGCCCACTGCGCGTCCCTGATACAGCCGGCGGTGGTCGCTGAGAAACGGTGCGACATCGGTCGGCTGCGTCAGCCAGCCGTCGCCGCCGAGAATGCCTTCAAATACCCGCTGCACGGAGGGCGGCGATCCGCTCATCCAGCGGCGGATGGCTCATGAACAGCCGCTGCAGCCCACCGGCCGCCTTGCCCGAGGCGATGCCGAAGCTCGCGAACTGCTTCGAAGGCAGCGGTTCGTGAGCGGCTTTCAGGGCTTCCAGCGCAGCGATCATGTTGCCCGTGCCGGCGAGCTGGGCGCCGCCCCGGTCGGCGCGAAACTCCCGCCACCGTGAGAACGCGAGGACGATGAGGCTGGCCAGGAAGCCCAGCACGATCTCGGCAATGATGACCGAGATGAAGTAGGCGGGCCCACGGCCTTCCTCCGAGCGGAAGATCGTCTTGTCGATGAGATTGCCGACGATCCGCGACAGGAAGATCACGAACGTGTTGACGACACCCTGGATCAGGCTGAGCGTGACCATGTCGCCGTTGGCAACATGGCTGATCTCGTGACCCAGCACCGCCTGGATCTCTTTTTCGTTCATGCTCTGCAGCAGGCCGGTGCTGACGGCGACGAGCGCGGCATCGCGGCGCGCGCCGGTGGCGAACGCGTTCGGCTGCGGCGAATCGAAAATGCCGACCTCGGGCATGCCGATGCCGACCGCGCGTGCGTGCGCGGCGACCGTCTCGACTAGCCAGCGCTCGGCCGGGCTGCCTGGCGTCTGAATCACCCGTACGCCCATGGTCGTTTTCGCCATCCACTTGGAAATGGCGAGCGAGATGAACGAGCCGCCAAAGCCGAACACGGCCGCGAATCCCAGCAGGGAGGACAGGCTGCCACCCTGGGCGGACAGCCATTGGTCCAGCCCCAGCAGGCGGGCCACGACCGACAGCACGAGCAGGATGGCGAGGTTGGTGGCGAGGAACAGGATGATGCGTTTCATGGCGCTACCTTGGGGTTTCGCAGCGGCGCTTTCAAGGGCTCGTCAGGGCTTTGATAGTCTTGTGGATCAATGACTTAACCTATCGCTACCCCCAGGGCGCGGCCGACCAGGAAGCTGACCACGCCCGCGGCTCCGCCAATGGCGACCATGCGCAGGGCGCCCTTCAGCGCATCGCGCCCGGTGAACAGGCTGAGCGTGAGTCCCACCGCAAATAAAGACACCGCCGTCAGACCCGCGGTTCCCGCCAGCGCCAGGGCACCTGATGAGCGGGCGATGAAGGGGATGAGCGGGACCGCGGCGCCCGCTGCGAATGAGAGGAACGACGCGGTAGCGGCTCCTGAGGGCGAGCCCAGGTCGTCGGGATTCAGTCCGAGCTCCTCCCGCGCGAGCACATCGAGTGGCTGCTCGGGACGTGCCAGCAGTGCGCGGCTCACCTCGCGCGCCTTCTCCAGGTCGACGCCACGCGCCTGGTAGATGAGGGCGAGCTCTTCGGCTTCCTCTTCCGGGTATTCGGCGACCTCCTCGCGTTCGAGCGCGATCTGATACTCGTACATCTCGCGCTGCGATCGCACGGAGACATACTCACCCGCGGCCATGGACAGGGCGCCTGCCAGCAGACCCGCCAACCCCGTCATGAGAACGAAGTCGCCGTGCGCGCCGGCACCGGCGACGCCCAGCACGAGGCTCGCGTTGGACACCAGTCCATCGTTCACGCCAAAGACCGACGCGCGCAGGTTGCCGCCCATGCCCCTGCGGTGACGGGCGCCGACTTCGGCCAGTGTCGTCGGCATTGCGTGGCCCGCCACTGCGACGGGCGCGCTGTAGATCGACAGACCGCGCAGCTTCATGGCCGCGAGAACCGACCGCAGGGAGCGCGGACCGAAGCGGTGTACGAGCCGGGCAACGATGCGGGCCCGCAGATTGGGAGTGAATTCGCGTTTAGCGGCTGGATTCCCGACAGATGCACGCATCGCTGCGGCCGTGCCGTGGCGCGTGGAGGTTTCCCACTTGGCGGCCTGCTCCTCGGCCGCTGCGGCGAGCGCCAGGAAGAGTCGGCTCTTGTGAGGATCGGGCTCGGCTGATGCGACCTGGCGGTACAGCCAGGCGGACTCTTTCTCGTGGTACCAGCTATCGACTGATGAGGGCGGGCCGGACAACGTCAATACTGGTCGCGGTCTTCGGCGTCGTCCTCGTCTTCATCGAGGTCGTCGTCGTCATCCTCGTCCTCATCGTCGTCCCAATCGTCATCGTCCTCATCGTCGTCTTCTTCTTCTTCCTTTTCTTCCTGGGACGCCGCCCAGCCCTCCGGCTCGGTCGTGTGCTCGAGATCCATCTCGTGCCAGGCCTCGATGTCGACCTCCTCGATGTCGCCATCGAGGTACTCGATCTCCACGAGCTCCGAGTCCTCGTCGACGGTCAGCACGCGGAAGGACTCTTCTTCTTCGAGGTTTTCATACCA
>FTDY01001289.1_pt1 | contig 11584 bp, 8 predicted proteins | sample 1640031 | NCBI WGS metagenome assembly FTDY01 (sample SAMEA3914816, study PRJEB12502) | metagenome | biome: forest; material: soil | place: USA | collected 2011-09-16 | depth 0.3 m
CCGTGCAGGCTGGCCACGATCTCGCTTTCGATTCCGAACAGCGCATCGAGCACCGCGCGCCCGGACGACGGGGAATAGAGCGAGGCGAGATAGCGAGTCGGATGCCAGTCAGTTGTCGCGGGCATCGAGTTCGTCTTCCGCGCCGGGCGCGGCGCTCGGCCTGCGGGTGAGCTTGTCGATCGGATCGAGCTGCGGCAGCGGGGCATCGGTGGTCACGCCCAGCTCCGTGAAGCGGCGCGCCTGGGAGAGGACCTGCCGCTCGATCGATCCAACGGCTGAGTTGTAGGCCTCCACCGCCCCGTCCAGGCCCCTGCCCAGCCGCAGCAGGTGGCCGGTGAAGCTGTTGAGACGCCGGTGCAGTTCCTGGCCGAGCTCGCGAATGACGACGGCGTTCTGCGCCACGGCCGACTGCCGCCAGCCGTGGGCGACCACCTTCAACAGCGCCATGAGGGTCGAGGGCGTCGCGATGATGACGCTCTGCGTGAGCGCGCTGTCCAGCAGCTCCGGGCGCTCCGCCAGCGCGGCTGCCATGAACTGGTCGCCCGGCAGGAACAGGATACAGAATTCCGGGCTGTTCTCGAACTGCATCCAGTAGCTCTTGGCGGCCAGCTGCCGCACGCGGGTCTCGACCAGCTGGGCGTGGCGCCGCAGGGCGGCGGTGCGGGCTTCCTCGCTGTCGGCGTCCAATGCCTCGAGGAACGCGTCGAGCGGCGTCTTGACGTCGACGACGATGTCGCGCGCATCGGGCATGTGAACCACGAGATCTGGCCGGATGGCGCCCTCATCGCCCGCCACGTGCATCTGTTCGGTGAAATCGCAGTGCTCGGACATGCCGGCCAGCTCGACGAGCCGGCGCAGCGTGAGTTCGCCCCAGCGGCCGCGGACCTCGGGACGCCGCAGCGCGGTGACGAGATTGCGGGTCTCCTTCTGCAACTGCGTCTGGCCGGTCGCCAGCGCCTCTATCTGGGTGCGCAGCGTCGAATAGGCATCGCGGCGCTCGCGCTCCAGCGCCTGGGCCTGGTTGTCCGTCTTCTCGATGGCCGTACGCAAGGGCTCGACGAGCTGCGCGATCGCCGTCTCCCGCTCCTTCAGCACGCTGCTGGCGATTGCCTGGTCGCGTCCGAGTGATTCGCGCGCGAGCTGCAGAAAGCGTTCGCTGTTTGTGCGCATCGTCTCGCCGGCCAACGACTCGAACGCGGCGCGCAGCCGTTGCTCGGATTGCTCGAGAAGCGCCAGTCGGCCAGCTTCATCGCGCGCCGACGCTTCCAGCCGCACACGCGTGACCTCGAGCTCCACCCGCAGCACTTCGATACGGCGCGACGCCCGGATGTGCGCCCAGGCGAATCCGAGCAGCACACCCACGCCCAGTGCCGTCAGCGCCGGAAGGATGATGGTGAAGGGACTGTCCAACTTCAGTTGCGCACGAAGTGCGCCAGGTAGTTCACGGACGGGTCGCGGCTCAGGCTGCAGGCACGGGTCAGTGGATTGAACTCGATTCCGGCCAGCTCGCACAGTCTCAGGTCCGCGGCGCGCGCCCACTGGGCGAGCTCGGCCGGCTGGATCAGGCGCTCATACTCGTGGGTCCCACGCGGTATCAGCCGCAACAGATACTCGGCCCCGACGATCGCGAGGAGGAACGACTTCAGGTTGCGGTTGAGCGTTGACAGAAATACATGTCCCCCGGGACGCACGAGCTGCGCGAGGGTCGCGGTCATGAGCTTCGGGTCGGGAACGTGCTCCAGCATCTCCATGGACGTGACGACGTCGAAGCTGCCTGGCGCGGCGGCCGCGAGGTCGGCTGCGTCCGCGACACGGTAGTCGATCTTAAGCTGCTGGTCGGTGGCGTGGAGCCGGGCGACGTCAATCATGCCGGGGGCCAGGTCGATCCCGCAGACCAAGGCCCCGGCGCGCGCCAGGGACTCGCACAGCAGGCCGCCGCCGCAACCGACGTCCAGCACGCGTGCCTGCGCCAGCGGCGCGCGCTCGGCGACAAATCGGGCTCGCACGGGATTCAACAGGTGCAGCGGGCGGAATTCCCCTTGCGGGTCCCAGAAGCGGCTCGACAGCGCGTCGAACTTGCCGAGCTCGCCGCTATCGGCGTTGGCCGTGGATCCGGTGGGCGTCATGCCGCAATCTCCCGCTCTGCCCAGTGTCGGGCAAGCGCCTGCATCTGCTGCTCATCGAAGGCCAGCAGGCGCCCTGCGCTCACGGCAGCTCGACCCGACGTCCACACATCGCTTGCCTGCGCTCGTGTGGCTGCGAACACGATGGCCGGCTCCGGCCGGGCGGCAGGCTGAAAGGCGAGGGCGCCGAGATCGAAGCACACCAGGTCGGCGGCCTTCCCCGGCTCGATGGAGCCGATCAGCGAGCTCATGCCCAGCGTCGTCGCCCCGCCGAGCGTGGCCATTCGCAAGGCGATCTGCGGCGGCAGCGCCGGCTCGCCGGCGGTCAATGCCGCCACACGCGCTTCGGCGAGAATGTCCAGAGCGTCTGAGTCGGGCGGCCTTCCCGTCCCGAATCCCACGGCGACGCGGCTCGAATCGAGCAGCGCCACGCGGCAGGTGCCGCCGCCGAGCCTGAGGTCGGCCTGCGGGCAGGCGACCACGCACAAGCCGGTTCGCGCCACAATCTCCAGGTCCGAGTCATCGAGCTGAGTCATGTGGATCGCGGTGAAGCCCGGGCGCAGCAGGCCCAGCGACTGCAAGCGCTGCAGTGGGCGGCGCCCGTCTCGGGCCGCGCCTGCTGTCACCTCCGCAGGCGACTCGTGAACGGGCATTGCAATGCGCGCGTCGAGCTCATCGGCGACGCGGCGGAGGCGGGCGAGCGTCGCGTCGCCCACCGCGCCGGCACTCGGCGGCGCGAAATAAAGGCTGACCCATGGATCGGACCTGTAGGCGTCCCACAGCCGTTCCGCCTTGGCCAGGTACTCCGTCGGACTCTCGGCCCATGCCGTCGGCTCATCGCTGAGCGGCAGGCCGATGGCCGCTCGCACATGCGCCGCAGCCACGCAGCGCGCAGCCTCCTCAGGGAACAGATCCGCGGCCGCAAAGCAGGTGATGCCGGCCTTGAGCATTTCGGCGATGGCGATCTGCGTCCCGTCCCTGACGAAATCGGCGCTCGAGTAACGCCGCGCCGCCGCGCCGCCGGACTCTACGCCGCGCAGCAGGCTCGTCGCGGCGTGCATGTGCGCGTTCACGAATCCTGGCAGCAGCGCGTGATTTGTGCGGACGATGTGCTCGCGCGGCTCGAAACGGGCGTTGATCTGAGTTGCCGGCCCGATGGCCACTATCCTTCCCGAAGTGACCACGACGGCGTGATCCGCAAGAGCCGTGTTGAGCGGCAGCATTGGCAGCACCCAGCGGGCTTCGATCAGCAGATCTGCGGGCTCTTTCAGTGGCATGAAGCGCTTGACGCGCATCCAGGATCAGGTACCTGAAGTATATCGGGGAGCCCGCCGGCGCGCCTGCCGTGTGTGCTAAAATTAGCCCTTTATCCGCAGGCCACGAACTGAATGTCGGAAATCGCACGCGAAGTCCTCACGGTCAGCCTCGAAGACGAGATGCGGCAGTCGTATCTCGACTATGCAATGAGCGTCATCGTCGGGCGCGCCCTGCCCGATGTGCGCGATGGACTGAAGCCCGTGCATCGCCGCGTGCTGTTCGCCATGCGCGAGCTCGGCAATGACTGGAACAAGGCATACAAGAAGTCCGCGCGCGTCGTCGGCGATGTGATCGGCAAGTACCATCCGCACGGCGACACGGCGGTCTACGACACGATCGTGCGCATGGCGCAGCCCTTCTCGATGCGCTACCTGCTCGTCGACGGCCAGGGCAACTTCGGCTCGGTGGATGGCGATATGCCGGCCGCCATGCGCTACACCGAAGTGCGCATGTCGCGCATCGCCGCCGAGCTGCTGGCCGACATCGAGAAGGAAACCGTCGACTTCACGCCGAACTACGACGAGTCGGAGTCCGAGCCATCGGTGCTCCCGACGCGCATCCCGAACCTGCTCGTCAACGGCCAGACGGGCATCGCCGTCGGCATGGCGACCAACATCCCGCCGCACAACCTGACCGAAATCGTCAACGCATGCCTTGCGCTCCTGGACGATCCGTCGCTGCCGCTGGCCGCGCTCATGCAGCACGTGCCGGGACCGGACTTTCCCACGGGCGGCATCATCAACGGCGCGCAGGAGATCGCCACCGCATACCGCACCGGGCGGGGCCGGCTATCGGTGCGTGCCCGTGTGCAGATCGAGGACATGGGCAAGGCGGACCGCCAGGCGATCGTCGTCACCGAGCTGCCGTTCCAGGTCAACAAGGCGCGGCTCATCGAGCGCATCGCACAACTGGTGCGCGAGAAGCTCATCGAGGGCATCGCGACGGACGGGCTGCGCGATGAGTCCGACAAGGACGGCATGCGCATCGTCATCGAGCTCAAGCGCGGTGAAGTGACGGAAATCGTCCTGAACAACCTGTACGCGCAGACGCCGATGGAGTCGGTGTTCGGCATCAACATGGTTGCGCTGCAGGACGGCCAGCCGAAACTGATGTCGCTGAAGGAGATGCTGGAGGCCTTCATCCGCCACCGCCGCGAGGTGGTCACGCGGCGCACGATCTACGACCTGTCCAAGGCCCGTGAGCGCGCTCATATTCTCGAAGGCCTTGCCGTTTCGCTGGCCAACATCGACGACGTCATCGCGCTCATCAAGGCGGCGCCGTCGCCGGCGGAAGCGCGCATCGCGCTGCTCGCCCGCGCCTGGTCGCCCGGCATCGTGACCGAGCTGCTCGCGCGGGCCGGGGCGATCTCGACCCGGCCGAATGGCTTGCCGCCCGAGGCCGGGATGAACGGTGGGGGCTATCACCTCTCGGAAGCCCAGGCGCAGGCGATCCTCGACATGCGGTTGAACCGCCTGACGGGCCTGGAGCAGGACAAGATCATCGCCGAGTACAAGACGCTGCTCGAGAACATCCGCGACCTCGACGATATCCTGGCGCGCCCGGAGCGTCTCACGGAGGTCGTGCGCAGTGAGCTCAACGAAGTGCGCGAAGCGTATGGCGATGCACGCCGCACCGAGATCAACCGGGACCATCTGGACCTGACGACCGAGGACCTGATCGAGCCGCAGGATGTGGTGGTGACCCTGTCGCACACCGGCTACGCCAAGTCGCAGCCGCTCACGGAATACCAGACGCAGCGGCGCGGTGGGCGGGGCAAGGCGGCAACGGCGGTCAAGGACGAGGACTTCGTCGAGAAGCTGTTCGTCGCCCACACGCACGACACCGTGCTGTGCTTCTCCAACCGCGGCAAGGTGTATTGGCTGAAGGTCTATCAATTGCCGCAGGCGGGCCGCAACGCGCGGGGCAAGCCGATGGTCAACCTGCTGCCGCTGGAGGATGGCGAGAAGATCAACGCACTGTTGCCGGTGAAGCAATACGACGAGCAGCATTTCGTGTTCATGGCCACGAGTCAGGGCACGGTCAAGAAGACGCCTCTCACGGCGTTCTCGCGCCCGCGCACGAGCGGCATCATCGCGGTGGATCTGGCCGACAACGACCGCCTCGTCGGCGTAGCGCTCACCGACGGACAGCGCGAGGTCATTCTCGTGTCGAGCGGCGGCAAGGGCATCCGCTTCCCCGAGGGGGAAGTCCGTCCCATGGGGCGCGAAGCCGCCGGCGTACGCGGAATCAAGCTGGGCGAAGCTCAGGAGCTCATCGCCCTCATCGTCATCGGCGAGGGGCATGTCCTCACGGCTTCCGCCTCCGGCTACGGCAAGCTCACGCCACTCGAGGAGTTCCCGCAGCATGGCCGCGGCGGACAGGGCGTGATCGCGCTGCAGACCTCCGACCGCAACGGCACGACCGTTGCGGCGCTGCAGGTGAGCCCCGGGCAGGAAATCATGTTGATCAGCTCGACCGGAACGCTCGTGCGGACGGCGGTGGATGAGATTTCCGTGCTCGGCCGCAACACTCAGGGTGTGCGCCTCATCCGTCTTGCGGAAGGCGAGCGGTTGGTGGGGATCGGGCGCATCGAGGGCCTGGACAACAGCGACGAGCTTGTCTCCTAGCTCATCGCCAAAAGTTCTGACGGCGCCGGCGCCCAGTTGCTAAGATCCGCGGCGTTCCCCGAAAGTCCGACCGACCTACGAAGGGTACTCGTGCGCGTATTCAATTTCGCCGCGGGGCCGGCCACGCTGCCCCTGGAAGTTCTCGAACAAGCTCGCGATGAGCTGACCGACTGGCGCGCCAGCGGCATGTCCGTGATGGAGGTCAGTCACCGCAGCAAGGCCTTCGTCGGGGTCGCGCAGGAGGCGGAGCAGGCGCTGCGCGAGCTGTTGGGCGTGCCGTCCGGCTACCAGGTGCTGTTCCTCCAGGGCGGCGCCACGGCCCAGTTCTCCGCCATCCCCATGAACCTGTCCGCGGCCGGCGCAACCGTCGACTACCTCAACACGGGCGCATGGCCGAAGAAAGCCATCGGCGAGGCCAGGCGGTACTGCAAGGTGAACGTGGCCGCCGATGAGGCCGCATCCGGCTACAACACGGTGCCGGAGCAGGGCTCGCTGCAGCTGACGGCGGGCGCCGCTTACGTGCACTACACGCCGAACGAAACCATCGGGGGCGTCGAGTTTGGGTACGTGCCGGATGTGGGTGCGGTCCCGCTGGTCGCTGACATGTCCTCGACGATCCTGTCGCGGCCGATCGACGTCGCGAAGTTCGGACTCATCTACGCCGGTGCGCAGAAAAACATCGGGCCCTCCGGGCTGTGCGTCGTGATCGTGCGCGAAGAGCTCATTGGCAAGGCTCGCCCCGGCACCCCGGCGGTGTGGGACTTCAAGGCAATGGCCGACGAAGGCTCGATGCTCAACACGCCGCCGACCTTCGGATGGTATTTCGCCGGCCTGGTCTTCCAGTGGCTGCGCAAGCAGGGCGGACTGGCCGCCATGGGCGAGCGCAACAGGACCAAGGCCGAGCGGCTGTATCGCGCGATCGATGAGTCCGGCTTCTACCGCAATCCGGTGGCGAGGAGCTGCCGGTCCTGGATGAACGTGCCATTCACCCTCGCGCAACCGGAGCTGGACAAGGCGTTCCTCACGCAGGCCGCGGCGGCCGGCCTGGTCAACCTGGAAGGGCACCGGTCCGTGGGCGGCATGCGCGCGTCCCTCTACAACGCCATGCCGCTCGCGGGCGTCGATGCGCTCATCGCATTCATGCAGGACTTTCAACGCCGGCACGGCTGACGGGTAACCCATGCGCCTTCGGATTCTCACGCTCAACAACATCAGCGCCCGCGGACTCGAACGCCTGCCCCGCGAGCGCTACGAGATCGCATCCGACCTGGAGCGGCCCGATGCCATTCTGGTGCGCTCCGCCGACATGCACGGTATGGCCATACCCGACACGCTGCGGGCCGTCGGCCGGGCCGGGGCGGGTGTCAACAACATTCCGGTGCCGGAGCTCACCCGCCGCGGGATTCCCGTGTTCAACGCGCCGGGCGCAAACGCAAACGCCGTGAAGGAGCTGGTGCTGGCCGGTCTGCTGCTCGCGGCACGCAACATCTGTGCGGCCTGGGCGTTCTCGCGCGCGCTGACGGGGGAGGATTCCGCGATCGATGAGGCGGTGGAGAAGGGCAAGAAGAAGTTCGTGGGCTTCGAGCTCCCCGGGCGCACGCTCGGGGTCGTCGGGCTCGGAGCGGTCGGCGTCGAGGTGGCCAATTCCGCGCTCGCCCTCGGCATGAAGGTTCTCGGGTACGACCCCCAGATCACCGTGCAGCGCGCCTGGCAGCTCTCCTCCAGCGTCGAGCAGGCGCTGTCGCTCGATGACCTGTTCGCCCGCGCCGATGCCATCACCGTGCACGTGCCGCTGAACGAGCAGACGCGCAAGCTGGTGAGCGAGGGGCGCCTGAAGCTGATGAAGAAGGGCGGCATCATCCTGAACTTCGCGCGCGCGGCCATCGTCGATGACCAGGCGGTCATCGGGGCGCTCGACTCCGGGCGCCTGCATTCCTACGTGTGCGACTTCCCGAACAATGCGCTCAAGGATCAGCCCAAAGTCGTCACCCTGCCGCACCTGGGCGCCTCGACCGGCGAGGCCGAGGAGAACTGCGCGGTCATGGTCTGCGACCAGGTGCGCGACTTCCTCGAGAACGGCAACGTGAAGAACAGCGTCAACTATCCCGAGGCCGTCCTCCCGCGGGCGCCCAACACGATGCGCCTGGCGGTCGCCAACAGCAACGTGCCGAACATGGTCGGCCAGATCTCCACGTGCCTCGCGAGCGCCCGGATCAATATCGCCGACCTGCTGAACAAGTCGCGCGGCGAGTACGCCTACACACTGATCGACGCCGACGGGACAATCGGCGATGATCTGCTGCAGAAGATTCGCGCCATCGACGGGGTCCTGTCCGCGCGGATTGTCTGAAATCGAAAAGGTCCGCGAGACTCATGCCCCGCAAGCAACGCCCGCCCGCCAAGCCGCGCGGCAAGTCCGCACTGCCCGCCGCCATCGACCTGAACGATGTGCGCCGCCGGATCGATTCCGTCGACGAGCGGATCCACGCCTTGCTCAACGACCGGGCGCGCCTCGCGCAGCTCGTCGGGATCTCCAAGACCCGCGACGGGCGCACAGTCGACTTCTACAAGCCCGAGCGCGAGGCGCAGGTGCTGCGCATGGCGCGCGAGCGCAATTCGGGCCCGCTGCGCGACGAGGAGATACTGCGGTTGTTCCGCGAGATCATGTCGGCGTGCCTGGCGCAGCAGGAGCCGCTGAAAGTCGCGTTCCTGGGCCCCGAGGGCACCTTCACCCAGGCGGCTGTGCTGGCGCATTTCGGCCACTCGGTGCGCGCGCTGCCGCTGGTCTCCATCGATGAGGTGTTCCACGAGGTCGAGGCGGGTAACGCCGATTTCGGCGTCGTGCCGATCGAGAACTCCACCGAGGGCACGGTCAACCACACGCTCGACCGGTTTCTCAGCTCGCCGCTGAAGATCTGCGGTGAAGTCGAGCTGCGCATCCACCACTTCCTGATGGGCGCGATGAGTTCGCTTGGCCGCATCGAGCGCGTCTGCTCCCATGCCCAGGCGCTGGCGCAGTGTCGGGCGTGGCTCGACGACCACCTTCCCAACGTCGAGCAGGTGCCGGTGTCCAGCAACGCGGAGGGCGCGCGCCGCGCCCGCGATGAGAAGGGTACGGCCGCGATCGCCGGCGATACGGCCGCCGAGGTCTACGGGCTGAAGGTGTTGGCGACCGAGATCGAGGACCGCCCGGACAACTCGACGCGTTTTCTCGTCCTGGGCCGCAAGGTGTTCTCGCCCAGCGGGGAGGACCGCACCACGCTGCTGCTTTCGGCCGGGCACTCGGATTCCCCGGGCGCGCTGTATCGCCTGCTCGAGCCGCTTGCCAAGTACCGCATCAGCATGACCCGCATCGAGTCGCGGCCGTCGCACCGGCGCAAGTGGGACTACGTGTTCTTCGTCGACATCGAGGGGCATTGCGAGGATGCGCACGTCGCCAAGGCCTTCGCGGCCCTAAAGAAGCGCTCCTCCCTGTTCCGCGTGCTCGGCTCCTATCCCCGCGCGGTGACATGAAGAGGCCAACGTGACGCGCTACCTCGTTGGGCCAGGAGGACGGATCGAAGGCAGCATCACCGTACCCGGCGACAAGTCGATCTCGCATCGCGCACTGATGTTCGGTGGACTGGCCGAAGGCGTCACCGACATCACCGGCTTCCTGGCGGGCGAGGACTGCCTGGCGACGCTGCGCGCGCTGCAGACCATGGGCGTGCGGATCGACCGGCCGGAGGAGCAGCACGTCATCGTGCACGGCGTGGGGCTCGAGGGCTTGCGGGAAGCCGCCGCGCCGCTGGACATGGGAAATGCCGGCACGGCCATGCGGCTGTTCATGGGATTGCTCGCGCCTCAGCGGTTCGGCTCGACCCTGATCGGGGACGAGTCGCTCATGCGGCGCCCCATGGAGCGCGTGGCGGTGCCGCTGCGCCTCATGGGCGCGGACATTAAGACAAATGCGGGACGCCCCCCGGTGCGCATCAGCGGAGGCCGCCCGCTGCGGGCCATCGACTATCCCTTACCGGTGGCCAGCGCCCAGGTGAAGTCGGCCATTCTGCTCGCCGGACTGCAGGCTTCCGGCCGCACGCGCGTCACGGAGCCCGCGCCGACTCGCGATCACACGGAGCGGATGCTGGGAGCGTTCGGAGTCGAGGTGCTGCGCAACGGCCCGACTGCGGCCCTCGAGGGCGGGCAAGCCCTGCGCGCCACCCACGTTCCGGTGCCTGCCGACTTCTCGTCTGCAGCGTTTTTCCTGGTTGCCGGTTGTCTGGCCGCCGAACACGGGCTGCTGCTGCGCAACGTCGGCATCAATCCGACGCGCACGGGACTTCTGGAGCTGCTGTTGCAAATGGGCGCGGATATCAGGGTTCATGCGCACGCGGCCCCCGGCAGGGCCACGGGTGAGGCCGCGGGCGAGGCAACCGGCGAGCCCGTGGCCGACATCGAGGTACGCAGGAGCCGACTCAAGGGCATCAAGGTGCCCGAGGCCGCGGTGCCGCTGTCGATCGACGAGTTGCCGGTGCTCTTCGTCGCTGCCGCCTGTGCGGAAGGCGAGACGCTTGTGCGGGGAGCCCAGGAGCTGCGCGTCAAGGAGACGGATCGGCTCGCTGCCATGGGGCAGGGGCTGACGGCACTCGGGGTCCGCAATGAGCTCCTCGAGGACGGCATCTGGATACAAGGTGGCGAGGGATTCGGTGGCGGGACCGTGGACAGTCGCGGAGATCACCGGATTGCGATGGCGTTCGCCGTGGCGAGCCTGCGGGCCCGCGCGCCCATCGAGATCCTGGACGTGGCCAACGTGGCAACCTCTTTTCCCGGCTTCGTCGCGCTGGCAGACAGCGTCGGCTTGCGGATCGAAGCGCTGTAGCTTACTGGGCGAAAGTCGGCAGCGCCGCTTGTGCCGGAATCGAGGCCGTGCCTGCGTTTGGCGGCGGCAAAGCGTGGTTTTTGCCGGCGAGGTAGCGAATGTCGAGTGCACCGATCGTCACGATTGACGGCCCGAGCGGTTCGGGCAAAGGCACGATCTCCCGCGCCGTCGCCGATCGTCTGGGCTGGCACTTGCTCGACAGCGGGGCCTTGTACCGCCTGGTTGCCCTTGCCGGTGAGCGAGCGGGACTGGAGCCTGCGGACCGCGACGGCCACGCACGCCTGGCTGCAGGAATGGATGTGGTGTTCTCCGTCGAGTCGGACGGCGGCGAGTGCGTGACCCTCGCAGGAGAGCGGGTCACTGCCGAAATCCGGTCGGAAGCGGCTGGGCAGGGGGCCTCCCGCGTGGCGGCGTGGCCGGCCGTCCGGACCGCCCTGCTGAGGCGACAAAGGGCCTTCGCGCGACCCCCGGGCCTGGTGGCGGATGGGCGGGACATGGGGACTGTTGTTTTTCCGCACGCGCCCCTCAAGGTCTTCCTCACCGCAAGCCCCGAGGCGCGGGCCCTGCGGCGCTATAAGCAGTTGAAAGACAAGGGGTCCGATGTTAGCCTTCCCGCCCTTTCGCGCGAGATAGCCGAGCGGGACCTGAGGGATTCGACC
>FTDY01001425.1_pt1 | contig 11512 bp, 11 predicted proteins | sample 1640031 | NCBI WGS metagenome assembly FTDY01 (sample SAMEA3914816, study PRJEB12502) | metagenome | biome: forest; material: soil | place: USA | collected 2011-09-16 | depth 0.3 m
GCGTCGCGGCGGCCTGCTGGCTTGCGGTGATCGCCTACCTTGCGTTGCAGGGCCGCCGTGCGAATTGATGCGTTAGCGATTCGGCTCCGGCCGCGGTCCAACATGGAGGCCGCGGACCTCGGCGTGCGCCTGTGCCAAAGCGCGGCTCGCCAGGTGTATACGTGCTACTGGGCGGTCGCAGTGCCGGTGGCCACGGTTGCGCTCGCTCTGTTCGGGATCGCGGACTGGCTGCCGATAGTGGTGCTGCTGTTCGCCAAGCCATGGCTCGATCGCACCGTGCTGTTCGTGCTCTCGCGCGCCGCGTTTGGCCAGACGACGACAGTGGGAGACCTGTGGCGCGCCCAGCGCGAGGTCTGGTGGCGCCAGCTGCTGAGGACCTGGACTCTGCGGCGCCTGTCGCCCTGGCGCTCCTTCACGCAACCCGTCTACCAGCTCGAGGGTCTGCGCGGCTCACAGTTGCGCAAGCGCGTCGCGCAGATCCGCCGCGGGCGCACCGGGGCGGCCTCCCTTCTCACCTTCCTGTTCGGGCTGGCGGAGACCTTCCTCACCGCCGGGCTCCTCTCGCTGGCCTTCTGGATGGCTCCAAAGGGTTACGGGCCCGAATTCGACAAGCTCTTCAGCGGGGTGCAATCCGTTCGCACCGAACTGGCGCTGCAGACCGCGTACGCGCTCGTCGTGCTCTATGTGGAGCCCTTCTTCGTCGCGGCTGGATTTGCGCTGTATCTCAGCCGGCGCGCGGAACTGGAGGCATGGGACATCGAACAGGAGTTTCGCCGTGCGTTCGCGGTTTGAGCAGGCCGCGCGCATGCTGACTTGCGCCATCGCGGTTGCGCTGCTGTCGCTCGCGCCAATGGCGGTTCCCGCGACGGCGTCCGCCGGCGCAGCCACGGTGCCCTCGGCGGCATCTGCCGGGTCGTCGGCCGGGACCCTTACCGCCGCTGATGCTTCCCATCCCGGGGAGCCCGTGGTCGAGGCGGCGATGCGGAAGCTTCGGCATGATCCCAACCTGATGAGCACGGCTAGCATCCATACTCTGCGCTGGCTTTCCTCATCCGATGAGCCCTCTGCCGCAGATCCCTCCTGGCTGAGGTGGATCGTGAACCTGTTCGCATGGCTCGCGGAGAGTGGCCGGCTCATCGTCTGGATCCTTTGCGCCGTGGTCGTCGGCGTGCTGGCCGTTTACCTGCTGCGCCTTCTGAGGGGCGTGCGTCGCGGGGAGGCAGAGGTGGACGTGGTCGCGCCCACTCATGTCCGCGACCTCGACATACGGCCGGAGTCTCTGCCTGAGGACATCGGCGCGGCGGCGCGCGAATTGTGGAACCAGGCCGAGCACCGCGCGGCCCTTGCATTGCTGTATCGAGGAGCGCTGTCGCGCCTCGCGCATGTTCACGCCGTCCCTATTCGCCACTCCACCACGGAGGGCGAGTGTGTCGGGCTTGCCGCAAGGCATCTCAGCGCCAGCGGCGCCCACTACGTTGCGCAGCTCGTCCGCATCTGGCAGCGCGCCGTATACCGCGGCGAGGAGCCGGCAACCGAGCCCGTCATGATGCTGTGTGACGGTTTTGCGGCCGCCCTGAGTGCGCCTCCCGCACCGAGCCCGGAGGCGCTGCCGGCATGAAGGCGCGGCCGATCATCTGGGCAGCGGCCGTGCTGGGCCTCGCTGCGCTGGCAGTCTGGATCGCCAGGAACACGTACTGGGAAGAGGTTCCGATCGAACAGCCCCTGAAAGGGGATGCAGCGATCAATCCCTTCTACTCCGCAGTGCACCTGGCTCAATCCCTCGGAGCGCACGCGCGCTGGCAGCGAGTGATCGGGTCCATGCCGCCAGGCGACGGCGTGGTGTTCGCCTCATCCTGGAACTGGGGAATGATGGAGAGCCGCAGAGAGAGGCTGCAGCATTGGGTGGCCGCCGGGGGCCGCCTCGTCATCGACAGGTCCTTGATCGGTGGCCAGGATGAGCTCGAGGACTGGGCGGGCATCTCACGCTACACGCTCAGCCGCCAGGAGCTCATCCTCGTGAACCGCGGCACGATGCGGGAGAAGTGCTCGACGCTGATGGTGAGCGACGGACCTGCGGCGGCAGGGGACCCGACGCGCTTTTCGGTCTGCAACCCCGATCGCACATCCAGCCTGCGATCCAGCCGCCGGACGTCCTGGGTGCTGCGTGACTCCTTCCACAGAATCCAGGCGCTGCGCGTTCCGATCGGGCGCGGCAGCGTCACCCTGATCAATTCGACCCCGTTCGGCAACCGGGAGCTGCTCGAAGGGGATCACGGCGCGCTGTTCGTGGCCGCGACGCAGCTGCGGCGCGGCGATCCGGTCTGGTTCCTGACGGAAGAACAGGGAGCGTCGCTCCTGTCCGTCATCTGGGATACCGCGGCCCCGGTGGTGATCCTGGGCCTGGCGCTCATCGCCTTGTGGCTGTGGCGTTCCGGTGTGCGCTTCGGGCCGCCCATCGCGGCAACGGATTCGGCGCGGCGTTCGCTCGCGGAGCAGATTCGCGGCACAGGACAATTCACCGTGCGCTTCGGCGGCGGCCAGGCTCTGCATGCGGCCGCCGTCCGCGCGCTGCAGGAGACCGCCGACCGCTGCATTCCCGGCTACGCCCGGCTCAGCGGCGCCGAACGTGTCTCGCAGCTGGCGCTGTTGGCTCGGACCGACGAGGGTGCGCTCGCTGGCGCACTGAACTTCGCCGGTCCGCGCCGGCTGGGCGAGCTGCGCCATAGCCTCGCGCTGCTCGAGGGCGTGCGGCGCGCGGTGTTCAAAACGAATGCTCAACGGAAAGGGTCCTGACCATGCAGACAGAAGTGAGTCCCATCGTGCGCGCCGCCGAGCTGCTGGCCCGGTTGCGGCAGGAGATCGGCCATGCCGTGGTCGGTCAGACTGCCGTGATCGATCAGGTCATCGTCGCACTGGTCGCGTCCGGCCACGTACTGCTCGAGGGCGTGCCGGGCCTCGGAAAGACCCTGTTGGTGCGCGCGCTCGCGCAAGCGCTGTCGCTCACCCACTCCCGCGTCCAGTTCACCCCGGACATGATGCCATCCGACATCACGGGACATGCGGTGCTCGACCCCGGCACTCACGAGCTGCGGATCGTCCGCGGACCGGTCTTCACTCATCTGCTGCTCGCCGATGAGATCAACCGCGCGCCGGCGAAGACCCAAAGCGCGCTCCTCGAGGTCATGCAGGAACAGCAGGTCACTCTCGAAGGGCAGACTCTCGCGCTGCCCCGCCCATTCATCGTGCTCGCCACGCAGAATCCCGTCGAGACGGAAGGAACCTATCCACTGCCGGAGGCGCAGCTCGACCGCTTCCTTCTGAAGACGGAGATCGGCTATCCGAGCGCCGCAGAGGAGGCCGCGGTCGTCATCCGCACGACGAGCGACCAGGCGGGCGATCAGCTTCCGCTGGCGAACGTCAAGCCATGCCTCAGCGAGCGTGCCGTTCTGGGCATTCAACAGGTCGCCGCCCGCCAGCGGGTCGATGAGAAGGTAGTCGACTACGCCGTGCGCATCACGCGCGCAACACGGGATTGGCCAGGTCTCGCGCTGGGCAGCGGCTCGAGGGGAGCCATCGCGCTCGTTCGCGTGGCACGGGTCGTCGCGCTTCTGGATGGGCGCGATTTCGTCACCCCGGATGACATCAAGAGCTTTGCGTTGCCGGCGCTGCGTCATCGCATTGCGCTCACGCCGGATGCGCTGCTCGAGGGTCGCAAACCGGGGGATATCCTGAACGCGGTGGTCGATAGCGTCTCCGCCCCGCGCGCCTGACACCATGCGCGTGAGCGTCGTGCCGTCGAGGAATGCAATTGCGGCCGCTGCCGCCGGCAGCGCTTGCGTGCTGATCGCATTGATCTTCGGAGCCGAAGTCTCGTCCGCCGGCTGGCTCGCATCGAGCTGGGCGCTCGCGCTGCTCGCGGCGGCGACGCTCGACTTCCTTCTCACACGGCAGGCGTGGAAGCGGGCCGCCCCCCGATTCTCGCGCCGGCTGCCGGATGCCCTGGCGATCGGGATGAGAAGCGACATCCAGATCGCGATCGAGACCGAAGGTGAGGTCGCCTGGCGCTGCGAACTGTTCGACTACGTCGACCCCACGCTGCTGGCGGAGGGATTGCCGATGTCCTTGAGCTTTGCGGGCAACACGCGGATGGAGACGTCGTATGCCGTAACGCCCACCCGCCGCGGTAATGTCACGCTCAGGGCCGCAGAAGTCCGGGTCCGCTCGCGCTTCGGGCTGTGTGAGCTGCTCGACCGGTTGGGAAACGAGGAGTCGCGGCGGGTGTTTCCGGATTTCGCCCAGGTGGCGCGCTACGCCTGGCTGGCAGGGGACCGCAGGCTGACGGAGCTGGGCATCAAGACCTACCAGCGCCGTGGCGAGGGTACCGACTTCAAGCAGCTCACGGAGTATCGGGTCGGCGACCCCGTGCGCCACATCGATTGGAAGGCCAGTCTGCGCTTCGGCAAGCCGATCATCCGGGAGTTCCAGGATGAGCGCGACCAACGCGTCATGCTGCTGGTCGACTGCGGCCGGCGCATGCGCGCAGAGGATGGTCACGATGGCGTGGGGAGCGCGTACTTCGATCACGTGCTGAACGCGGTCGTGCTCCTTGCGTACGTCGCCCTGCGCCAGGGGGATGAAGTCGGGGCGATGACATTCGGAACGCCTCCGGGAGAGGAGCGGTCCGTCGCTCCGCGCAAAGGGGTCGACGCCCTGAATTTCCTGATGGGCGAATTGTACGATGTGCAGCCGACAGTGACGCACTCCGACTACATCGCCGCGGCAACCGCGCTGATGAGCCGGCAACGCAAGCGAGCGCTGGTGATCGTCGTCACGAATTTTCGGGACGAGGACAGCAGCGAGCTGGACCACGCCCTGCGACTGATGCGTTCCCGCCACCTCGTGCTGCTTGCAAGCCTGCGCGAGCAGATCGTGGGCGAGCTGGCCTCGCAGCCTCTCGACACCGCGGACGCATCCCTGGAGGTCGCGAGCGCGCATCTCTACGAGCAGGCCCGCAGGGACGCATTCAACCGGTTGGCCGCTCACGATGCGCTGATGGTCGACGCCTTACCGGAACGCCTGGGAATCGAGCTCGTGAATCGCTATCGCGCGGTCAAGAAGGCAGGCTTGATCTGAATGATCGGCTTGATCTGAATGATCGGCTTCACCTGAAAGATCGATTGGCCGAGTGGTCGGCTTGATCTGAAACGCCGCCATCGCCCGGACATTTCATGTATGGGTCGCCGGTGCGTAGAATGGACTCGACAGCGGGACGATCAGGAGCCCCCGGCCACCGCGCCTGACTTCACACATGTCCGACTCCGACTCCAGCCACTGGTCCTTTCCGCCGCGCCTGCAGCCCAGGCAGGAAGAGCTGAGCTTCGACCTCGATTCGGCGCTCAGATCCGTCGTGCTCGTGCACGCCGAGATACCGGAAGACGCCTTCACCGCCTCGATTCTTGGCACCGAGCGCATCGGCCACGGCGCGGTCATCGGCCGCGACGGCCTGGTGTTGACCATCGGCTATCTCATCACAGAAGCGGAAACCGTCTGGCTGACGACTCACGACGGCACGGTGGTTCCGGGGCACGCCCTCGCTTACGACCAGGCGTCCGGCTTCGGCTTGATTCTTCCCCTCGGGCGCCTGGACGTCCCGCATCTCGAGCGGGGTTCGGCGGCGGACGCCGCGGTCGACGACGGCGTCATCGTCATTGCGCACGGCGGGATCGAGCATTCGCTGGCGGCGAAGATCATCGCGCGGCGCGAATTCGCGGGCTACTGGGAATATCTTCTCGATGACGCGCTGTTCACTTCGCCGCCGCATCCCCAATGGGGAGGTGCCGCACTGGTGGGCCTCGACGGCCGCCTGCTCGGCATCGGGTCACTCATATTGCAGGAGGCGGTCGAGGACGACACGTTCGACGCAAACATGTTCGTGCCCATCGACCTTCTCGAGCCCATCCTGGACGACATGCTGAAGCTGGGCCGATCTGCGCAACCGCCGCGCCCCTGGCTCGGCATGTACGCCACGCCCATGCAGGGACAGCTCGTCGTGGGCCATCTCACGCAGGGCGGCCCGGCTCATCGCGCCGGAGTGCGTCTGGGAGATATCGTGCTCGAGGTCGCCGGCGAGCCCGTGACAGAGCTTGGCGAGCTGTTCCGCAAGGTCTGGAGCGTCGGCCCTGCCGGCGCGGACATTCCGATCACGCTGGCACGGGGCCAGAGCACGTCCCACGTGCGAGTTCGATCGGCGGACCGCGAGGACTTCCTCTCAAAGCCGCGACGCCACTAGGCAGGTGCGGATCACGGGCCCGCCTGCGCGAATACGGCACCGGCTCCCATGGTCCGAGGCCGGCAACACCGTTGGCGCCGCGGATCAGTTCAACATGTTGATGAGATCGTCCCCGAAGTAGCCGGCGGGGACCGTCCCCTGCTTCATGAACTCCACATGGAAGCGCTTGGCGGAGAAGCGGTCGCCGAGCTTATCCTGCGCGCGCTTGCGCAGCGCCAGAATCGCCTCCTTGCCGAGCCGGTAGGTGATCGCCTGCGTCGGCCAGCGCGAGTAGCGCGTCACCGCGCTGCCGGCTGAGTCGCAACTGGCGCGCTTCGCATCCAGCTTCAGGCGCTTCGCGTCCTGACACGACCCCGGGAGAAAATCGACGACCTCCGAGAACAGCGTCACCGCCTCATCGAAGCTCAGGCGCCCTGTGTGGATGCCCGTGTCGATGCGCACGCGCAAATCCCTGTAGAGCTTCCCGCGGAGCTGGTAGAGATGCTCTTCGGGGGAGTAGAAGCCTTGCGGCGCCGATGGCTGGGGCTCGGCCAGTATCGCCTCCGAGTACAGCGCCCAGCCCTCCGCGGCCATCGAGTCTTGCCACATCGATGAGGAATCCTCGACCGCCCCTGGGGTCAACCAGCGGATCGGCGAGATGCCATCGCGGTACTCGGTCATGACCTTGTAGTGCCAATCGTGACCCGGGAATCCCTCGTGCGCCGCCAGGTCCGCTCGGGCCGCATCGTTGTGCTCCTGGCGCAGGACGGCCTGGTCATTTCCGGTGGGCGTCACGTAGAACCGCCCCACACCTGTCTTCTTGAAGGGAGGCGCCGGGTAATAGGCCGCACCCTCCAGCGATGAGCGCAGCGGTGGCGGCGTAACGGTGACGTCCAGCCGATAGTCCTGAGGGACATCGAAAAGACCGGTGTCCCGCGCGTAGGCGACGAGCCGCTCACCCGTCTTGCGATACGCCTCGACCATGGCGTCATCGTCATGCGGCGCCGCGAGGCTCATCTTCTCGAACACGACGCGCACTGCGCCCGGGCCGTCCGCGGGCACTTTCCATTTATGGGTTGCGGCGGTGCCGCGTGCCAGGCCGATCATCTCGGCCTGCGTCTGCTGCACGATCGGCCAGGACTCGTCGAACAGCTCCGCTGCGGTCTTGTCGAGGCGCAGGTTGTTGCGCAACGCCCAGTTGTATTCCTTCTCCCCGAGCGCGAAGTGGTCCGCGCGATACGGGGCCTTCAGCGCCGAGGCGTCCACCGGATGCGGCGCATCGAAGAAAGTCATCGCCACGTAGTCACGCAAATGCAGATAGGCCGCCGCCGCTGCATTCCCGGCCGACTGCAGGTCCGCGACCAGCTTCTCGCGGTTCGGCGACGCGATGTCCGCGGCCGCGATCTGCGGCAGACTCTTGGAGAAGTACTCCGCGTCGGCGGTCGTGCTCTTCAAGCCATACTCGATCAGTACACGCCAGTCGGGCGTGTTTCTGGAAGCAACGCCCGTCGCAATCTGCGTCTCCGCATTCACGAGGTATCCGCTTACGGCCCGGGCGCGCGCGATCACTTGCTCCCATTCAGCGTCGGTCCCGTACTTCCCATCGCCCGTTGACGTCATGCCCTGTATCTGCCAGTCCACGCCGCGGAACGGCCCATCGACGTACGAGTCCAGCGCCCGCTCCTGGTGGCGCAGCACCTCGTGCTGATGGAGCAGGAATGCGATTTCGGCGAGCGCGACCGCACGGTCGATCCGATGCCGCGGCGCGAGCTTGCCAGGATCGAGAGCCGTGAAGCGGTCGCGGAATTCGCTGAGCTGGACGTCCTCGATGTTCACCGCTCCAAAGGAGTCGTCACGCAGCTTGCCGTCGATGCCGGCGAGCTGCGGATCGAAGGCGGCTCCGCCCAGATATGTGGCGACGACCGGAAACTGGCCCATGATGTACGCTGCAAATTCATGCTCCGCGGCGGCGAACTGCGTGTTGGCGTCCGCAGGCGGCGGCCGCTGCGCCGGCTTGTTGCCGCAGGCCGCAGCGCCCAGTGCGAGCGCAACGCTCACGAGCCGGATGATTCGCTTCACGCTGCGCGCCGTCATTTCGCGGCCGCCGGCGCCGGGGCGCCCGGCGGATTCGCCGGCCGGGTCTGTTGAAACGAGGGGCGCCGCTCGAGGCGCTCGAACCAGTCGCGCAGAATCGGGAAGCGCGTGCGCCACCCCCGCTCGGGCATGCGGAAGTCGACATAGCCGAGCAGGCAGCCCAGCGCGATGTGAGCGACGTTCACCGGGTCGGACAGCTCCGCGGCGTTCTGGCTGAACCAGCGCAGCCCCGATTCGACCCTGTCCCACTGGTCCTCGATCCACACCGGCCAGCGCCGCTCCTCCGGGCGCAGGAAGGTTTCGTAGCGCAGCAGAATGGCCGCCTCGCACATGCCCTGCGCAAGAGCGTGGTGGGTGAGGACGCGCCACCGGTGCGGCGGTTCCCGCGGAATCAGGCGTCCGCCGCCGGCGAGGCTGTCGAGGTACTCGCAGATCACCGTCGAATCGAAGAGGGCCGTGCCCTCATCGGTGAGCAACGCGGGAATCTTCCGCAGCGGGTTGTAGGTATCCGCGAACGGTCGATTCGGCCGCCCCGGCGCGACATCGGTGATCTCGAGCTCCAGGCGGCCCGCCAGGCCCAGCTCGATCGCCGTCGCCCGAACCTTGCGCGCAAACGGTGACGCCGGCGAGTAGAAAAGTTTCATGAGGTCCCTCCTCGTTGGAAGGATTGTCGCAGCAATTGCGCCCGCGCGCAGAGGGGCTCGTCAGGTCGCGGGCCGGATGAGACCTGGGGCGTCGTACTTGAGGAAGTTGACGCGCGGACTTACGCGGTGGCTGACCATGCGCGTCGATGGATAGGTTCGCAGCAGTGCGCGCGCATCGTTCGGCGGCGCGCCCAACCAACCGTCGTAGTCCGCTCGATTCAGGATCGCGGGCATCTGTCTGCCGACGTTGTCGATCTCGGCCATGAGCCGATTGGCCGGCACCATCACGAGGGCGCAGCTCTCGATGACATCGTCGTCCATGGTCACGGCGCGGGCCCAGACCGCAGCGACGCCGAACACCTCGCGATTGACGAGGCGCACATAGAACGGCTGGCGAAACCCTTCCGGAGCCTGCTGCCAGACGTAGAAACCCGCCAGCGGCACGATGCAGCGCTGCCCGTGCAGCCACGCTTTGCCGAAGTCCCTGGACGTGCCCAGAATTCTGCTGTTGATGTGCGCAGCGCCGAGGCGGGTGACCGAGTCCTGCACGGGCGGGGGGACAAAGCCCCAGCGCATCATCACCGCCTCGGATTTGCCGCCGTGCATCCGAATGATCGGCACGCTGTGCGCAGGGGCAACGTTGAAGCGCGCGCAGAACGTCCACCAGCGATGGGCTGCGGGAATCTCCTGCTCCGCCTGGTCCTGATCGGGAATGACGAGCCGGTCGTACATCTATCCTCGAGCGTACGACGTGTCGGCGGCGGATGGCATGTCCCCGGCCGGCGACATGGGGGAGCCAGCGCCGCTGGGTCACTCCCGCGAAGCGCCGCCAGTCACTTCGCGAAGATCATCGCCTCGTCCGCAAATGCCTTCAGTTCCAGGGCATTACCCGAAGGGTCGAGGAAGAAGCAGGTGGCCTGCTCGCCCGCCTGGCCGCGGAAGCGGATCTGCGGCTCGATGATGAACTCGATGCGGGCTTGCCTGAGCTTGGCCGTGACGGCTTCCCACTCCGCAATCCTCAGGATCAGGCCGAAATGGCGCACCGGGACATTCTCGCCATCCACCTCGTTGACTGCCGCATCCGAGCGCTGCCCGGACAGGTGCGCGACGATCTGGTGACCGTGAAAGTCGAAATCCACCCACTGCGGGGAGGAGCGGCCTTCCGGGCAGCCCAACAGGCCGCCGTAGAAGCGGCGCGCCTCATCCAGGTCGCGGACCGGAAAGGCCAGGTGGAAGCGCGGCCTGCTCAAATCAGGCCGCCCCCGCGGCTCATGCCAGCGAATCCCATGTCTTTTCCATGCGCTTGCGCAGGGCGGCGTCGGGTAGCCGGCCTCGCGCCCCGGCCAGATTGTCCTCGAGATGGCTTACCTGGGTCGTGCCGGGAATCGCGCAGGTGACGGCCGGATGCGCGATGGCGTACTTCAGCATTACCTGCGCCCAGCTGGTTGCGTCGATCTCCGCCGCCCAGTCCGGCAGCGGACTTGCGGACACCTTGCCGAGCAGATTCGTGCCACGGCGGCCGCCGAAGGGCACGTTCAGCATCACGGCTATCCCCTTGTCCAGCGCCAGCGGCAGGATGTCGTCGGCGGCCGCCCGGTTGCCCAGCGAGTAGTCGATCTGGATGAAGTCGACGGGGTGGGCCCGCATGGCCGCGAGCATGTCCGCGTGCTGACCGGTGAACGAGGTGGTCATGCCGACATAGCGGATGCGGCCGGCCTGCTTCAGCTGCTGCAGGACGGGCATGATCGCGTCGGTCGAGGCGAGGTTGTGCACGTGCAGGAGGTCGATCCTGGCGGTCTGCAGGCGGCGGAAGGACTCCTCGATCATAGCCTTGCCCTGCTCGAGGTTGCCGTTCTGCACCATCACCTTGGTGGAGATGAACAGCCGCTCGCGCAGCCGCAGCTCGGCCACGTTCTGGCCGATCACCTCCTCCGATTTGCCGTAGATCGCGGCAGTATCCACGACCGATCCGCCCAATTCGGGGAGTTTCTGCAGCACGGCCCGGCGTGCGGCGAGCTCGTCGGGGGCGGCGGCGGTGAAATTGTTTGTGCCGACGCCCACGGCGGGAAGCATTTCCCGGGTCGCGGGGATGGGCTTGCGAATCAGGGGCAGCGGCTTCCCGGACTCGCCCAGCGCCGGCCGGCCGAGGGCCCAACCCACGCCGGCGGCGAGGGCCGTACCCAGGAGCGCGCGACGGGTATGCGTGGAACCGAAGAATCTGCAGGATCTCACGAGTAGTCTCCAGTGGACGCCGGTATCCCTGCGGGGCGCCTGGCGCCCGTTCGCACGCACCCTAGAGGCCGCAGGGTACCCCCCCGCAAGCCCGGCATCCGAAAAAGTGGCTTCGCCGCCCGGCACGTGGTGCACAATTCGTACCCGGCATTCACCGCGGGAGAGAGGTCGGCATGAGTTCCGGGCGGGCGCCCCTGCGCAAGGCCGGCAGAGGCAGTAAGCGCGGCACGACGATTCACGATGTGGCTCGACGGGCCGGCGTTTCGCCAATGAC
>FTDY01001127.1_pt1 | contig 11418 bp, 7 predicted proteins | sample 1640031 | NCBI WGS metagenome assembly FTDY01 (sample SAMEA3914816, study PRJEB12502) | metagenome | biome: forest; material: soil | place: USA | collected 2011-09-16 | depth 0.3 m
AGGCCGTTGGCCGTCACCAGTGCCGTGATGTTGGTCGCGGTTTCGTCGAGGAAGAAGCGCCGCACCGACATGGCCTGCTGCAGCTTGCCCTTGCGGACGAACCCCTCGTACAGCAGGTCCTTGATGACCTCGAGCACGATGCCGGCCTCGTAGCTGTCCAGCAGCGGCAGGCTGGGCCGGGGGTCGTTCTCGGAGCCGAACAGGATGCTCTTGAGCTTCACGAAAGTCTCGGGCGCGATGTCCACCATCTGGCGCACGTCATTCAACTCATCGAACAGGCGCAGCTTGCCGGACTCCCCGAGCTCGGCGAATGCGGCCTGGGCCGCGCGCCGGCACATCGATGAGAATGCGTTGAAGGCGTTCGCGGTGTAGCACAACAGCGCCTCCTTGAAGAGCAGCTCCACATCCTCGGGCAGATACATGAACGTGAATTTCTCGCGCGCCCGCTCGACTTCCGTGAACTGCGGGGAAAGCTCGATGCGCGTCGCGCCGTAGATGCGCACCATGAAGCGCAGAAAGATCGGGGCGTGGCAGGCGTCGCACATGTAGACGATGCCGACCTGCTTGGGCTTGTGGGCCTGCAGGTCCGCGAATTTCGGCACTGCGGTGGGAGTGATGTGCGAGACGGCCTGGCAATGCGGACATGTCAGGACGAGATTCTGCTCCTGATCGTGGTTCAGACGGCTCGACGTGTCGATGTTCACTGACATGGCGTCATGCGCTTAAGGGGACCTGCCGCCACTCGGCCGCATCTCCCGGCGCGCGAAAATCCCCGGTGTTCTTCTGTTCTGCCGCATCGCGATCATAGCCCATCGAACCGCATTGCGCCCCGCTCATGCGCCTCATGCGCGGGCCTGCATGCGTTATGTCATGGACGGGCTTCCTCATAGCGTCTGCTGCCCGTCACGTCGCCGGGCGCGCGCCGCGGGCGAAGGCGAGAATCCGGTCGGCAATCTCGGTGTATTCGCCGCTGAAATGATGGCCTTTGCCGATCTGCTCGCGCGTCACCTTGCCGGCCAGGCCGGGTCCGGACAGCAGCGGGCAGATGGTGTCCGTATCCCCTTCACCGTACAGGCACAGCACCGCGCTCGTGCCCAAGGCTGCGATCTCCGGCTGCGTCGCCGGTCCGTCCGAGTCCGCTCCGATCCAGCCTGCAACGCGGATCTCGAACGATGCATTAGCCGAGATGCCGAGCAGACTCACGCTGGCCACGTGTGCTTTCAGATCCGAGGGCAGGCGATTCACGATGAACGGCAGCGCGTCCGCGCCGAAGGAATACCCAACGAGCAGCACCTGCTGCTTGTTCCATGCGGCCAGGTAGTGGCGGATGACGCGTGCGACGTCCTGTGCGGCCTGCTCCGGCGGTCGTTGCGTCCAGAAGTACTTGAGCGAGTTCAGACCTACCGTCGAGACTCCCGAGGCCGCGAGCTTGGCTGCGAGGGCCTGATCGAGCCCGGCCCAGCCGCCGTCGCCCGTCAGCAGCAATGCAAACTCAGCTGACGTGCTGTCGGGAGCCCGCACCTCGTTGACCGGCAGATCGTCGATTTCCGGCGGCCTCGCGGTACGGCGCGCGTCCTGGCGCGCGATGATGCCGTCATAGGACTCGAGGAATTGCGGCAGCCAGTTGCGCTCCACGGAGAAGCCGTGCCCCACGGTGGGGAGCTTCACGACCTCCGACGTGCCGCTCATCGCAGCGAACGCATCGACTTCCTGCGGGCTGCAGACCTGGTCCTTCTGCCCCTGCAATGCAATCCAGGGCTGGGCCAGGCTCTGCTGGGGCGCGATGATGATTTCGCCCTTCTGGCCCAGCGAGTAGTGCAGGCCGGCGCCGGGGCAGAGCATCGCGCCGCCGAAGTCCTGGTCGGCGCAGAAGCCCAGGCTCAGCGCTCCCTCGAACGTACCTGGCGGGGACTGCACCAGGGCTGCGTAAACTACGGTCGCGCCCGAGGAATAGCCTATGAGCACCGGCACGCGATACTCGCTCAGCCCGATCTCCTTCTGAACGCGATGGCTCAGCATCTCGAAATCCGCCGCCAGGGAGGCGCACGCGGCGTCCGGCTTCTTCGCCGCCTCGCGCAACGAGCCGAGGTAGTGGCGGACGTCTACGCCGATCACGACTGCACCTTCCCGGGCCAGAGAGCGGGCCATGCTGACGACGCCGAGGTTCCAGCCGCCGTCGCCGGACACGAAGATGGCAACGCTCCGCGGGGTGCCTTCCGGGACGTAGACGGTGGCCGTTCCAAAGCGCCCCGCGGGCAGGTGCTTTTCGTTTGCGCCCGGTCGTGCCTTTGCGGGTTCGTCTGCGGCTGCGGCTGCGGCTGCGGCTGCGGCTGCGTTTGCGGGTGTGCTTGCAGCTGTGTTGGCGGCTGTGTTTGCGGCGGGGGCGGCCGTGCCGGCGCAGGCGAGCACGGCCAGCAACGCCGGCACCGGATTGAATTTTCGGATCATCGGGCGAACAACTCCTTCACGCCGCCTGCAATGAGGACGGACACATCGACCAGCACGCGCGGCAAGGCGATGCCGCCGCGCGCCACGAGGTACTTCGGCTCCCACTCGGGATCGAACTTCGCCTTGTAGCGCCGCAGGCCCTCGAAATTGTAGAAGTGCTCGCCGTGCCGGAAGACGAAGTTGCCGACGCGGTGCCAGGCCGGCGCGAGCGGATGCCGCTCCAGCCCCGACAGGGGCGCCATGCCGAGGTTGAACCAACGGTAGCCCTGCGCGCGCGCCCACAACATCAGCTCGATGAACAGATAGTCCATGGCGCCGCGCGGCGCATCGGGACCGAAGCGCATCAGGTCCACCGACAGCTCCTCGCGGGTGCCGGAGAGCCACAGATTCGCAAAGGCGGCGGGGCTGCCCTCGCAGCGCACCAACGCGATCGGGAAATTGCACAGGTAATCGTTCGAGAACGCGCCGACCGAGAAGCGCTTCTCACCCGTCGACTTGCTCGTGAGCCACGCATCGGAGATCCGCTGCAGCACCGGCAGGAATTCCTGCACGCGCTCCGGCGGGATCACTTCGAAGGTTGCGCCGTCGCGCTCCGCACGGCGGTGTGCCTGGCGCAGGTCGGCGCGCTGGCCGCCTTCGAGGGAGAAATCGGTCAGGTTCACGCGGGCCTCCTCGCCAATCTTCAACGCGGCGAGGCCCAGGTCGACGTACAGCGGCAAGCGATCGCCGCTGGCCTGGTAGAAGACCGTCTGGCCCGCATGCAGGTCCGACATCTCGCGGAAGCGCCAGACCAACTCCTCGGCGCGGGCCCGCGGCCCAACCGGGTCGCCCAGGGCGATCCAGCTGCGCCCGGCGATCTGGTACATCACGAAGGCATCGCCGGTCTCGCTGAACAGCAGGCGCTTGTCGCCCGTCAGCGCAGCGTTCGCCACGGTGAGATCGGACTCTGCGATCACTGCCCGCACGCGTGCGAAATCCTCAGGTCCCGCGACGGCCGGCTCCGGCTGCGCCGGGCGCAGCATGTTGAGCAGCAGATACGCGGCCGCCAGAACGACGACGGCCAGTGAGGCGCGCAGCATGCGCGGAGCGTCGGCGTCGAGCGCGAAGGTCCACCAGAGCTGATCGGAGTAATCGACGCGGCGGTAGGCGATGAATCCGATCCACACGGCGACCGCGATCACCCCGCAGATGCTGACGGCCCACACTGGCGTGAACCGCTCCGAGAGAATCGCCGTAGGCCGATGGAAGGCACGCCGGCCCAGCGTGAGGATACCCAGCACCAGCGCGAGAATGATCGCTTCCTCGAAGTCCAATCCCTTCAGGAGCGAGGCGATGATGCCGGCCACCAGCAGCCAGAAAGTGATGTGATAGGCCGCCTCGACGCGCCTGAAGAGCGCCCGGGACAGCACCAGCAGCCCCAGGCCGATGACGGAGCCTGCCAGATGGGATGCTTCCAGCACTGCGAGCGGCAGCACTCGGTACAGAGTTGTCAGCCGCTCGTCGACGCCTGGCGTGACGCCTGACAACAGCAGGACCGCGCCGGAGAGGAACGTGAGTGCACCGGCGATCTGCGGCACGACCGGCGCGATGTAGATCGCGGCGAGCTGATGCGCACGCGCGAAGCGTACCCAATGGGCAGAAACCTCCTTTACACCGAACAGCACCGTGCCGAACAGGAGAGGCACGAGGTAATACACGGCACGATAGGCGAGGAGGGATCCGAGCAGGGCGTCCCGCGGAACGTCCGGCAACGTCACAAAGATGATCGTCTCGAACACCCCAATGCCACCGGGCACGTGACTGATGATGCCGGCGATCACGGCTGCGGCGTAGGCTCCGAGGAACGTCACGAAGCCTATGTTGGCTTCCTCGGGAAGAAGCCACCACAACACGGCCCCGGCAAGCCCCAGATCGATCACGGCGAGGCAGATCTGCGTCAGGCCGATCGCGGGACCCGGCGCCCGCAGGGCCCACCCACGAATCTCGAGCGCGGTCTTGGAGAAGGAAGACCACGCTCCGTAGGCAAGTACGGCCATGAGAAGAAACACGCCCACAGTCAATGACAGCCCGCGGTGGAGGTGCAGCACCGTCACCGTGTGAGTGGGGCCGACGAGGAATGAGACGCCAGCTATCGTCGCGAGGCCGATTCCGATCGACAGGGAGCAGAAGGCCGAAATGGTGGCGACATCGATGGCGGTGACGCCGGCCGTCGCGTACAGCCGAAAGCGGATCGCAGCGCCGGTGAAGGCCGCGAAGCCCAGCGTGTGGCCGAAGGAGTAGGCGATGAATGAGGTGAAGAGAATGCGGCCATAGGCGATGCTCTTGCGCAGATAGCGCAGCGCGAGGAAGTCGTAGAAGCTCAGCAGCCAGTAGCTGGCAGCCGTGAAGCCGAGCGCCGCCAGGATGTTGCGCCGCGGGATGGCGTGCAGATGGGCGAACACGCTCTTGATGTGAAGCTGCGCAAGCTCGCGGTGCAGCACGAAGACGACGATGCCGAGGACGATCAGGGCCGCGAGCGGGCCGGCCCAGCGGACCACACTGCGTTCGTCGCTCTGTGCGCGCTTGCTCACGACTTGGGATTGCGCTGGCCTTGACCGGCGCCTCAGCGGGTCAGGGGCTTGTATCGGATGCGGTGCGGTTGGACGGCTTCATCGCCCTTACGTCGCTTGTAGTCCTCGACGTATTCCTGATAGTTCCCCTCGAACCAGACGGCTTGCGAATCCCCCTCGAAGGCGAGGATGTGGGTGGCGATCCGGTCCAGGAACCAGCGGTCGTGCGAGATCACGACGGCGCAGCCCGGGAAGCTCAGCAGCGCCTCCTCCAGCGCCCTCAAGGTCTCGATGTCCAGGTCGTTCGTGGGCTCATCGAGCAGCAGCACGTTGCCGCCGGACTTCAACACCTTCGCAAGGTGCACGCGGTTGCGCTCGCCGCCGGAGAGGTCACCGATGAGCTGCTGCTGTTGGGTACCCTTGAAGTTGAAGCGGCCGACATAGCCACGGGAGGGGGTCTCGTAGCTGCCGACCTTGATCAGGTCCAGGCCGCCGGAGATCTCCTGCCAGACCGTCTTCTTGTCATCCAGGCTCTGTCTGGACTGGTCGACGTAGGCCAGCTTCGTGGAGGGGCCGATGCGCAGTGCGCCGGCATCGGGCTGCTCCGAGCCGGTGAGCAGCCGGAACAGCGTCGTCTTGCCGGCGCCGTTGGGGCCGATGATGCCGACGATGCCGCCGCGGGGCAGGTTGAAGGAGAGGTTGTCGAACAGCAGCCGCTCGCCGTAGGCCTTGCGCAGGCCTTGCGCCTCGATCACCAGGTCCCCGAGCCGCTCGCCGGGAGGGATGTAGATCTCGTTGGTCTCGTTGCGCTCCTGGAATTCCTTCGACGCCAGCTCCTCGTAGCGCTGCACGCGCGCCTTGCTCTTCGCCTGCCGGGCCTTGGGATTCTGGCGCACCCACTCGAGCTCGTGCTCCAGGGTCTTGCGCAGCGCCTCGCGCTCGCGCTCCTCGAGCTTCAGGCGCTGCTCCTTCTGCTCCAGCCAGGAGGAGTAGTTGCCGTGCCACGGGATTCCATGTCCACGGTCGAGCTCGAGGATCCACTCAGCCACGTTGTCCAGGAAGTAGCGGTCGTGGGTGACGGCGATGACGGTGCTCGGGTATTCCTCGAGATAGCGCTCGAGCCAGGAGATCGACTCGGCATCCAGGTGGTTGGTGGGCTCATCGAGCAGCAGCATGTCGGGGCTCGAGAGCAGCAGCCGGCACAGGGCCACGCGGCGCTTCTCGCCGCCCGACAGGGTCCCGATCCGGGCGTCCCAGGGAGGCAGGCGCAGCGCATCGGCGGCGATCTCCAGTTTGCGCTCGAGCTCCCAGCCGCCCGCCGCGTCGATCGCGTCCTGGAGCTTCGCCTGCTCCGCGAGCAGGGCGTTCATTTCCTCATCCGAAACCTCCTGCGCGAACCGCTCGCTGATCTGGTTGAAGCGCTCGAGGTTGCGGAACGCCTGGCCGATTCCCTCCATCACCGTCTCGCGCACCTGCCTGGCCGGATCGAGCTCGGGCTCCTGCTGCAGATACCCGATGCGGATGCCGTTCTGGGGGCGCGCCTCGCCGTCGATGTTCGTGTCGAGCCCCGCCATGATCTTCAGCAGCGTGGACTTGCCGGAGCCGTTCAGGCCCAGCACGCCGATCTTGGCGCCGGGAAAGAAGGAGAGGCTGATGTCGCGCAGGATGACCCGCTTCGGGGGCACGACCTTGGACACGCGATTCATCGTGTAGATGTATTGAGCCATGGATTCTCGGGCGGGAAATGAGCGTCAGTCATTATCCTGCACCGACCCTCGATTGGCGATGGTTGCGCGCCTCGCCTGTGCTAGGCTCGATTCATGAATGCCGACGTGGCGGTGGTCGTGAGCGAGCGTCTGGCTCGCTATGGTTTCGGAGATGGCCACCCCTTCGGACCGGACCGCCACGCTGCCTTCGTGCGCGAGTTCGAAGCGCGCGGGCTGGACCGGAAGGTGCGCCTTCTCGAGCCGCGGACCGCCTCCTACGAAGAGCTGCTCTCCTTTCATACCGCCCCCTACGTCGATTTCGTCAAGGAGCGGTCGATCTCCGGCCAGGGCTTCCTCGATGCGGGGGACACGCCGGCGTTCCGGGGCGTGTACGACGCCGCGGCGATCGTCGTCGGGGCGACGCTGAACGCCGCCGAGTCGATCATGGCAGGGGAGAGCCGCCGGGCATTCGTGCCGATCGCCGGCCTCCACCATGCCGGGCGCGACAAGGCGGCCGGATTCTGCGTGTTCAACGACTGTGGCGTCGCCATAGAGCTGCTGCGCAAGCGCTCCGGACTCGAACGGATCGCCTACGTGGACATCGACGCGCATCATGGTGACGGGGTTTTCTACGGCTTCGAGGACGATGCCGGCGTCATCTTCGCTGACATTCACGAGGACGGGCATTACCTGTACCCCGGCACCGGGAAATCCGAAGAGACGGGCCGCGGGGCAGCCCGCGGCACGAAGCTGAACCTGCCTCTGCCGCCGGGGGCCGACGATGCCGTCTTCGATACGGTCTGGCCGCAGGTGATCGCGCATCTGGAGCGCCACGAGCCGCAGTTCATCATCCTCCAATGCGGCGCCGACAGCCTGGAGGGCGACCCGATCACTCACCTGCGCCTGTCCGCGAGGACGCATGGCCGCGCCGCCCGCGAGCTGGCGCAGCTGGCAGACCGGCTCGGCCACGGCCGGGTCCTCGGGCTCGGCGGGGGCGGCTACAACCGCAACAACCTCGCCCAGGCCTGGAATGCCGTGATTGAGAATCTCCTGCAATAGGCGGCCGATCCGGCCACCGCGCTCCCGGCACGGACGGGCGATTATCGGCTTCATCCGGTACACTCTGCGGCCCCCTGCCAACCCTGAAGGCCCGTGCACATGTTCCGGACGACGATGACCATCGAAGGCTTCGACCCCGAGCTGGCGAGTGCCATAAAGGGTGAGCAGCGTCGCCAGGAGGAGCACGTCGAGCTGATCGCATCGGAGAACTACACCAGTCCCCGCGTGCTCGAGGCCCAAGGCTCGGTGCTCACCAACAAATACGCGGAAGGGTATCCGGGCAAGCGCTACTACGGCGGCTGTGAGTTCGTCGACATCGCCGAGCAGCTCGCCATCGACCGGGCGAAGAAGCTGTTCGGCGCGGCGTACGCAAATGTCCAGCCGCACTCCGGATCGCAGGCCAATGCCGCGGCGTATTTCGCGCTCGTTCAGCCGGGGGACGCCATTCTCGGCATGAGCCTGGATCACGGCGGCCATCTCACGCATGGCTCCAAGGTCAACTTCTCCGGCAAGTTCTTTCGCGCAGCGCAATACGGAATCCGTCCCGATACGGGCGAGATCGACTATGAGCAGGTGCAGAGGCTGGCCGAGGAGCATCGTCCGAAGATGATCATTGCCGGCTTTTCGGCGTACTCGCGCGTCATCGATTGGGCGCGCTTCGCTACGATCGCAAAGAGTGTCGGCGCCTACTTCGTCGTCGACATGGCGCACGTAGCGGGACTCGTCGCTGCAGGCCTGTATCCCAACCCCATTGCGCATGCCGACGTCGTGACGACGACCACGCACAAGACCCTACGTGGACCCCGTGGCGGCCTGATTCTCGCGCGCGAGAACCCCGAGATCGCCAAGAAGCTCAATTCGTTCGTCTTTCCCGGGACGCAGGGCGGTCCCCTGATGCACGTGATCGCTGCCAAGGCGGTGGCATTGCTCGAGGCGCTGCAGCCGGAGTTCACCACCTACCAGAAGCAGATCCTTGCGAACGCGCGCGCGATGAGCGCACGGCTCATGAAGCGCGGCTACAAGGTCGTTTCCGGAGGCACGGACAATCACTTGTTCCTGCTGAGTCTCGCCGATCGCAACATCACGGGAAAGGACGCCGACGCGGCCCTCGGCCGCGCCAACATCACCGTGAACAAGAACGCCGTGCCGAACGATCCGCGTCCTCCGACGATCACGAGCGGCTTGCGCCTCGGCACGCCGGCAGCGACGACACGCGGGTTCAAGGAGACGGAGATCGAGCAGGTCGCCGACTTCATCGTGCAGATTCTCGACTCCGAATGCGCCGAGGCCGAGATCGACCGGCTCCGGCCGCAGGTGCTGGATCTGTGCCGCCGGTTCCCGGTTTACGGCGCCTAAAGGCTCGAGGCGCGCCGCATGCACTGTCCTTTCTGCGGCCACGAGGAGACGAAGGTCAACGACTCCCGTCTGGCCGGCGAGGGACGGCAGATTCGCCGCCGGCGCGAGTGTCTCTCGTGCGGTGAGCGCTTCACGACCTTCGAGACGGCGGAGCTCGTCATGCCCGTCGTGGTGAAAGGCGATCGGACGCGTGAGACGTTCGACGACTCGAAGCTGCGCGGCGGTATGGAAAAGGCACTGGAAAAGCGCCCGGTTGCGCGCGAGCAGATCGACGAGGCCGTGAGCCGCGTGACCCACAGGATACGCACGCTCGGTGACCGCGAGATACCGGCGCGCGTGGTGGGCGAATTCGTGATGGATGAGCTGCGCCAGATAGATGAAGTGGCGTACGTGCGGTTTGCTTCCGTATACCGCCAGTTTCAGGACGTAGAAGCCTTTCACGATGAGATCGAGAAGCTGCGGCGCGAGCGTCCCCCGCCAGTTCCAGGCCGGGAGTCGAAGCGCCCTCACAAGCGAGACGGGACCCGAGAGGCCAACCAGGACCAGCTCCCGCTTCTCCCCGGCGACACGCCGCTTCCCAACGACGGCACCAACGGCCAGAAGTAGCGCGATGTTTTCCGATTTCGACCGATTCGCCATGACACGCGCACTCGAGCTGGCTGCGCGCGGCCTCGAGACCACGGACCCGAATCCTCGCGTGGGCTGTGTCATTGCACTCAAGGACCGTGTCGTCGGGGAAGGATGGCACCAGAAAGCGGGCGAGGCTCACGCCGAAGTCGCAGCGCTCAGCGCGATGCGTGAGAGTCCTGAAGGGTCAACCGTCTATGTGTCCCTGGAGCCGTGCAGCCACTTTGGCCGCACGCCCCCCTGCATCGATGCTCTGATTGCGGCCCGCGTCGGGCGAGTCGTGTTTGCCGTCGGCGATCCCAATCCGCTGGTGAGCGGGAAGGGGGCCGAGGCCCTGCAGGCCGCCGGCATCCGAGTCGAGTCGGGGCTGATGGAGGCCGAGGCGACGGAGCTGAATGTCGGCTACATGCAGCGGATGCGGGATGGACGTCCCTGGGTGAGACTCAAGCTGGCTATGAGTCTCGACGGCCGTACCGCACTCGCGAACGGCGTGAGCCAGTGGATTACGAGCGAAGCCTCGCGTCTCGACGTGCAGCACTGGCGCGCGCGCAGCTCCGCAATTCTCACGGGCGCGGGAACGATATTGACCGACGATCCGCGCCTCGACGTGCGCTTGCCAGGAGAGGGACGGCGTCAGCCGCTGCGCGTCGTGGTCGACAGCCGCCTGCGCACGCCGCCGAACGCTCGCCTCTTCGCGACGGGCGGCTCCGTGCTGTTGCTGACGTCGCCCGATCCGGCGCTGGCGAAGGTTTCAGCCCTCGAGGCCAGCGGCGCTCAGGTTGAAACTATGCCGCTCGTTGGGGGCCGGATCGATCTGGACGCAACCGTCGCGCGGCTCGCCGAGTTGCAGGCGAACGAGGTGCTGGTCGAAGCCGGACATACGCTGGCGGGCGAGATGCTGCGCCGGTCGTTGATCGATGAGTTGTTGCTCTACATCGCCCCGAAGCTGCTCGGACCGCAGGCGCGGGCGCTCGTGGACATGCCGCGGCTGGATTACCTCGAGTATGCCCCGGAGTTCTCGCTCGAAGGGGTGAAGAAGCTGGGTGACGATCTGTGCATCAGGTTGCGACCGCGGTAGGAGCGCAAAGTGTTTACCGGAATCATCGTCGACGTGGGGACCGTGAAGGCGCAGGAGGCTCGCGGCGGCGACGTTCGGATGGTCATCGGGCTGGATCACATCGACCCCGCGGGCATTCGCCTCGGAGACAGCATTTGCGTGCAGGGCTGCTGCCTCACGGTGACGGAAGTGATCGGGCGCGCGTTTGCTGCGGATGTCTCGCGCGCGACTCTGTCGCTGACGACGTTGGGCGACCTCGCAGTCGGCTCCCCGGTCAATCTGGAGCCGTCACTGAGAGCTGGTGATGCGCTCGGTGGGCACCTCGTGTCGGGTCACGTGGACGGAGTCGCGCAGGTCAGCGACGTGAGCGGTGACGCGCGCTCCACGCGCCTGAAGATCACCGCGCCGCCTAATCTCGCGAAGTACATCGCTCGCAAGGGCTCCGTCGCAGTCGACGGCGTAAGCCTCACGGTGAACGACGTCGAGGGTTCCACGTTCGGCGTCAACATCATTCCGCACACGCAGACCGTCACGACTCTCGGGCGGCTGACATCGGGCGCGCGGGTCAACCTGGAAGTCGATCAAGTGGCCCGATATATCGAGCGGATGCTTGAGC
>FTDY01001903.1_pt1 | contig 11376 bp, 10 predicted proteins | sample 1640031 | NCBI WGS metagenome assembly FTDY01 (sample SAMEA3914816, study PRJEB12502) | metagenome | biome: forest; material: soil | place: USA | collected 2011-09-16 | depth 0.3 m
GACTCTCGTGGGGCTCATGTCCATGCCCATGCTCGTCGTGACCGCCGGCAAGGTCGCTGGCCCGATCGCCCGCAGGGTCACCGGCACGCGCATGGCCATGATCATCACCCTGCCCGTGCGCCTCGGAAGGCTTCTCCTCGTGACCGACGGTTTTGTCCCCGCTTGACGTGTGCTCCTGCTCGGGATGCCGAAAGCGCTCCTCACCGTGAAACGTCATGAACAGCATGCGGAACGTGTACAGCGCCGTTACGAACACGCCACCCAGCACGCAGACGTACGCGTACGTCGCCCCCCAGCGATGCGACTCGCCGACGGCCTCGATGATGGCGTCCTTGGAGTAGAAGCCCGAGAAAAGCGGTGTTCCGATGAGCGCCAGCGAGCCGATCCAGCACGTGACGGCGGTGATCGGCATGTACTTCGCCAGCCCCCCCATCTTGCGCATGTCCTGCTCGTGGTGCATGCCGATGATCACCGAGCCGGCGGCCAGGAACAGCAGCGCCTTGAAGAAGGCATGCGTCATCAGGTGAAAGATGGCCGCGCTGTAGGCCGACACGCCGAGCGCGACTGTCATGTAGCCGAGCTGCGAGAGCGTGGAATACGCGATTACCCGCTTGATGTCGTTGTTGACGACGCCGAGCAGCCCCATGAAGAAGGCGGTCGTGGCGCCGATCACCAGCACGAACGACAGCGCGGTTTCCGAGTACTCGAAGATCGGCGACATGCGCGCGACCATGAAGATCCCGGCGGTCACCATCGTCGCGGCGTGGATCAGGGCGGAAATGGGTGTCGGGCCTTCCATCGAGTCCGGCAGCCAGACGTGCAGGGGCACCTGCGCGGACTTGCCCATGGCGCCGATGAACAGGCAGATGCAGATGAGTGTCAGCGACTGCACGCTCATCGTCGAGGTCAGCGGCAGCATGGCATGCGCGAGCCTCGGCGCCGCAGCGAACGCGTCGGCGTACAGCAGCGAGTTGGTGTAGTAGACGATTCCGGCAATGCCGAGCACGAAGCCGAAGTCCCCGATGCGGTTGACGAGAAACGCCTTGAGGTTCGCGAAGATCGCGCTGGGACGGATGTACCAGAAGCCGATCAGCAGGTAGGAGACCACGCCCACCGCCTCCCAGCCGAAGAACAGCTGCATGAAATTGTTCGCCATCACGAGCATCAGCATCGAGAAGGTGAACAGCGAGATGTAGCTGAAGAATCGCGTGTAGCCCGGGTCGTCGCGCATGTACCCGATCGTGTAGACGTGCACGCAGAGCGACACGAACGTGACGACGACCATCATCAGGGCGCTGAGGCGGTCGACGAGGAAGCCGACGTCCATGCGCACGCCGTCCGACAGCGCCCACGTGTAGACAGAGCCGTCGTACGCGGGCACTGCGTCCAGCACGAGCTGCCTGAGCACGTGGATCGACAGAACGCACGAGATGGCAACGCCTGCGATCGTGAGCGTATGCGCCCCCGTCCGGCCGATAAACCGTCCGCAGAGGCCGGCGAGCGCCGCAGCCAGCAGCGGCAGCATGGGGATCGCGAGCAGCAGAGTCGGGTTCATGTACGGCTTCAGCCCTTCAGCGTGTTCAGGTCTTCAACGTTGATGCTGCGCCGCTCGCGGAACAGCACGACGAGGATGGCGAGTCCAATGGCCGATTCCGCGGCCGCCACCGTGAGCACGAAGAAGACAAACACCTGGCCATTGATGTCGCCGAGGAAGCGCGAGAACGCGATGAAGTTGAAGTTCGCGGCGAGCAGCAGCAGCTCGACGCACATCAGCAGCAGGATCACGTTCTTGCGATTGAGAAAGATGCCGGCCACGGCCAGCGCGAACAGGATCCCGGACAGGGTCAGCATCTGGCCCAGCGTGATCATGGCCGCTTCTCCGGTTGCCGCGACTCGCCGGCGACGCCGGCGCCCTCCCCGCCTGGAGCGCGACTCCCGCTCGCCTTCTGCGCGTCCATCTTGATGATGCGCAGCCGATCGCGGCTGCGCGTGGCGACCTGACGGTTGATGTCCTGGACTTTCAGCCCCGGGCGTTTCCGCATGGTCAGCGCAATGGCGGCGACGATCGCAACCAGCAGGATCACGGCCGCGAGCTCGAACGGATACGCGTACTTCGTGTACAGGATCATGCCCAGCTCTCGGGTATTGCTGTAGTCCGCGGCGACGGGAACCGGTACCTTGCTGATATCCACGCCGAGCTGGCGCGCCCAGACGACGCCGACGATCTCCACGATCACCGCGGCGGCCGTCAGCCAGCCGAGCCACGCATACCTGACGAAGCCCTCGCGCAGCTCTTCGAGATCGACGTCCAGCATCATGACGACGAAGAGAAACAGCACCATTACGGCGCCCACGTACACGAGCACCAATACCACCGCCAGGAACTCGGCCTCGACGAGCAGCCAGATGGCCGCGGACGTCACGAAGCAGAGCACGAGCGACAGGGCGGAGTAGACCGCGTTGCGCGAGGCGATCACCCCGAGCGCTGCCGCCACGAGAATGGTCGAGAAGATGTAGAAAAGCACCTCAACCAGCACGGTTTGCACCCTCGGCCAGGCCAGCCCCTCGGATCTTCGCCAGCTTCGCGGTAATCACGTGCGGTTCACCGATACGGCGCATCGGCCGCCTTGTCGGTCGCGATCATCGCCTCGTAGCGCTCACCCACCGCGAGCAGCTTGTCCTTGCTCATGATGTTCTCGCCGCGATGCTCCATGTGGTACTCGTGGATGCGGGTCAGCACGATCGCATCCACCGGGCAGGCCTCTTCGCAGAAGCCGCAATAGATGCACTTGAACAGATCGATGTCGTAGCGGGTCGTGCGGCGGGTCCCGTCGGGCGACACGTCGGAGTCGATGGTGATGCAGACGGCCGGACAGACCGCCTCGCACAGCTTGCACGCGATGCAGCGCTCCTGCCCGTTCGCATAGCGGCGCAACGCGTGCAGACCGCGGAAGCGCGGCGACTGCGGAGTCTTCTCCTCCGGGTAGTTGAGCGTGTACTTGGTGCTGAAGAAGGTGCGGAAAGTGACCGACATCCCCTTCAGGAGCTCCGGCAGCAGAAAGGTCTTGAATGGATTCATGGCCATGAGACGGTTTCCTTCAGTGCGCCCACGGTCCGACCTTGTAGACGGACATCAGCATCTCGACGCCGATCCAAACGAGGGTCACCGGGATCAGCGCCTTCCAGCCCAGCCGCATGATCTGGTCGTAGCGATAGCGCGGGAAGGTGGCGCGGAACCACAGGAACAGGAACAGGAAGCAGAAGATCTTCAGTCCCAGCCAGAAGAAGCTCGACTGCGCGATCCAGCTGTCGCCCACGAGCGGCCAGCCCTGCAACGGCGAAAGCCATCCGCCGAAGAAGAACACCGCGGTGAGTGCGGAGATCAGGATCATGTTGGCGTATTCGGCGAGGAAGAACAGGGCGAACCCGATGCCGGAGTACTCGACGTGGAAGCCGGCAACGATCTCGGACTCACCCTCGGCCACGTCAAACGGAGCGCGGTTGGTCTCGGCAACGCCGGAGATGAAATAGACGATGAACAGCGGGAACAGCCAGAACCAGTTCCACGCTCCCACGCCGCCCTCCTGGCCGCGCACGATGGCGCCGAGATTCAGGCTGCGCGAGGCCATGAGGACCCCCACGAGAGCGAACCCCATCGCGATCTCATACGCGACCATCTGTGCCGCGGAGCGCATGGCGCCCAGGAACGCGTACTTCGAGTTCGCGGCCCAGCCGGCGATGATGACCCCGTACACGCCCATCGAGGTCAGCGACAGGAGGTACAGCAGGCCCGCATCGGCCTTGGACACCACGAGCTCGGGGGAGAGCGGAATGACCGCCCAGGCCGCGAACGCCGGCACGAGCGCGATCATGGGCGCGATGCGGAACAGGAACTTGTTGGATTTCTCCGGGATGATCACTTCCTTGATCAGCAGCTTCACCACATCGGCGAAGGGCTGTCCCCACCCCGGCAGAAGTCCGAAGATGCGCACGCGGTTCGGCCCACGCCGCAGCTGCATCCAGCCGATGACCTTGCGCTCCCACAGCGTCAGCAGCGCGACGCAGATGATCAATGCGATCGTGATCGCAACGATCCAGCCGGTCGTGCGGACCGCATCGGGCAGCGCCAGCCAGTCGGTTGTCAGTTTGTCGAGCACCCCGTCGTCCTTCCGCTTCAGTACGTCGAGGCCGGCGTGCGGCCTTCGCGAGTTTTTTGCAGCGAGGGCGCGCGACGCACCAGGGCATCGACCTGGTACATCGGCAGATCGACTACGGCCATCGCGCCGCCGGCCCGCAACTGCGCGACGCGGTGACTGCCCCTGTATGGTGCCGGCCCTTGGCGCTGATCCGGTCCTTGGCGCTGATCCGGCCCCAGGGCAGAGTCGCTGCACAGCGTGCGCAGCTCGTCCCGTACGTCCTCCGATGACTGGTAGTCGAAGCCGCCCAGGTCGAGGAGATTGCCGAGTACCCGCAGCACTTTCCAGCCCGGCCGCGCCTCGCCGACCGGCTGGGCGGCGCCCGTCTGGCTCTGCCACACGCCCTCGAGATTCACGTAGGTTCCGGAGGTCTCCGCGAACGTGCCGATCGGCAGCAGCACATGCGCGATCTGGCGGAGCTGATCGTTCGCGAACGGCGTGATGGCGACCACGAATTCCGCCTTCGAAAGCGCCCGCGCGCCGTCGCTATCCGCAGCATCGATCCACGGCTCCACTCCTCCGAAGAGGAGGTACGCCTTCTGCGAGGTGCGCAGCATGTCGCCTGCGGACAATCCAGGCGGGTCGGCCGCTTTGCCGGCGGCCTCGCGATGGGGGACCGCTCCGGCAAGATAGGCGCCGCACGCGTTGCCCCCTTCAGCGAGCACGCCGAAGGATGCGCCCGTCAGCTCCGCGATGGCCGCCGCGAGCGAGCGAAGATCGGCGAACGATGGGTGGCGAAGGCCGAGGGCGCCGAGCCAGACGGCCCGCTTCTCACCGCTCAGCAGTGCCGCCGCGATCGCTTCGTGCGAGTCCTCGACGCAGGCGTCGCGCGCCGCCGTGGTCAGGTGCTCGGGTACCGATTTGCCGGTGGACACCGCGGCAGCCGCCAGAATCGCCGCCAGGTCGGCCACCTGCTGCGACGGCGCGGAGACCAGCTCGGCGGCGATCGGGAAAAGATACGGAAAGTGCGCCGGGTTCAGCAGCGCGACCCGGGCTCCGCGGCGCGCAGCCTTGCGTACGCGGTGCGCAAGTATCGGCACTTCACGGCGCAGGTTGCAGCCGATCACGAGGAGCGCATCGAGGTCCTGGACCTCTGCGATGCGCATGCCGAGGCTCGGGAAGGCTGGATCCGACACCTGGTCCCGAAAGTCGCGTTGCCGCACGCGGTGATCGATGTTGTTCGTGCCCAGTCCGCGCGCGACACGGCCCGCAAGATACAGCTCCTCGAGCGTGCTCGTGCTGCTGGCCAACACGCCAAGCTCGGAGCGTCGGGCGCGCAATCCGGTCGCCACCTTGGCGAGCGCGCTTTCCCAGTCCGTCTCGACCCACACGCCGCCCTCGCGCAGCATCGGGCGCTGAATTCTATCGGGGCTGTACACCGCCTCGTAGCTGAAGCGGTCGCGGTCCGCGATCCAGGTCTCGTTGATGGACTCGTTTTCACGAGGTACGACGCGCATGAGTCTGCCGCGCAGCACGTGCCCGAAAACGTTCGTGCCGACGCCGTCGTGCGGCGACACGAGCGGCACCGAGCTCATCTCCCAGGCGCGGGCGCTGAACCGGTACGGCTTGGAGACCAGCGCGCCGACGGGGCACAGGTCGATCACATTGCCGGACAACTCGTGGGTCACCGTCTGCTCGATATAGGTGCGGACCTTCATCTGCTCGCCGCGGCCTATCATGCCCAGTTCCTGAATGCCCGCGATCTCGTCCGTGAAACGGATGCAGCGCGTGCAGTGGATGCAGCGCGTCATATCGGTGGCGATCAGCGGTCCGAGGTTCTCATCCTGCACCGAGCGCTTGCGCTCGTTGTAGCGCGAAATGTCCCGCCCGAACCCGACAGCCAGATCCTGCAGCTCGCACTCCCCGCCCTGATCGCAGATCGGGCAATCAAGAGGATGATTGATGAGGAGGAACTCCATGGTCGCCCGCTGCGCACCGATGGCGCGCGGGGACTTCGTGAAGATCTTCATGCCCTCCGCCACAGGCGTGGCGCACGCGGGCAGCGGCTTGGGAGCCTTCTCGACTTCCACCAGGCACATGCGGCAGTTTGCCGCGATGCTCAGCTTGTCGTGATAGCAGAAGCGCGGGACGTAGGCGCCATGCGCGTCGGTGACGCGGATGATCATCTCGCCCTTCGGCGCCTTCACGGCAACGCCGTTGATCTCGACATTGACGAATTCATCAGCCATATCTGTTGACCCGCCGCGCAGCCGGCCCCGGCGCCCTGGGTGGATGGACCCTGGATCTCGTGATCGTCATGCCGCCTGCGCTCCGAGTTGTTCCTGGACGATGCTGCGGCCGCCATGGTCGATCATGTACTCAAACTCATGCCGGTAGTGCTTCAGGAAGCTCTGCACGGGCCAAGCCGCAGCATCCCCGAGCGCGCAGATCGTGTGACCCTCGATGCGGTTGGCCACATCGAGCAGGAGATTCAACTCATCCCGCCGCGCCTCTCCGGCCAGCACACGCTTGAGCAGCCGGTTCATCCAACCGGTGCCTTCGCGGCACGGAGTGCACTGGCCGCACGACTCTGACATGTAGAAGCGCGAGATGCGCTCGAGCACCCGCACCATGCACGTCGTCTCGTCCATGACGATCACCGCCGCGGAGCCGATGGCGGAGCCGGCGGCCTTGAGCGAGTCGTAGTCCATGTTGAGCGTGATCATCGTGTCGCCCGGCACCACAGGCACGGAGGAGCCGCCTGGAATGACCGCCTTCAGCTTGCGGCCGCCCTTCATGCCCCCGGCCAGCTCGAGCAGGTCCTTGAACGCAACGCCCAGCGGAACCTCGAAGTTGCCGGCCTTCTGCACGTGTCCGGACACGGAGAAAATCACGGTTCCGCCGGAGTTCTTCGGCCCGAGGTCGGCGAACCACTGCGGGCCCTTGCGCAGGATGGTCGGCACCGAGGCGAAGCTCTGCGTGTTGTTGATCGTCGTCGGGGCACCGTACAGGCCGAAGTTGGCCGGAAACGGCGGCTTGAAGCGCGGCTTCCCGGGCTTGCCCTCGAGGGAGTCGAGCAGCGCCGTCTCCTCGCCGCAGATATAGGCTCCCGCACCGATGAAGGTGTGGATGTCGAAGTCAATTGCGGTCCCGGCGATGTCCTTGCCCAGAAGCCCCGCATCGTAGGCCTCCTGCAGCGCCGCCTCGAAGCGCGGCACCGGCTCCCCCAGGAACTCGCCCCGGATGTAGTTGTAGGCGACGGTGGTTTTGGTCGCGTAGCCGCCGATCGCAAGGCCCTCTATCAGAGCGTGCGGATTGAAGCGCAGAATGTCGCGGTCGTGGCAGGTGCCCGGCTCGCTCTCATCGGAGTTGCAGACCAGGTACTTCTGGATGGGGGAGTTGCGTGGCATGAAGCTCCACTTCGTGCCCGTCGGAAATCCCGCGCCGCCCCGGCCCCGCAGGCCGGACGCCTTGACCTGATCGATGATCGAATCGCGCGTGGGCTTCTCGCGCAGGATCTTCTCCCACACCTCGTAGCCACCGATGCTGCGATAGGTCTTCAGCGTCCACGGCCGCTCGAGCTTCAGCGGCTCGAACAGCACCAGGTTCATCTTGTCTGCTGCAATCATGGCGTCTCAAGTCCTCATTTCAGGTCATCGAGGACTGCGTCGATCTTCTCGGGGGTGAGGTGCTCGTGGAACACGTGATCCACCATCATCATCGGGGCGCCCGTACAGGCCGCCAGGCACTCCTCTTCCCGCTTCAGGAAGATCCGCCCGTCCGCGGTGCTCTCGTTGAGACGGATGCCGAGCCGCTTCTCGACGTGCGCCACCAGGTCCTCGGCGCCGTTGAGCATGCACGCGATGTTGGTGCAGATGCTTACGTGGTGGCGTCCGCACGGATGAGTCTCGAACATGGAGTAGAAGCTTGCGACTTCGTATACCTGGATGGGCGGCAGCTGCAGGTACTCCGCCACGGCATCCATCAGCTCCGCGGTGAGGTAGCCGTTGTTCTGCTCCTGCGCGGCGCGCAACGCGGAGATGCACGCGGAGCGCTGCCGCCCCGGAGGAAACTTGGCGACCCAGTGATCGATCTCGTGGCGCGTCTCCTCGGACAGCAGCCGAACGCGGCTGTCAGCGCCGGATTTGCTCTCGTTGCTCAACGGTCGACTTCCCCGAATACGATGTCCTGAGTTCCGATGACAGCGACCACGTCCGCCAGCATGTGGCCGCGACACATCTCCTCCAGCGCGGACAGGTGCGCGAACCCGGGGGCGCGGCAATGCAGGCGGTAGGGCTTGTTGGCGCCGTCCGAGATGAGGTAGATGCCGAACTCGCCCTTCGGAGCCTCGATCGCGGCGTACGTCTCACCCTCGGGCACCTCGAATCCTTCCGTGAAGAACTTGAAGTGATGAATGAGGGACTCCATGTCGTCCTTCATCTGCTCGCGGCGCGGCGCGCGCACCTTGCGGTCGGCGATCATCGAAGGGCCGGGGTTCCCGCGCAGCCACTCGACGCACTGGCGGATGATGCGGTTGGACTGGCGCATCTCCTCGACGCGCACCAGGTAGCGGTCGTAGCAATCGCCGTTCGTGCCGATCGGAATGTCGAAGTCCATCCGGTCGTACACCTCGTATGGCTGCTTCTTGCGCAGGTCCCAGGCGATACCTGAGCCGCGGATCATCGGCCCGGAGAAGCCGAGCTGCAGCGCGCGCTCCGGAGTGACCACGCCGATGTTGACGGTGCGCTGCTTCCAGATCCGGTTGTCGGTGAGCAGTGTCTCGTAGTCATCGATCGCGGCCGGGAAGCGGTCCGTAAAGGCCTGGATGTAGTCCAGCATCGTGCCCGAGCGCGGCTCGTTGAGGCGATCCGCCTCCTTCTGCGAGCGCCACTTGGATACCTGGTATTTCGGCATCGTGTCGGGCAGATCGCGATGCACGCCACCGGGACGGTAGTACGTCGCATGCATGCGCGTGCCCGACACCGCTTCGTAGACGTCCATGAGCTCCTCCCGCTCCTTGAAGCAGAGGAGGAACACGGTCATTGCGCCGATGTCGAGGCCGTGCGCGCCGAGCCACATCAGGTGGTTCAGCACGCGGGTGATCTCGTCGAACATCACGCGGATGTATTGGGCGCGCTCCGGCGGCGTGATGCCGAGGAGCTTCTCGATCGCGAGCACATAGGCATGCTCGTTGCACATCATCGACACGTAATCCAGCCGGTCCATGTAGCCGATCGACTGGTTGTACGGCTTCGACTCGGCCAGCTTCTCGGTTGCGCGGTGCAGCAGACCGATGTGCGGATCGGCCTTCTGGATGGTCTCGCCATCGAGCTCGAGCACGAGCCGCAGCACGCCGTGCGCAGCGGGATGCTGCGGGCCGAAATTCATCGTGTAATTGCGGATCTCCTTCAGCGCGCGGGCGTCGCTCGAGGTCGCCATCATTTCGCATCCTTCACGGCAGGCGCATCCTTCAGGGCCGCCTCGTAGCGGTTGTCGTGGCGGATCACCTTCGGAACGAGCACGCGCGGCACGATGCTCACCGGCTGGTACACGACGCGCTTTCTCTGCGGATCGTATTGAACCTCGACGTTGCCGATGAGTGGAAAGTCCTTGCGGAACGGGTGGCCGATGAAGCCGTAGTCCGTGAGGATGCGGCGCAGGTCCGGGTGGCCGCGGAACAGGATACCGAACAGGTCGAACGCCTCGCGCTCGAACCAGTTTGCCCCGGCCCACACGTCCAGCACCGAATCGACGACCGGCTCGGCCGTCTCCGGACACTTCACCCGCAGGCGTAAGCGGTGATTGTGAGTGATCGAGAGGAGCTGGTAGGTCACGCCGAAGCGCCCGGGCATGCCGGGATCGGGCGCCGAGGCGCGCGCGACGCGCCCCCGGCTGAAGCCCGAATGCGTCGCCGTCTGCGTCTGCCACTCGTCGCGGCCGTAGTGCAGGTAGTCGACGCCGGCGAGGTCCATCAGCATCTCGAACTTCAGGTCCGGCGAATCGCGCAGCGTGCGGCACGCGCTCAGCAGATCGGCCGCCGCGACTTCGTACGCCACCTCACCGGGCGGCGCCGGCAGGCGACTGAGGCTCGCGCCAAGCTGGCTCTCCACCCGCTCCGTCATCGCTTGCGTATCCGTCATGAGAGGTTCGCGCCCTTCGAGCCGCTCCCCGGCGGCGTTACCCGTTCAACAGCGTGCATCGTCACGACCGCGCAATCGTGCTGGTGCGCTCGATCTTCTTTTGAAGCTGGATGATGCCGTAGACGAGCGCTTCGGCCGTCGGCGGACAGCCAGGCACGTACACGTCGACGGGCACGATGCGGTCGCAGCCGCGCACGACGGCGTACGAATAGTGATAGTAGCCCCCGCCGTTCGCGCAGGAGCCCATCGAGATCACCCAGCGGGGCTCGGACATCTGGTCGTACACCTTGCGCAGCGCGGGGGCCATCTTGTTCACGAGCGTGCCGGCGACGATCATGACGTCCGACTGGCGCGGGCTCGGCCGGAACACGACGCCGAAGCGGTCGAGATCGTAGCGCGATGCGCCCGCGTGCATCATCTCGACGGCGCAGCACGCAAGCCCGAAGGTCATCGGCCAGAGCGACCCGGTGCGCGCCCAGCTCACGAGGCTGTCCACCTGCGTGGTCAGAAATCCCCTCTGCGCAAAACCTTGTGCTTCGGCCTCTAATCCCACTCCAGCGCCCCTTTCTTCCACTCGTAGATGAAGCCCACCACGAGCACGGCGAGGAAAATCCCCATCGCCACGAGCCCGAACGTGCCGAGCTTGCCGAGCGCCACGGCCCACGGAAACAGGAACGCGATCTCCAGGTCGAACACGATGAACAGGATCGCGACGAGGTAGTAGCGCACGTCGAACTTCATGCGGCTGTCCTCGAACGCCTCGAAGCCGCATTCGTAGGGAGAGCGCTTGGCCGGGTCGTCGTGGAAGCGCGAGAAGAAGCGGCCGAGCCCGGTGCCCAGCACGAGCAGGACTGTGGCAAGCGCCGTGGCGACGCCGAGAAAGATCAGTATCGGCAGATAGTTCGCAAGCATAGCGTCAAGTGTCGCAGCCCCGGGGGGCGTAAAAAAGGCAGACCCGACGGCCTGCCCCCATTCGAAGACACTCAATTGTAGCAGCGGATCACGAGATTTGGTGCCGACGGGGAGATTCGAACTCCCACACCTTGCGGCGCTAGCCCCTCAAGCTAGTGTGTCTACCAATTCCACCACGTCGGCATGCA
>FTDY01000315.1_pt1 | contig 11225 bp, 7 predicted proteins | sample 1640031 | NCBI WGS metagenome assembly FTDY01 (sample SAMEA3914816, study PRJEB12502) | metagenome | biome: forest; material: soil | place: USA | collected 2011-09-16 | depth 0.3 m
ACCGGCAACGCCGTGGTCGATGCGTTTCTTTGGGTGAAAACCGTGGGCGAATCCGATGGGCCCTGCGACTCAGCGGGTGGAGTTCGCGCCTGGGACTACTCTCTTTATGCGAAACCGAGCTGGCCGAAGACCACTCTGGAGCAGGCGACGTTCGATCCGCTCTGGGGCCTGAACGATCCCGCCGCCGGAGCCTGGTTCTCCGAGCAGGCGCTCGAGCTTGGGCAGCTGGCGGTGCCCCCGCTGTAGCACGCAGGTCTCCCAGGGACCGACCCCCCAGGAGAACCGACCCCCAGAGACCTGCGCTCGCAGGCATGGGGTGCAGTGCATCATTTGCGGTCCACACTGAGACGTCCTGCAAGCATTGCGGCGGTAACGTATCCATCCGCCGCCGGCATTCGCCACGGGTGCGAAATCAGTCCCATTCGCCGCGTTCGGCTTGATCTATCGTGCGCACGTGGGATTGCCTTGCGCGCCTGCGCCATCCGGAATTCGCCACCCGTGGCAACCGCCGGAATGACCGTCTTGTCAAAGCGATCGAGCGCGATATGTCGGATGCCATCTTGAAGCGGCGGATGAAGGATCAGGAGGCCCGGAATCAGGGCCGCGCAAACGCGCGTGTCCCTCGGGAGGACATCAGTGCCCCCGTGGATCTGACGGCTCTCAAGGTCCTTACCGAGGGCGATGCGACTTTCCACAGCGAGCTCGTGGGCAGCTTCATGACGAGCGGCGCCAGCATACTGGGGGCGATCCAGCGAGCGCTCGACAGCGGCGATGCGAAGGCGGTTGAGCGCGCGGCGCACAGTTTGAAGGGCGCCAGCGCCAGCATGCAGGCGCCTGAGGTGAGCGCCGCAGCGGCGCGCCTGGAGGAGGCTGCGCGCTCCGGAATCGACGCTGCGTTGCCGGAACTTGCCACAACCTTGCGTGCCGAGCTGACGCGGGCGATCGATTATCTCTCCCGCCAGGAGCGCTTGAGCAAGCCGCCCCATGATGGAACCTGAGCAACGGTTTCGGTTGCTGCTGGTGGAGGATGAGCCGACACAGCGGCTGCTGCTCGACCGCCAGCTAACGCGGGCGGGCTACGTCGTGGAGACCGCCAGAAACGGCGAGGAGGCATTGGCGAGGATACTGCAGGGGCAGGTGCAGATTCTGATAACGGATTGGGACATGCCCGGAATGGATGGCGTGACACTCTGCCGCCAGGTGCGCAAAGCCAATCTCACGGGGTACCTGTACATCCTCCTGCTGACGAGCTACGGATCGATCTCCGACATCGTGGCTGGCCTGGACGCAGGCGCCGACGACTATCTGAAGAAGCCTGCCGATGAAGCGGAGCTCCTGGCCCGCCTCAAGGCAGGGCGCCGGATTGTGGAGCTCGAGCGATCGTTGCGCGACGCCCAGTCTCAGCTACGGCTTCTCGCCATCACGGACCCGCTGCTGGACACCTTCAACCGGCGCTACCTGATGGATGAGCTGCCCAAGGAAGTAGAGCGCGCGCGCCGCTACGGGCGGCCGCTCTCCGCGATCATGGCCGACCTCGACCACTTCAAGCGCATCAACGACTTCCATGGGCACCACAACGGTGACACAGCGCTCGTGGGATTCAGTCGCATCGCCCGCGCCGCAATTCGGCAGAGCGACTGGCTTGCGCGTTCCGGCGGAGAGGAGTTCATCATCGTGCTGCCGGAGACGAAGCTCGCCGCTGCGCTGGCGGCGGCGGAGAAGATCCGCTTTGCGTGCGAAGCGACTCCCATCATGACCGCGTCGGCAGCCATCAACGTGACTGCCAGCTTCGGCGTGGCAGAATTGCAGCCCGCCCAAGATGTCCCGCACGCAGTTGCCGAGCTCTTGCGACGTGCTGACGATGCTCTTTACGGGAGCAAACGCAGAGGGCGCAACCGGGTCTCTGCGGTCGGCGCGTAGTGCAGGCGTCTCGCGTGCGCCTGCTGCCTCCCTTTCCACGGCAGACTACCGTTCAGCGGAGGATGTGACTTGCCAGCCGAGGTAGCCGAACACCGAGGCCCGATTCTCGATTCCATTGTGGAGATCGCGGCCAATGGATGCCAGTAGCATCCCGACTCCGCTCACGGCGATGCGCACTCCGAAGTTTGCTGCAAGTGCGTAGCGGCGCAGTGGCACAGACGACTCGCCGCGCAACTCGGTCATGACATCCACGGTTTCGTTTACGGCGTGCCCGAGCGCGACGCCGCCGAGCCAGGTACTGCTCCCTCGCGAACGAAGCTGTCGGCCAGCTTCGAAATTCACGCCGACGGTGGTGAACGTGCGTTCGAACTGGAAGGGCAGCAGTACACCCGTTCCGTCATCGTCCAACCCGCGCCGCGCGGCGTGCGATCCGGGATTGCGCAGCTCCGCCTGGGGATAGGCCGAGACGCTCCAACCGCTCGCGCCAGTGTCGTAAAACCGCCATTTGACGCCGACGAGCGAGTCCCCGAGGCCGGATCGTGTCGTACCGCCGCTATCGCGCTGCGTAACCCAAGCCACTTCATACTTCAGCTGGACGCGTTCACCGAGTCCGTAATTGACGTCGATGAGCGGCGATTCGCCTTCCGATCCCGCTGAGCCCTGCAGCGCGCTTGCCGCAATATTGATCTCCCAATTTCCCGAGCCGGGTGTGCCGGGATCGTCGGTGATCATCGGGGGTCCGCCTTGCGCTTGTGCCACGCTCAAGGAACAGACCGCGGTCGCAAGAGCGAGGGTCGCCGTCAATATCCGCCGCATGGACGCGGACGAGAAGTTCGCGGCGTCCGGCCCGCTGCAGCACGTGATGTCAACGCTCATGGTGCGTCAGTCGAGCGTCAACGCGCCCCGGTCGCCTCTTTGACGAACATTGCCGGCGCACCATCGGCGTTGCGCGCGTCTGCAAACTTAATGGTCTGCCGCGCCGCCACCTCGCGCAGTCTCGACTCCGCCTCGTCGAGCGCGGCGCGCATTGCCGCAAGCAGCCGCTCCGCCTCGTCAAGCGGACCATCCGAGCGCGCCAGCAACTCCAATGCCGCAGCGGTCCGCCCGACGATCACTGCTCCGACGGAGTAACTGCTGGACTTGATGCTGTGTGCACAGCGACCCATCTCAGCATGATCACGCCCGGCGATCGCCGCCCCAATCGCTGCAAGTTGTGCGGGCGCGTCGGTCAGATACGTCGCGATCACGCTTCCCAAGCCTTCCCCCATCAAGTCCGTAAGCAATGCCACGGCGTCCATGTCCAGCGCCGCTTCGCTTGATGGCCTGCCAGCGCGCGCCAGCTCGCGCTGATTGCCGATGTACGGTGCGCTGCGGACAGCCGGAACTGCGTGTATTGGGAGCCACTTCGCAAGCGCTGCCGCCATCACGTCGCGCTTGATCGGCTTGGGAAGGTAGTCGTCCATTCCGGCTTCGAGACATTTCTCTCGATCCCCTTGCAGGGCGTTCGCGGTCATCGCCACGATCGGCTGACGAGTGCGGCCCCGATTCTCCGCTTCCGCCTCCAGAGAGCGGATCATCCGTGTTGCTTCGTACCCGTCCATCACCGGCATCTGACAGTCCATCACCACCAGGTCGAACCTGCTTTGCCGAATGCGGGCCACGGCCTGTGCGCCGTCCGCGACAACCTCCGCATCGATTCCAAACGTCTTGAGAGTCCGTTGTGCAACCGCCTGATTTACCGGGTTGTCCTCGACCAACAGCACGCGTGCGCCGTAATAGTGCGCGTCAGCAAGTGTCTCGCGCGGCAGGGCCCGTGTTTCGACATTGCGGCCCGCAATCACCGCCAACAGGGCCTGCAACTGGGCGCGGCGCACCGGCTTCGCAAGCCACGCCGCCACGCCCAAAGCCTCGGCTTCCGCGACACGGTCGCCCAGGGAGCTGAGAACCACACACTGTATGTGCGCGATCGTTGGATCGCTGCGCAGCTTGCGCAGAAATCCCATTCCGTCAACGTCGGGCATCTGGTAGTCGAGCAGCACCACGTCAAACGGAATGCCCGCCTGTGCAGCCGACCGTGCGGCGTCGAGCCCGGCAACCGCCGACGCGGTACTCACGTACGTCGCTTCTTCGTGATGCAGGTAGTGCTGGAGGATGCAGCGATTCGTCGGGTTGTCATCGACGATGAGAGCCTTCAGTCCCGACAGGTTGGACGGCTGGACCCGCGCCTCGCGGGAGCGCACTTCCAGGGGCACGAATACGCTGAATGAGGATCCCTTGCCGGGCGCCGACTTGACCTTGATCGTGCCGCCCATCGAGTCCACGAGCTTCTTCGTGATTGCCAGCCCCAGGCCCGTGCCGCCGTACCTGCGGGTCGTCGAGCTGTCGGCTTGGGTGAATGCCTCGAACAGCTTGTCCGTCGCCTGGGGAGCGATACCGATTCCGGTGTCCTGGACCAGTATCTGAATCGTCAGCGGCCCGGCATCGGATACGGGCGCCGGCTCGCCGGACTCCGAGCCGCGCACCTGGATGCCGATCAACACCTCGCCGCGCTCAGTGAACTTCACGGCATTGCCTACGAGATTGACCATGATCTGGCGCAAGCGCGTCGGATCCCCGCCGAGAACCACAGGCACGTCGTTGTGAACCGCGCAGGACACCTCGACGCCCTTCGCCTGGGCCTGGTTGGCGAACAGGGTGGCGACTTCCTCCGCCATCGGGCGCAGCTCGACGTCGATCTTCTCCAACATCAGCTTTCCGGCATCGATCTTCGAGAAATCGAGCACGTCATTGATCAGCGTCAGCAGCGCATCTGCCGAGTTCCGCGCCGTTTCCAGCATGCTGCGCGCTTCGGAACCCATTTCCTCCCGATGCAGCAGATCCAGCATGCCGATGACCCCGTTCATCGGGGTGCGGATCTCATGGCTCATGTTGGCAAGGAAGGAGCTCTTGGCCCGGCTGGCCTCTTCGGACTTTCGCATCTCGACTTCCAGCCGGCCCGTATACGATTTCAGCTGCTCCTCCGCCTGCCGCTGCTGCTGTGCGATTTTCTCGAACGTAGTCCCTAGCTCACCGATTTCATCGGCGGGCAGGGCCGGAAGCCGGAAGTTGACACCCGTTCCGAAGCGAACGACCGCCTGGCGCAGTTGCTCGATGGGCCCGGAGATGCGTGCGGAAATCAGGAACGCCACCAGAATCGCCGCGAGGAAGCAACTGATGCTGCCTACCGTCAGGACTTTCATGGCCCTGCCGGTCGGCCTGAGCATCTCGTCATAGAGTGGCGAGTACTCCAGAACCACGCCACCGACGATTCTACGGTCGGATGAGCGCAGCGGCACGATGAGCTGTCGAATAGGTTCCAGCCCCACCGTTTCGATGAACGTCCGCGGCCTGCCGTCCGTCAGGGTCTGCGTAACGAGCCCGTCGGGATCGGGAAAGCTCTCCCCGACCTCGGACTTCACGGCATCGGCGAGCGTCGTCCTGCGCAGATCCATGATGACGATGTCCCGCTGTTGATCGGCGTGAATTGCGGACACGTATTCCTGCAGAGCTCGGCGGTTGTCCCACAGCGGAGAGGTCGGGCCTGAAGCGTCGAACGTGATTGCCTCGGCAACGACTTCGGCTACGCGGAGCGCTTCCGTGGTCGCCGCCAGCTGTGCGTCGCTGACCTGCTGATGGAAGGCAATGGCGCTCACGAGGGCGACCAGGGCCGCGACGCCCAGGAAAGCCGTCAACAATTTGCTGCGAAGTCTCATGGATTCCCGCCGTGAAGCTGCCGGAATTCTCGGCTCTCCGCCGACGCGGAAACGAGCGGCAGGTCGCAGATCCGGGACGTGCTGCCAATACGTATTCCCGGACTCCGGCCTGAGCCGGTGCAGCGGGGTATATTGCGTTGCAGTACCAAAGGGATGATTTGACAAGCGTGGGCGCCGGAGTCCAGATTTGCGCAAGGCACCCATCAGGGAGTCGCGTCACTTCATGCAGTGCAGCGTCAAGGAAGAATCAAAGAGATTCCGATGAGGACGATGCCCATGGAGACCGGGGCCGCAGGCAAGGCGGGAGCGCGGACGCCGGGGATGGGTTGGCTGCCGGGCAGTCAGCCGTGAATATTCTCATCGTCGATGACAACGCTTCGAACCGCAAGCTCGTCGCGTCACTGCTCGGCTACGAAGGTCACTGCGTGGTCGAGGCGGCGGACGGTGCCGACGGATTGGCGGCTGTACAGTCCACACGGCCGGACCTGATCATTTCCGACATTCTGATGCCCTCCATGGACGGATACGAGTTCGTCCGGCTGCTGCGCGCCGATGCGCGCAGTGCGCGCGTGCCGGTCATCTTCTACACCGCGTACTATCACGAGGCCGAAGCGCGCAAGCTTGCGGAGGCATGTCAGGTATCGCGAGTGCTGGTGAAGCCCTGCGGCGCGGATGAACTCCTTCGTGCCGTCACGGAAGAGCTGCAGAGCGGCCCGGGGTCGTCCCCGCGGCCCATCGATGCGGCCTTCGATCGCGAGCACCTGCAGTTGGTCACGGACATGCTTGCGCGCAAGTCCAACGCCCTGCAGGCCACCAACGAACGCTTGGCTGCGCTCACGGAGCTGAATGTCCGGCTTGCCTCGGAACGCGACCCCCGGGTGCTACTCGAGAGAGTTTGCCAGGGCGCCCGCGACCTGCTCGGCGCAAAGTACGCGGTGCTCGCCGTCGCCGCCAAGGGCACCGGCGATGCCACGCTGTTCTCGACGAGCGGCATCGATCTCGCTGGGCAGGCAGCGGCGCGCCCCCGTGTGGACTCCGGTATTCTGGGCCGCGTGGCCGCCGAACGATGCGCGTGGCGTGCCTCGAGCGGCGCAGGGATCGCCATCGATTCCGGCTTGCCGCCGAGCTACCCACCTGCGTTTGCCGTCCTGGCCGCTCCGTTGGCCTCTCTCACCCAGCCCTTCGGCTGGATCTGCCTGGCCGACAAGGTCGGCGCGTCCGAATTTACACCCGACGATGAGCACATGCTCTGCGTGCTCGCGGCGCAGGCCGGGAGAATCTACGAGAACGGCACGCTCTACAGCGAGGTTCGGCACCATGCCGCGCAACTTCAGGTGCAGATGGAGGAGCGGGAGAGGGCGGTGACTGGATTGCGCGCCAGTGAGGAGCGCTTCAGGGAGCTGGCCGAGAACATCCACGACGCTTTCTTCGTCATCTCTGGAGATCGGAAGCGCACGCTTTATATGAGCCCGGCGTACGAGAGGATATGGGGACGTAGCGCGAGCGAGCTGCAGGAACGGCCCGTGCCGTGGGCGGACGCAATTCATCCCGATGATCTCGCGCGCCTGCGCAGCGAGAGCGGCTGGGACAGAGGAGAAGTGACCGCGGGCCAGGAGCTTGAATTCCGCATCGTGCGCCCGGATGGCGAGATTCGCTGGATCGGCGCACGAATGTTTCCGATCGTGGATGAACGTGGAAACATCGAGCGTCTGGTCGGTGTGGCGACCGACATCACGCAGCGCAAGCAGGCAGATGCGAAGATCCGGCATCTGAGCCGTGTCTACGCGATGCTCAGCGGCATCAACTCCCTCATCGTGCGTGCCGGCAACCGCGCTGAGCTGTTCAGGGAAACCTGTCGCCTCGCAGTCGAGCAGGGCAGGTTCCGCGCGGCCTGGTGCTGCTGGCTCAATGCCGCAAGCGGTGACGTTCTCCCCGAGGCCTGGGCGGGCGACAGTGGGGATCTGGCCGAGTCCGCGAAATGCCGCCTGGACGGCGAGCCTCCCGATCAGACGGCGATTCCCGCAGCAATGCGCCTGCAGCAGCCGGTCGTCGTCAATGACCTGGAAACGGAAACGTGCGCCGTGATGTTCGCGCGGGCAATGCTGGCTCGCGGCCACCGCTCGCTCATTGCGCTCCCGCTGGTCATGCAGGGGCGGTCCGCCGGCTGCCTGGTGCTGATCGGCGAGGAGCGCAATTTCTTCGACGACGCGGAGATGCGGCTGCTCACGGAGCTCGCCGGAGATATCTCGTTTGCGCTCGACCACATTGCCAAGGCCGAGCAGCTCAACTATCTGGCCTATTACGATGCCCTCACGGGACTTGCGAATCGAACGCTGTTTTGCGAGCGCCTGTCGCAGTACGTCAATGCGGCGTCGCGGCGGAGTCGCAAGTTCGCTCTCGTCATCGCGGACATGGAGCGCTTCGACGCCGTGAACGATACCTACGGTCGTCACGTCGGGGATCAGCTCCTCAAGCAGATCGCAGCGCGCCTGGTCCGCTGTCTCGGGGAGGCGAGCCCGGTGGCTCGGCTGGGCGGCGACCAATTCGCGGCCGTGATCTTCAACGTGCGCGAGGCGGCAGATGTCGTGCTGACGGTCGAGCAATGGTGGCGACAGTGCCTGGGGCCCGCGTTCCAGATCGAGGGGAAGGAACTCAGCGTCGCCGCCAAGTCCGGCATAGCGTTGTTCCCGAGCGACGGGGCGGAGGGGGCCATTCTGGTAAAAAATGCCGAAGCGGCGCTCAAGAAAGCCAAGGCCAGCGGCGAGCGGTTCCTCTTCTATACACCGCGACTGAGCGAGCGGGCCGCCGAAACTCTAGCTCTCGAGAACCAGCTGCGGAGAGCGCTGGAGCGCGAGGAATTCACGCTGCACTACCAGCCGAAAGTCGATACCGAGACACGCCATTTGAGCGGCGTCGAAGCCCTCATCCGCTGGCGGAATCCGGAGCTGGGACTGGTCGGCCCGGCAAAGTTCATTCCGATCCTGGAGGAGACCGGGATGATTGTGGAGGTCGGGGCCTGGGTATTGCACCAGGCGAGCCTGGAGCGGTCCCGATGGCTGGAGCAGCGCGCGAACGCGCCACGGGTGGCCGTGAACGTCTCGACCGTGCAGCTCCAGCGAAGCGACTTCGTCCGGACGCTCGGGAACGTGGTCAAGCTCGCTGGCGGCGAGGCCGGTATCGATATCGAAGTCACGGAATCCCTCATCCTGGACGACGCGGCAGGCAACATCGAGAAGCTCAGGGAAATTCGCGATCTGGGCGTGAGGATATGCATCGATGACTTCGGCACCGGGTATTCTTCGTTGGGCTACCTGACGCGCCTGCCCGTACATACGCTGAAGATCGACCGTTCCTTCGTGAGCGCGATGCTCGATGATCCGGGCGCGATGACTCTCGTGTCGACGATCATCTCTCTGGCGCACTCCCTGAAGCTCACTGTCGTTGCCGAGGGCGTCGAGTCCGAGGAGCAGGCCAAGTTCCTGCGGTTGCTACGCTGCGATCAGATGCAGGGATACCTGATCAGCAAGCCGTTGCCGTTCGAGGAGCTGACGACATACCTGGCCCGAAGCCGCAGCCAGGTGCCGGCTTGATGCGGCCTCACTGGGCGTGAGCGCCTAGAACGGCAGCAGCATCTCGTGCAACTTCCGCAGCACCGCGGAGCGTTCACACCGGTAAAGTGAACGTGAATTCCGCGCCTTTGCCGACCTGCGCTTGCGCCGAGATTCGCCCACCGTGGCGTTCGACGATCCGCTGCGCGATCGACAGCCCTACGCCGGAGCCTTCGAAATCCCTATCGCTGTGCAATCTGTGAAAAATCGTGAACAGGCGCTGTGCCGTGGCCATGTCGAAGCCGGCGCCGTTGTCCACGACACGGTACGTGCACCCGCCGGCGTGGCGTTCTCCAGCGACCTCGATCACGGGATGTGCGGCGCGGCGGGTGAACTTGAACGCGTTAGAAAGCAGATTCACGAACACCTGCTTGATCAGTCCCCGGTCCGCAGGTGCGTCCGGGAGCGTGCCGACGCGCAAGTCGACGCTGCGCTGCGGCTCCGCCTCCTGCAGCGGCCGCAGGATGTCCCAGACCAGATTCTCGATATTGACCCACTCCTTCCCGATCGTCTGCTGTCCCAGGCGCGCGAACCTCAGCAGGTCGTCCGTGAGGCGCAGGAGCCGCTCTCCGCCAGCGTGAATCTCGCTCAGAAACTCCTTTTGCCTGGGGTTCAGGGGTCCGGGCTTCTGGCTGAGGAGCAGTTCGGCGAAGCCGATGATCCCGTTCAGGGGCTGGCGCAAATCGTGCGACACGGAGTGCGTGAAGGCATCGAGTTCCCGGTTCGCACTCTGCAGCTCACGATTCGCGGCTTCCAGTTCGATCGTGCGATCTGCCACTCGCTGCAGGAGCGACGCGTTTTCAGTACGCAGGCGCCGTACGGCCAACGCGCGCGCCAGCACAGGAATGATGGTGCTGAGATTGAATGGCTTGACGATGTAATCGAGCGCGCCGCCCTGCATCGCTTCGACTGCCGTAGCGATTGCGCCATGACCGGTCATGACGATTCCCACCAGATCGATGTCGATCTCGCGGGCCGCGCGCAGCAGCGAGATTCCGTCCATGCCTGGCATCATCAGGTCGGTGATGAGGACGTCAAAGGCGCCGCTGCGCTCCACTGTGGCCGCACGCAGGGTTCCGAGCGCCTCCGGGCCGGACTTCGCGCCGGTCGTTGCATAGCCTTCGGATGTCAATGTACGGCACAACGCCACGACCTGGGCATCTTCGTCATCCACTACGAGGAGCCGGCCCAGCGGTGTTGAGCTCATTGCTGCGGGACCAGGGACAACCATGAAAACACCGTCCGGGCGCTTGGCTTTGCTCGAGATGCGGACAGATGCGAGTTTAGCCGCCTGTTGAGCGCGTGACCACGCAGAAATGGTGGCAACCGCCACACCACTGCACAATGCGCGCGGCTCTCGACAAAGAGCCGCTACGAACGCATTCATGGTGGGCGGGGGTATCCGAAGATGCGCCGAGTTTCGATCGCACTGTATGGCGCCGTGCTGCTGTCAGCGGCTTGCAGCCGCCAGCACGGCACCAGCGCTGCTGGCGTCCAGCCGCCTCCGATCCGGCCCTTCGCGGCAGTGGATGCGGCCCGGCTGCTCGCGGCCAATGATGCGGCCAACGCCGGGCAGTGGATGTCCTACGGACGCGACTACGGCGAGCAGCGCTTCAGCCCGCTCAAGAGCATCAACCCAGGCACCGTGAGCCAGCTGGGACTGGCCTGGTTTGCGGATTTCGACACGCACCGTGGACAGGAATCCACTCCCATAGTCGTCGACGGCGTGATCTACGTGACGACCGCCTGGAGCAAGATCTACGCTTTCGATGGCAAGACGGGCCGGCAACTGTGGAAGTTCGATCCACACGTGCCGGGTGCGTGGGCCGTCAACGCCTGCTGCGATGTCGTGAATCGCGGTGTGGCGGCATGGAACGGCAAGGTCTACATCGGCACGATCGACGGGCGCCTGATCGCGGTCGATGCGGCGACCGGGAAGCCCGTC
>FTDY01001387.1_pt1 | contig 11210 bp, 10 predicted proteins | sample 1640031 | NCBI WGS metagenome assembly FTDY01 (sample SAMEA3914816, study PRJEB12502) | metagenome | biome: forest; material: soil | place: USA | collected 2011-09-16 | depth 0.3 m
CCCGCACCCGCCGCTTTCCAGTGGGACCCCTCACCGCGAGCGTGGGTGTGATAGCGAAGCACGCCCGTGTGCCCGTGCAGACACTGATCATCGAAACCGACTCGTCCTATCTGAGCAAGGGCTGGACGCTGTTTCGCCGGCCGCAGCTGCCGATCACGTACCGGGTCCGGCTGGGGCGGCGCTTCGATCCGCCGACGGACGTTGGGGCCTTCATGACGGCACTCGAGCAGGAGTACTCGCAGCAGCTGTCCGGCGGCAGGGTGCCCGCGAGGGTGAGCGAAGCGAGCACCGCGCAGGCCCCTGGCTGCGCTCAATGACCGAGCGCTCGCAGACTCATCTCGTCCTGATTCCGAGCTACAACCCGGGCAGCAAAGTGTATGAGACCGTGAAGGCGGCCCGCGGCCAGTGGGAGCCCGTGTGGGTGGTGGTGGATGGCAGTACGGACGGCACTGCACGGGGCCTGGAGGAGTTGGCCCGCGGTGACCCCGGGCTGCGCGTCCTTGTCCGGCCCCACAATGGCGGTAAGGGGGCTGCCGTGCTCGATGGCATGCTGCAGGCGCGCGCAGCGGGCTTCACGCATGTCCTGACCATGGATTCGGATGGCCAGCATCCCGCCGAGCGCATTGCCGCCTTCATGGCCGCCTCGATCGCAAGTCCCCAGGGGATGGTGCTCGGCGAGCCGGTGTTCGACTCGAGCGCTCCGAGCGTGCGCGTGAAGGGCCGGAAGATCTCGAACTGGTGGGCGAACCTCGAGACCCTGTGGTCCGGCATCCATGACTCCCTGTTCGGCTTTCGCGTATATCCGATCGACCCTCTGGTGCGCGAGATGCAGGCACGGAACTGGATGCGACGCTTCGACTTCGATGTCGAGGCCGCCGTGCGGCTGAGCTGGCGCGGACTTCCGGCCATCAATCTACCTGCTCCGGTGCGCTACTTTCGTCCCGAGGAAGGCGGCGTATCCCACTTCAACTACTGGCGGGACAACGTGCTGCTTACATCGATGCACGCCCGGCTCTTTGTGGGATTCCTTGTACGGCTGCCCGGGCTGCTGCTGCGCAAGGGACTCAAGCGCTGACGGCGCCGGTGACGCCGGCACCCTCGCGGGAAGGGGAAGGCACTTGGTGTCGGGAAGAAGGCGCGCGGTGCGCGCTCAAGCCTGCAGCTGCGGCTTGGTCGCGCGGTATTCGGAAAAGATGCCGAGCTCGACGTGCCGGCTCACGTCGACGAAGCCCGCATCCGTGAGCGCCGCCTTGATGACCGCCGGGGAGGCGCAGGCCTCGATCGTGTCCCAGTAGTACCGCATCAACTCCGGGGTGTCGCGATGCCGGGCCACGAGTCGCGCGGCCAGCGGCACCATCACTCGCATGTAAGCCTTCAGCAGCCCCTGCGACCAGGCGGCTTGGGGCCGTGTGATCTCGAGCAGACAGAGCCGGCCGCCCGGCTTGAGGACCCGGTGAAACTCGCGGAACGCCACCGACAGGTCCCCGATGTGCCGCAACGCATAGCCCATGCTCAGGAAGTCCGCTGACGCATCGCTCGCGGGAATCGCCTCAGCGCTGCCGCTGAGGAGCCGAACGCCGGGCGGGACCTTGGCATTCTCGACCATGCCAGCCGATGGATCCACGCCCGTCACGCACGACGGATCCCCGCAGATCCAGGCGGCCTCCCGGGCCACCAGGCCGGTGCCCACGCCGATGTCGAACACCGTCATGCCGGAACGCAGACCGGAACTGCGCAACGCCCGGCGCCGATACCACGAACCGGTGCCGAAGGCCATCACGCGCTCCACCTTGTCGTAGTCGCCGGCGGTGCGGTCGAAGAGCCCGAGCACCCACGCGCGCCGGTCTTCCTCGCGCGCGTAGTATTCTTTGAGCGGTGGATGCGGAGGCAGCTGGGTGCGGGGGGTCTGCGGCACGGCCGCAGCCTACGCCCAATCGGCTGGATCTGCCACGACGGGGACGTATAATGAGCGCAGCGCAGATCATCAGGGGGCGATCCGGGGCGTCGAGCGCGGCCTGTGCCGCCCCGAACAATCATGAATATGCCGCGCACCCACTGTGACCGAACCTTAGCGATCCGGACGGAAGTTTCAGGTTATGTCCGATAAATCGTCGCCCCTGCGGCAGCCGGCGGCGCCGGCCGGTACGGCCGAATTGCAGCTCGAGCTCGCGAAGCTCGTCGTCCAGGCGTTGAATCTCGACGTCGCGGCCGCGGCGATCGACCCGCACGCCGCCCTGTATGGCGAGGGATTGGGACTGGACTCGATCGACATCCTGGAAATCGCCCTGGTCGTCTCCAAGCAATATGGCATCCAGCTTCGTGCCGACAGCGAGGAAAACGGCGAGATCTTCCGCTCCCTCGGACACCTCGCGGCCTACATCGCCGCGCATCGGACGAAGTAAGCTCCTGGCCACGATCCCGCTGCTTGCGCACGAGTCGCCGGATGCGGTGATCGCTTACCGCGCGGGCGTGCCCATACGCGCGCATCGTTTCCTCGCAGACGTGCAGCGTCTCGCCGCTACTCTCCCCGCCGGCGACAATGTGCTCAATGCCTGCACCGACAGGTATCGCTTCGCCGTCGGCTTTGCAGCCGCATTGGTGGCAAACAAGGCCAGCCTGCTGCCCTCGACACATACACCCGAGGTCATTCGCGAGCTCGCGGAGTTTGCACCAGGCGTGTTCTGTCTCACGGACGACGCGCGCTGCGACATCGATCTGCCACGCATCTCATACGCCGAAGGCCCAGCGGAGCAGGCCTCACACTGGCCGCCGCCGGAGATCGAAAGTGGGCGAACGGCAGCCTATGTCTTCACATCGGGCTCGACTGGCACGCCGCTTCCCTATAGGAAGACCTGGGGGCATCTCGTGCGCTGCGTGCGCGATGGTGCGGACCGATTCGGCCTGCTCGACGGCCGCTCCTACGGCCTGGTCGGAACGGTTCCGCCGCAACACATGTATGGGTTCGAGTCCACCGTGCTGATCGCCCTGCAAAGCGGCGCTGCGATCTGTGCCGAGCGCCCGTTCTATCCAGCAGACATCTGCAGCGCCCTCGCCAGTGTTCCGCGACCGCGGATTCTCGTGTCCACGCCCGTGCACCTGCGGACGCTCATGTCGGCGGATGTGGACCTTCCCGCAGTGGACTTCATTCTGTGCGCAACGGCGCCGCTCTCGCAGAACCTCGCGCGCGAGGTGGAGCAGCGCTTCGACACACACCTGCACGAGATCTACGGGTCGACCGAGACAGGCCAGATCGCCACGCGGCGCACAGCGGACACGGTTGAGTGGCGGCTGTGGCAGGATGTGCGGCTGAGCACCGCAGGCGACCAGACATGGGCTGCCGGAGGACACGTCGAGCAACGCACCCCGATGTGCGATGTGATCGAGATTACTTCGCAAGACCGGTTCCTTCTGCACGGCAGAATGGCCGATCTGGTGAACATCGCCGGCAAGCGCAGCTCGCTCGCCTACCTGAACCACCAGTTGAACGCGATTCCCGGCGTCCTGGACGGCGCCTTCTTCCTCCGCGACGAGACGTCCGATGCCTCAACCACGGGTGTCACACGCGTGGCCGCGGTCGTAGTCGCGCCCGGCCTGGACGCTGCCGCCCTGACCGAGCTGCTGCGCAGGCGCATCGACGCCGTATTCCTCCCGCGGCCGCTGTTGTTCGTCGACCGTCTTCCCCGCAACAGCACCGGCAAGCTTCCCCACGATGCGCTGCAGTCGCTCGTCGCGCGCTGTCTGAAACGCACGCCGGCTGAGTAGCTCGCGGTGCTCAAAACCGACGCACTCGCGATTCCTGCCACCCACCCCGCCTTCGAGGGCCATTTCCCGGGGGCGCCGGTCTTGCCCGCAGTTGTCCTGCTCGACGCCGCATTGCACGCCGTGGCGCTCGCAAGCCCGGCAGCGTCAGCGCCATGGCAGGTGCAGACGGCAAAGTTTCACAGCGCCGTGCGTCCAGGGGAGGCGTTGGAGCTCGAGTACGAGTTGCTTGCCAACGGAAGTGTGCGCTTCAGCATTCGCGCTCCCAATCGGCCCGTGGCGAGTGGAACGCTCAGGCCCCGTGCCTCGGCGCAAGCGACGGCCCCAGGTCGCGCCGATGACTAGCGCGCGCCCAGAGAACAAGACAGGCTCGCTCGCAGAATGGACCACGCGGCGCGAGCGCGGCAGCATGCTTCTGCTACGGATGATGACGTTCGTCTCGCTGCGAATCGGGCGGCCGGCGGGGCGATTCTTCCTGTACTTCATCGCCGCGTATTTCTTTGCCTTTGCACCGGAAGCCCGCCGCCATTCGCGCGCGTACCTGCGCCGGGCGCTGGGACGCGAGCCGACTGCGCGGGACCGATTCCTGCAGGTGCTGACGTTCGCCTCGACGATTCACGATCGCGTCTACTTCGTGAATGGCCAGTACGACCTGTTCGAGATCTCCATCGAGGGCGAGCCACTCGTCCAGAGCTATCTGAAGGCCGGCAAGGGAGCGTTTCTCATGGGCTCCCACATCGGCAGCTTCGAAGTCACTCGCGCGCTCGGGCAGCGGCAGGCCGGAGTGCGGGTTACCATGGCCATGTACGAACACGACGCCAACAACATCAACGCCCGGCTCGCCGCGATCAACCCTTCCGCCAAGCTCGATGTGGTTCCGCTGGGTCGGATGGACGCGATGCTCAAGGTTCACGATTGCCTCGAGCAGGGCGCCTTCGTGGGTGTCCTGGGCGATCGCACTTTCGGCTCCGAGGAGGGGCAGGTGGTCACGTTCCTGGGCGCGCCAGCACGTCTTCCCATCTCCGCGATGCGGGCGGCCGCAGCGCTGCGGCGGCCCGTGATCTTCATGGTCGGACTGTATCGCGGCGGCAATCGCTATCACGTCGTGTTCGAGGAGCTGGCGGACTTCTCGGCGATTCCCGCCGGCGGACGCAACAAGGCGGTCGCGGAGGCGGTCGTCCGCTACGCGGCGCTCCTGGAGAAGTATTGCCGGAGCGACCCCTACAACTGGTTCAACTTCTTCGACTACTGGCGCGGCGCCGAAACGGGCAGACAGCCATGATTCGCGCCGCCTTCGTCTGTATGGTGACGGTCGCCTTCACGACCGCGCTGCAGCTCGTGCCCGCCGCGCAATCGCTCGGCGCGCAAGCCGCAGCTGCCGACATCGACGCGCTCATGCGGGCCCTCGCCCAGCGCAAGCACGGGCATGTCGCCTTCACCGAAGAGAAGTTCATCGCCCTCCTCGATGCGCCGGTGAAGTCCTCGGGTGAGCTGCTCTACGACGCGCCAGACCGCCTCGAGAAGCGCACGCTGTCCCCCAAGCCGGAGAGCCTCGTGCTGCAGAGAGGCGTCGTGACAGCCGATCGTGGGCGCCACCACTACGTGCTCGACCTGCGCCGCTATCCACAGGTCGTTCCGTTCATCGAGAGCATTCGCGCCACGCTGGCGGGCGACCGAGCCGCGCTGGAGCGGATTTTCCGGCTCGACCTCGAGGGCACCGGCGATGCCTGGACGCTCAGCCTCTCGCCGCTCGAGGCGAAGCTCGCAAGGTCGGTCAGACTGATCCGCATCGACGGCGCCCAGTCCGCTGTCCATCGAGTCGAGATATTCGAGTCCGACGGCGACCGGTCTGTCCTGACGATCGGCGCCGAACTCCCCCCATGAGGCGGCGTCCGATCGCCGGCACCGTACTCTGGCTCCTGCTGATGTGCGGCGCGGCAGTGATCGTCGCGCGGGCGCGATATACCGCCGATCTGTCTGCATTTCTGCCGGAGACGCCGACTGCCACGCAGCGCCTGCTCGTCAACCAGCTGCGCGAGGGAATCGCGTCACGCCTCATCATCGTCGCTATCGAAGGCGCGGACGCGGTGGGCCGTGCACGCGTGTCAGAGGAGATGGCGCGGCAACTGCGCCTCGACGCCCGTTTCACCACGATCAACAACGGCGATGAAAGCGGCTCGGAGCGCGATCGTGCATTCCTGTTCGACCATCGATACGTGCTGAGCGAATCCGTCACGCCCCAGCGCTTCACGGTGGCCGGGCTGCGAGACGCGATCCAGGAGACGCTGGACCTTCTGGCCTCTCCCGCCGGCCTGCTCGTCAAGTCCCTGCTCGCGCGGGATCCGACCGGAGAGATGGTGCAGATCGTCGACCAGGTCGGCGGCGGACCGTCGCCGAGAACCGAGGAGGGTGTCTGGTCCTCGCAGGACGGACGGCGCGCCCTGCTCGTCGCGCAGACACGCGCTTCGGGCTCGGACACCGACTCCCAGGAGCAAGCGATCGAAGCGCTTCGTGCCGCGTTTCGATCGGCCACGGCGCGCGCACCCTCCGCCGGCGCCAACGCACCCTCCGCTGGCGCTGCCCGTCACCTGGAGCTCCAGATGAGCGGACCCGGTGTCTTCGCTGTTGCGGCCCGCGCAACCATCGAGCGCGAGGTGCTGCGTCTTTCGCTTCTGAGCACCGGCTTGATCGTTGTCCTGCTGCTGGCGGTGTATCGCTCCGTCGCCGCACTACTGCTGGGGCTGGTGCCCGTTGCCTCGGGCGCCCTGGCGGGCGTCGCCGCCGTCGCCCTGGGCTTCGGAGTCGTCCACGGCATCACCTTGGGATTCGGCATCACCCTGATTGGTGAATCGGTCGACTACTCGATCTATCTGTTCATCCAATCGCGCTCCGGCGCGGCTGGAGATTCCAGCACACAGCGCTGGCGGAGCCCGTTGTGGGCGACCATCGGGCTGGGCGTGGCGACCTCCATCTGCGGGTTTGCCGCCCTCCTGCCTTCCGGCTTTCCCGGCCTGGCGCAGCTGGGCCTGTATTCCATCTGCGGGCTGATGGCAGCGGCACTGGTAACGCGATTCGTCCTGCCGGACTGGCTGCCGCGCGGATTTGCGGTCCGCGACCTCGCGCCGTTGGGCGCCGCCGTCGCCGGGATGCTGGGACGGGTCCGGGGTGCCACCATCGTGCTGGCCGCCATGACATTCATTGCGGCAGCGATCCTGTATCTGCATCGGGACTCGCTGTGGAACCGCGAGCTTTCTGCGCTGAGCCCCGTGACGCTCGCCGAGCAGGATCTGGACGCGCAGCTGCGCGCGGACATTGGTGCGCCGGACGTTCGGTATCTGGTCGTGGTCTCCGGCACAGACAAGGAGGCCGTGCTGCAGGACACGGAGCACGTGGGAGACAGCCTCGCTCGACTCGCGGACGCCGGCGTGATTGGCGGTTTCGAAAGCCCGACCCGTTACCTTCCCAGTCTCGCGACTCAACGGGCTCGCCAGGCAGGCATCCCCTCTGCCGTAGAGATGCAATCCCGGCTGCAGCAGGCCGTGGCCGCGCTGCCGCTGCGCGCCGAGCGCCTCATGCCATTCCTGCTCGATGTCGAGTCGGCGCGCACGCGATCTGCCCTGACACGGGCGGATCTGGCAGGCACCTCGCTCGCGGCAGGATACGATTCCATGTTGGTTGGACGCGACCGCGCCTGGAACGCGTTCCTGCCCCTGCGCGCGCGCACCACTGCGGAGAATGCCTACATCGATATCGATGTCGGCGCCGTCAGGCCGGCGGTTACGGCGGCGGCGCCGGGCCGGGCGCTGGTTCTGGACCTCAAGGGCGAGGCCGACGCGCTGTATTCGACCTATCTTACGCAGATCGTGAAGCTGTCCCTCATCGGGCTCGGCGCGATCGTCGTGCTGCTGCTCCTGACGCTGCGCTCACCCAGGCGCGTGCTGCGGGTCGTGCTGCCGCTCGGGATCGCGGTCGTCGCCGTCGCCGCCGGACTGGTGCTGGCGGGCCACCGGTTGACTATCCTGCATGTGATAGGGATGCTGCTGATCGTTGCGGTCGGTTCGAATTACGCTCTCTTCTTCGATCGCCGCGCGACCGACCGACAGGGTGAAGCCGTGCTGACTCTGGCCTCTCTGGTGATCGCCAACGCCGCGACGGTTCTCGGATTCGGCGTGCTTGCAACCTCAACGGTGCCCATTCTCGCGGCGCTGGGATCGACTGTCGCTCCCGGTGCGTTTCTGGCGCTTGCCTTCTCAGCACTCCTCGCCCAACCCCCGCCGGATCCGGCGCGCAGACCGGCGCGCTGATCGCATGCGCACGCATCTGGATCCCGCAAGCCAAGGAGCCGTCGCCGCGACGCGAGTCGTCCTGCTGCCTGCCGCCTATACCGGGCCTGACGACTTCCTCAGCGCGGGCTTCGCGCGCGCTGCGCGCGAGCGTGAGCTTCCTGTCGACCTGGCGTTCGCGCAAATCAACCTCATGCACCTGACCGACCGGACGATCCTGCGACGCCTGCGCCACGAGATCATATTGCCCGCACGCGCCATGGGCTGCCACACAGTGTGGCTGTGCGGCATTTCCCTGGGCGGATTCATCGCCCTGGCCTATGCCCAGCGCTACCCGGGAGAAATCGACGGGTTGTGCCTCATTGCGCCCTACCTGGGAAACCGTATCGTGACGGGAGAAGTCGCAGCCGCGGGCGGCCTCGCAGCGTGGGAGCCGGGCGAGCTGGCGGCGGACGACGACGAGCGGCGCATCTGGCGCTTCATCAAGTCGCCCCGCCCCGTGGCGCTGCATCTTGGGTTCGGAGCTGAGGATCGATTTGCCGACAGCCACCGCATGATGGCCGCTGCGCTGCCGCCCGAGGACGTCGATGTTCTTCCCGGCGGGCACGACTGGCCCGTCTGGCGGCAACTCTGGGACCATTTCCTCGATGCGCGCTGGCCCGGCAGCGTGCGCCGAGAGCTGCACCGCACATGAGTCCGTTCACCACCCGAAGAGGCTGGACACCCTCCCCGCTGATGCGGGCATCGGCGATCGTGCACGTCGGGGCCCTGGCGGGCGCGGTCGCGCGGCCGCAGATCTGGCCTTGGATGCTAAGCGCCGTCGTTGCGAACCACCTCGTACTGACGGCGGCGGGCCTGTGGCCGCGCAGCAAGCTTCTGGGGCCCAACTGGACCTCGCTCCCGGCGGCCGCTGCGGCGCGGGGAGAAGTGGCGATCACCATCGACGATGGCCCGGAGCCGCAGATCACGCCGATCGTGCTCGATCTGCTAGATCAGCACACGGCGAAGGCCACTTTCTTCTGTATCGGCGAGCGGGTCGAGCGGTACGCACCTCTGGCGCGCGAGATCGTGCGACGGGGCCACGCTATCGAAAACCACAGCCAGCACCATCTGAGCCGCTTCTCCGTGCTGGGTCCCCGTGGCATTGCCAACGAGATTGAGCGTGCACAGGACGGAATCGACTCCGTGACAGGCCAGCGTCCGTGCTTCTTCCGTGCCCCCGCGGGACTGAGGAATCCGTTTCTCGATCCGGTGCTCGCCCGCCTCGATCTGCGCCTCGCAAGCTGGACGCGGCGCGGCTTCGACACTCTGAATCGCGACGCCGCCACGGTCCTGGAGACGCTCACCCGCAGGCTGCGGGGTGGAGACATTCTGCTGCTGCACGATGGACATGCCGGCCATACCGGGTCAGGCTCGCCGCTGATTCTGGAGGTCCTGCCCCGTCTGCTGACTTCGCTGGCAGCGGTCAAGCTCACGCCCGTCACCCTGAGGTCGGCGCTTCCATCGGTCCCGAGCCCCTCATGAAGCCGCTCGCGCTCACGCAGTTCACCGCAACGAGCTGCCTTGGCCGCGGCTCAGCCGCGACCCTTGCGGCACTCCGGCGACAACGCTCCGGGCTCGTCCCGTGCACGTTCGAGACCGTCGATCTGCCGACGTACATGGGCGAGGTCCAGGGAGTCGACGCCGTGGCGCTTCCCAGCGACCTGCATGCCTTTGACTGCCGCAACAACCGCCTGGCATTCCTGGGCCTCTCGCAGGATGGATTCATCGCAGCCGTCCAGGAGAGCGTGGCGCGTTGGGGACCGCGGCGCGTGGGCGTCTTTCTCGGCACCAGCACATCTGGAATCCATCAGACTGAGCTCGCCTACCGTCGCCGCGATCCTGCCACGGGCGCGCTGCCTGAGGATTTCGACTACGCGACGTCGCAGAACTCGTTTTCGGTTGCGAGCTTCGTGCGCCGCGTCCTGCGACTTGAAGGGCCGGCCGTCGTTGTGTGCTCGGCGTGCTCCTCGAGCGCAAAGGTATTCGGCAGCGCGCGACGCATGATCGAGTCAGGGCTGATCGATGCTGCGGTCGTCGGTGGCGTCGATTCGCTCTGCCTGACCACGCTTTATGGATTTCACGCGCTGCAGTTGACGTCCCCGGGGCCGTGCAGGCCGTTCGACATCGCGCGCGATGGAATCTCCATCAGCGAGGCGGCCGCGTTCGGGATTCTCGAGCGCCCGACGGCCGCCATCGGCGCCGGGGTCATCCGGCTGCTGGGGATCGGCGAGTCCAGCGACGCCTATCACATGTCCTCACCTCACCCGGAAGGCGTCGGCGCACGTGCAGCCATGGTGCAGGCATTGTCCACTTCGGGTCTGGAGCCAGGCGACATCGACTACATCAACCTGCACGGCACCGGAACGCAGAGCAACGACAGTGCCGAAAGCCGTGCGGTGAGCAGCCTGTTCGGGACGAGTACGCCGGCGAGCTCGACCAAGGGAGCCACGGGGCACGCCCTCGGCGCGGCGGGTGCTCTCGAGGCGGTCATCTGTGCACTGTCCCTGCAGGAGGGGCTGATGCCAGGCGGCTTGAACGTCACGAGGATCGATCCGGCGCTGCAGATCCAGTACCTCAGCGAGAATCGTGCGGGCCGCGTCGCACGCGTGATCAGCAACTCGTTCGGATTCGGAGGCACGAACTGCTGCCTCGTATTCGGCCGGGCCGACCTGAGCGGCGGCCCATGACTGCACTGAGCGCCTGCGTAGACGGGATCGGACTGCTGGGACCCGGATTGAGCGACTGGTCGGCAGCCTGTGCGGTGCTGCGCGCAGAGACTCCCTACGAGCCGCGGGCAACCCTCCTGCCTTCGCCGGATTCGCTGCCGCCGGCCGAGCGGCGCCGGACGGGCCGCATCGTCAAAGTCGCGTTGGCGGTTGGCCTGGAGGCCGCATCGCGCGCAGCGATTCATCCATCTCACCTGCCGACCGTCTTCTCATCCTCGGGCGGAGACGGCCAGAATTGCCATGAGATCTGCGACGCCCTGGCCTCGTCGGACCGGCAGCTCTCGCCCACCCGATTTCACAACTCCGTGCACAACGTCGCGGCAGGCTACTGGAGCATCGCCAACGGTGCGCGCGCGCCGTCCAACGCGCTGTGCGCCTACGATGCAAGCTTTGCTGCCGG
>FTDY01001157.1_pt1 | contig 11177 bp, 7 predicted proteins | sample 1640031 | NCBI WGS metagenome assembly FTDY01 (sample SAMEA3914816, study PRJEB12502) | metagenome | biome: forest; material: soil | place: USA | collected 2011-09-16 | depth 0.3 m
CCGCGCGGTCTCAGTCGGCCGCGCGTCGGCGTGACCGTCGATTCGGCCGAGCAGCTCCCCGGGCCCCACGTCTTCCTGCTCCTGCTTGAGGATCTCGAGCAGAATGCCGGAGCCGGGGGCGGCAACCTCGACGGTGACCTTGTCGGTTTCGAGCTCGAGTAACGGCTCGTTGAGCGCAACCTCGTCGCCAACGGACTTCAGCCAACGCAGCACCTGCGAGCGCGTGCCCTCCGTCTGCTCGACAGGCGCTCGAACCTCGACGGCTCGCGCTTCAACTCGCTCGTTCACCGCTTACACGCTCGCAGTCTCTTGGATCGTGGCCGTGATGCGCTCGACGTTCGGAACGACGGCATCCAGCAGAACGGGACTGTGTGGACTGGGAATGTCCGGCATGGTCAGGCGTTCGATAGGCGCGTCCAGATCAAAGAATGCATCCTTCGCCAGCACCGCGGCAATCTCGGCACCGAACCCGGCGGACAGGTTGTCCTCGTGCACGATCACACAGCGCCGTGTCTTGCGAACTGACGCCAGGACCGCGTTGCGATCCCAAGGCGACAGAGTCCGCAGGTCGATCACTTCGGTGTCGACGCCGGAGGCGGCAGCGGCGTGCTCGCAACGCTCGACCATTGCGCCCCACGTGACGATCGTCAGCTCCGTTCCGGGCCTGACGATACGCGCCAAGCCAAACGGAACGACGAAGTCGTCGCCCGGGTAGGGCCGGCGCGCACCCGCGCCATCGAGCATCGCACGATGCTCGAAGAAGATCGTGGGATCATTGCCACGCAGGGCCGAGCGCAGCAAACCCACCGCATCCTCGGCATTCGAGGGCACGGCGACGCGCCATCCCACGCCGTGCCCCCAGGCTACCTCGTTGGTCTGGCTGTGCCAGGGGTCCCCGCACTTGAAGAATCCGCCCGGCATGCGCACGACCATCGGGGCGGCGAAGCGGTTGTGGGTGCGCCAGCGCATCGTCCCGCAGTCGTTGAGCTGCTCGGCCGCCGGGTCGGCGTACTTGCGGAACTGGATCTCCGCGACGGGCAGCAGGCCGGCGACCGCCATTCCCACGGCGCGCCCGATGATGCCCTCCTCCGACAGGCTGGTGTCGAACACCCGGCCCACTCCGTACTTATCCTGCAGGCCAAGCGTCGCGCCGTGCACTCCCCCCTTGGGACCCACATCCTCGCCGAAGACGACCATCTTCGGATTCGAGGCCAGCTCGACATCCAGCGTGCGGCGGATCGCCGTCTGCATGTTGATCCGGGCCGCCTCGGGTCGCGCGACCGTGTTGGAACGCGGGAATTCGTGGCGCTGCGGCGCGAGCCCTCCCTGCTGCTGCAGTTCGGCCGATCCGTCGGCGGCGGTTTCGCTGAGGACGTACCGGGTCACGCGCGCCGGATCGGGTAGCGGGCGCGCGAGGGCGCGCTCCACGGCCGCGACGACGTCGCCACGAGCCTGGTCGGCCAGGCGGAACCAGTCGCCCTCGCTCAGGACCGACGGGACCATGAAGCGATGCAGCGCGTTCAGTGGGTCGCGCGCGCGCTCGCCCGCAACGACCTGCGGACTCTTGTACGCCTGGGTGTCCTGGCCGGAATGCCCCGACAGCCGCGGAACGGTCAACCGCAGCAACACCGGAGCCCGTCCCTCGCGTACCAGGTTGACTGCGCTTTGCGTGAGCCGCGCGGTCTCCTGCGGATGGGTGCCGTCGCCTTCGAGGATCGTGAGACCGCCGAAGGAACGCAGATTGGCGGCGATGTTACCGCCGGGAGTCTGCAGCTCGGCGGGTACGGAAATGCCGAAGCCGTTGTCCTCGATGTAGAAGAGCATCGGCAGGCGCTGCGTCGTGGCGATGGTCAGCGCGGACCAGAAGCCGTTTGTAGCAGCCGAGGCGTCACCCCCGAGAACGACGGCGATGCTGCGGTCGTAGCCCGCCTCGTGCAGCACTTCCTTCCGGTAGCGAATCGCCTGCGCCCAGCCGGCTGCGGGCGTGTACTGAGCCCCGACTCCACCGCAGGCCGGCAGGACCGTAGGTCCGCCGTGGCCCGGCAGGTTGAAGACGACGCCGATGTCCCGGCCATCGCTGAACGAGCCGGATCGCGCGAGGGGACCAGCGGCCGCCTCTTCGAGACTGACGCCCAGAGCGAGCATCAGAGGGCGCGAACGGTAGTAGACGGTGACTCCGTCGTGCGCGTCGGTCAGCTGCTGACCGAGAACGATTTGCGCAAAGTCGTGACCGCGCGCGGAGAACTGATAGAGCACCTTGCGCTCGGGCAGGAGCCTGGATTCCTCGATGTCATCGAGCGCGCGCGAAGCGTGCAGAAGATATGCGACCCGTCGCCAGTCCGGTTGCCCGCCGGGGCGGGCCGAAGTGCGGGCGTTGGACAGGGACAGGACCGGTGCAGCCATAGAGGCGCTCCGTGGGACGATACCGCACAGCCTATGCGCCACCCTGCGCAATAGGCTTGCTCATATTGCTCATTTTGTGCTGATCATGGCAATATTATTGCCCTAATGGGCCAATCGAGCATCAGAAACTTCCATGGGACGCACGCTGGACCGTCTGGACCGCCGTATTCTCGATGAGCTGCAGGCGGATGCCCGCATCTCGAACCAGGAGCTGGCCAAGCGGGTCGGCCTGTCGCCGGCGCCGTGCTGGCGGCGGCTGCGGCAACTCGAGGAGGAGGGCTTCATCCGCGGCTACGTCACGCTCCTCAACGGGCCCTCTATCGGTCTGCCGATCCAGGCCTACGCGCTCGTGTCCCTCGAGAATCACCATCCGGAAACGGTTCGGCAGTTCGACCACGTGGTGAATGAGCGCCCGGAAGTGCTCGAGTGCCACTCCATGAGCGGCCCGAACGATTATCTCGTGCGCATCGTGGCGGGGAGCATGGAAGCGTATGAGCGATTCTTGTCCGCGCACATCCTGCAGATTCCGGCCGTGCGCTCGGTGAACACGAGCTTTGTCCTCACGACCAAGAAATTCACGACCCGGCTGCCTGTCTGAAGCGTGGATTGCCCGGCAAACTCGACCCCCGGCGGCTTGCGTCCCCCGGACGGTTCGGGGAAGCTCTTGGGAGCCGGCACAGTGTTTGTACCGCGAGCGACCCGGATCCCGTCCCTTGACTGACCTGAAATGAGCAGCACCACGACCCAACACCCGGATGGCCGCGCTTCCGCCAGTGTCGAGGCTGCCCCGGATGAGCCCGAGTTCCAGGTGCGGTTCACGCTCGAGGATCCGACCGCTCCCCGCAGCCAGCCGACGAACAGCTTCCACTGGATCGGCGCCGGGAGGCTCCGCATCGGCGCGCATGGCGTCACCGTCGCGGGACGCCGTCGCAGACTGATGTGGATTCCCCGGAACGAGCAGCGCTTCATTCCGTCCTCCGAGATCCGCAACGTCTACCGCGAGGCGGACGCGATCCGCGTCGAGCTGCGCGAACAGGCGGCGCGCAAGCAGTTCTTCCGCTTCTGGGCGGGGAGTCTCAAGGCGGCCGCCACAATCGTCGCGCTCCTGCCCACCGCACGCACGGTTGAAATCGATGAGCCCTCGGCGGCGGTTCCCCGGTTTGCCCCTGCCGCGAAGCCGCCGCGCAGCCATTTCTGGCTGCGGGCAGGCGCTTGCCTTGCGATCGCGGTCATTGCCTTGGCCGCGGTGGCGCTGCGATACCAAGGTCTGCTGCCGGGTGAGGTTCGCCCGGGAACGGGCGCGGCAGCGACTTCAGCGGATGCTTCACAGGATGCCTCCTCGAGTGGGACGGATGCAACGGGACGCGAAGCCAATGCCACGCGCAAGCTCAGCGAGCCGCAGCTTTTGCGCGCACGCGCGGAGTTCGACCGCATCGACGCTCGGGTCGAAGGGTTGTCGACCCAGTTTGGCACTGCCCTGGATGCCTTGCAGGCGGGCGCGGTGGAAGCGGAGAATTTCTCTACGGGACTGGAGACCTGGCTCATTCCGCAATGGCGGATGTTGGAGGGCGAGCTGGCTGCGGGCGCTCCGGCCGCCGATTCCGCCGCTTCGAGCGTGCACGCGGCACTCTTTGCGGCCGCGATTCACTGGGATCACGCACTCCAGGGCTACGCCAGCGGCCTGCGTGAGCACAATTCCGCCGGTGTCGAGAATGCGTTCGCAGAAATCAGGCGCGCCGAGAATTCCGTCAGCCTGGCGAGCTACCGGCTGCAGCGTCTCGAGGCGCAGACGCAATAGTCTCGCGCGCGTCCACGACGAAGCCTCGCACGGCGCAACGACTTAACCTCGCGCAGCGCACCCGGCGGTCCCGAGGATCCGTGCGACGCCTCAACCCAATTCGTGCAGCTGCCGGGGCTCCAGATGAACGGATGCGGCGGCGACATTCTCTTCGAGGTGAGCCACCGACGAGGTGCCGGGAATGGGCAACATCACGGACGCTCGCGCGAGCAGCCATGCGATGACAGCCTGTCCCACGGTGATTCCCAGCTGTGCCGCGACGCCGCTCAGGGCCTTCCCGGTGCCAGCGCCCCGCGCGAGCCGGGACGAGCCCAGGGGCGCCCAGGGGATGAAGGCAATGCCTTCGGCCTGACAGTACTCGAGCACCGGGTCCGAGCCCCGATCCGCCAGGTTGTAGCGGTTCTGCACGGAGACGATGGGCGTTAGTTTGCGCGCCCGCCGGATCTCCGCCACGCTCACGTTGGACAGCCCGATGAGACGGATCTTGCCCTCGTCGCGCAAGCGCACCAGCTCGCCCACCGACGACTCGTACGGCACCCGTGGGTCCGGTGCGTGCAGTTGATAGAGGTCGATGCGCTCCAGCTTCAGGCGGCGCAGGCTTCCTTCGCACGCGGCGCGCAGATGTTTTGGGCTTGCATCGCGGTCCCAGACATCGGGGCCCGGCCGTGTGAGCCCGCCCTTGGTCGCAATGACGAGTCCGCGTGGGTAGGGGAATAGCGCGCGGGCGATCAGTTCCTCGCTGACATCCGGACCGTACGAATCAGCCGTGTCGATGAAGTTGACGCCAAGCTCCACGGCCCGCTGCAACACCCGGATAGCCCCTGCCGCCTCTGGCGGCGGCCCCCAGATGCCCGCACCGGTGATGCGCATTGCGCCGAAGCCGAGGCGGGTGACGGTCAACTCCGAGCCGAGAGCCAGCGTGCCCGCCGCGGCAGCCGGTGGATGCGAGGCACGGGACACAGGAGGATGGGTCATGTCAGCTCTCCGAAGCGCCGGCCCGATTCGGCGAGGCGCACGAGCAACGGCGAAGGCTGCCAGCGCGAGCCGTGCGTGGGCGCCAGCCTTCGCATCGTGGCGACCACCTTATCGAGTCCGATCGTCCCGGCCCAGAACATCGGCCCGCCCTTGTAGGCGGGAAAGCCGTAGCCGTTCACGTAGACAACATCGATGTCGCCCGCGCGCAGCGCGATGCGCTCGTCCACGATCCGCGCGCCTTCGTTGACCAGCGGATGCAGAAGGCGCTCCAGGATCTCCTGGTCGGGGATCGGCCGCCTCGCGATCCCCTGCTCCGCGGACACGCTCTGGATGAGCGCGGTCACCTCGGGATCGACGCTGCGCGTGCGGCCGTCATAGAGATAAAAGCCCTTGCCGGCCTTCTGGCCCAGCCGGCCCCGCTCGACGAGCCTCTGCAGCAGCGGCGAGCGGCGCTCGTCCTGCGGCAGGACGCGGCCCTTGCGGATCGCCAGCCCCACATCGTTGCCGGCCAGGTCGCGCACGGCGAGGGGGCCCATGGCGAAGCCGAACTCCTCCATCACGCGATCGACCTGCTCCGGCGTGGCGCCCTCTTCCAGCAGAAACTCCGCTTCGGCGGAGTAGAACTGCAGCATGCGGTTGCCGATGAAGCCATCGCAGTTGCCGGCGAGCACTGGCACCTTCCCGAGCCGCTTGCCAAGCGCCATCACCGTGGCGATTGCCTGCGGCGAGCTGTCCCTGCCACGCACATTCTCGAGCAGCTTCATCACATTCGCGGGACTGAAGAAATGGGTGCCCACGACGCTCTGCGGCCTCGAGGTGGCCGCGGCGATCGCATCGATGTCGAGTGTCGAGGTGTTGGTCGCGAGGATGGCATGCGGAGCTGCAATCCTATCCAGCTTGCCGAAGATATCGCGCTTGACGGCGAGGTCCTCGAAGGCTGCCTCGATGATCAGGTCGGCACCGGCGAGCGCCTCATAGCGCGTCACTCCCTGGATGCGCGCCAACCTTTCCTCCATCCGCTCCCGCGGGAGGCTGCCGCGCGACACCGAAGCGGCATAGGTGCGGCGAATCGCGCCCAGGCCGCGATCGAGAGCCTCCTGCGACACATCGAGCAACCGGACCGCTATTCCCGCATTGGCGAAGCTCATCGCGATGCCGCCACCCATCGTGCCGGCGCCCACCACGCCCACCGTCTGAATCGGCAGCGGCCGCACGTCCGCCGGGATGTCCGGTATGCGGCGCGCCTCGCGCTCGGCGAAGAACAGGTGAACCAGGGCGGCCCGCTGCGGGCTGTCACGGCACTCGTTGAACCATTCGCGCTCCAGCCGGAAGGCCTCATCCCTCGGACGAGTGCAGGCGGCCTCGATGCTGTCGATGATTCTCCAGGGCGCCAGCTGTCCACGTGCCTTCGGCTCGATCTTCCGGCGGAAATCGGCGAACACGGACGGATCGACATTGGCGATCCGGTCCGCGAAATTGCTGGCCAGGCGCAGCGGCTTGCCCTCGCGGACGGCGCGGCGCGCGAATCCGATCGCGGCCCCGACCGCATCGTCGGCGAGCTCATCGACGATACCGAGCTCCAGGGCGCGCGCGGCCGGAATGCTCGCTCCCGATGTGATGGCCTCCAGCGCGGCCTGCGGTCCCGCCAGTCGCGTGAAGCGCTGTGTGCCCCCCGCGCCCGGTATCAGGCCGAGCTTCACTTCGGGCAGCCCGACCTGAGCGCTCCTGTCGCAGACACGCCAGTGGCAGGCGAGCGCCAGCTCCAACCCTCCCCCGAGCGCTGTGCCCTGAACGGCCGCGACGATCGGCTTGTCCGACGCCTCCATGCGCGCCTGGACCTCACGGATGATCGGCGATTTGTGCGACAGCCCCGAGACGATCTCGTTGATGTCCGCACCCGCGGGAAACATATTCTTCGCTCCCGCGATGACCACCGCCACCACGGCCGACTCGCACGAGGCTTGCCGCAGTCCCTCCACCAGCCCCTCACGCACCTGAATGCTCAGGGCATTCACGGGCGGATTGTCGATTTCCAGGACGGCCACATCGCGTTCCAGGCGATAGCTCACGACAGCCACTCGACTCTCCTTGACTCTCTTTGGGCTCGCACCGATCGCCGCGTCGCGCGCGACCGGCGCGCATCATAACGCAACGGTATAAACTCAAAGGCATGGACGACGTCGATGCCGTTGTGATTGGCGCGGGCGCCGTGGGCCTGGCCGTTGCGCGTGCGCTGGCAATGTCGGGCCGCGAAGTGCTGATCGTGGAGGCGGCCGACAGCTTCGGCACTGGCACGAGCTCGCGCAACAGCGAAGTCATTCACGCCGGGATCTATTATCCGCAGGGCTCCCTGAAGGCACGATTCTGCGTAGCCGGGCGCGAGCTGCTGTACGCCTTCTGCGCGGAGCGCGGCGTCGCGCATCGGCGTTGCGGCAAGCTCATCGTCGCGACTTCCGAGGCACAGCTCGCCGAGCTGCAGCGAATCCGGGCGGCTGCGCGCGACAATGGTGTCGAGCTCGAGCCCTGGAGCGCGGCGCAGGCGCACACACACGAGCCGCAGCTGAGCTGCGTGGGCGCATTGCACTCGCCGATGACGGGCATCGTCGACTCCCACGCGTACATGGTCAGCCTCCTCGGGCAAGCTGAGCATCACGGCGCCACGCTGATCTGCAACAGCCGCGTATCGGCCATGCGGATCGAGAAGAGTGGCGTCATCGTCTCAGTCAACGGCGACGAGTCGATCCTTCGCGCGCGAACCGTCATCAACAGCGCGGGGATCCACGCGCCGCAGGTCGCGAGCCTGATCGAGGGATTTCCCGCGCAGCACGTCCCGAAAGCCTACTTCGCGAAGGGCCACTACTTCACGCTAGCAGGCCGGACGCCCTTTTCCCGGCTCGTGTATCCGGTTCCCGAGCCAGGTGGGCTGGGCGTTCATGTCACCCTCGACCTTGCAGGCCGCGCGCGCTTCGGGCCGGATGTGCAGTGGGTTGATGAGTGCGAGTACAGCGTCGACCCGCGCCGCGCCGGAAAATTCTACGCGGCGATCCGCACCTACTGGCCGGGCCTCGCGGACGGTTCCCTCCAGCCTGCGTACGCCGGCATTCGCCCGAAGATCTCGGGGCCCGGCGAACCCGCCGCCGACTTTCAGATCGCGGGTCCGGCAGCGCACGGCATGCCGGGCGTCGTGAACCTGTTCGGCATCGAGTCCCCTGGACTCACCGCATCGCTCGCGATCGCCGAGCACGTCGCGCAAATCACTCGATCCTAGGCGGGGTACGCGCAAGCCCTAGTCGCGCGTCTTCGCCGACTCACAGTCCCGACAGCGGGAACTCATCGATGACGATGCGCCGGTCGCGCAGCGCCGAGAGCACGCGCCGCGCCGCATCCTCCGCCGACCCCAGATGGGTATTGACGATGACCTCCGGATTCTCCGGCTGCTCGTACGGCGAGTCGATGCCGGTGAAGTTCTTGATCTTGCCCGCGGCGGCCCGGGCATACAGGCCCTTGGGATCGCGCCGCTTGCACTCCTCCAGTGGAGTGTCGACGAAGATCTCGATGAACTCCTCGGCGTCCACGAGCTCACGCACCATCCGGCGCTCCGCGCGGAACGGCGAAATGAACGAACAGAGCACGACGGTGCCCGCGTCGACGAACAGCTTGGCGACCTCACCGACCCGACGGATGTTCTCCACGCGGTCCGCGTCGGTGAACCCCAGGTCGCGGTTCAGGCCGTGGCGCACGTTGTCGCCGTCGAGCATATACGTATGCACGCCCTGCGCATGCAGCTCCCGCTCGACGATGTTGGCGATCGTGCTCTTGCCTGAGCCTGAGAGCCCCGTGAACCAGAGTATGGCGGCGCGGTGGCCGTTCATCCCGACCCGCAACGCCTTGTCCACGAGCAGGCTCTGGCGGTGGATGTTCGTCGCGCGGCGCAGCCCGAACGTGATCATTCCGGCCCCTGCCGTGGCGTTCGTGAACCGGTCGATCAGAATGAACGCACCCGTCGCGCGGTTCTCGGAATACGGATCGAGCGCCACGGCGGAGGCTGTCGACAGGTTGCACAGCCCGATCTCGTTGAGCGCGAGGGTCTTCGCCGCGATGTGCTCCAGCGTATTCACGTCGACCTTGTGCTTCAGAGCCGTGACGCGGGCTGGAACGAATTTCGTGCCGATGCGCATCAGGTAGGAGCGTCCGGGCAGCATCGCGTCCTCGGCCATCCACAGCACGTGGGCCGCGAACTGGTCGACGACTTCGGGACGGCCATCGGCGCGCGCCAGGACGTCCCCACGCGCGACGTCTATCTCATCGGACAGCGTGAGCGTGACGGCCTCGCCTGCCCGCGCCAGCGGCACGTCGCCATCCGCCGTGACGATCCTCGTGAGCGTCGACTCCTTGCCGGAGGCTGCGACGATGAGACGATCGCCCGGGCGAACGGTGCCGGAGGCGACGGAGCCAGAGAATCCGCGGAAATCCAGGTTCGGCCGGTTGACCCACTGCACCGGAAAGCGGAACGGCTTGTGCTCGCGGTCCTCCTCGATGCTCAGGCCCTCGAGCTGCTCGAGCAGCGTCGGCCCATCGAACCAGCGCATTCTCTCGGAGCGGCGCGTCACGTTGTCGCCGAGGCGCGCCGACACGGGGATCGGGGTGATCGAGGAGAATTCGAGCGCCTGCGCGAAAGCCAGGTAGTCGGCGACGATGTGGTGGAAGCGCTCGCCGGAGTACTCGACGAGGTCGATCTTGTTCACGGCGAGGATGACGTGCCGGATACCAAGCAGTGAGCAGATGTAGCTGTGGCGGCGCGTCTGTGTCAGCACGCCCTTGCGCGCATCGATCAGGATGACCGCGGCATCGGAGTTGGATGCGCCCGTCGCCATGTTGCGCGTGTACTGCTCGTGGCCAGGCGTATCCGCAACGATGAACGCGCGACGCGGCGTCGTGAAGAAGCGGTACGCGACATCGATCGTGATGCCCTGCTCCCGCTCGGCCTCGAGGCCGTCCACGAGCAGCGCGAAATCGATGTCCTCGCCGGTCGTGCCGTGCTTGCGGCTGTCGCGCTCCAGGGCGAGCAGCTGATCTTCGAGTATGAGCTTCGTGTCGTACAGCAGCCGCCCGATGAGGGTGGACTTGCCATCATCCACCGAGCCGCAGGTGAGGAAGCGCAGCAGCGATTTGGTGGGGCCGTCGGCCCCTCCAGAGCTCACCGTCACGTGCTGGGGCGCGTAGGTGATCATCAGAAGTACCCCTCGCGCTTCTTCCTCTCCATCGACGCCGCCTCGTCGGAGTCGATGAGCCGTCCTGAACGTTCTGAGGTGCGCGCCGCGAGCATCTCATCGACGATGTCATCGAGAGTCCTCGCGTCGCTCTCGATCGCCGCCGACAGCGGGTAACATCCCAGTGAGCGGAAACGCACGGTGCGCGTCTCCTCAACCTCTCCGGGCAGCAGGGGCATGCGCTCATCGTCACGCATGATCAGCAATCCGTCACGCTTCACGACGCGGCGCGGAGCAGCGAAGTACAGCGGCACGACGGGAATATCCTGCGCACGCGTGTACTGCCATATGTCGAGCTCCGTCCAGTTCGACAACGGAAAGACGCGGATGGTCTCGCCCTTGGCGATGCGCGTGTTGTACAGGTTCCAAAGCTCGGGCCGCTGGTTGCGCGGATCCCAGACGTGGCCGGCGGATCGGAACGAGAAGATGCGCTCCTTCGCCCTGCTCTTCTCCTCATCACGGCGGGCTCCTCCGAAGGCGGCATCGAAGCCCCACTTGTCCAGCGCCTGCTTCAGGGCCTCGGTCTTCATCACCTGCGTATGCAGCTGCGAGCCGGAGGCGATCGGATTGATGCCGCGGGCCACCCCTTCCGGATTGGTGTAGACGAGCAGCTTCACTCCGTAGCGCTCCGCAATCTGGTCGCGGTGACGGATCATGTCGCGAAACTTCCAGAGCGTATCGACGTGCAGCAGGGGAAACGGGGGCTTCGAGGGATAGAAGGCCTTCATCGC
>FTDY01001060.1_pt1 | contig 11174 bp, 11 predicted proteins | sample 1640031 | NCBI WGS metagenome assembly FTDY01 (sample SAMEA3914816, study PRJEB12502) | metagenome | biome: forest; material: soil | place: USA | collected 2011-09-16 | depth 0.3 m
GACGGATCTCCGCGCTGTCGGGGAGGAGATTGTCGAAGTAATAGTCCACGGCTTCACCGCGCACTTCCCGGTCCGCCGTGATAGGGAGCGATAGGGATAATGCACGTGCGCTCGGGGACTGGACCCAGGACTGTTCGTAACGAAAGACGGGGGTACCTGTACGTAGCGCCGTCCACTCACCGACGCGCTCGCCGTTCATCCAAACCGTGAGCGACGCCAACGCCGGCTACCAGTCGGCCGGAGGATCGTCGGAAGCCTTCAAGGGATCCAGCGGCTCCAGGAGCACTCGCACGCGCAGCGCGGTGAGCAGTTGCAAGAGGGTGTGGACGCTGACTCGGTCCGGATTGTGCTCGATCCGGGTGATGCGGGACTGGTCGATTCCGACCAGGCGACCGAGCTGGGCTTGTGTGAGGCCGCGAGCTTTGCGGAAGGAGCGCAAATGATCGGCCAGCTGTGCCGGCGTCTGCAGCGGGAGCGGTTTCATGCTGAGCATTATATGCCTTATAGATCATAATTGCAATATATGACATAAAAGGCATAAACGCAAAATATGATCTCTAAGACATGTTGGGCCAGCGTTCGCTGGCGCCCACACCCGGGTCGTCCCGTTCAGCGGCATGAGGTAACCTGCATACGAACCTCAGGATCCTGATCCTACGCGAGGCACGACATGGCCCAGCCCACGTACAAGTACGCTGTCTTCAAAACAGTGGCCGGCCATTTCGGCATAGCCTGGAGCGATGCCGGCATCAAGCACATCCAGTTGCCGGGTCGAAGTGCCGAAGCGACCGAAGCGTCGCTGCTTCGCCGGCTGCCTGGCGCTGAAGCCGGCGTGCCCACTGTGGAGGTCGCCGAGACGATCACCGCGGTAAGGAGATATTTCGAGGGCGCGAGGGTCGATTTCTCCACCGCGCGGCTCGATCTGGACGGCCAGGAGCCGTTCTTCATGCAGATCTATGCGGCAGCGCGGCTTGTGGACTGGGGCCATACGACGACCTACGGTACATTGGCAAAACAACTCGGTGCCGGCCCGGAAGCGGCACGCGATGTCGGCCAGGCCATGGCGAGAAACCCGATACCGCTGATCATCCCGTGCCACCGGGTATTGGCTGCCGGCGGCAAGGTCGGTGGTTTTTCTGCCCCAGGCGGAGCGGCCGCCAAAATTCGCATGCTCGAACTGGAGGGCGTTCATGTGGGGGACTTGCAACCCGCACAGCAAACGCTCCCACTGTAATCCTGGACTACACTGCGGCGCAGCGCGGCGTGCCAGCGGATGCGACTTCAGGTTTCACAAACATATCGAGTTGACCACAGATGGTAGTCGGACTGTCTCCTGACAGCCGGTTGAAATCGCGCACCATGTGCATCTGATCGTGATAACCCAGAGCGTGGGCGATGTCGGTCCACGACATCGACGGTGCCGTCGCCTTGCGCCGCAGTGCAACCTCGAAGCGGACGATTCTGGCGTACAGCTTGGGCGGGATACCGATCTCATCACGAAAGCGCCGCTCAAACTGACGGATCCCCAACCCTGCGTGGTGTGCAAGGTCGGACACTCGAACGCATCCGCTGCTCGAGCCCACTATGGTTGCAGCGCTGGCAATGCCGCTGATGGAATCCAGCGCGGGACGCTTCGCGCACAAGTAGGCGTCCGCGACACGAGCACGGTCGGCGAACGAGGAGACGTCACCAAGCCGGCGCAGAAGCTCCCCGAGTCCCCGGCCGAGCACGGCTTCCCCCTCAAAGTCGCCGTTGGTCAACTCCCCCGCAGGCACGCAGAACAACGCAGACACACCCCCAGGCTGAAACACGATCGTGAATGCGTCGATATTCCCGCGCATGAGTAGTTCAACACGGCGGAACGTCTGAGAGCCGATGAGCGCGATGGGGTACGCGGTCCGCGCTTCGCCCCGATCCAGCCGCCGAACTTCGTAAGGAGCGCCGAACGTGAACTCGATCGCCTGAGGGCTTCGCGCCGGGACCGGTTGCACCGCAGTTCTACCGGCCATGCGGGTCTCGACCTGATAGTAATAACGGATCAGGTGGCGCAGAGCAGGTGCGGGCAGGCAGGAGAGCATCACGCTTTCAGCTTACTCGCGTCCCGGCCGCCACGCACGGGACTCCGGCAGGCAGCCGGCAGCCAGCCGGCAGCGGAAGATATCCTTCCGCATGTCGCATTTTTACTATCTGGCCCCGCGGGCTGCCGATACCTTTGCTGACTTACCGCGCCCCTCATGACGAGTGGATTGCAACGACTGCGGCGTAGACAGACTCGAGCGCACTACCGGCTTGTTTGCGACGCGGTGCTCTGGAGTACGGGAACGACAAATGAACCGGACAATCAAGACGCTGGCGACGCTGGCAATGGTACTGGGCATCATCCCGGCACCCGCGCACCACTCGGGCGCGATCTGGGATGCATCCAAGACGTTGACACTGTCTGGCTTGGTCAAGGAATTTCAGTGGACCAACCCGCACTGTTGGATCCAGTTGGTCGTGCCGTCGTCCGACCCGGCCGCGGGAGCACCCGAGGAATGGAGTATCGAGATGGCGGCGCCCATTCAGGTACTCCAAGGGGGCTGGAAGCCTGGCACCTTGAAGGTGGGTGACCATATCAGCGTCACGGTGCATCCCGCCCGCGACGGCCACCGCTCAGGCAACTTCATGTCGGCGGTGGGCGCGGATGGACTGATCCTGGGGAAGGCAAAACAGGAGCAAACCCCGTGAGCCCAAATGGCTTGGCGTGCTTCGCCGTCTTGCTCATTGCGACGTCGACCCTGGCGTCTGAGACTCCAGAGCCGCGGCATCGCGCATTCGCCCGGCTGCCTGATTGGACGGGGATCTGGATCGCCGATGACGGCATCATGACTCGCTTGGGGCTGCGCAACGACGTGGAAGGCGATACAGGACCGACGTTCAAAGATCGCATCCTTGCCGGACACCCGCCTTACAACACGGAATGGGAGAGAAAATACCAGGCTGCCCTGCAGGACCGTGCCCACTTCCTCCAGGCAAAGGAATGCGGATTCTATTTCCCAGGAGTAATGGAGTCGCCGTGGGTGTTTGAGGTGCTGATCACGCCGGAACAGACGGCATTCATTTTTGCGGGACGCGAGATCCGCCATATCTACACGGACGGCCGGGATCACCTTCCGAGCGACCAGCGGTGGTCGCTGGCCTGGGGGGATTCGATTGGGCATTGGGAAGGCGACACTCTGGTAGCGGACACGATCTCAGTGCAGCCGCAACTGGGAGTGTCGCTGCACGGGCCGATGCTGAGCGGCACCGCGCATTTCACGGAACGCATTCGCAAGGTCGACCAGGACCACTTGATGAATGTGATGTCGATCGTAGACCCGGCATCGTTGAAGCAAGCCTGGACACTCGAGCTTCCGTACACGCGCTCGTCGGGCATCGATCGGCTGATACACGGGGATTGCATGCAAAACGATCGCAATCCCGTCGTCGACGGTAAGCTGACGGTGACCGAGCCCTGAGGTGCCCGCGGTCTTATTCCTTGTTTTGCTTTACGGTGGCGTCCACCGCAGGGGCGATCTTGCCCTGCGCCGCAGTTGCGGTTGGAAGCTTCCCTTGCTTTACCGATTCAATCGGAACGGAGCGGGACGTGATCTGACCCCTTGGAGCGATTTTGTCCTGCCTCACCGCGACGTTCACCGGGGGCGCAATTTTGCCCTGTGCCGCGGTGGCCGTCGGCAGCTTCTCTTGTCTTACCGTTTCATTCGGCAGGGAGCGAGACCTCATGGGCCCATTCGGCGCCATCTTGTCCTGCCTCACTGCGACGTTCACCGGCGCCCCCTTGTCCTGCCTCACCGCGACATTCACCGGCACTCCCTTGCTTTGTCGCACAGTTGCACTGGGAAGGGTTTCTTGAGCTTGGGTCGCCTGTGCAGGAGGCTCCGCAGCATGGACATTGACCGATGTCACTCCCAGGACGGCGCCCAGGCCGGCCACCAGCCCGGCAAGCGGCGATGCGCTTTCAGTCTCCTGTTTCGACTTGCTCATGGGTATTCCTTTGGGGTTTCAACAGCAGTGCCTCGAGGGCTCGAATATGCAGACTCATCGCGTCAGTCGGCGCGAGCGTGTCATCCTCTTTCCCCGGCAGGTATTTTGCAATCACGGCATCGGCGTCTAGCAACTCGCCGATGCGCTGTCTGTCATGGGCAGGCAGGTCAGGAGTGACGCCCAGTGCCGCGACGCACCGGCAATACAGCTCAAGGTAGCGATCTGCGGCGGCGATAAACGCGTCCGCGCCTTGCTCCTCCAGGTATTGACCCACCGTGCCGCCGTCTCCATAGATACCTTCGGTCTGCGGGTGCGGGGAGATCTGGAAGAACCGTTCGTCGCCAGCGCTGGTGGCGCATCGACCGAGTGGATACAGACGGCACGCAAGGGGACGCGCCGGGTGAACGGTACAGCCTTTATCGCCCAGAAAGACACAACTCTCCTCGCCGCCCACATGTCTGAGCGTCGAATCCGCGTCGAGAAAGCGTTGCATGAATTCCGTGGTTCGGATGCCGAGGTGCCGCGCCAGTGTCAGGGCCTCGAAGGGATTCACGCGGATCCGGTAACCATGGCAGCAGCGGTTGCAAGCCCGGCATTCATAGCTGAATGGCGAGGTTCTCAGGAGTTCTGCGGGCGCGCCGTTCGGGGTGTTCATGTTGCCCAACGGACCGGTTCTTGCGCTGACAGGAGGTGCTGGCAGGCCCTGTGGCGGCATCCCGCTAGCCGTACACTCGGCCGCTGCCACCGCAGCGGCATTGGACGGTTCTTTGACCCTGACACATGGAACAGGTGACCATGCCCGCCCCTTCGTATCTCTGACCGTTGCCGCTGCACGCAGCGCAGGTCATACGTCCTTGGCCGTTGCAACTTGGGCAGGTTCTGCCGAGTGTGCTGTTCGAATCCGATCCGACGGGTCCCGGCTGCGGCCCTGGAGCTCCTCCCGCCGGCAAACCCTTGGCGAGAGCCCGGGCGATCGGCGCGACCGGATTGAAGCCAAGCGCGTTTGCCAAGGCCAATAGCCACCCCACCACGGTCCAACCGAGGAATAGATTGAACAGCAGGAGACTCCTGAAGGGGACGACTATCGACTTGCCTTGCCGAACTCGGTACCAGGCGATCAATGTCGGTGCAAGATAGAGCAACCAGAAGCTCAAGGCGCGCATCAGCATCTCCTAGCCAGGACGTCAGGTGCGCATTCCGGCGCTGGTAACCGACGATTCCGCTTCATCGTGACCGATTCGGCACTCGTTCTAGTGCTCGGGGCCGATGATAGCTCATTCGGACACGTGGATAGGTGTCGAAGCGGTTCTGTCACGGGCGCTGTATTCTGGTGGAAACGGCATCCGCCGACCACGCTGTTGGCGTCGCTGCCCCTTTGGCGGAACGAACGCCGTTGGGTATATGCATTTGAGATAATGCGCGGACGGGGCGGCATCGGCATTTCGTGATCGGGAGGCGCTATGATCAACTACGTGATGATCGGGACCAACCGGTTCGACGACGCAGTCGCGTTCTACGATGCGCTGATGACCGACATGGGCGCAACTCGAGCCTATGCAACCGAGAGGAATGTAGGTTGGGGATGGGGGATCGGGACGCCAATGTTCATCGTCACCAGGCCCTTTGATCAGCGACAGGCCACTCATGGCAACGGTTCGATGGTGGCCTTTGATGTCGAAACCGCCGAATTGGTGGATGCGCTGCATTCCAAGGTTCTGGCGCTCGGTGGAACCAGCGAAGGCGATCCGGGGCCTCGCGGTGGGCATCTGTATGCGGGTTATTGCCGGGATTTGGACGGCAATAAGTTCAACTTCATCTGTTACAAGCAGAAGAGCCCACCATCATGATCTACCGGCGCGCCGCCGCCTGCCCAGGCCGCTGAGGCACACGGCGCGGCGCCCGAAAAAAAGCCCGACCTTGCGGCCGGGCTCCAGGTCTCAATCGCACGAGCCTCAGTTCGCGGGAACCTGAATTCGAACGACGTCCTTCAGCACGCCGTCGAGGCCGCCGAAGACGGTCAGCTTGTCGACTTTCTCCGTTACCTTCTCCAGCGTCTCGAGCTCCTTCAGGCGCAGTAGCGTCGGGTTCTCATCCATGAGCCGTGCGGTGTTCAGGAGCGAACGCGTTGCCGCAGTCTCTTCCCGACGCTTGATCAGGTTCGCCTGCGCGACCTTCTCCGCTTCCACCACCCGATTGAGGATCTCCTTCATCTCACCCGGGAGGATCACGTCCTTGATACCTGCGCCCGCGAGGCGAATGCCATGCTGCTCGATCTTGCTGCGTGCAGAGCTCTGAATCTCCCGATCCAGATCCCCCTTGGCACCCAGCAGCTCGTCCAGCGTTCGGCTGCCGATCGCTTCGCGCACCGCGAACTGCATCTCCTTGTAGACGTACTCCGCGAAGTTCTGCAGGGCCGCGCGCGCCTGGACCACATCCTCCACCTGCCAGAGAGCCGTGAGGTTGATGCGCAGGCTCACCTTGTCACGCGTCAGGATGTCCTGACCCGAGACCTCCATGGTCTGCACGCGTCGATCCACCAGCTCGATCTTGATCGTGCGCTGGAACTTCCAGAACACGTGCAGACCCGGCTCGAGGAGCTTCACGAACTTGCCATCGATGATGAGCAGCGCGACGGAGGTGTCCGGCACCTCGATCGTGCTCAGCGCCTCGGCCGCCTGAGACGCCAGCGGCTGCTTTGCACGTGCCAGCAGCTTGGCAACGCGCGCCGGCACTTCCACACCCTGCGAGATGTCGATCTTCTCGACCTTTACCTCGATGGGACCCTTCCAGTAGACCTGGCGCTTGCCAGGGGGCAGTACGCCCGACAGCTTGCCGTTCTTATAGACCAGGCCCGCCTCGCCCTCCGTCAGCTCGTGGACATCGAAGTACTCATCCATGACGCCGCGCGCTTCCTTGAGCAGGAAGTCGATCCGTGGATGTTCGAATTCCGGCACCGTCAGATCGTACAGCTGCGTCTCAATCAGTCCGAACGGCTTGACGAGCCAGTGCTTACCGGGCGCCAGCACACCTGCAAAGGTCTTGTTCTTCCATACCAGTGCACGCTCGTGCTGGGCGACGGTGATTCGCTTCATGTTCATCTTGCTCTCCTTTCATCTTTCCGTTGTCATCGCCCAATGCAGCGGAATGCTGCAATTCTTGAGTAGGACCGAAGCCACCCCGCGCTAGCCGCGCGGTCATCGCGCTGCTCGTGTCCTTCGCCGAAGATGGAGCGACCGTCATCGCCCGCGCCTCCCTGGCACGGGCGTCTTCGAATCGTTCTCATCGTCGGGCCGGGAGCACGTCAGCCTCGACGTGCAGGGCGCAGTGAGCGCTGCGGATTCGTCCGCTCCCTCGCTTGCACGAGAGGTTGGATGGAAGCCGCCGGGGCGCTTCGGTTGCGAGGCTGATGCCCCGCGGTTGGGATGCAGGCTGGCATCCACAGGGGGAGTCGAACCCCGGCCTTTCGGCCCACCAGAACGACGTTTCAGGTCGTTGCAATAGAGGGAGTCGAACCCTCGACGGAGCAGTTATGAGCTGCTTGCTCTTTCCACTGAGCTACATTGCTTGGTGGCTGAGATCGCTTTCCGTGCGGTACACGCAACAGCAATGCTGGAGCGCGCCAGCGTGGCTCGAGCCACGACCGCTGACACGAAGCGCCAATCTCGACCTTGGTACCGGCGCGCGCTCTTGCGTTCGCCGGAATTCTTGAAGACGGTTACGATATTGCAGACCGAACACACCCCTCACGCCTTCACGTGCTTCGAAAATCTCTTGGTCTCTGGGCTCTCACTCTCCGCATCGCGACAGATCACATCGCGCATTGGACGCGTATGCGTGCCCGCGCGCGGTAAAGGCCGGCGCAATTGCCATGCAAGGGTGAGAGCCCCTGATCGATTCCTAGTTGTCAAACAGCGTCCTGGCCGCGCTGGCGGCGCAGGGGACCGTGCGTGCGAGCGCACGAATCCTGTCGAGGGCTTTACCTCGCGGCCGAGACACTGTCTGGGTGGTTTTCGCCGACTCTGAGGAGATCTCAGATGGCCAGGCTCCCGTGGGTGCCCCGTCCGGCTTGCGCCTTCGGGGCAAAGAGCCCTTAAAAGCGGTTACCGAGTGGGATCGGTCCAGAAGTCGCGATGATCTTTCGCGACCGCAAGCGACCGGCTACCCAGAATCGACGGGCAGCCGAGCGCACGGCGATTCGCATCGCGTAGCGTTCTTTGCATGACTGTTCCGTTGATTGAAAGCATTTCAGTAAGACTTCAATGAAAGCGGCGCTGAGCCGCGGATTTCGAGCGCGCGAAGAATAGCAGAAGATTTTGACTGTGCAACTACAACATGATCACGGAAGCAACACGGAGCGCGTGGACTAACGGCTGTCAGCGATTCAGACGCTAGCGCACCACGGTCTGGACGCGTGGGAGTTCGCGTGCGGAAACACACGGTGGATCGCAGCCGCTCGCGGAACAGCGCACGATCATGCAGGTGTGGTCTGGCTGCCTCGATAGTCTTCGCAAAGAGGTGCCAAGTGTTATGTCTCACGTGAAGTGTTGACACGACGCTTGACTTCTGAATCCGGGGCGCGTAAAAATCGCGCCGCCATGATTACTGCAATCAGAAAACCACTCGATACGCGCGTCGCGACCGGCTCCTATAGCCCGTCGTGGCTGCATATATTGCCCGGGGAATTTCAACCCCGAGTCAACGCGGTCGAGTTCTGATTGGCCTTGCCTCCGGCGCAAGGCCGGGGGCAGACAGGTAAAGAGAGCGGGGGATCCTTGCTCTTGAGACCACCCGAAACCCCCGTCCAAAGTCCGGCGCACGCTACGATCCGTCGCATGGAGACGGGGAGCCGTAAAGCGAGACACAAAGCCCTCCATTTGAGCGGGGTTGGTCTAGTGGCTTTGGGCCTCCGCCTTCGAAGCAGATGTCAGGCGGGTTCGATGCCCGCACTCCGCTCCATTTTCTTTTGCCAGATGCGCCGAACGGTAAGGCACTCCGCTGTTAACGGAACGCGGTAACGCACCTGGGGGTTCGAGTCCCTCTCTGGCAGCCAATTCTGGCCCGTGGTGCGCCTAGTGGCGCAGCCGCTCTGTCTAAGCGGTGAGATCGGCGCAAAACCGATACGGGTCGCCAATTCTGCCCGGCACCTTGGAGGTAGACAGCTCCTACAAAGCCGTCAGACAGGGTTCGATTCCACTGGCTGGGCACCATTTTCGCGTCGTTAGACAGCTATGTAGGCTAATCCGGCTGTAACCCGGATGTCCTAGCGGCCCGCAAGGTTAGATTCCTTGACGACGCACCAATCAGTACCTCGTTAACCCAACGGGCGAGAGTCCCGCCTCTTAAGCGGTGAGAAGGTGGTTCGAGCCCATTCAACGTACCGTGAGCAGCCGGCGAAGCAGCGCGCCTTTCAAGCGTGCGTGATGGGATCGACACCGATACGGTACAGCAGCTTTTCAATGCCCCTGTGGTGAAATAGCAGACACGCTGCGTTCAGACCGCAGTGCCGCAAGGCGTACGGGTGCAATTCCTGTCAGGGGTACCAATCAAAGTGCGCTCCGGTGTGGCTGTAGCCAAGTGGCAAAGGCCGGGCTCTGTGACAGCCCTATCGTGGGTCCGATCCCCACCAGCCACCCCGAAGCGCATTTCACGCGGTGACCGAGATAGTCAGGTACCCGGTTGCAACCCGGAGGAGGCTGGCGCAAGTCCAGTCCGCGTGTCCACTTTCAGGACGTAAGTCAGCAGTGAGACGGCCGAGCTCGGAACTCGGAGGCCGCAGGTGCAAATCCTGCCGTCCTGACCACTCCAAATCTGAGCATGGGGCCAAGGCTGATCGCCTGCCTTGGGCGCAGGATCATGCAGGTTCGAGTCCTGCCGCTCAGACCAATTGATGGTGCGAAGCTCATACAGATGAGCACCGAGCTGATAACTCGGAGGCAGTGTGTGCAAATCACACCGCACCAACCAACGCGCGGGAACGCATAGTGCGAGGTATCGTGGCCAACGACGCCGCAGCCGAGTGCGACTCTCGGTTCCCGCTCCACTTCACGCCCCGGCCGATGGACCGGTAGACGGCCTTCTAAGCCGACGAATGTAGGTTCGAGTCCTACTCGGGGCACCAATTCCTTTCCCGCTATAGCTGAGGTGGTTCAGCGCTCGTCTGAAGAACGAGAGCAGGTTCGTTCAACTCGAACTGGCGGGACCATTTTGTTGCGGAGTAGAGCAGCAGCAGCTCGGAACCCTCATAAGGTTCAGGTCGTCGGTGCAATTCCGGGGTCCGCTACCAATTCTTGCTCAGTAGCACATGGGTAAATGCGCGCCCCTCATAACGGCAGGATCGTGGTTCGAGTCCACGCTGAGCAACCAATCTCGACGGCCCGATGGATCTCGGGCGTCACGCTACGAACGTGAACGGCGTTGGTTCGATTCCAACCGTCGAGGCCAAATCTCGAGGCCGCCGGATCCGCGGCACTGCTCTTCCGAAGGGCGGATGCGAGTGTTCGACTCACTCTCTCGATGCCATTCATGCCGGTCAAGCTCTGGCAGCGGAGCGCGTCTTTGGTACGGACGATGGCGAGGCGCAACTCCTCGGACTGGCACCGTTTCGCCCGACAGGCCTAGACAGCGAGGCGGCTGGCTTGTATCCAGCGCAGCAGAGCGCAAGTCTCTGGTTGGGCTCCGATTCGCCCCTCAAGCTCTGGCAGCGGAGCGCCGGATTCGTATCCCGGAGGTGGTCTGTGCAATTCAGACGTGGGGCTCCATTTCCCTCCTGTAGCTCACATGGGTCAAGAGCAGCCGGCTTTTAACCGGTCGGTCGCAGGCGCCCAATCTGCCAGGGGGACCAATCATGGAGAGCGAAGCAGCCAGGGTGCTGCACGCGGTTGCTAACCGATGGGTGCTCGAAAGGGCATGGCCTTCGAGTGGTCCGCTCTCCGCCATATTGGGTCGGTCCTCGTAGCGAGGTACGGGTCTCCAAAGCCCGGAAGTAGGGTGCAACTCCTTACTGGCCCGCCAATTTTCTCAGGTGTGGGTTGCTGGCATCCCAGCTGCGCTCTGAACGCAGCCCACGCAGGTCCGATTCCTGCCGCCTGATCCAGTAACTCTGCCGTTCCTGACGGCCGCACTGCAACTGTCCGCCGTCGTGCTCCCTTTGC
>FTDY01001161.1_pt1 | contig 11078 bp, 7 predicted proteins | sample 1640031 | NCBI WGS metagenome assembly FTDY01 (sample SAMEA3914816, study PRJEB12502) | metagenome | biome: forest; material: soil | place: USA | collected 2011-09-16 | depth 0.3 m
GCCTCGTGGGCCGCCGCCGCCCCGGTGCGCTACACGCACGACCCGGCCAAGAGCTCGCTCCAATACTCCTTCGTGCAGGCCGGCGCCCAGAACAAGGGCACCTTCACGAAGTACTCGACGACCCTGGACTTCGCTCCCGACAACCTGGCCGCGAGCAAGCTCGACGTCGTGATCGACATGACTTCGCTCGACACCGGAGACAAGGACCGCGACGACACCCTCCGCAGCCCGGATCTCTTCTCGATCGCGAAATTCCCGCAGGCGCGGTTCACCTCGGCGCAGATCGTCAAGACCGCAGACGGCTATGACGCCGTCGGCAAGCTCACCCTGAGAGGCGTGAGCCGTGACACGCACGTTCCGTTCACCTTGCGCACAGCCACTGAGCAGGGCAAGGCCGTGAGTTACCTTGCGGGCAAGACAACCATCAAGCGCCTCGATTTCGGCGTCGGACAAGGGGACTGGAAATCCACGGAGTGGGTGGGAGATGAGGTGACGATTTCCTATTCGCTGCGGCTGACCGCTGCGCCCTGATGAGGGTGCCGCGCACACCGCAGGCGCAGCGCTTCTTACGCGCTCTTGCGGGCTCGAGTAGTGCCAGGGCTGGATCGGCCGGCGGAAGGTCGGCGCTTCAGGAGGGCCGGCGCTGCAGCTTGGACGTGCACAGATCGTAGATGGAGCCCATCAGGATCTGCACTGAATGGGTCATCGCGATCTCGATGCCCTTCAGGGCCGCATCCTTGATGGCCTTGGTCAGCAGATCGAGCTGCTCGTCGGACAGATTCTCTGGCATCCGCGTCGTGATCTGGACCGAAGGCACATCTTCGACTATCTGCCTGAGGATCTGGTAGACGCAGTCGGCCTTGGCGCGCATCAGCGATTCGTCATCGCCGAACAACGTACCTATCGCCACCAGTCCGTCCATGGTCTTGGCGCGAGTCTGCTCCCACTCGCGCTCCGTTCCGAAAGCAACATGTATCACCTGACCCATGATCGCCTCGTTGCGCCTCATTGCTCACCGAACTCACCGCAAGATCCGTACCTTGGGGCGCCGACATTCAAGCGCTGTCCTCAGCGTCACGATGGCGTACCTCCCGTTGTCCAGAGGGGAGGCCGCGCGGCGTCCGACCTTATTGCGAGCGCCACGGTCAGACACCCGGCAGCCTAGAAGAGACCGAGTGCCCGGACCAGAGCGCATTACTGGTGAGATTGCGCAGAAATGCGCAGACGCGGCCTAGCTCAACGCCTCCGTGCTCTCCCGCGCGCAGCGCGACGCCTCGTGGTCGGGCGTTTCGTGCGCGGGCGTTTCGTGGGCGGGCGGGCAGCCTTACGCTTCACGGCGGCGCCCCTGGCGGGCGGACGTTTGACCTCTCTTCGCTTGGGCTGCTGGCGCTTTGCAGCCTTGCGCAGCACGCGAGTGCGCTTCGCCTTCTTAGGCTGCGGTGGCCTGCCGCTCACCGCCTTCTTCGCTCCTGCCTTCTTCGCTCCTGCCTTTCTGCGCTGCGCCGCTGGCGGCGGGCGCCGGGCAGCCGTCGCCGGCGGGTCCATGCCGCGCAACTGATCCAGAATCGCCGGATTCTCGAGCGTGGAAACGTCCTGCGAGATCTCCTCGCCGCGCGCCACCGAGCGCAGCAGCCTCCGCATGATCTTCCCGGAGCGGGTCTTCGGCAGATTGTCCGCAAAGCGAATGTCATCGGGGCGCGCAATGGCGCCCAACTGTTCCGCCACCCAACTGCGCAACTCCGCAACGAGTGGCGCCGTGTCTCCGACAGGCCGCTGGCCGCGGCACACCACGAAGGCGAACACCGACTCGCCCTTGATCTCGTGCGGCTTGCCGACCACGGCCGCCTCCGCGATCCGCGCATGCGAGACGAGCGCCGACTCGATCTCCATCGTGCCCAAGCGGTGTCCGGCCACGTTCAGCACGTCATCGATGCGGCCCATGATCCAGAAATAGCCGTCCTTATCCCGATGCGCGCTGTCGCCGGCGAGGTAGTAGCGGTTCTTGAACTTCTCCCAGTAGCCCGCCAGGTAGCGGTCATTGTCGCGCCAGATCGTGCGCAGCATCGCCGGCCACGGCTTCCTGATCACGAGGTAGCCGCCCGCATCCGGACGTGTCACGGGCTTGCCCGCATCGTCGACGATGTCGACGTCGATTCCCGGCAGGGGGAGCGTGCACGAGCCCGGCTTGGTCGGCATTGCACCGGGAATCGGGGAGATCATGATGGCGCCGGTCTCGGTCTGCCACCAGGTGTCGACGATCGGGCAGCGCTCGGCGCCGATGACCCGGTGATACCACATCCAGGCCTCGGGATTGATCGGCTCGCCGACGCTTCCCAACAGGCGCAGTCGGCTCAGATCGTATTTCGCAGGCAGCTCGTCGCCGAGCTTCATCAACGCCCGGATCGCGGTCGGGGCGGTGTAGAAGATCGAGACGCCATGCGCCTGACAGATCTTCCAGAAGCGCCCGCCGTCCGGGGTCATCGGGCCACCCTCGTACAGGACCACCGTCGCGCCGGCGGCGAGCGGGCCATAGGCGACGTAGCTGTGCCCGGTCACCCAGCCCACATCCGCTGTGCACCAGAAGACATCGTCGGGGCGCAGATCGAACACCCATTTGGTCGTGATCTTTGCGCCGAGCAGGTAACCGCCGCTGGAGTGTTGGATTCCTTTCGGCTTGCCCGTGGAGCCGGACGTATAGAGCAGGTACAGGGGATGTTCGGCGTCGACCCACTCCGGCTCGCACACGGGCGCCTGACCCTCGATGACCTCATGCCACCAGTGATCGCGCCCCTGCGCCATGGCGATCGGCTTGCCCGTTCGGCGGTACACGATGACGTTCTTGACGGTCGGGCAGCCGGCCGCGAGCGCCTTGTCCGCCGCCGCCTTCAGCTCGACGATGTTGCCACCGCGCCAGCCGCCATCGGCGGTGATCACGAGTATCGCTCCCGTGTCCTCGATCCGGTCCTTGAGCGCCGGCGCCGAGAATCCTCCAAACACGACCGAATGGATCGCGCCGATCCGATTGCACGCGTGCATCGCGACGACGATCTCGGGAATGAGCGGCATGTAGATCACGACACGGTCGCCGCGCTTTACGCCCTGCGCGCGCAGCGCGTTCGCGAAACGGCACACTTCCGCGTGCAGCTCCCGGTAGCTCAAGCGCCGTGTGTCGCCCGGCTCGCCTTCGAAGATGATCGCGGTTTTGTGGCCGCGCTCGGCGAGGTGGATGTCGAGGCAGTTGAACGACACGTTCAGCAGCCCGTCGGTGAACCACCGGTAGTTGGGAGCGCTGGAGTCGTCAAGCGTGACCGTGAACGGCTTGTGCCATGACAGCTCGCGTCGCGCCAACCCGGCCCAGAAGCCGATCGGGTCCTCCGCGGCTTGCCGGCGCAGCGCCGCCAGTTCCTCGGGCTTGATCTGCGCGCGCGCTGCGAACTTCGGCGCAGGTGGGAAGGATCGCTCTTCCTGCAGCGCCGACACGATATTCTTGCTCACGATGATCGTCCCCTCGCTCAACCTGATGCGGCGGCGAGGGAGCATACCGTAGTCTGAAATCGCCTGAGGACCGGCGCGCGCTTGCGGTCTTGGAGACATTGGCATGGAACGGGAACTTGGCGTAGAAGGAGCGTTCTGCAGCCCGTCGCATACGCCTCTGCCGCTCAATACGCCGACACGCGCCGAGACTTTACGGTCTGATGCCGCACACGCGGCGGGCCGGTGGCTGCCTTTAGCCCTCCTGAGCGCGCTCCTCCCCGCCTGCAGCGCGCCGAGCGCGCCGCCTCGGGCCATGGATCGCCAGTGCCTGGAGGTAGACGGCCGGCGCGAGACGACACTGACGGTCCCGTCACCTGAGGCCGGCCTGCTGATCGTGACGGTCGAAGAGCGTGGGCTCACGGTATCGGCGCGTCTGGATGACTCCTCACGGCCGGGATCCTCGCCCGTCGACCGGCTCGGCTCGATCGCCCTGGCAGCAACCTCGAGCGCCGGGCAGACGCACACCCTGCGAGTGCGCAGCGAAGACTCGCGTGACCTGAAGGGCCTGGTGTGCGCGTCAGCGGAAGTTGTTCCGGCTTCGGAACCGGAATTGCGCCACGCCGCAGACGCGTTGGCGCGCGCTGCACAGGCGGTCCACGAGCGCGACTGGGACGCAGCCTTCGCCCACTACCAGGCGGCGGCCAGGAGCTACGACCATCTTGCGCTGCCCCGCCGCGCGGCGCCGGCGCGCCAGTCGATGGCAGAGCTCGCCTACCGGCGCTTCGATCGCAAGCGGGACAGCTACGCGCTCGTCATGACGGCCATGAATGACTACGGCGACGCGGCCGGCCCCCTGGAAATGGGCTCGCTGGCCGCGCTGCAGGCCAAAGCGCTCATGGATATGCCGGGCGTCGCACCGGCCGACGTGGCTCCCGCGGTGCGCGCGCGGCTCGCGGCGGCACAGCGTCACTTTCGCTCGAGTGCCTTCGGCGCGCGGGAGCTTCCGCGCCTGGACATTGTCCTGGGCTCCTTCGAATTCGGGCTCGACGCCCCCGTGCGCACGACCGAGCTGTACCAGGCGGCCGCGCGGCGCTGCCGTGAGTTGCGCGATTGGGACTGCTACGGGATCGCCAGCCAGAATCTCGCGCTGCTCGCGGAAGAGCGCAACAACTACGCTTTCGCGCTCTCGGTGTACACGGACGCGCTGCACTCCGTGAACCCGGATCTCAACCCGAAGCTCGTGGCCGACATACAGGACAACCTCGGGCACCTTCAGGGGGCGATGGGCATGTTCAGCGCCAGCGAGCGCACGCATGCGGCGGCCATGCTCAACTACGCACGGCTCGGCGATTGCCCCGGCTACCGGCGAACTCTCTCGCGCACCGGCAGCCTGCTGGTGCAGATCGGAACCCTTGGCGACGCCGAGAGCGATCTGGGACGCGCGGCGTCCCTGGATTGCCCGAGCCTCCTCGCTGCAGCCGGCACGGCGGCGGAAGCGGCCACGACTGGCGCCGGACGCGAGCAGGCTTGCCGCCATCCGATCAATGCGGAATCGCTCGGGGTTGAGAACAAGCTGGTCGTGTTCAGTGCCCTGCTCTCGCTCGGCGATGCGCTGTCACTCGAAGGGGAGCTCGTCCGCGCGGAGGCCTGCATCGAATCAGCAAGCCCCTACGCTACGACGGCGCGGGCCCGCATGCGTCTTGCCAACGCCCGTGGCAGCGTATTCCTCGAGCACGGCGATGCGAGCGCGGCACGGGCCTCATTCGAACAAACACTCCGCATCGCGGACGACGCCGGTGTCCCTGCCGGCAACGAGCATCGCGGATCGGCTCGCCTGGGCGTCGTGAAGGCCGAGCTGCTGTCGGGGGATGCACAGACGGCACTGCGCAGCGGCATCGAGGCGCTGCAGTCGAGCGTCGCGCGCGCAGATATCGATCAGACGATCACGTCGCTGCGGCTCGTTGCCTCCGCATATCGCAACTCCGGGCGGTCCGGTGATGCCGCCCGTGCGCTGCGGGCCGCACTGAGCCTGTCGGAGGCCGTGCCGATCGATGAACTCGACGGCGAGAAGCGCGCCACTTACCTCGCCACTCAACACACCGTGTTTGCGGAGCTCACCGAGCTGCTCGCCGTGCAGACGGATTCCGGCGACGCAGACGCATGGCGCGCCTTCACCGTTTCGGAACGGGGCCGCGCGCGCAGCCTCCGCTACGCCGAGTCCCAGGAGACTCGCGATGCGGCCTCGGGGCTCGAGGCGCCACCGTCCGCGCGCTACCAGCAGCTGCTGCACGATGTAGTCCAACTGGCAGACGCGAAGTCCGCAGGCACGCCCGCAGCATTGATCGACATGCTCGGCGCGGCTGCGGAGCGGTATGGCTCCGGTGCGGAGACCCTGGAGCGCACGCGGCTCGAGCAGACGCTGCAGCGCCTGGATGCAACCCTGGTCGAGTACGCTGTGGGCCCACGCGACCTGCTCGCGTTCATCCTGGATTCTGGGCGGCTCAGCGTCGTGCGTCTCGGGAGCCGTGCAGAGGTCGCGAGCGCAGCTGCCGATCTGCGTGAGCGCCTCCGCGATAGTGAATCCCCGGCGGCTGAGGTGCGGGTAGCCGCTGAACGGCTAGCGCGCCTGGTTCTCTGGCCGCTACGCGGACAGATCTCCAGGCAGCGCCTCATCCTCGTCCCGGACGATGCCTTGCACACTATTCCGTTCTCCGTGCTGCCCTGGTCGTCCGATCCCAAGGCACCCTTGGTCGTGGAGCAGACCGAAACCGACATCGCGCCGTCCGCGCTGTTTCTGACCCGCCCACATCAGGCGACGGCGCCACCTCGCGGGTCGGCCCGCATCGAGCTGATCGGCGACCCCGTCTTCCGGATCTCCGACTGGCGCCGGGAGTGTTTGGAGGGCAAGGCCGCTTCCACCGAGCCTGCGGTGGCCATGGATCGTGCGATGACGGACTGGTCCGAATCTCTCCCGCGGCTCCCGGGCACGCGGGCTGAGGTATCCATGATCGCGAAGCTCGCCAGACAATCTCTGCCGGGGAGTCACGTGGATGCACTGCTGGGTTGCGCCGCGGTCGCCAGTGGACTGAGGGGGGCGGTCGCAGCAGGTACGGACCTCCTCCACATAGCCACGCATGCCCGGGTCGATGCGCAGCGGCCACGGCTGTCCGCGTTGGCGCTCACACCCGACGGCACGGCGCGGCCTGCGACCTCCGCGTTCGGCCTGCTGGATATCCTGGGATTGAAGCTGAATTCCCGCCTGGTCGTGCTCAGCGCCTGCGACACGTCCCGCGGCAAGCTCCTGCCCGGGGAGGGCGTGCTCGGGCCGGCCCAGGCATTCCTGCAAGCGGGATCGGCCGCGGTCCTCGCCAGCTACTGGCGAATCGACGACGCCAGGACTGCGAGCTTCATGCAGAAGTTCTACACGCACCTGTTCGCCGAGCATCTGCCGGCGGCGGTGGCTCTGCGCCGTGCACAACTCGAGGCGGCGCGCACGTCCAGCCCGCACTACTGGGCGGCCTTTGCGCTGTATGGATGGCCCGACAGCTCGATGTGACTTGTGCCGGCTCGCGCCCGTTTCGGGCAGGCCGCTGAGATAAGCCGGCTCCTCGCAGCAGTGACAGGTGCGGATCGATCATCCGCCCACCCCACTCTCTCGAGGAGACTCCCATGTCGCGCAAAGTCACGCTGTCACTCGCAGTCGCAGCGCAGTTCTGCATCGCAGCTCTTGCCGCCAGTGCCCCCGCCCGGGCAAGTGGCGCCATACCCGACTACTTCTTCAAGGAGTGGACGGTGACCAAGAACTGCGTGGAAGCCCACGCGGGCCTGGCCGCCCGAGTGCAGGCAGGGCTCAAGTTCAAGATCTCCGCGGGAGCCGACGACGGCAGTTATGTGTTTGTGGCCGAGGATGCGGGCCAGTCGCGCTGGGCGCGGAACTGGAACGGGCTGCAGCTCGCCTACCGCCCCGGCACCCAGATGACGACTTTGCCCGCGGATTTCGAGTGCGTGCCGGGCGCCGAATCCACCTCGCCGTTTCTCGCGATGTCCGGCTACGCCCAGTCGGCGGAGCCATTTTATGAGCAGGAGCATTGGTACGGGCTTGCGATGATCCACGGCCAGCTCGAACACGTGCTGATCTTCCCGCGTAACACGACCGGCGCGACCTCCGTAGTGGTCGTACTCCAGTCGGTCAACTCACCGAGCACCGTGCAGCTCGACGACGACGGAGTGCTCCACGGCCAGAACTGATCAGATCGGCGGGCGGGACGCGCGCGGACTCCTTAGGATTGCCGCATGAGGCAATTCACCGCGCGCACAGCCGGCAAGTGGCTGGCGCTAGTGGGTCTGGCCTTGGGGCCGCACAATTCGTGGCCTCAGGCGGGATTTCAGTGCCGGCCTCTGTCCTGCTCGACGCTGCTGCCGTCTCTGCCGGTCGACGATGCGCACACCAACGACTGTGCCTACCGGGCCGGCAATCTCTGGTGGGTGGATTATGTCGCCGGCTCGCTTGCCTGGACGCAGTCCCCGGATGCGCCACCCCTGAATCCGGTGATCGTCGCGGTGTTCGATGACGGCGCCTACATCGAGCACGAGGATCTCCACACCCAGCTCTGGACCAACGAAGCGGAGCTCCACGGCAAGCCCGGCTTCGACGACGACGGCAACGGATACGTCGACGATGTTCACGGCTGGAACTTCGTAGACGACAATCCGGACGTCTCCCCGGGCGCAGCCTGCCGTGGGCGCGTGAGCCACGGGACTCTCATGGCGAGCCTGATCGCGGCGCAGAGAAACAACGGTGTCGGGATTGCCGCCGCCGGCTCGGATGCCGCCCGCCTCATGATCATCAAGGTCGTGGGGTGCGGAGCGGGCAACAAGGACCAGCTCGACCCGAAACGCCTGTCTCGGGCCTTGGATTATGCGACCCGGATGGGGGCTCGGATCCTGAGCTTCAGCAACCACTGGTACGCGACCACTCCCGAGCTGGATCGGGCATTCGCGCAGATCGCGGACCGCCCCGGCTCGCCCCGCGCCGCAATCGTGGTAGCGAGCGTACCCAACAGGGGGGAGCCTGCCGCCGGCTATCCCGCCGCCTACGGCTTCCGGCGCATCGTCCGAGCCATTCCCATCGGCAACGACGACTCCATCTCGCCCGGAACCAGTCCGGCGCCGATTGGACTTAATCTAGGCGCGCCCAGCGCGTGTGTCATTGGGGCGGCGACCCCACCAGAGCAGTACCGCCTGGAGCAGGGCAGCTCAAATTCGACAGCGATTCTGGCAGGGGTACTGGCCGGCATCTGGGCAAGCCCGCCCTATGCTAGATTGACTCCCGACGAGTTCGTGGCAGAGGTCGTGCGGAAGCGGATGTCGACGACGCCGCGCCGCTCAAAGCCGGGTTCGCGCCCGCCGTATGACCACGGTGTGCCGCTGGCCGACGCTTGCGTCCTCGCGACAGAAGAGCGCTCCGCGCGTGTTTGTCGCGGCCAGGAACCGACTGAGAAACGCGCCAATGAGCTACAGCGAAACACTGCAGGGAGAGACAGCCGATAAGACCCTTGAGCGGGTCGACAGGGGCGATTTGTCCCTCGTAGAGGCCGTCGCAGAGCGCAGCGAATTCCAAAATCAGCTGTATGTGAGATATCGGCGCCCATTGCTGCAGGTATTCCTGCACAGGCGCATCGATCGCGACGCGGCTGAGGACTTGCTGCAGAGGACGTTCCTCCAGGCGATCAAAAAGATCCGCGCGGAGGGACTGGAGGACCCGAGCAACCTGGGAGGCTATCTCTATCGCACGGCTAGCAAGCTTGCGACGGCGTACTGGCGTGGAGAGCTCTCGCGCAAGCACGACAACGATCGTGAGCTGCTTTCCAATCTCCAGGACGACGCGCTCTCGCTGGAGGAGCGGGTGGACCACGAGCAGCTCGCGAAATGCGTTCGCGATCTCATGGACCATCTGCCGGTGCAGCGCGACCGTGAGGTCCTCGAGCGCTTCTACCTGCGCGAGGAGCCACGGACCTCGATCCGGGAATCGTTGAAATTGACAGACATGCAGTTCAATCAAGTCTTGTGGCGCGCGCGCCAGCGCTTCGGCGACATTCTTCGCCGGCATGGCGTCGCGATAGGCGAGGGACCGAGCCAGGTGAGCACGGCCCCGACACATGGGTAGGGAGAACCATGGATCACTCACAGTTCAAAGCTAATCAGACAGCGGCCGTCTACGTGGCGGACGGACTCGACCCGCCGACGCAGGAAGCCTTCGAGATGCACATGATGGCGTGTCCCGAGTGCGTCGAAGACGTCGAGACGTGGCGGGCGATCAAGATCAACATTCCGGCGCGGGTTCGTCCCGCAACGGCAGCTTCGGCGGCCGCCCGCAGAGCGCGGGCAGAGGGCCGCGGCATGGGACAGAGCGTAGGCACTTGGCGCCTCGCCGCCTCCCTCCTCATCGGCGGCACCGTCGGCGCGGCAGGCGGCTGGTTTGGCCGCGAGGCACAGGGGCCGGACCTGGACTCCGCCCGGACGGTCTTCTTCAACATGCCGGCAATCGAGCGCGGCGGCGGCGAGTGCGTCGCAGTGCGCCTGTCCGCCGATTCCACTATGGCCATGCTGCGCATTCCGGGCATCGCTGCCGGACGCACGCTCGTTGCCGTCGACTCCGAGAAGCACGAGCTCGCGGCAGGCAGCTACGCCGTCCGAGTTCAGCCCGACGGCAGCCAGCTCGTCCGCATCGACACGCGGATGCTGGTCGATCGGGCCGTTCACCTCGAGACGCGCGGCCCGGACGGCTCGACCGAGCCGGTGGGATGCGTGACCGGAGAAATTCCTCCCTGAAGACGGCTGGTGGGCCGCACGTGACGGCGCCTGCACGTGCACGGCCCCGGCGCGGGCCGCATCACTCCAGCCGCATCTGCGCGAGCCGTTCGCCCTGCCGCCGCAGGAAGGGACCGAATCCCATGCGATCGTAGAGGCCCGACAGCCCGGGCAGGTCCGGAATGCGGCGACGCAATCCATCGGGCTCGACATCGAGCTGCATGTCACACGTGATCCGCGTGAGCCTGCGAGAAACGAAGACCGCGTCGCGGTGCTCGCGCAGACGGTCACTGAGAGCCTGCGCACCGCGCAACTTAAGGGCAGGCACACGCGCGAGTCCCGCGTAGAGCGCCTCGAGCGAGTCGAACTCCTTCATCAGCGCTGCCGCCGTCTTGTGCCCAACCCCGGGAATCCCCGGAATGTTGTCGACATCGTCCCCCGTCAGCGCCAGGTAGTCGGCGAACCGCTCGGGCGTCACTCCATAGTGACGCTGGATGTCGTGATATCCGAACTGCCCGCGTGAGCCGTAATCCCAGAAAAGGTCGCCGCTGCGCACGAGCTGGGCGAGATCCTTGTCACGCGTGATGAAGGCCGAGCGCACGCCCTCGTCGCGCATACGGCAGGCGAGCGTGCCGATGATGTCGTCGGCCTCGTATTCAGGACTCACGAACATCGCGATCCCGAGATGCCGGCACAGCTCGCGGCAGCACTCGAACTGGGCGGCGAGCCCCGGGGGCTGCGGTTCGCGATTCGCCTTATAGGCGGGGTAGATCCGGCTGCGGTAGGAATTCGCC
>FTDY01001355.1_pt1 | contig 11044 bp, 8 predicted proteins | sample 1640031 | NCBI WGS metagenome assembly FTDY01 (sample SAMEA3914816, study PRJEB12502) | metagenome | biome: forest; material: soil | place: USA | collected 2011-09-16 | depth 0.3 m
CCCATGATGGACTGGACCGACCGCCACTGTCGGTTCTTCCTCCGTGGCTTCTCTCCCCACGTTCTTCTCTATACGGAGATGATCACGGCCGCCGCGATTCTGCACGGCGACCGCGAGCGCCTGCTCGCGTTCGATCCCGAGGAGCATCCGGTCGCACTGCAGCTTGGAGGCAGTGAGCCGCGCCATCTCGCCACGGCGGCGCGAGCGGGCGAGGATCAGGGCTACGATGAGATCAACCTGAATTGCGGTTGCCCAAGCGATCGCGTCGCCAGCGGCGCGTTCGGCGCGTGTTTGATGAAGGAACCGGAGACCGTAGCGGAGTGCGTCGCCGCGATGCGCGCGGCAGTGAAGGTGCCCGTGACCGTCAAAATGCGGATTGGAGTTGTCAACACGCGCACGGGGGATTCGCGCGATGCTGTCGCGCGATTCGACGAACGCGATTTCGAGGCACTGCACGAATTTGTGCGCAGGATCCGCGAGGCCGGGTGTGAGGTCGCGATTGTGCACGCGCGCAAGGCCGTACTCGGCGGACTGTCGCCGAAGGACAATCGTGAGGTTCCCCCGCTGCGCTACGATGTCGTCCGGCGCCTGAGAGAAGCTTTCGCGGAGCTGACAGTGGTCGTCAACGGTGGCCTCCGCGATTCAGCGGGAGTCCTCGAGGCGCTTGGCTGGTGCGACGGAGTGATGCTCGGGCGCGAGGCCTATCATCGTCCGCAGGTGCTCACTGAGCTGCAGGGTGCCCTGCACCCGTCGGAGGCGCGAAGCGCGCCATCCCGGGATGAGCTGATTGAACGCATGGCGCGGTACGCCGAGCGGGAAATCGCTCGCGGCGGCCGGCTTTCGGCGATCTCGCGGCACATGCTCGGCCTGTACGCAGGGGAGCCGGGAGCACGCGAATATCGCAGGCTTTTGAGCGAGGGCGCCCGTGCCCCCGGGGCGGGCCCCCAGCTGCTCAGGCAGGCGAGCCGTGCGGCCGGCCGTTCCCCCCTGCCGGACGTCGTAAGGGCGCGACGATTTGCGGATTGAGCTTTTCCCAGCTCAATCAGGGCGGTAGCGGCGACAGTTCGCTCGCGTATAATCCAGCGGAGTCGCCTTATGTGCAGCGGGGAGAGTCCGGCCGGTCGCCGATTGCCTGAAAATACATGGGCAAGGATATCGAACTCGCAATTCTGTTCGCCGATGTCGTCGGCTCGACCCGGCTTTACGAGCTCATGGGAGACCTGCGCGCACGCGATATGGTCGCAATCTGCATCGACGTCATGCGCAGCGCCACTGAGCAGCGTCAGGGCACGGTCATCAAGACGATGGGCGATGAGGTGATGTCGACCTTTCCATCGCCGGACGATGCCCTGAACGCCGCGGCGCAGATGCAGCAGCAGATCTCCACACACTCCCAGCTCAAGGTCGACGGCCAGCCGGTCGCGATCCGCATTGGCTGCCACTTCGGCCCGGTGATGCTGGAGAACCGGGACGTGTTCGGCGCCACCGTCCATACCGCAAATCGCATGACCAGCCAGGCCAAGGCGCATCAGATCATCACCACGGCCGCGACTGTGGAGCGGCTGTCGCCGGAGTGGCGCGCGTCCTGCCGCCAGATCGACATAGCCACGATCAAGGGGCAGGGGAGCGAAGTCACGCTCTACGAGGTGCTTTGGCAGTCGGAGGACGTCACGAGCATGGTGCCGGCGATCGCGATGAACTCGCGTCCCGTGCGGCTCGTGCGCCTGCGGCTGCGATGCCAGGACCGCGAGCTGCAGCTCGACGATCAGAAGGCGAACATCACGATCGGGCGCGCCGAGGACAACGATTTCGTCATCAAGGGCAATCTCATCTCGCGCCTGCACGCTCGCATCGAGCTCAACCGCAACAAGTTCGTGCTGATCGACCAGAGCACGAACGGCACGTTCGTGCAGACCGCCGAGGGCGAGGAATCGTTCGTGCGGCGGGACAGCCTGCAATTGAAGGGCGAGGGAATGATCGGACTCGGCCGCCTGCCGGAGCCGGATTCCGTGCAGACGATCCGATTCGTGTGCGAAGAGACCTGAGGCGGGCTGGCCCGCTGGGGCGGCCACTGGCGGTCCGCTCACACGCAGCGCCGCGGCGGCCGTTCGGCCCGTTGGTCAGCCGCCCAGGCGCTCGTCCGTCTTGTCGAGTTCCTGCAGCATCTGCCCGGGAAGCCGCTTGCCGTACTTCTCCAGATAGGTCCTGAACTCGGCCATTTCCTTGCGCCACAGCGCCGGGTCCACGCTGAGCAGGGCACGTAGTGCCCCCGCGCTCAGGTCCAGGCCCTGGGTGTTCAGGCCGTCCGCTTGCGGCAGGTTGCCGATCGGCGACTCGACGGCGGTCGCCTTGCCCGCGCAGCGCTCGAGCATCCACTCGAGCACCCTGAGGTTGTCACCGTAGCCGGGCCAGAGGAACTTGTTCTGCGCGTCGCGCCGAAACCAGTTGACGTGATAGATGCGCGGCGGGCGCGTCAGCTTCGAGCCCACGTTCAGCCAGTGCTGCCAGTAATCGGCGAAGTTGTAGCCGCAGAACGGCTGCATCGCCATCGGGTCGCGGCGGACGACTCCGACCTGTCCTACGGCGGCGGCGGTGGTCTCAGAGGCGACCGAGGCGCCGACGAGCACTCCGTGCTTCCAGTCCCGCGCTTCGTACACGAGGGGCGCGACTTCGCGGCGGCGGCCTCCGAAGACGAGCGCCGTGATCGGCACGCCCTGCGGATCCTCCGTATGCGGTGAGTAGCTCGGATTGCGCTTCGCCGAGACCGTGAACCGGGAATTCGGGTGAGCGGCGGGACCGCTCTTGGGGTCGTAGGGGCGCCCCTGCCAATCGAGCACCGGCTTGCCCGTGGACAGTCCTTCCCACCACGGCTGGTTGTCGGCGGTCAGCGCGACGTTCGTGAACAGCGTATCGCGCCGGATCATCTCGTACGCATTGCGATTCGTTTCCGGGTTGGTGCCGGGCACGACGCCGAAGTAGCCCGCCTCCGGATTGATCGCCCACAGCCGGCCGTCCGCTCCGGGATGCAGCCACGCGATGTCATCGCCGACCGTGAAGACCTTCCAGCCGGGCAGCGATTCCGGCGGAATCAGCATCGCCAGGTTGGTCTTGCCGCACGCGGACGGGAAGGCGCATGCGATGTAGTGGGTCTCGCCTTGCGGGTTCTGCAGGCCGACGATCAGCATGTGCTCGGCCAGCCAGCCCTCGGTGCGTGCCTGCCAGCTCGCGATCCGCAGCGCGTGGCACTTCTTTCCCAGCAGGGCGTTGCCCCCGTAGCCGGAGCCGAAGCTCTCGATCGACAGCTCCTCGGGGAAGTGCATGATGAAGCGGCGCTCGGGATCGAGCTCGCCGATCGAGTGCAGGCCGCGGACGAAGGTACGGTCCTCGACGATGCGCTCCAGCGCGGGACGGCCGATGCGCGTCATGATCGCCATGTTCAGGACCACGTACGGGCTGTCCGTGATCTCCACTCCGCAACGCGATAGCGGCGAGTCGATCGGTCCCATGCAGTACGGAATGACGTAAAGCGTGCGCTCGCGCATGCATCCGCGGAACAGGTCCCGCATCTTCGCGTGAGCTTCCGTCGGATCCATCCAATGATTGTTTGGACCCGCGTCGTCCTTGGAGCGTGTGCAGATATAGGTGAGGTGCTCGACGCGCGCCACGTCGCTCGGATGCGAGCGGGCGAGATGGCAGCCGGGGAAGTGCTCGGGATTGAGGGTCTTGAGCTCCCCATCGCGCAGCAGCTCGCTTGTCAGCTCGTGGATTTCGGCATCGGACCCGTCGCACCAGTGAACCGCCCGCGGCTGCGTCAGCTCGCGGACCGAATTGACCCAGTCGGCCACCGGTCGGCTGACCTGGGCGAGCGGGGTCAGAAATTGTGCAGCGGTGGCCATCCACGAGTCCTTCTATTCATGACAACGGCGCTGCGGCTCGAGCGGCGCTGTCTGCTGATCGGAAAGTATATCCGGCACCCACGCCCCGATTCAGTAAAGTAAGACAATACCCGCCCGTTTGTTCCATTACCGCACGCCTGCCTATCTGGCGGAATTCCAAGGAAATTGCGGCTCGACACGCCGAAAGTCGACCTGTAGCGTGCCCACGCGCGCACGATTCTTAAGACGTGCCGGTGGAGCTCCCGCGGACATGCTGGATCTGGAAGACATATTTGGGCCGGGCGGCCCGCTGCAGCAGGCGCTGCCGGATTTCAAGATTCGCCGGCAACAGCTGCGCATGGCCGAGCGGGTCGCCGCCGCGCTCGCCGGCCGCGAGCTGCTGGCGGTCGAGGCGGGCACGGGCACGGGGAAGACCTTCGCATACCTGGTGCCCGCGCTGCTCTCCGGCGCCCGTGTGCTCATCTCGACCGGCACGCGCACCTTGCAGGACCAGCTCTTCTCCAAGGACCTGCCGCTCGTCGCCGCAGCCATCGGGCGCCCGGCGCGCACCGCACTGCTGAAGGGACGCACGAACTACCTGTGCCGCTACCGCCTGGCCCGCGCCGGGGAAGCGGGTGAGCAGCTCTCATTGCACGAGTCGTTCAGCGTGGAGCCGCCCGCGAGCGAGAAGGTTCTGGCCCGGATACGCCGCTGGGCCATGACGACCCGCACAGGGGATCTGGCTGAAGTGCGCGGCCTGTCGGACTCGAATCCTGTCTGGCCGCACGTGACGTCGTCCCGGGAGAACTGCCTCGGGGCGAAGTGTCCCGAGGTCTCGCGCTGCCACGTGGCGTTGGCCCGCCGGGCCGCGCTCGATGCCGACGTCGTCATCGTCAATCACCACCTGCTCCTGGCGGACCTCGCGCTCAAGGAGGACGGATTCGGCGACATCCTCGGCTCGGCCGATGCGGTGATTCTCGATGAGGCGCATCAGATCGCCGACCTGGCGACGCAGTTCTTCGGTGCGCATGTCAGCAGCCGCCGCATCGAGAACCTGCTGAAGGACATCCAGGCGGAGCTGGCGCGCTATTCGCCTTCTTCCGGCGATCAGGAAGAGGGCCTGCGAGAGGCTGTCACGGTCGCCCTGCGGGAAGTCGAGGATTGCCTGCAGCAGTTGCGCGGCTCGATCCCTCCCAGAATGGGGCGGCTCGCGTGGAGCGAAACGCGCGCGCCGCTCGACTCTGCAGTCGTGGAGCTGGCGGACGCGCTCGACTCACTGCAGCAGCGGATCGAAGCGCTCGGCGAGGACAGCTCGTTGAATCCCTTTGCTGAGCGGAGCGGCGATCTTGCGGTGAGCCTGCAGCGGATCGCATCGATGGATGAGACCGACGGGGCACGCGCCGTCGAGATCACCGCGCGCGGCTTCACGCTCAGCCTGATGCCCTTCGACATTTCGTCGCGCTTCCATTCCCTGGTGCACTCGCGCCGCTGCGCGTGGGTCTTCACATCGGCCACCCTGTCGCTCGGCGAGGATTTCAGCCACTTCACCGGTCGCCTGGGACTCACCGATGCGCCGACCCTGAAAATCGACAGCCCCTTCGACTACGAGCGGCAGAGCCTGTTGTTTCTGCCGACCGGCATGCCAGAGCCCAGTGCGCCAGGTTACGTCGCGGCGGTGATGTCGCGTGCGCTCGAACTGATCGATGCTGCGCGCGGCGGCGCATTCGTGCTTTTCACCAGTCATCGCGCGCTGGGCCAGGGCGCGGCTTGGCTGCGTGAGCGCTGGCAGGGCGAATCCCCGTATCGTCTCTACGTCCAGGGCGAAGCGCCGCGCGAACGGCTGCTCCAGGACTTCCGCGACGACGGCAACGGCGTTCTGCTGGGCACGACAAGCTTCTGGGAGGGTGTCGACGTCAAGGGCGAGGCGCTGCGTCTGGTGGTCATCGAGAAGCTGCCCTTCGCTTCGCCGGAGGATCCGCTGGTCCGGGCGCGCATCGATCATCTGCAGGCCAGCGGGGGAAATGCCTTCCGCGACTACCAGCTGCCGGAGGCTGCGCTGGCGTTGAAGCAAGGCGTCGGCCGCCTCATCCGCAGCGAGGACGACTATGGCGCGGTCGTGATCTGCGATCCGCGGATGATGGGACGCAGCTACGGGAAGGTCTTTCTGGCAGCACTGCCGGCGATGACGCCGACGCGGGATGCGGATGAGGCCCTTCGCTTCCTGCGCCGCCATGCACCCGTCCGTGTCCAGCCCGCCGTGGCAGCGGCCCCGTGAGCACGGCCCCATGAGCAAGCCCGTAAGCACGGCGCCATGAGGATTCTCGCGCTGGATACGTCGACCGAGTGCTGTTCGGCGGCGCTGCTCATGGACAGCAACCTCGCGGGACGAGAGCTTGATCTTGGCCTCAGAGCCGCCGAGCACATCCTGTCCATGATCGATGGGCTGCTCGCCGAAACGGGCCTGGCGCTCGGCGCGCTCGACGCAATCGCGTTCGGCCGGGGTCCGGGAGGGTTTACGGGCGTGCGGCTGGCCGCAAGCGTCGCACAGGGTCTCGCTTTCGGAGCCGGGCTTCCGGTAGTCCCGGTGTCGGATCTGAGGGCCGTGGCGCAACGGGCTCTCGAAAGCGATGCCGCCATTGAGCGGGTGATCGTCTGCAATGACGCCCGGATGCAGGAGGTCTACTGGGGGTGCTTTGAGCGCGGGCCCGACGGCTTGGCGGTCACCGTGGGGGAGGAGAAGGTCGGGAAGCCGGGGACTGTGGGCATTCCGGCCGACTGGTCCTCCGCAGTGGGGGTGGGACGTGGTTTCGCCGCCTACCCGGAGCTCAGAGAGAGGATTGGCGATCGCCTGTCCGGCATCCTGGAGCAGTTGCTCCCCCGTGCCCACGAGATCGCGCGCCTCGCGGTGCCCATAGTGCGGTCGGGAGGTGCCGTACCCCCGGAGGAGGCGATTCCGGTGTATCTGCGCGACGATGTGGCGCGTCCGCCTGCGGAAACGACGCCAGGGTCACGAAATTGAAACCTCTTTCGGCCTGTCATGAATCTGCAACACGCGCCCCCTGTAATACCTCCGCCATACAGCCTTAGAACGCCATGCCCGCCAAACAGGTTCTGATCGTCGAGGATGAGCGGCCGATCCGCGAGATGATCGCGTTCGGCCTCAAGCGTGCCGGGTTCGAGGTTCGCGAGGCGGAGGACTGCCGCACAGCCCGGGCAGCGCTGGTGGATCAGCGGCCCGACCTCGTGCTCATCGACTGGATGCTCCCCGACATGAGCGGCCTTGAGCTCACGCGCGCGCTGAAGCGCGACCGCGAGACCCGTGAGCTCCCCATCATCCTTCTGACTGCACGCGCGGAGGAGGGAGACAAGGTGGCAGGCCTCGAAGGGGGAGCGGACGACTACGTCACCAAGCCCTTCTCTCCGCGTGAGCTGTTGGCCCGAATCAATGCCGTGCTGCGGCGGGCTTCGGGCAATGGCACGGAAGAGCAGGTTGAGTTCGAGGGGTTGGCCCTGGACCAGGCCAGCCACCGCGTCATGGTCGGCGAGCGAACCGTGGCGCTCGGGCCGACCGAGTACCGCATGCTCGAGTTCTTCATGACCCACCCCGAGCGCGTCTACACGCGCGACCAGCTCCTGGACCGGATCTGGGGCGGCAACGTCTACGTTGAAGAGCGCACGATAGACGTGCATGTGCGGCGGTTGCGCAAGGCGCTCGAGGAATTCGGGTACGATCGCTTCGTGCAGACTGTGCGCGGCTCCGGTTATCGCTTTTCCGCGCGCACGGTGTAGGCCCGAGACGCTCACCAACAGGCTCCGATGCAACCGGCGACGCAGGCATGGTGGTTCGCGACAGTGCGGTTGCTCGCAACCGTGCTGGTCGGGTTGGCCGTCGGCTGGCTGTTCGGGAATGTCTGGGGTGGCCTGGCGATCGCGCTGGCGATGAATCTCGCCTGGCAGCTTGCCAACCTGTTCCGCGTGGAGTGGTGGCTGCGCCACCGCAGCTATGCCGACGCACCGGATGTGGGCGGCGTCTGGGGCGACGTCATCGCGCAGATCGTGCGTCTGCACCGCCGCAAGCGCTTCCACAAGCAGCGGTTCCTGCAGCTCGTGCGCCAGCTGCAACGCTCCACGGCCGCGCTGCCCAATGGTGTCGTGATGCTGAACGAGCAGCGCGAGATCATGTGGTTCAACCGCATGGCGGTGCGTCTCCTGGAGCTGCGCCGCACGGCCGACCTGGGCCTGCGCATCGACAACCTGATCCGGGAGCCGGCATTCACCCGCTACCTGCACGGTGGGGAGTACTCCAACGCGGTCATCATCCATCCCACCAAGTCCGAGGACCGCTACCTGTCGCTGCAGATAGTGCCGTACGGTGAAGGCCAGCAGCTGCTGCTGGCCAGCGATGTCTCCCGCCAGATGCGGCTCGAGGCGATGCGCAAGGACTTCGTCGCCAATGCCTCCCACGAGCTGCGCTCGCCGCTCACGGTCATCTCCGGTTATCTCGAGACGTTGAGCCAGGATCCGGCGCTCGACCTGGACCTGCAGGGGCCCGTCGCGGAGATGCGGCGCCAGGCGGACCGCATGACCGGCATCATCCAGGATCTGCTGGCGCTCTCGCGGCTGGAGGAGACCACCGAGGTCGTCGGCGGCGAGCCGGTCGACATTGCGGCCCTGCTGTCCATCCTGCGCAAGGACGTGCTCGCGAGGCCCGCGCATCCGGCGGATGTGCGGGTGCGGCTGGAATCCGAGTCCCAGCTCATCGGCGATGAGCCGGAGATCCATTCGGCCTTCTCCAATCTCGTGGACAACGCAGCGAAGTACACCGGCAGCGACGGCTCCATAGAGATGCGCTGGTGGGTCGACGCGGACGGCGGCCATTTCTCGGTCAGCGACACGGGAATAGGCATTCCGGCGGAGCACATACCGCGGCTCACCGAGCGGTTCTACCGGGTCGATTCCGGGCGGTCCCGTTCCTCCGGCGGGTCGGGACTCGGTCTGGCCATCGTGAAGCACGTCCTCCAGCGCCATGGCGCCGAGCTCGAAATCACGAGCACGCTCGGCAGCGGCAGTACATTCGTCTGTCATTTCCCGGCGAGCCGCGTGGAGCGCGAGACGGACGTATCCAAGGCCGCGGTTTAGGTTTCCGTCACAAGCGCCTTATCTGTAAGAATTAGTTCCCAGCGATGTCACGGAACTGACATACGCCCGACCCACCCTACGTGCATGATTCACCGCAGCGACACTGGCCGTGCACGCAAGGTGCGCACGCTTTTCCTGTCCGACATTCACCTCGGCTTCAAAAGAGCGCGGGTCAAGGAGTTCTGCGAGTTCCTGAGCGGCATCGACGCTGAGCGCATCGTTCTGGTGGGCGACATCGTCGATGCGCTGAGCCTGTCCAGGCGCTTCTTCTGGTCCGCCGAGCACACCCAGGTGGTGCGTGCCTTGCTGGCCCGCCGACGCGCGGGGACCCGTCTCATCTACATCCCCGGCAATCACGACGCCAGCCTCGCCATGCTCGCGGAGATGCTCCAGGGGCAGTTCGAAGTGCACCGCGAGTGGGTTCATCGAACGGCCCGGGGCCAACGCCTGCTGGTGATCCATGGCGACCAGTTCGATGGGCTCGTTCCGTGCCCGGGCTGGCTCGGGCGGCTCGGCGATGCGCTCTATGAGGCGACGCTGGTGCTCAACGATGGGATCAATGACGCGCGGCGCCTGTTCAAGCGTCCCTACTGGCCCCTGGCGGAGCAGATCAAGCTGAACATCGGCCCCAGCATCCGCTACATCGACTGCTTCGAGCGGATCGCCGCCGCGCATGCGCGGGCGGAGGGGTATGACGGAGTCGTTTGCGGGCATATTCATCGCGCCAACCTGCGTGATATCGACGGAACGCTGTACTGCAACACCGGCGACTGGGTCGAGTCCTGCTCGGCGCTGGTCGAATGCATGAACGGAGAGCTGCAGCTGTTGCGCTGGCCGTTCGGCGTGCGGCGGACCGACCGGAGCGAGGCGGCATTGGTTGCTGACGCCGCGTGAGGATTGCGATTGCAACGGATGCCTGGGCGCCGCAGACGAACGGTGTTGTGACGACACTGGCCGCGACTGTCGAGACGTTGCGTTCGCGCGGGCACGAGGTACGCATCCTTTCCCCGCGAGGCCAGCGCTCGATTCCGTGCCCGAGCTACCCTGAAATCCGGCTGGCCGTCGCGCCGGGACGAAGCATCTCCCGCGTGCTCGCTGAGTTTCGCCCGCACGCGATTCACGTCGCGACAGAGGGACCCGTGGGACTCGCAACCCGGCGTCAGTGCCTCCGCCACGCCATCCCGTTCACGACGTCCTATCACACACGGTATCCGGAGTATCTGCGTGCGCGCTGGCCAATCCCCACAGGACTGAGCTACGCCTGGTTGCGCCGCTTCCACGGTGCCGCCTCGCGGACGTTCGTGAGCACCCGAAGTCTCGAAGCGCAGCTTGCGCAGCGCGGCTTTCGCAACCTGCATCTGTGGCAGCGGGGAGTGGATCTTCGGCGCTTTCAACCGCGCGCCGCCGCCGAATCGCCCGCCCAGCTCATGTCGTTACCTCGCCCCGTGATGGCCTACGTCGGGCGGCTCGCGGTCGAGAAGAATCTCGTGGCGTTTCTGCGTCTGGACCTGCCTGGCACGCAGCTCATCGTCGGGGACGGCCCGCTGCGGGCCGAGCTCACCGCGCGCTTTCCGCGAGCCGTGTTTGCCGGCTATCAATTTGGGAGCGAGCTCGTAGCCAGCCTCGCCTCCGCGGACGTATTCGTGTTTCCCAGCCTGACCGATACGTTCGGGCTGGCCATGCTCGAGGCGGGCGCTTGCGGCGTGCCGGTGGCGGCCTTCCCCGTTCCGGGGCCGCTCGATGTCATCGATGACGGCGTGACTGGCGTGCTCGATCGGGATCTTGGGAAGGCAATCCGCAATGCCCTGCAGCTGGACCGCGGTGTCTGCGCGCGGCGCGCCGCCGCGTTCACGTGGGGCGCGGCGACGGAGCAGTTCCTGGCGGGACTCGAGCCGATCCGCGTCGGTGTGCGCTCTGCACTGTTTGTTCGCCGTGGTTCCGCTATGATCGCCCCAAGGCAGCCGAGCAGTGCCGGAGACGCCAACTGATGGAAACCGCGGATCTCAGCCACCACATCTCCAGACGCTTCA
>FTDY01001465.1_pt1 | contig 11018 bp, 9 predicted proteins | sample 1640031 | NCBI WGS metagenome assembly FTDY01 (sample SAMEA3914816, study PRJEB12502) | metagenome | biome: forest; material: soil | place: USA | collected 2011-09-16 | depth 0.3 m
AGCTGCGCGACCTGCGATCGCATGACGACAAAGCGCGCGCCGGAAATGCGGGCAGCAGCCTCAAAGTCCAGACCGCCCAAGTGCTCGCCCAGCGCGACGTGATCGCGTGGCTTGAAGCCGAGCGCACGCGGCTCGCCCCAGCGCCGGACCTCGAGGTTCGCGCTCTCGTCCCGCCCGTCGGGGACCGAGTCGTGCAGCAGATTGGGCAACCCGAGCTGCCAGTGCTCGAGCTCCGACTGCACGGCCACCAACTGCTGCTCCGCGGCCGCCAACTCCTGGGTGAGTTGCTCGCCCCTGGCCAACAGCGGCGCCACGTCCGCACCTTTGCCTTTCGCCATGCCGACGGCCTTCGCGTTCGCATTGCGCTCGGCCCGCAGGCGGTCAGACTCGATCTGCCAGGGCTTGCGCCTGTCTTCCAGCGCTTTCAGGCCCTGCACGTCGAGGGTGAACCCGCGCCGCGCCAGATTGCGCGCGACGCCCTCCGGATCGGAACGCAGCAGCTTCGGATCGATCATCGCAAACACCCGCTCGAAAAGTCGGAAACGCTCATCCCGGCCCGCGCTCCTGCGGCTTGGACCGCACGCGCGCCAGCGCCTCGGCAATCTTGATTTCGAGGCCCCTTGGCACGGGGCGATAGTATCGCCGATCCGGCATCTCATCCGGCAGGTAGCGCTCGCCCGCAGCGACGGCGTCGGGCTCGTCGTGAGCATACCGGTAGCCCTGGCCATGACCGAGTTCCTTCATCAGCCGCGTTGGCGCGTTGCGCAAGCGGATCGGGACGTCCAGGGTGCCGAACTCCTCCACGTCCGCGCGGGCCTCTGCCATCGCCACGTAGACGGCGTTGCTCTTGGGAGCACACGCCATGAATACGATGGCCGTCGCAATGGCAAGCTCGCCCTCCGGGCTGCCAAGACGGTCGTAGGCTTCCCAGGCATCCAGCGTCATTGCGAATGCGCGGGGATCGGCCAGGCCGACATCCTCCACGGCCATGCGCACGGCGCGGCGCGCCACATACAGAGGATCGCAACCGCCGTCGAGCATCCGGCACAGCCAGTACAACGCTGCGTCCGGGTCGCTCCCGCGGACCGCCTTGTGCAAGGCGGAAATCTGGTCGTAGAACTGATCGCCTCCTTTGTCGAACCGTCGGCGCGTTCCAGTGGCCACCTCCTGGGCGATCTGCATCGTGATGGCGCGCGGCGCCGTCGCGGCCGCAGGGTTCGCGGCCTCTGCAAGGCTCGCGGCAAGCTCGAGCATGTTCAGGCCGCGGCGCGCATCGCCGTCGGCTGCCCGCGCGATGAGCTCGATTGCCTCAGCGTCGGCCGCGACATGCTGCTTTCCCAGCCCTCGGTCCTCGTCCTGAAGAGCGCTGCGCAGCAGTGCCGCGATGTCCTCCACCGACAGCGATCGCAGCACGTATACGCGCGCCCTGGACAGCAGCGCGCTCACCACTTCGAACGAGGGATTCTCCGTCGTCGCTCCGACGAAGATCAGGGTGCCGTCTTCCAAAAACGGCAGAAACGTATCCTGCTGTGCCTTGTTGAATCGGTGCACCTCATCGAGAAACAGGACCGTCGGCCGCGCGGTCGCATCCCGGACCGCGCGCGCGCTCTCAACGGCTGCCCGGATGTCCTTCACTCCCGCCATCACCGCCGACAGCGCGAGAAATTCCGCGTCGGCGCGCTGTGCCATCAGACGGGCGAGCGTCGTCTTCCCGGTGCCCGGAGGCCCCCACAGGATCAGCGAATGAAGCTGTCCGGCCTCGATGGCTTGCCGCAGCGGCTTACCCGGACCCAACACGTGCTGCTGCCCCACGAACTCATCGAGCGAGCGCGGACGCATCCGGTCGGCGAGCGGACGCAACGGATCGCGCGTGCGGCCCGCGCTGCTCACGAGATTCCGAAGCGCCGCTCGACGTACACGAGCCAGGAATCGAGCCCGAGATAGGCGGGAATGACCGCGGCGGCGACTCCGCAGCAATCCGCGACGAAGTCCCATACATCCGCATCGCGCCCCAGGCCCATGAGGTACTGGGCCACCTCAATCAGCGCCCCGAGCGCGCACAGGGCGACGATCATCGCCGGAAAGCGCCGCCGGTCGAGCAGTCCGCCGAACCAGAACGCCATCGCGAAGAAGGCGCCCGCGTGCTCGAGCTTGTCGTTGACATGGAAATCGGGCACGCGGTCGGGCGGGATGAGGCACCCGTAGATGACATACGCGGTCAGTGCGCACGCGCACGTCCACCAGAGCGGCGCGAAGCGCAGATGCTTGTGCGAGATCATTGGCGCGGCTTGCCGATGACGTCGACGCCTGCGGGCGGAGTGAATGACACCTCGTCCGCAGCGACGGGCCCGTTGCGCTCGATCTTGTGGAAGACGATCGTGGCGGTCTGCCCGAGTTTGTCCTCGAGGATCATGCGCTTCAGCTCGCCGTTGTCGAACCCGAACAGCGCGCGACGGAAGTCCGCATCCGCGCCGTGCGGCTCGACCAGCGTCCAGTCCAGGCCCTCCCGCTTGCCGGCTGGAGAGATGTTGAAGTTCTTGCGGACATCGACCGTGCCCGACAGGAGCATCGCGGGCGTCGCCGACAAGGCCGAGTCGGCCGGTTTGACCGTGACCTGCTGCAGGTCGCGGTCGAGAAACCAGAGATTGCGCCCGTCCGCGACCAGAAGCTGGCCGCCGCCCGCGCTGTCCGCAGCGGCGCCTTTGGAGCCGCCGCCGTTGCTGGCGCCGGTGTCCGTGGAGGTCGCGCTCGCCTTGCCAGCCGTGCCGTCCTTGCCGCCGCTCGCCGCGCCTTGCGGCTGGATCTCCCAGCGAAGCTTGCCGGGCCGCACGACGATGAGCGTCCCGGTGGAGCGGTCGATCTCCCGCCCGTGCGCATCGACGAGCGTCTGTAGAAACGTCGTCCGCAGCGTCTTGAGGTTGTCGAGATAGGTGTCGAGAGGCGTGGGCCCGCTCAGCGCCTGGGCGCCACTGGCCATGAGCAGCGCGAGCGCGCCGAGTAAGGTCTTGAGCATGGTCGAATCAATCCTCTACGGGACCCGGAGCCAGCACTTCACGCGCGCCATTCGCCTGCAGCGGACCGACGATACCGGCCGACTCCATGGCCTCCAGCAGCCGGGCTGCCCGGTTGTACCCGATCTTCAGCCGCCGCTGCACATAGGAGATCGACGGCTTGCGCTCCTGCGTGACAATCCTCACCGCGTCGTCGTACAACGCATCCTGTTCGGCGTCGGCGCCCAGCACGCCGCCTTCGCCCTCGCCGTCCTCCCCGAAAATCCCCGGAATCGGTGTCCTCGGCCCGGAGAGCACCTCTTCGATGTAATTCGGCGGGTCCGGCGTCCTCAACGCCTGCACGACGCGATGCACTTCCTGGTCCGAGACGAATGCACCGTGTACCCGCGTTGGGACGGAGGTACCGGACGGCAGGTACAGCATGTCGCCGTGGCCGAGCAGCGTCTCGGCCCCCATCTGGTCGAGGATGGTGCGCGAGTCGACCTTCGCCGACACCTGGAAGGCGATCCTGCACGGGATGTTGGCTTTGATCAGGCCCGTGATGACATCCACCGAGGGACGTTGGGTGGCCAGTATCAGGTGAATCCCGGATGCGCGCGCCTTCTGGGCCAGGCGCGCGATCAACTCTTCCACCTTCTTGCCCACGACCATCATGAGATCGGCGAGCTCGTCGATCACCACCACGACGAAGGGCAGCGGCGTCAGGTTCGGTATCTGCGACTGATCGAACGTGGGATCGTTGGAGGCCTGCTGCGTCATCACCGGATCTCTGATCGGCTTGCCCGACTCGTTCGCTTCCCTGACGCGCCGGTTGAAGCCCGCGATGTTGCGCACGCCCAGAGCCGCCATGAGCTGGTAGCGCCGCTCCATCTCCGCGACGCACCAACGCAGGGCGTTCGCCGCCTGCTTCATGTCCGTGACGACCGGCGCCAGCAGGTGCGGAATGCCTTCGTAGACGGAGAGCTCGAGCATCTTCGGGTCGATCATGATCAACCGCACGTGCTCGGCCGTGGACTTGTACAACAGCGACAGCACCATCGCGTTGATGCCGACGGATTTACCCGAGCCGGTGGTACCGGCGATCAACAGGTGCGGCATTCGGGCCAGGTCTGCCACCATGGGCTGACCGCCGATGTCCTTGCCGAGCGCGAGCGCAAGCGGCGACTCCATGTCGTCATACGCCTTGGAGCGGACGATCTCGCCGAGCGTCACGATCTCGCGCTTCTCGTTGGCAATCTCGAGCCCCATCACGCTCTTGCCGGGAATGATCTCGACCACGCGTACGCTCAGCACCGACAACGCCCGGGCCAGGTCTTTCGCAAGACTCGTGATCTGGCTGGCCTTCACCCCTGGGGCAGGATTCACCTCGAAGCGCGTGACGACGGGGCCCGGCTGCACCGCGACCACCTCCGCCTCGATGCCGAAGTCCTTCAGCTTCAGCTCCACCAGGCGCGAGAGTGCCTCGAGGGCTTCGGCCGAATACACCGGCTCGCGCGCGGGCGGATCGTCGAGCAGCTTCAGCGGCGGCAGCTCGTTCGCGTGCGGCGGATCGAACAGCGGCACCTGCCGCTCCTTTTCAACCCGCTCGCTTTTCTCGACGATGGGCTGTGGCGGCTCGATTCGCGGCGGCGTGCGCGAGGCCGACTTCTTCTGCTCCGTCTTGACGGATTCCTTGCGAGCCTGGCGCCGCTCGCGGCCCTCCGCGACGTCCCTGGCGTTGGCCCAGCGCGAGCGCAGCCAGCCGATGCTGCCCCACGCCGCCGCGCCGACCCGATCCATGACGGTGAGCCAGGAGGCTCCGAACGCGAGCGACAACCCCGCCATCCACGCGGCGATCATGAGGAGCGTTGCGCCGAGGAAATAGAGTCCGGATGCAAGGCTCCTGCCGACCAGGCTGCCGACGACGCCGCCAGCGGTCTGCCGCAGTGCGCCCGGCGACCAGTGCAGCGTCGTCAGCCCGCAGCTTGCGATGAGCAAGAGGACGAACCCGGCTATGCGCACTGCCGTGTTCATCCGTGAGCCCACCTCGGCCTGGCCGCGGCGCTGCAGGACCCACGCCCATGCTGCGAGCATCACGGGGAACAGGAACGCCGGGCGCCCGAACAGAAAGAAGAGTACGTCCGCCAGCCAGGCGCCGATCGGGCCGATGCGGTTGTGCACGGCCGGCGAGTTCCCGGTGAATGAGAAGCCCGGGTCGTCGGGACTGTACGTGGAGAGCGCGACGAGCAGCACCAGCGCCAGCACGACGAGGCCGATGACGGCGCTTTCGCGCAGTCCGCGGGCGACCGCCGACGTGAAGCGTACCGGGTTGCGCGCCTGCGCGTGCGATTCAGCCAATCTGAAGAGGCTCCGGAATAGTTAGAGAGGGAAAGTGAGGGCCCGCCCCCATTATAAGGCCTGCCGGCGGCTCAACCCCACGGCCACCAGCTTGACACACTTGGTACTATGGAAGCCCGCGGACACGAGCGAAAAACTCATCCATGACGACCCCCCGGCACAGCCGCCTGATCATCATCGGCTCAGGCCCCGCAGGCTACAGCGCGGCGGTTTATGCAGCGCGCGCGAACAGGCACCCGCTCCTGGTCACCGGTGTCGAGCAGGGCGGACAGCTCATGACCACGACGGAAGTCGACAACTGGCCGGGCGACGTGGAAGGCCTGCAGGGCCCGGGCCTCATGGACCGGATGCGCCGCCATGCCGAGCGGTTCGCGACGAAGATCCTCAACGATCACATTCAGTCCGTCGACCTGTCACAGCGCCCCTTGCGCCTGACCGGCGATTCCCACCATTACACCTGCGATGCGCTGATCATCGCCACCGGCGCCACCGCCCGCTATCTGGGCCTGCCCTCGGAGGAGAAGTACCGCGGCCGCGGGGTCTCCGCCTGCGCGACCTGCGATGGCTTCTTCTTTCGCGGGCAGAAAGTGGCCGTGATCGGCGGCGGCAACACGGCGGTCGAGGAGGCCCTGTACCTGTCGCACATAGCCAAGCACGTGACCCTGGTGCACCGGCGCGATCGGCTGCGCGCGGAGAAGATTCTGCAGGACCGCCTTTTCCACGAGGTCGCCGAGGGCAAGATGTCGGTGGTCTGGAATCACACGGTCGATGAGGTGCTGGGCGATGAGCAGGGCGTCACCGGCGCACGCCTGCACGCGATCCACACCGGGACGAAGGTGAACCTGGAGGCCTCGGGTGTGTTCATCGCCATCGGCCACACGCCCAATACAGACATCTTCAGAGGCCAGCTGGAGATGCGGGAGGGCTACATTGTGACCAAGAGCGGCCTGCACGGAAACGCGACCGCCACGAGCGTGCCCGGAGTGTTCGCCGCGGGGGACGTGGCGGACCACATCTATCGGCAGGCGATCACGTCTGCCGGCGCCGGCTGCATGGCGGCGCTCGATGCTGACAAATACCTGGAATCCCTGGACACCTGAAGCCCAGGAGCTCGATGCGGAGCCGCGTCCACAAGAGTATCGACGCCCTGGATCCGCGCCAGTGGAATGCACTCGGCACGCAGAGCAATCCTTTCCTGCGCCACGAGTTCCTGGCGGCCCTGGAGCACACGGGGTGCATCGGCGCCGGCACCGGCTGGGAGCCCTGCTACTTCACCGTGGAGGATGAGGAGGGACTCGCCGCAGCGGTTCCGGCATTCATCAAGACCCACTCGTACGGCGAATTCGTGTTCGACTTCTCCTGGGCGCAGGCGTACTCGCGATTCGGACGCCGCTACTATCCCAAGCTCACCGTCGCGATTCCCTTCACGCCCGCAACGGGTCCCCGCCTTCTGGTCCGTGCGGGCGCTGACGTGACGGCCCTGACATGCCGGCTGCTCGCCGACATGGAAGCCTTCGCCGCGAGTCACTCGCTGTCTTCGATCCATGCGTTGTTCCTGGACGAGCCGGCGCGCGCCGCCTTCGAAAGCTCCGGCTGGCTTCTACGGCGCGATTGCCAGTTTCACTGGACGAATCGTGGCTATCCCGACTTCGAGGCCTATCTGGAGACCTTCACGGCGGACAAGAGAAAGAAGGCGCGCCGGGAACGGCGCCGCGTCGCCGAAGCGGGTATCGGCTTCGAGACCCTGGTCGGCGCCGATCTCACTGAGCCCCTGCTCGATTGCGTGTACGGCTTTCATCGCGACACCTTCCTGCGGCACGGGCACGAGCCCTATCTGACGCGCGAATTCTTCACCGAAGCCGTACGGACGATGGGCGATGCTCTCATGGTGAAAGTCGCCGTGCGCGCCAGTGTCCCGGTCGCGGCGGCCATCTTCTTCTGGTCCCAGCAGGCGCTGTTCGGGCGCTATTGGGGATCGGCCGAGGAGTATCACAGCCTGCATTTCGAGGCGTGCTATCACCAGGGGATCGAATTCTGCATCGAGCGTGGCATCGGGCGATTCGAGCCGGGCACGCAGGGGGAGCACAAGGTCAGCCGGGGATTCGAGCCGGCGGTGACCTGGTCCGCGCACTTCATCGCCAACCGCCCGTTTCGGGAGGCCATCGCCGAATTCCTGCAGCGCGAGGGGCGCTCCGTCGATGCCTACACCGCAGAGGTGCAGACCCACGTTCCCTACCGCGACGCCAGGGCTGGGGACGCCTCATCGCGCGACGAGGACCCGGGGTGAAAACCATCACGTGGCTTTCCCCGCAGGACGCACCGGAGTGGTTTCCACCGCTGGAGCAGGCGCTGGATGAGCCTGCGGGACTGCTCGCCGCGGGCGGCGACCTGTCCCCGGCACGGCTCCTGGCAGCCTATGAAAGAGGCATCTTCCCGTGGTATTCCCCGGGACAGCCGGTCCTGTGGTGGTCCCCCGATCCGCGCGCGGTGCTGTTTCCCGAGGAGTTCCGTTGCAGCCGAAGTCTCGCCAAGACTGTGCGCAACGGGGGCTTTTCGGTGACGATCGACGAGGACTTCCGCGCCGTCATCGACTCCTGCGCCGCGCCGCGGCCGCACAGCCTGGGGACCTGGATCACCTCGGAGATGAGGGCCGCCTACCTCGAGCTGCACCGGCTGGGATTCGCGCACAGCTTCGAGACCCGCAGCTCGGGCGAGCTGGTCGGGGGCCTGTATGGAGTGCGCCTGGGAGGGGTGTTCTTCGGGGAATCCATGTTCAGCCGTGAGCGGGACGCCTCGAAAGTCGCCGTTGCCCGGCTGGTCGAGCTGTGCCGGCGCAACAGCATCGAGCTGATCGACTGCCAGCTCGCCTCGCGCCACCTGGAGAGCCTGGGCGCCCGGATCCTGCCCCGTGTGCAGTTCCAGGCTCTGCTGCGCAAGCTCATCGCGATGCAGCCCCAACCCCTGATCACCGCCTGAAATCCCATCACTGACTCATTCGCGCGGTAAATTGCATTGCCGCGTCCCTTTGTGCTGCAATTCGCGCCCCGCGAGTCCTTAAGGGCTGTATGTCTAAAGAAGATGCTATCCAGATGGAAGGCGAGGTCGTGGAGACCCTGCCGAACACGACGTTTCGAGTGAAGCTGAAGAATGGCCACCTCGTGACCGCCCACATCTCCGGCAAGATGCGCAAAAACTACATTCGCATCCTCACCGGGGACGCCGTCACCGTGGAGATGACCCCGTACGACCTGACGAAGGGCCGCATCATCTACCGCGGCCGATGAGACCCCTGACGGGCGACCGCCCAAACTCTTCAGCGGGTCGCCCCGACGCGGCCCGCCGCCAGTCGCTCAAGACGATTCCGACGCCGTGACCTCCGGCTGATTGAGGGGTGAGCATTCCAAGTCGAGACGCGCACCGTCCTTCGACACCGACACCCGCACGTGCCCGCCGCCGACCAGGCGGCCGAACAGCAGCTCCTCGGCCAGCGGCCGCTTGATGTGCTCCTGGATGATGCGCGCCATCGGCCGCGCTCCCATCTTCGGATCGTAGCCCTTCTCGGCCACCCATCTGCGCGCGGCATCGTCGAGGGAAATCGTGACGCCCTTCTGCTCGAGTTGCATCTCGACTTCGACGATCAGCTTGTCGACCACGCGCTCGATTGTGATGGGATCGAGTGAGCCGAACTGGATCACTGCGTCCAGCCGGTTGCGGAACTCCGGAGTGAAGATCCGGCGGATCGCCTCCAGCCCATCGCTTGCATTGTCCGCGTGCGTGAAGCCGATCGCAGGGCGGCTCATCTCCTGTGCGCCCGCGTTCGTGGTCATGACGATGATCACGTGACGGAAGTCGGCCTTGCGGCCGTTGTTGTCCGTCAGCGTTCCGTGGTCCATCACCTGCAGCAGCAGGTTGAAGACATCCGGGTGCGCCTTCTCGACCTCATCGAGCAGCAGCACGCAATGCGGGTGCTTCGTGATGGCCTCCGTCAGCAATCCGCCCTGATCGAAGCCGACGTAGCCCGGGGGCGCGCCGATCAAGCGCGACACCGTGTGCCGCTCCATGTACTCCGACATGTCGAACCGCAGGAACTCCACGCCCATGGCGATCGCAAGCTGCCGGGTCACTTCCGTCTTGCCGACCCCGGTCGGGCCGGCAAAGAGGAAGCTGCCGGTCGGCTTGCGCTGGTCGCCCAGCCCCGAGCGCGCCATCTTGATAGCCGCGGACAACGCCTCGATCGCCCGATCCTGGCCGAAGATCACGAGCTTCAGGTTGCGCTCGAGGCTCTTCAGCACTTCCCGGTCCGAGCTCGAGACGCTCTTGGCGGGAATGCGCGCCATGCGGGCGACGACGTCCTCGATGTGCCGCACCTCGACCGTGGACTCGCGCTCCCCGATCGGCTTCAGGCGCAGCCGCGCTCCGGCCTCGTCGACCACGTCGATCGCTTTGTCCGGCAGGTGCCGCTCGTTGATGTGGCGTGCGGCCAGCTCCGCGGCCGCCTTCATCGCCTCATCCGCGTACAGCACGCCATGGTGCTCCTCGAAGCGCGGCTTCAGCCCCATCAGGATCTCGACGGTCTCCGGCACGGACGGCTCGACGACATCGATCTTCTGAAAGCGGCGCGCCAGCGCGTGATCCTTCTCGAAGATGCCGCGGTATTCCTGGTAGGTCGTGGAGCCGATGCAGCGGATCTCCCCATTCGTGAGGACGGGCTTGATCAGGTTGGAGGCATCCATGACGCCCCCCGAGGCGGCGCCCGCCCCGATGACGGTGTGGATCTCATCGATGAACAGGATCGCGCCGGGCTGTTTCTTCAGCTCGGTGATCACGCCCTTGAGGCGCTTCTCGAAATCGCCGCGGTATTTCGTTCCCGCGATCAGCGAACCCATGTCCAGGGCGTAGATAGTGCAGTCCGAGAGCACTTCGGGGACCTTGCCCTCGACAATGAGCCGCGCGAGTCCTTCTGCGATCGCGGTCTTGCCGACGCCCGCCTCGCCGACGTACAGGGGGTTGTTCTTGCGCCGGCGGCAGAGGATCTCGATCGTGCGCTCCACTTCCAGCTTGCGGCCGATCAGCGGGTCGATGCGCCCGTCCTGCGCCAGGCGGTTCAGGTTGGTCGTGTACTTCTCGAGCGCGCTGCCGCCCTCCGGATCGCGCTCCGAGTCGGTCTGCGTCTCTTCCTTGTCAGTCTTCTCCTCGGCAATCTTCGATAGGCCGTGCGAGATGTAGTTGACGACGTCGAGGCGCGTCACGTGCTGCCGGTTCAGCAGGAATACAGCATGGCTCTGCTTCTCGCTGAAAATGGCCACCAGCACGTTCGAGACGCCGACTTCCTTCTTGCCGCTGGACTGCACGTGGAACACCGCTCTCTGCAGCACCCGCTGGAAGCCCAGCGTGGGCTGCACCTCACGCTCCTCGCCCTCCTCCAGGCGCGGTGTGGACTGGTCGATGTGTTCCTTCAGCTCCTGCTTGAGCTTGCCCAGATCGCTCCCGCAGGCGCGCAAGATCTCGCGCACCTTGGGGGTATCCAGGATCGCGAGCAGCAGGTGCTCGACGGTCAGGTACTCGTGGCGTGCCTCACGGGCCTGGTGAAAGGCATCGTTGAGGCAGTATTCAAGCTCGTTGGACAGCACTTTCTTCGAACCTCTTGAGGATCAGGCTTCTTCCAATGTG
>FTDY01001492.1_pt1 | contig 11011 bp, 6 predicted proteins | sample 1640031 | NCBI WGS metagenome assembly FTDY01 (sample SAMEA3914816, study PRJEB12502) | metagenome | biome: forest; material: soil | place: USA | collected 2011-09-16 | depth 0.3 m
ACCAGCACGGATGCGCCCTTGGCCCGTTCGCGCAACTGCTGAAGGTTGCTGACCTTGCCGCGATTCGCGCCGACGATCACATCGTTGTTGCGCAGTCCGGACTGGGCCGCCGCGCTTCCTGGCTCGACGCTCTTGATCAGCGCGCCGCCTTCGTCCGGCGCGTCCGCGAGTGCGGCTCCCTCGAAGGCCCGGTGGATGTTTTCCACCGGCCCGGCCTGGCTCGCCGTCGTGTCGGCAATGATGGCCGTTACGCGCAGCGGCTTGCCTTCGCGCAGCAGGCCCACCTCCACCTTGTCGCCGACCCGCAGCAGGCCGATGGCGTTGCGCAGCTCGCCGTTGGACTTCACCGGCTGATTGTTCACGGAGACGATCACGTCGCCCGTGTGGATGCCCGCCTTCTGCGCGGGCGAGCCGTCGACCACTTGCGACACGAGCGCGCCTTCGGAGTTTTTCAGCCCGAGGGACTTGGCAATGTCCGGCGTCACCGTGTACATGCTGACGCCGAGCAGGCCGCGCTTCACGGACCCGTACTTGATCAGCTGATCCATGACGCTGTGCGCCATGTTCACGGGAATCGCGAAGCCGATGCCGATGTTGCCGCCGCTGCGCGACAGGATCGCCGTGTTGATGCCGATCAGCTCGCCCCGCAGGTTCACGAGCGCGCCACCGGAGTTGCCCGGGTTGATGGAGGCGTCGGTCTGAATGAAGTCCTCGTAGCCGTCCGGGTTGATCCCGGACCGCGACAGGCCGCTGATGATGCCCGAGGTCACCGTGTGCGCCAGGCCGAACGGATTGCCGATCGCCACGGCAAAGTCGCCTACTTCCACCCTCGAGGAGTCACCCAGCGAGATCTGGATGAGCCCGTCCGACTTCACCTTCAGGACGGCCACGTCGGAGGGCTCGTCGCTGCCGACCACGTCCGCCTTCAGGTCGCGTCCGTCCTGCAGGGTGACCGTGATCTCGCTGGCGTTCTCCACGACGTGCGCGTTCGTGACGATGTAGCCGCTCTTGGCATCGAAGATCACGCCCGAGCCGGCGCTCTGAAACGGCCGGTCGCGCGGCCCGGAGTCCTGCGGCACATCGAAGAAGCGGCGGAAGAAAGGATCATCGAGCAGCGGGTTCTGGGGCCCCTTCTCGTGGATCGTGCCCCGGGTCGCGATGTTCACCACGGCCGGGGAGACTTTCTTGATCATCGGCGACAGGGACGGGACGGCCATCTCCCCCACGACGGCCGGCAGGGCGGCGGGCGCGGGCCCGGAGGCTGCCGACAGGAGTGCGAGCGCGGCGAGGGCCAGATCGATGCGTTTCATATTGAGGGGTATCCGGGCCGGGGCGATTCCCGGTGAAGGTCGGGGTCGAAGAGGTCGGAGCGCCAAGGGCAATTCTAATCGGGGAAGGCCCGGTCCGCGCGGGGCGTCAGCTCAGTGCTCGCCGGGAGGTCCGCCCGGTGCGCGAGGGGCGTCCGCCGGCGCCTAGCAGGCCCTCGCCAGGGGGTTTCCGCCTCGGCGGCCCGTCCGCGCCGGGCGCCGTCTGTGGGTAATCTGTTAAGAACCTGTGCATCGGCTGAGCACAACATGTTGGGGCGGCTCCGTCCGTGCCCGCGGTGGGCCGCCGTGTAAAAAAATCATCGACGGCGCTGCGCATTTCTTTATAAGACATTGAAATATCACGGTAATATTGGCATGACAGAATATCATCGCGAACCTTGACGCCCGTGGGGACGGTCATTAGGCTCTTGACCCCGACACAAGATCTTGTGTTCGCCAAGGGAGCGAACTAAAAGATCGCACGGTCGGGGAGGTTCAGGGGTACTACGCTGTCTGACAGCAGCGGACTTCCGGTGCGCCGCTGTTCGGACGCCACGCTATGGGCGTGAGGCCGGGTATTCCCTGTGATCCGTTGAGCAGGCGTAAAAACATTCGGAGCGCCGCGGATTCATGAATACCGTAGTGAAGATCGAACCCAAGGACATCGATGCGATCTGCTTCCAGGAAGCCTCGCTCGATATCTGGGACAAGAAATACCGGCTGACGGCCAAAGACGGCTCGCCCATCGACAAGACGATGGACGACACGTACAAGCGCGTGGCCCGTGCGCTCGCGGACGTCGAGAACGAGGAGATCCGGGAGCATTGGTACGAGCGCTTCCTGTGGGCGCTGCGCCGCGGGGCGATCCCTGCCGGCCGCGTCACCTCAAACGCGGGGGCGCTGGAGCACAAGCCCGCCACCTCGACGATCAACTGCACGGTCTCGGGCACGATCCGCGACTCGATGGACGACATCCTGCGCAAGGTCCACGAAGCGGGACTGACGCTCAAGAGCGGCTGCGGCATTGGCTATGAATTCTCGACGCTGCGACCCCGTGGAGCGTACGTCTCCGGCGCGGGCGCCTATACGTCGGGGCCTCTGTCGTTCATGGATATCTACGACAAGATGTGCTTCACCGTGTCCTCGGCCGGTGGACGGCGGGGCGCGCAGATGGGCACGTTCGACGTGGGCCACCCGGACGCCATGGAATTCGTCCGCGCCAAGCGCGAGAACGGGCGGCTGCGGCAGTTCAATCTGTCGCTCCTCGTCACCGATGAGTTCATGAAGGCCGTGCGTGAGGACCGCGAGTGGAAGCTCGCCTTCCCGCTGTCGATCAAGGAATACGAGACCGAGCGGCCCGACACGCTGGATCCGGCCAAGTTCGTGTGGCGCGAATGGCCCGTGCACGACAACTACGTCGTCAACGACGAGGGCCTGGTCGCCTGCAAGATCTATAAGTCTGTGCCGGCGCGGCGCATGTGGGACGTGATCATGACGTCCACCTACGACTTCGCGGAGCCGGGGTTCATCCTCATCGACCGCGTCAACGAGATGAACAACAACTGGTGGTGCGAGAACATCCGCGCCACCAACCCCTGCGGCGAGCAGCCGCTGCCGCCGTACGGTTCCTGCCTGCTGGGCTCGGTGAACCTGACGCGCTTCGTGCGTCAGCCGTTCACGGAGTTTGCCGAGTTCGACTGGAAGGAATACCGCGAAGTGGTGCGGACCTTCACCCGCATGCTCGACAATGTCGTGGAGATCAATGGCCTGCCGCTCGAGAAGCAGCGCGACGAGATCGTCCGCAAGCGCCGCCACGGCATGGGCTTCCTCGGGCTGGGCAGCACGATCACGTTGCTGGGCATGAAGTACGGGTCGCCGGAGTCGGTCACGTTCACCGAGGACGTGTCGCGCGAGATGGCCGTCGCCGGCTGGGAAGCGGCGCTCGAGCTGGCGCGCGAGAAGGGTCCGGCGCCGATCATGAAGGAGGAGTTCGCGGTCACGAAGGAGATGCTGAGGAAGCGGCCGGAAATGGCCCGCGACGGCTGGCGGCCGGGCGCGCGGATCCCGGGACGCCTGCTGCACGCGAAGTACAGCCGATACATGCAGCGCGTGGCGGAAGTCGCGCCGCAGCTCGTCCACGAGCTTGCTGAGATCGGCGCGCGCTTCACGCATCACACCTCCATCGCGCCCACCGGCACGATCTCGCTGTCGCTGGCGAACAACGCCTCGAACGGCATCGAGCCCTCGTTCGCGCATCACTACTTCCGCAACGTGATCCGTTCGGGGCGCAAGACGAAGGAGAAGGTCGACGTATTCTCCTTCGAGCTGCTCGCCTACCGCGAGCTGGTGAACCCGAAGGCGGAGCCAGGGGCGGCGGGTCCGGGTGAGAAGCTGCCTGAATACTTCACGGCCGCCGACGAGGTGACGCCGCGGCAGCACGTGGACATCCAGGCTGCCTCGCAGAAGTGGATCGATTCCTCGATCTCCAAGACCGCGAATGTGCCGACCGACTACAAGTACGCGAACTTCAAGGACATCTATCTGTACGCGCACGAGCAGGGGCTGAAGGGCTGCACGACGTTCCGCTTCAACCCGGAGGTCTTCCAGGGCGTGCTGGTGAAGGAGGACGATCTGAAGAACACCACGTACGTGTTCACCCTGGAGGATGGCTCCGAGGTCGAGGTCAAGGGCGATGAGGAGATCGAGTACGACGGCGAGAAGCACAGCGCCGCGAATCTCTACGACGCGATGAAGGAAGGCTACTACGGGAAGTTCTAGGTTTGAGGAGTGACGCCTAAGGTGAGCGCCATGAAAATCGACAGGAAGATCATCAAGTACCGCGTCAAGAAGCCCGACGAGAAGCCGCATGAGGCCCGCTCGCCGGCGACCGCGGTGGACGGCGACGTCTTCCGCGACAAGAACGGCAAGACCGCCAAGGTCATCCGGATGCACGAGAAGGTCGAGCGTCCCGAGGTCCTCATCGGCTCGACTTACAAGATCAAGACTCCCGTGTCCGATCACGCGATGTACGTGACGATCAACGACATCGTGCTGAACGAGGGCACCGAGTACGAGCAGCGCCGTCCCTTCGAGGTGTTCATCAACTCGAAGAACCTCGATCACTTCCAGTGGATCGTGGCCCTGACCCGGATCATTTCCGCCGTGTTCAGGAAGGGCGGCGACGTCACGTTCCTGGTGGATGAGCTGAAGGCGGTATTCGATCCGCGCGGCGGCTACTGGCAGCCGGGCGGGAAGTTCATGCCCTCGATCATCGCGGAGCTGGGCTACGTGATCGAGAAGCATCTGCAGACCATCGGGCTGATGCGCAAGCCGCAGCTCGATGAGCATCAGAAGAAGCTGGTGGACGAGAAGCGTGCCGAGTTCGAGGCGCGCCAGAAGCAGACGGATGCCTTCTCGAAGTCGCACTTTCCCGAAGGGGCGCAGCTGTGCACCAAGTGCAGCACCGCGGCCGTCGTCATGATGGACGGCTGCATGACGTGCCTGAACTGCGGCGACTCCAAGTGCGGTTGACTTCCTAGGTTCTTAGCGCCGACCGGCTGGCAGGGCCGGCATTAAAAGGGCAGCCTCCCGCAGGCTGCCTTTTTTTCGCGGCCCGCCGCCACCGGGGCAAAAAAAACCCCGCTTTCGCGGGGCTTTATGGTCGCTTGCTTGTGTGGAGGAGTGCTGTTCTTCTTATTGTCCGGTGAAGCATGGAGAGCGGATGGGCTTTTCTCCTCTTGTCCGCTTCCACGTCTTGTTTCGTATCCCGCTAGCTCTTGCTTCCTTCTTCCGGCCGTTGCCGGCCTTCGATGAATAGGGATAAAGCAACGCGCGTGCCAGACGCGCCCCGACTCCCGCGGATGTGACATGTTGTATCTGCGACGTGGGTCAACTGTGACGCACTGCCCGTTATGCGATGGTTTCGCCGCCCCTGGGCGGCCCTCTTGCGGGACGGCGCGGGCGGCCGCAGACCCGTCGGCGGGGGAGATTGTCAAAATACTCGACGGATTTGGCGTCGGCGCCACGACGGCGGGTGCGGCGCGATGCACAAACCATTGAATGCAAAGTCGAAATATCGAACAGCTGGGGTGTAAATGAACTCGACACGGGGTGCCAGGGGGTGGTTGCCGGGCCTGCTCCTGGCGTTGTGCACTGCGGCGCGCGTGCACGCGGCCGATACGGTCATGCCGCGGCCGCCGGAGCTGGAGCGGGATGTCCAGTTCTGGATCCGTGTCTACACGCAGGTCGACACCAATGGCGGCTTCCTGCACGACGAGCACGATCTCGCGGTCGTCTACCAGACGCTGCACTTCGATCCGAACACCTCGCCGCGCGAGCGCCAGAGGCTGGGGGAGCAGGGCAAGGACCGCATCGCCGCTGCGCTGCGCCGCATCGCCGCCGCAAACGGAGCAGCCCTGTCCGATGAGGACCAGAAGATCCGCGACCTCTGGGGCGACGACGGCACACCGTCTCGTCTTCGCGATGCCGCTGACGAGGTGCGCTTTCAGCTCGGGCAGTCCGACCGCTTTCGCGAGGGCCTGGTCCGTGCCGGCGCCTGGGAGACGCACATTGCCGAGACGCTCGCCAACCTCGGGCTGCCGGCGGAGCTCGCCGTCCTCCCCCACGTGGAGTCCTCGTTCAATCCGGCGGCCTATTCGAAGGTCGGCGCCGCGGGCCTATGGCAGTTCATGCGCTCGACGGGACGCCGCTACATGCGCATCGACAGCGCCGTGGACGACCGGCTCGACCCGTTCCGCTCGACGGAAGCCGCCGCCCAGCTGCTCGCGTACAACTACCGTCTCCTGGGCAGCTGGCCGCTGGCGCTGACGGCCTATAACCACGGCGCAGAGGGCGTCCGCCGGGCAAAGGAGACACTCGGCACGGACGACATCGTGCGCATCGTCCGCAACTACAAGGGCCGCACGTTCGGATTCGCGTCCCGCAATTTCTACGTCTCGTTCCTCGCCGCCCTGGAGGTCGACCGCAACCCCGAGAAGTACTTCGGCTCGATCGAGCGGCTGAGCGAGGCGAGATTCCAGGAGGTCGTGGTCCCGGCGTACGTGAATATCGGGCCGCTGTCGCGCGCCCTGAAGGTCGATGCGCAGAAGCTCCGCTCCCTCAATCCGGCGCTGCTGCGCTCCGTGTGGGACGGCCAGCGGCACATTCCGAAGGCCTACCGGCTGCGCTTGCCCGTTGGCGGGGACAAGTGGACGAGTGAGCTGCTTGCGCAACGGCTGTCTCCGAACGACACGTTCGCCGGACAGCCGGAGCCGCGTCGCTACCGGGTGCGCGCGGGTGACACGATCGTGAGTGTCGCGGAGCAGAGCGGCATCACGCCCGCCGCACTCGCCCTGGCCAACCGCATCAGGACGAGCGCAAAGCTGCGGGCGGGTCGAACTCTCGTCGTGCCTGAGCCTGTCCCGGGCATCGTGGTCGCCGCGGCGACGCCGGCACCGGCGACCCCGGCTGCTGCGCCTGCCGCCGTTGCGGTGGGCGGACCGGCGAGCGCGCCTCCTGTGGCGATGCAGATAACACCGCCCCCGGCGACGCCACCGCCAGCCGAGGCTCCTGCCCCTGGCGAGAACGGTGTGTACATCGTGCAGCGCGGCGACTCCCTGTCGGACATCGCCAAGAAAGTGGGCTTGTCCGAGGCGCAGCTGTTGAAGATCAATGGAATTCCCAACCGGGATTTCATTTTCGAGGGGCAGCAGCTCACTGTGACGGCGGCCGCCGTGGCCTCTGCGCAGCCGCCCCCGGGTGTGCCGGGCAAGACGCCGACGCTGGTCGCGTCGGCCGCTCCGGCGCCCGTTGCCTCCGGCGGAGTCCCCGCGGCAGAGGCCGAGCGTGAGAGTGCGGAAGAGGCGGCGGCGGTGGCGAGCCAGCGGGCGCCTGCCGAGAGTGCGCAGCCCGTGTCGGCGGCGCAGGCCGAGGAGTTGAGCCCGGCGCTGGGCCCAGCCGCAGAATCCGAGCAGAGCGCCGATCCCACGGACTACTCGGTGGGCAAGGACGAGACTATCGAGGTGGCCGCGGCTGAGACACTCGGGCACTACGCCGATTGGCTGGACGTGACGGCCCAGCAGCTACGCCAGCTCAACCACATGAGCCATGGGCGTCCCGTCGTGATCGGCCACCGGCTCAAGTTGGACTTCCGCAAGGTGTCGCGCGAGGACTTCGAGAAGAAGCGCCGCGAGTATCACCAGACGCTGCAGGCGGCGTATTTCGCCAGTCACCGCATCAACGGCACGGAGGTCTACATCGTGCGCCGCGGCGATTCGCTCTGGACGGTGACGCAGCGCTTCTCGCAGCTGCCGATCTGGCTGCTGAGGCAGTACAACCCCGATCTGGATCTGGCGGAGCTGCGTCCGGGCACCCAGGTGGTGATGCCGCGGGTGGAGGAAGTCGCCGCTGGCGGGAACTAGGAGGCTCCTAGCGGCGCACGAACGCCTGCAAGGCTGCGAGCGCCTTGCCCGAAGCGGAGAAGCGCTCCGGCTCCCCCTGCGCATCCTGGGTTTCGATCGCGATTCCCTGCGCGGTCCCGAGACAGTCGAGGGAAACCTGCGGCAGCCGGAAATACCATTGCGCGCTCCAGGGAGCGGGCACCTTGTAGGGAGCGCGCGAGAGCTTGAACTCTGCGAGGTCGCCGCTCAGGGTCTGAAGCTCCAGCGGATGGCCGTCGCAGGACACTCTGGGCTGAGTGCCGGAGCCGTTGACCTGCGGCGCCGAGATCCACAGGTACAGGGCCCGTTCGCCCATCCAATCCGTCTCGAATGGCGCGACGTAGGCGAAGGGATCGCCAACACCGCCGCGTGGCGTTTCCGTAATGAGCTCCACTGGGGAATCCATCACCGTCACGGTCGTCGCCGTGACAGAGTCCAGATTGTCGCTCACGGCTGCTGGCGCAGAGGCACATGCGGCCAGAGCAGCGACCGCGGCTGCCGTTCCGGCAGCGGACACCGCCCTGAGGCCGTCAGCCAACCCGCGAAACGCCCGGTTCATGAGAATCCCCTCTGTTCCGGCCTGTTTATTATGGTGACGGCGCCCATGGTCGCGGCGCGCCCGCCCGAACGCAAACTGTGACGAACAGTCCAACTCCTCAAGTGCCTCCCGGTTCCCCCGTCGTGGGCCGGCGACGGTGTGACGGATGACCATCGCCGGTTCAAAAATCTCTGCCTATAATGGGAACTGTAACGCCCAAGTGATTGTTTGATCGAGAGATGACGCACCACGTCAGAAAGCTTTTCGCCACCGCCGCGGCGGCCTGCGCCCTGGGCGCTGTGCAGCTTTGCGTGCAGTCGGGCGCCCACGCCGACGGGATGCCGGACGCCCAGCGCGTCATGCTGCAGTCCCCGGAAGGGAGCCTCCCGTCGATCGATCACCTCGTGGTGCGCAAGTCCGAGCGCAAGCTCTTCCTCATGCACGGCGACACCGTCGTCCGCTCCTACAAGGTCGCCCTGGGGCTCAATCCCGTGGGCCAGAAGGAGCGGGCCGGGGACTTCCGCACCCCGGAAGGGCAGTACCGGCTCATCCGCCGCAACCCGCGCAGCGACTACTTCCTCTCGATGCAGGTGTCGTACCCGAACGATACCGACCTGAAGCGTGCCCGCCGCAACCACTGGGACACCGGCGGCTCGATCATGATTCATGGCCTGCCGAACCAGTTGAAGCACACGCCGCTGTATTATGAGATGAGCGATTGGACGGACGGGTGCATAGCCTTGACGAACGCGGACATGGTGGAGATCTGGCTGCTCACCCCCGACAACGCGCCCATCGAAATTCTGCCTTGAGCCCCCAGGGGCTCTAAAGGCGCGAGCAGGGTCGAGTGGAAAGCAGCATCGTCGTTCCCGAATTCGTCGACGCCCGCGTGGGCCCGCGCGGCAGTCTCGAGAACCTCTCCCAGGCGGAGATCGGCAAGCTGCTGGACTCCCGCCAGGGCGGCCTGTACTCCCTGTTCCGCAAGTGCGCGCTGGCCGTGCTCAACAGCGGCGCGGATACCGACAACGCCAAGGAGATCTTCGACCGCTACCGGGACTTCGAGGTGGAGATCGTCCGCCATGCCTGGGGCATCAAGCTCGAGATCCACAATGCGCCGGGCTCGGCGTTCGTGGATGGGCAGATGATCCGCGGCATCAAGGAGCATCTGTTCGCGGTGCTGCGCGACGTCGTGTTCATCTCGAACGAGATCATGCAGAGCGGCCAGTTCGACCTGACCCAGTCCGCATCGATCACCAACGCCGTGTTCCACGTGCTGCGCAACGCACGGGTGCTCGACTACAAGGCCCGGCCGAATCTAGTGGTGTGCTGGGGGGGCCATTCCATCGGCTCGGACGAGTACAAGTACACGAAGAACGTCGGGTACGAGATGGGGCTGCGGGGCCTGGACGTGTGCACCGGCTGCGGACCGGGCGCCATGAAGGGCCCGATGAAGGGCGCGGCTGTCGGGCACGCGAAGCAGCGCATCGAGCACGGGCGCTACATCGGCATCACGGAGCCGGGAATCATCGCGGCGGAGCCTCCGAACCCGATCGTCAACCAGCTCGTGATCATGCCGGACATCGAAAAGCGCCTCGAGGCGTTCGTGCGCCTCGCGCACGGCATCGTCGTCTATCCCGGCGGCGCGGGCACCGCGGAGGAGATCCTCTATCTGGTGGGCATCCTCATGGATCCTGCAAACCGGCAGCAGCCCCTCCCGGTCGTGCTCACCGGTCCACGCGAGACCGCGGCCTATTTCGAGCACATCCTGGACTTCGTCGGCCGCACGCTCGGGCCCGAGGCTGCAAGCCGCTTCACGGTGATCATCGACGATCCGGCCGAGGTCGGGAGGCAGCTGGTGCGCGGCATGGATCAGGTGCGCGAATTCCGCCGGCTGCACAGCGACTCGTACAACTACAACTGGCTCCTGTCCATCCAGCCGGAGTTCCAGCGGCCTTTCGAGGTCACGCACGAATCGATGCGCGCCCTCGAGCTGCATCGCAACCAGCCGGTGCATCAGCTTGCGGCGAACCTGCGGCGCGCGTTCTCCGGCATCGTCACGGGCAACGTGAAGGAGAACGGCATCAAGGCGATCGAGCGCCATGGGCCCTATGAGCTGGCGGGCGATCCCTCGATCATGAAGCTCCTCGACGACCTGCTTGCTGCTTTCGTCGCGCAGCGGCGCATGAAGTTGCCGGGAGCGGAGTACCGTCCGGTCTATCGCCTCGTCGCCTGACGGAAAGCTGCGTGACATAACGCGCGCGTGCGCAGACACCGCGGTGCGTTATTGCGAGAGCAGCGTCCCAGCACGTACGACGCGCGAAATGCGTGTGAACCAGTTCCTGCGGGCGGAACCGCGGAAAACGTACGCTCCGACAAAGTTCAACGGTGCGACATAGCCGTCGTACGAGTGACCTGCAAGGACACTCTCGAAGACGGTGAGCAGGCGAAAGCCTGTGCAACAGGAGCGGCGCATGAGCTCATCTGACAGAGGCCGAGGCGATGTGCCCGGCCTGCGACACGAGCCGGCGGCTACCGCAAAGACCCCTGGGTCCGCGGAAGTCGCGGATCCGTATGCGAATTGGCTTGACCGCATGCAGCGCGCGCGCGTGCGCCATGCCGCCATCACCAAGAATCTGTACACCTGGTCCAACTACAAGAACTGGGCGGACAAGATGCGGGATACCTGGGACGACGAGAGCAAGCCCGGCGGCAACGGCGCGCCCGGCGTC
>FTDY01001188.1_pt1 | contig 10995 bp, 8 predicted proteins | sample 1640031 | NCBI WGS metagenome assembly FTDY01 (sample SAMEA3914816, study PRJEB12502) | metagenome | biome: forest; material: soil | place: USA | collected 2011-09-16 | depth 0.3 m
GATCGCTGGCAGATCGCTGGCAGCGGAACCGGTACACTGCTGATAGAACGATCGTGCGCGGGGGGTGTTCCGTTGATCCGTCATCCGGCACGCGCAGCAGGCGCGGGTCTGTGGGGACTGTCCGGCTACCACTGGCTGGTCATCGCGGCCGGCTGGGCGGGCTGGGGCTTCGATGTCTTCGACGCCCTGCTCTTCAATTTCGTCTCTCCCAACTGCATTCCGGCGCTGCTCGGCTTGCCGCACGGCTCAGCGGAAGCGCGCGCGGCCACCGTATTCTGGACGGGGGCGATGACCTCGATATTGCTGATCGGCTGGGCCATCGGCGGCGTGTTGTTCGGCTGGGTCGCAGACCGCGTCGGCCGCAAGCGCGCGTTGTTCACAACTATCGCCCTGTATGCCGTGGGAACCGCGCTGTGTGCGATCTCAACGAGCATGTGGCAGCTCGTGCTCTTTCGTAGCGTGGCGAGCCTGGGAATCGGTGGAGAATGGGGCATCGGCGCGGCGCTGATCGCGGAGAGCGTTCCGGAGCGGCGGCGCGTCGAGGCGGGCGTGATCATGTACACCTCCTCGCCCGTCGGGATCGCGCTCGCAAGCCTCGTGAACTACCAGGTGGCGGGCGTCTGGTTCGCGGACCAGCCGCAGACCTCCTGGCGTTGGGTATTCCTCGCCGGACTCGTGCCGATCCTGCTCGCGTTCTGCATCAGGCTCTTCATCCGCGAAAGCCCTCAGTGGGAGGCGCAATCGAAGCTCGTGGCGCCACCTGCCCTGCGCGAGCTGTTTCAGCCGGGCATGCGCAGCATCACGCTCAGCGGATTCGTCCCCGCGGTGACGGCGCTGCTCACCTGGTGGGCGTGCAACGCCTTCATTCCCCTGCTCGGCAGCATTCTCTCGAGCGAGCATTCCGCCGCTGCGGGACTGTCTCCTGCAGCGGCGAGCCTGCTGTCGGAAGTGTGGAAGGGCCGGGCCGCCAACCTGTTCAACATCGGCGGACTGGTGGGGTCGCTGGCGGCGATTCCTCTGGGACGGCTGGTCGGGCGCCGGCAGATGTTCAGCGGCTATTTCGCGTTCTCGTCCGTCGCGCTGCTGGCTACCTTCGGCCTCGATCTTGCGCCGGGCTTACGCCTTGCGATGCTGCTGCCCCTGGGCGCGGGCATCTACGGAATCTTCGCCGCGTTCTCCTTCTACCTGCCGGAGCTCTTTCCGGCCCGGCTGCGCGCGATGGGCGCCGGCTTCTGCTACAACATCGGGCGGCTCTTCGCCGCCGCGGGACCGGTCCTCGTCGGTTCGATCTCGGCGGCCGCGGGCGGCTCGAGCGCGGTGATCATTCACACCATGCTATGGCTCGCGGTGGTGCCTTGCGCAGCGGCGATCGCCACGCATTTCTTCGTCATCGAGACACGTGGCCGCGCGCTTCCGGCCTAGAAGCCGCCCTTAGACTCCCAACCTCGACGCCAACTCTGTGCAGTCGGTCACGACGATGTCGGCTTTCACGACCGCTTCCGGCCAGGGCATGCCGCAGCGATTCACCCAGGCGGTGCGCATCCCGGCGGCACGCGCCCCCTCGACGTCGATCACGGGGTCATCGCCCACGTAGAGGACTTCGTGCGGCTGCGCCTTCAGGCGGGCCGCCAGCTCATCGAATCCGCCGCGCTGCGGCTTGGCCGAGCCGACCTCGCCGGAGCTGAGCGAAACGGCAAACATGGGCGCCAGACCGATGCGGCGCAGGTCGGCGTTGCCGTTCGTGAGGGAGGCGAGCGTGTAGCGGGAGCGCAGCCGTTCGAGCGCCGGCCGAACGTCCGCATACAACTCGAGCTCATTGCGCGCAGCGAAGAAGACCTCGAAGGCCCGCTCCGCGATGACCTCATCGTAGCCGCACTCGCGCGCGTACCGCGCAAGGGACTCGATTCGCAGGTACGTGAAGTCGTAGGCCCGGTGGGGCTCATCGAGCGCCAGCTGCCGCCGCGCGGCGCGCAGCTGCTCGTTCGTGAAACGCTGCGCAATGCGTGGACAATGCTCGCTGAGCCAATCCATGACACGGTGCTCCGCGCGCGCGATCACCGGCTCGACTTCCCAAAGGGTATTATCGAGATCGAACGCAATCGCTCGCAGTCTGCTGAGGTCTCGTCGAAACATCCGGCCGCCTCGGGCGTGAGCACAACGGCTATCCTAGCTCGAAGGTCATCCTCCATGCCGGATCTCACTCTCGTCATCGGCAACAAGAACTACTCTTCCTGGTCGCTGCGCCCGTGGATGCTGCTGAAGCACCTGGGCGTGGAATTCAACGAGGTGCTGCTTCCCCTGGACACGCCCGAATTCAAGGATGCGGCCGAACGATACGGCCCGAGCGGCCGCGTTCCCGTCCTGCGCAGCGGCCCGCTGTGCGTGTGGGATTCCCTCGCGATCTGCGAATACATCGCTGAGGTCACGCAGAGGGGATTGCCGCGGGAGCGCGAAGCCAGAGCGGTCGCGCGCGCGGTGAGCGCAGAGATGCACTCAGGCTTCATCAACGTCCGCATGGAATGGCCCATGAACGCGCGGGCACGCAATCGCCGCACGCCGATGACGCCCGGACTCGAGTCCGACATCGACCGCATCGAGCAGCTGTGGATCGACTGCCGTCGGCGCTTCGGTGCCGGCGGTCCCTGGCTGTTCGGCGAGTATTCGATCGCCGACGCCATGTACGCCCCCGTCGTGCTGCGATTCAAGACCTACGGCGCACGAATCTCGGAGAGCGCGCGCTGGTACCTCGCGACGGCTCTCGAGGACCCAGCCCTGCAGGAGTGGGTGCAGGCTGCACAGGGCGAGCCTTGGACACTGGCGACCTGCGAGGTCGGCTGAGCGGCCGCAGCCGGTGCATGCCGGCATCTGTGTGCTCTACAATCCCGCGCTACGCTTCGGATGGAGCTGCCCATGTCCGCACGGATTTTCCTGCGCGCCACCGCGCATGCCCTCGCCGCTACTTCGATTTGCCTGGCTGCGCAACCCACCCTGGCTGCGCAAGCCGCCGCCGAGGTCGCCGCCGGACCCCTGAAGGTCGAAGACCTGGTGCGCCTGAAGCGCGTCAGCGATCCGCAGGTCTCACCCGACGGAAACCATGTCGCGTTCGTGCTGCGTGAGACGGACATCGAAGCCAACAAGGGCCGAACCGACATCTGGCTGCTCGACCTGCGCGCGAAGGATGCGCAGCCGCGCCGCCTGACGCAGAGCGCGGCCAACGACTCGAGTCCGCGCTGGAGTGCGGACAGCCGTGCCCTCTACTTTCTCTCGATGCGCTCAGGCCGCTCGCAGGTCTGGCGGCTCTCGTTCGATGGCGGTGAAGCGCTGCCGGTCACGAACTATCCGCTCGACGTCAACACGCTGAAGGTCTCGCCGGCCGGCAACCGCCTCGCGCTCTCCATGGATGTGGTGCCCGAGTGCGCCTCGCTGAGCTGCACTCGCGACAAGCTCGACGCGCGCACCCGGGACAAGGCGACGGGACGGATCTTCGACCGCACGTTCATCCGTCATTGGGACACGTGGAGCGACGGCACACGCTCCCACCTGTTCACTGCCGCACTCGGCGCTGACGGCAAAGCCGGGACGCCCGTCGACGTGTCGAAGTCACTCGATGCCGACGTCCCGTCCAAGCCGTTCGGCGACGAGGCCGACTACGCATTCAGCCCTGACGGCGGCTCGCTCGTATTCAGCGCCCGCATCGCAGGGCGAACCGAGCCGTGGTCGACGAACTTCGATCTGTTCCAGGTGCCCGCGACCGGTGGCGCGGAGCCGAAGGACCTCACCGCGGACAATCCCGCCTGGGACGCGCAACCGGTGTTCCTCCGCAACGGCGATTTGGCGTGGCTCGCGCAGGATCGTCCGGGTTTCGAGGCCGACCGCTTTCACATCGTGATCCGGGACGGGCGCACCGGCAGCGTACGTCCGCTCACCAAGGCGTGGGACGCGTCCGTGCGCAAGCTCGGCGCCACGCCGGACGGCCGCACATTGCTCGCCACTGCGGACACGACCGGCCAGTTGGCGCTGTTCTCGGTCGATCTCAAGAAGGGAACGCCCAGCAAGCTCGTGGCGACGGGCGAGGTCGCCGACTACGCGGCGAGCGACAACTCCGTCGTCATCGCGTGGGCGAGCCTTGCCGCGCCTGATGATCTGTTTTCCGTCGGTCTCAAGGGCGGCGCTCCAAAGCGCTTGACACAAGTGAACCGGGATGTGCTCGGAGCGCGCAGCCTCAGCGACTTCGAGCAGTTCAGCTTCAAGGGCTGGAACAACGAGACCGTGTACGGCTACAGCGTGAAGCCGTACGGCTTCCAGCCGGGCAAGCGCTACCCGGTCGCGTTCGTCGTGCACGGCGGGCCGCAGGCGAGCCTGCAGAATCTATGGACCTACCGCTGGAATGCCGAAGCGCTGGCCGGTGGCGGCTACGCTGTCGTGATGATCGACTTCCACGGCACGCCCGGCTACGGGCAGGCGTTCACGGACTCGATCAGCGGCGACTGGGGCGGCAAGCCGCTGGTCGACCTGCAGAAGGGACTCGCGGCCGCGCTGGAGAAGTATTCATGGATGGACGGCGAGCGAGCGTGCGCGCTCGGGGCCTCGTACGGCGGCTACATGATGAATTGGATCGAGGGCAACTGGCCCGACCGGTTCAAGTGCATCGTCAATCACGATGGGGTCTTCGACCAGAGAATGATGTACTTCTCGACCGAGGAGCTGTGGTTCATGGAATGGGAGAACGGCGGCACCCAGTACGAGAACCCGCAGGCGTATGAGAGATTCAACCCGGCGAACTACGTGTCGCGGTGGCGCACGCCGATGCTGGTCGTCCACGGCGAGCAGGATTTCCGCATTCCCTACACCCAGGGAATCGCCGCGTTCACCGCCCTGCAGCGCCGCGGGATCGAGAGCAAGCTGCTGATATTTCCCGATGAGAATCATTGGGTGCTGAAGCCCGCCAACAGCGTGCTTTGGTACCACACGGTGCTCGACTGGCTGGACCGGCACTTGAAGAACTGAAAGGGCAATGACTGAAGCGTCATACCGCTGCCGCACGGCGGACGCACGAACGGCGCGAGTGCTCGTGGAGGCTACTTGCGTCCGGGCTTGCGGGTCGGCGTGACCTGGTTGTAGGGGTCGTAGCCGCCGCCCGGATCGCGGTCCGATTCGATGCGCAGCTCCTCGTCCTTGCTGTCCTCGACCTTGAGCTCCGTGATCTCCAGCTTGCGCAACAGCCGCGAGGTGCTTTCGATGGCGATGCGGCTGGTCTCCTTCACCCAGTCCCATACGGCATTGCCGCGCGCGTCGTGCACGACGCGCCCGCTCGCGCCTTGCTGCGGGGCAGCCTCCTTCGAGGCCTGCGAACCGGGCTGAGATTTGCCCTGGGGACCGGGCTGCGACTTGCTCTGCGGTCCCGCCTGGGCCGGTGCCTGAGCAGCGGCTTTCGGTCGGATGTCTTTCGGGTCGGCCATTGAATGAGTACCGTGAGGACAGTTCCGCTGCGTTGCTGCGGCTGTGGACACTCTAGCGTGCCGCGGGGGCCCGGCAATATGTTCAGCTTCGGCGCATGCAGGATCTGTGTCAACGATCACACAATGCCCATGCTGCAGGGCGATCGACGGGCCCGATCGGCACGCCGCCCAGAGCCTGCCATTTTGTTGGGCTATCGGCCCTGCTTGAGAAAGCGGTAGAAAGGCTCGTCCGTACGCCCCTGGGCGAGCTGGCCGCTGGCGTCCGTCGCGTTTTCGGCGAGGCCGAAGCCGGTGGCGTCGAGCTCCATGCGGGTGTCGATCTGCAGGGTGCCGCTGGTCGCGCGCGAAGTGATCCGGCAAGTCTTGGAATCGTTCGCCGCAGCGAACTGCTCCCCGTGCTTCTTCCAGGTGAGATCGCAGCCGCGCGCCTGCGCGACGTCGTGATTCATCATGCCGCGCAGTAGATCGGGATCGCGCTGCCCGTCGCGCCAGCGCAGCGGCTCCGCGAGCGTCCATACGGTCTGCACCATTCCCTTGTCAGTGAGATCGAGGGTCCACACTTTCTGCACCATCACCCGACGCGGATCGTCGGCCGCCATTTCCTGCACGTAGAACACATGCGTCCCGATCACCGGGTCATCGACCGGCACGATCGCCAGTGCGAGCGCTTCGTGCGGCGGCTGAAGTCCCGCGCGCACGTCAGCCTGCGCCTGTTTGGTGTTGTCGTAATGTCCGGGCAGCCACGCGAGCAGCTGCGCGAACTCCGCTTCCCGCAACTTCGTCTGATTCGTGCATGAGCCCAGCAGGCCCAGCAGCAACAACGGTGCGGCGCGCCTAACCATAGAAATTCCGCCATTCCGCCTGGTACGACAGCCCGAGCGCCATGATCTTCTCCAGTAGTTCCTCGTACGGGGTTCCGCCTGCGCGCGCCGATTCCGCCAGGTCCTCGGCCGCTTCCAGGTTGGGATTGGCGTTGGCCTCCAGCACGTACACGGTCCCGTCCGCCTTGACGCGGAAGTCCATGCGCGCATAGCCCGACAGTCCCAGCGCGCGGTAAATGCGGCGCGAAAGCTTGTCGAGGCTTGCCAGAACGGGCGCCGGCAGATCCTCGGCCGCGCGCGTCGTGATGCCGTACTTTTCCTGGTAGCGCTTGTCCCACTTGACCTTGCGCGTTGCGATCGCCGCGAGCGAGCCGGGCATCGAGCCGAACACCATCTCCCAGACCGGCAGGCGCGTCAGCCGCTCATTGCCCATGACGCCGACATACAGCTCACGCCCCTCGATGAACTCCTCGACGAGCGCGTCCGAGCCGACCTGCTCGTGCACGAAGCCAATGCGCTCCTTGAGCTTGGCGACGTCCTCGACCACCGAGGCCTGCGCGATCCCCAAGGATGCATCCTCGACGGTCGACTTCACGAACAGGGGAAATTTCAGCCTGCGCGGCACGTGGATGCGCGCGCCCCGGCGAAATACCGTGAACAGGGGCGTTGGAATGCGATGGTACGCCAGCAGTTGCTTGGACAGCGACTTGTCCCGCGACAGCAGCAGCCCGCGGGGATTGCAGCCCGTGTACCGCTGGCGCATCAGCTCGAGAAAGGCGACGACGTGCTGATCGTAGGTAACGATGCCGTCGAACTCCTCGAGCAGATTGAAGACGATGTCGGGCTTCCAGTCCGCGATCGCGGTGCGCAGCTCCGTGAGGCTGTCGAGCACGCCGACGCACTGCACGTCGTGTCCGCTCTTGCGCAGCGTGGACATCACGTCGTACTCAGTACGCCACTCCTCGATTTCCTTTTCAGTCCGTCCTTCCAGACTCTCCGGCGGCACCAGGGTCGCGTGCACTACGACGAGCGTGCGCAGTTTCTTCATAGTGGCAGTTGCGGAGTCTCGCCTTGCGCGTAGAAACGCGTGATCCGTTCCAGCATCCAGCGTGAATGGCGCAGGCCATCGCGCTTGCTGCCGCGAACGTAAAGCTTCAACGCCTCGCAACGCTCGATCAGCATGCGAAGGATCTGCTGGACGGTATAGCGCTCGGTCGCGAGCTGGCGCGCGACGCTCGCTGTGAGAGAGCTTCTGTGCGCACGCAAGAGCGTTGCGGCGCGCATCGCCCGCGGGCGCAGCCGCTCCGTGCTGAACACCTTTCTCAGGAACTGCTCGGAGACGCCCCGGCGGCTCGAGCGGTTGTGCGCCAGCTTGCTGCGGTAGTGCTCCGCCAGCGTGCGGGTGTTCAGGTCGATAGGCTCGATCCGCACTCGGTTGCGGACCGGAGCCCGGCTGCCCCGCACATTCGATACCAGCTCATCGACCGCATTGAGTTTGTGAAATGCAGGCCAATCCGCGTAGCTCGTGCGCCAGCTCGATCTCGGCTTCAGCCAGACCGCAAAGGTCTCTGCAAAGTCCTCGGTCGGGTGCGCCTGCGCATACCACTCTCCGAGGTGATGCACGTAGCGCCGGCTGCCGGGCCGCGCACGATAGCGATTTGGATACGGCAGCGACGCGGGACCGAATACTTCGCGCCAGCGTCTGCGCCTGCGCAATCGGTATGCGTTGTCGAGCGCGTGGCCGGCCTCGTGGCGAAGGATGCGCATGAGCCAGCGGCTGTTGCCGCCTTCCGCCTCCCGCATGATCCGGCGCTCGAGGCGCTCCAGACGCGGATGCGCAAGGAAGAACGGTACCGCGATACCGGGGACACCGTCAGGCGAGAACCACTCTTCGGAGAGCCACACATGCGGACGGAAATCCAGGCCGCGGTTCTCCAGCTCGCTGTACAGGCGCGCGACATGCCGATTCAGCGGCGAGCGCTCGACCGACAGCTTCAGGTCGCAGAAGCGCAGGGACAGCAGCTGCTCGTCGGACAACCGCGTCCAAGGCTGCGCCTTGCGGCGCCGTCTTGCACGTGTGCGGACAGCGTGTAGCGACGACATTGCAGGTAAGCCCGAGTCCCGAGGAGAACACCGCGTACTCGAGCGCATGGCGCCGGCGCGGTTTGCACAGGAAGCTTACCAGCAGCGGCGCGCGGAAAGGGAGCCGAGAGCGGCCGAAAATCGGAGCGCTTTTTACTGGCCGCCCAGGCCGAGCAGGGCGTGCGCCAGCAGGCGATCGGCGAAGCCTTCGATCAAATCCTTGTGCATCAGGCTATTGCGCCAGGCCGGGGGGATGCCGGTGGCGGTGTAGTGGGCTCCGGCGAGCTGTCCGCAAACGCACGCGATCACGTCCGAGTTGCCTCCCAGGTTTGCGGCCCGCAGGAGGGCATCCCGAAAGGTATCGGTCGAGCTGAACGCCCAGACCGCGGCTGCCAGCACCTCGGTAGCGGAGCTGGCGACGGCACCCGTGCCCGCTGGGCCCGATGTGCCGGCGAGGCTGGCGCCTGCGGCAGCGATCCCCGGGGCCATCGCCAGAATCGCGGCTTTGGGCTGCCCGGAGAGGGCCGCATGAAGAAGGCGCGACAGCGATCGGCAGGCCTCGAGGACGGAAGGAGCCTGGCAGGTCGTCCGCGCCGACTCGCTCGCCTGCTGACACGCTTCGGCCGCGGACGCGAAAAAGAACAAAGTCGCCGGGCCGACCCGGGACAGGGTCTCCGGATCCAGCTGGGTCGGGTCGTGCGACCCCGAGAACGCCTGGCGGCGCCATTGCGCCATGGCCAGAGCGCGCGCGGTACTCGCGGTGATTCCGAGACACTGCCCGGTCGCAGAGTGATGCCCGTCGCGCTGCCACCGGCGGTATCGGTCGACCTGATCGCGCGCGTCAAAGCCACCGCGCTCGAGCAGGCTTTCGGCAAGGCACAGGGCCATTGCCGTGTCATCGCTCCAACCGCCACGGGGAAGGTCGAACGGGCCTCCGCCGAGGAGATCTCCGACTGGCGTAAACGTCCCGGGCCGGCGGTACTGCGTGGCCGCGGCGAGCGCATCGCCCACCGCCAGTCCAATGAACGCGCCGAGAAATCGGCTGCGCAAGCCTCGGGCGGCCGACAGCGTGGAATCCTCCAGAAGCGGATCGGAGCGATCCGCCGGTGAGCGGTCGATCGACGGGGAACCCGTCACACGTGCGGGAGTGGTGGAAACCCGCGCGGCCTCCCCCACCGATGGCGGGGAAGACCAGCTGCGCACATAGTTGATCTGCTCTGCCGTCTCCGGCACCCAGTCCCAACTCTTGGCCCGCTCGGACTGCTGCCACAGGCGGTTGAGCTCATCCAGCGCGGCATCGCCCGGGAGACCGCGCTCGGCGAGCAAGCAGCCAATCACGGTACCCGTTCGGCCAATGCCCGCGCGGCAATGCACGTAGACCTTTCTGCCCGATTCCAGCGCGTCGTGGATGCAATCGAGAATCTCGCGCATGTGCTCGCGTTGCTCGGGCAACGCGTGATCCTTGATGGGCTTACGCAAGTACTCGACGTTGAGCGGCAACTCGGTGTCATAGCGTGCGAGTTCCGTCGGGTAGGTAAGATCGACAAAGCACTCGATCCCCGCATCCAGCAGCAGCGCCATCCGATCACGCGTCTCATCACGAGACAGCCCACCGGGGTGCTCGCCGGCCAGCAGCTGCCCCGGCAACACCCAGTAGCAGTTGCGCAGAGGCAGTGGAGGCGGGTCGGCAGCGGATGCGGCCGAAGGGACACGCGTCATGCGGGCTCCGATACGGCCTCGGGTTTCGATACGGCTTCGGGCGTCGATACGGCATCCGGCTTCCATGCAACTTCAGCCCCGGGCATGGCCTCGAGCTGTGCGGCGAGCGCGACTTCCTCGCTCTCGGTCATGGTGGGCGCGCGCTGTCCCTCCAGGCCTTTGAAATCGAACCGCCGGGGATCGGCCAGATGGGCCGGCTCGATGTTGCGCAAAGCCGAGAAGATGGTTTCCGTGCGTCCGGGATAGTCCCGCTCCCACGCGGCCAGCATCTGCTTGATCGCCACCCGCTGCATGTTGTCCTGCGAGCCGCACAGCTTGCACGGAATGATCGGAAACTCCCGGCCACGGGCGTAACGCTCGATCTGCGACTCCGGGACGTAGGCGAGCGGGCGGATGACGATATGGCGGCCGTCCTCGGACAGCAGCTTGGGCGCCATTGCCTTCAGTCGGCCGCCAAAGAACAGGTTCAGAAACAGAGTCTCGACGATGTCGTCACGATGATGACCGAGGGCGATCTTCGTGATTCCGTTCTCGGACGCAAAGCGATACAGGGCTCCGCGCCGCAGCCGGGAGCACAGGCCGCACATTGTCCTGCCCTCCGGAATCACGCGCTTCACTACGCTGTACGTGTCCTGCTCGATGATCCGGTACGGGACGCCGAGCGCCTGCAGATACTCGGGGAGGACATGCTCGGGGAAATCGGGCTGCTTCTGGTCGAGATTCACCGCGAGCAGATCGAACTCCACCGGGGCGCTCCGCCTCAGTGACAGGAGGATGTCGAGCAGGGTGTACGAGTCCTTGCCGCCGGACAGGCACACCATCACGCGATCGCCGTCGGCGATCATCCCGAAATCATGGATGGCCTTGCCGACGTCGCCGCGCAGCTTCGCCTGCAGGCGCTGGAACGTCCGTGA
>FTDY01001947.1_pt1 | contig 10981 bp, 8 predicted proteins | sample 1640031 | NCBI WGS metagenome assembly FTDY01 (sample SAMEA3914816, study PRJEB12502) | metagenome | biome: forest; material: soil | place: USA | collected 2011-09-16 | depth 0.3 m
CGCGTGTGGGTTACTTGCGTTGCCAAAAAAGGCCGCGCTTTATACCATGGGTGCAATCCGTGAACAATGCCCGTCTGAACAATGCCTTACGCGCTCCCCCCGACGGGTACCCCGCAACAGCGCCTACGCGGTCCGACCATGCATGTAACCATCAAGACCCCGGATGAGCAGGAAAAGATGCGCACCGCAGGCCGTCTGGCCGCGGAGGTGCTCGACATGATCGGCGAGCACGTGGTGCCGGGGGTGACGACCGAGGAGCTCGACCGGCTCTGCTACGAGTACATCGTGAACGTGCAGGGGACCATTCCGGCAAACCTGAACTACCGGGGTTTTCCGAAGACCATCTGTACCTCCGTGAATCATGTCGTGTGCCACGGGATCCCGAACGACAAGCGCCTCAAGGCCGGCGACATCGTCAACATCGACGTCACGGTGATCCGCGAAGGATTTCACGGCGACACCAGCCGGATGTACTTCGTCGGAAAGCCGCCAGCGCACGCGCAGCGTCTCGCGGAAACCTGCTTCGAGGCCATGTGGCGCGGAATCCAGGTAGTTCGCCCTGGCGCTCACCTGGGCGACATAGGGCACGCCATCCAGTCATTCGTCGAGGCACGCGAGTACTCCGTGGTGCGCGAATACTGCGGCCACGGGATCGGGCGGGTGTATCACGAGGACCCGCAGATACTCCACTACGGCGAGGCCGGCACGGGACTCGAGATCAAGAAGGGAATGACGTTCACGGTCGAGCCGATGGTGAATGCCGGGAAGCGCCATGTTCGCCTGTTGCCGGATGGCTGGACGGTGATCACGAAGGATCACTCGTTGTCCGCGCAGTGGGAGCACACTGTGCTCGTCACCGACGATGGCGTCGAGGTGCTCACATTGGGCGCGAACGGACGACAGCAATAACATGGCAGCGGGAGACCCGGAGCTCATCGAGGAAACTCTGGCGTCCCCCGCGCCGGCCCTGTGGCCGTTGCTCAATCGGTTGCCCGCGCTGCTTGCCCAGGCCAGCGACTCTTCCACGGCCTATCGGGACCTGCTGCGGCAGGCGCACGAGGAGCTCAAGAACCGCTTTCTCGCGGAGGAGCCCGTCGAGGATCTGGTCCACGCGCGCGCCACGCTGATCGACACGGTTCTGAAGGAAGCATGGCGGGCGCAGTCGCTGAGCACCCTGAGCGATTGGGCGCTGGTCGCCGTCGGCGGCTACGGGCGCGGGGAGCTGCACCCCTGCTCCGACATCGACATCCTGCTGTTGGTTGAGCGCCCCCCCGATGATCGGGGACGCGGTGCGGTCGAGCGCCTCGTCGCTTTCCTCTGGGACATCGGCCTTGAAGTCGGCCACAGCGTGCGCACCGTCGAGGAATGCGCCCAGGAGAGCGTCGCGGACGTGAGCGTCATGACTACGCTGCTCGAAGCGCGGCTGCTCGAAGGCAACGCGGATCTGGTCACGCAGATGCGGGCTGCTCTCTCGCCGGAGCGCGTCTGGCCGGTGCGGGAATTCTTCGAAGCCAAGGTGCGCGAGCAGTCCGACCGCCACCTGAAAGCCCACGACACGGCTTACAACCTCGAGCCCAATGTCAAGACAGGCCCCGGTGGCCTGCGCGACATCCAGACCATCGCCTGGGTCGCCAAGCGCCACTTCGGCAGCGACACCCTCGATGGGCTCGCCACCCATGGCTTCCTGTCGCCGGCCGAGCTGCGGCGCCTGAAGCAGGCGCAGGCCTTCCTGTGGAAGGTCAGGTTCGGCCTGCACATCGTCACCGGGCGCCGCGAGGACCGCCTGCTGTTCGATCACCAGATCCGGCTCGCTCAGACGTTCGGCTACGAGGACGCCTCCTACACGTTGGCCGTCGAGCAGTTCATGCAGCGCTACTACCGCACCGTCATGGACGTGAGCCTGCTCAATGAGCTGCTGCTGCAGGTGTTCCGCGAGGCGATCCTGACGGAGAGCGAGCCGCCGCGGCCGTTGAACGCGCGCTTCCAGGTCCGCAACGGATCGCTGGAGGCAGTGAGTGAGGAAGTGTTCGCGCGCACGCCCGCGGCGCTGCTCGAGCTGTTCGTACTCCTGCAGCAGAACCCCGAGATCAAGGGAGTGCGCGCCTCGACGATGCGGGCCGTGGCCCGCAACCTTTGGCTGATCGACGAAGAATTCCGGCAGAATCCGCGGCACCACCGCCTGTTCCTGGAGATCCTGCGCTCGCCCATCGGCGTCACGCACGAGCTGCGGCGCATGAACACGTACGGCGTGCTGGGCCGCTACATTCCGGCGTTCGGCCGCATCGTCGGGCGGATGCAATACGACCTCTTCCATGCCTACACAGTCGACGCACACACCCTGTTCGTCGTGAGCAACCTGCGGCGCTTCGCGATTCCCCGCTACGACCACGAGCTGCCCGAAGCATCGCGCATCATGCAGCAGCTGCCGCGCTCCGAGATCGGCTATCTTGCGGCGCTGTTTCACGACATCGCCAAGGGGCGCGGCGGCGATCATTCCGAGCTCGGAGCCGTCGACGCCGAGGCGTTCTGCCTGGAGCAGGGCCTGTCGCCGTACGATGCGCGTCTGGTCGCCTGGCTGGTGCGCAGCCATCTCGAGCTGTCCATCACGGCTCAGAAGCAGGACATCAGCGACCCGCAGGTCATCAACGCGTTCGCCCGCAAGGTGGGTGACGAGACGCACCTCGACTACCTGTACGTGCTCACGTGCGCGGACGTCCGCGCCACCAATCCGAAGCTGTGGAATTCGTGGAAGGCTTCGCTGTTTCATGATTTCTACGACCGGGTGCGGCGCGCGCTGCGGCGCGGCCTGGAGAGCCCGATCGACCGGGAGCAGCTGGTCAGCGAGACCAAGGAGGCCGCCCGGCGGCTGCTGCTGGAAAGAGGAGTTGCCGAAGGCGACGTGAAAGAGGCCTGGAGTCGCTTTTCCGAGGCGTACTTTCTCCAGCATTCGGCCGAGGAGGTCGCCTGGCATACGCGTCTGCTCGCCGAGCGCGATTCGGGATCAGACGAGCCTGTCGTTGCGCTCGATCCGCGCAGCCTGCGTGGCACGACCGCGGTCCTGATCTTCGCGCGAACGCGCCGTGATGGGTTCGGGCGCACGACGGCCGTTCTGGATCAGCTGGGCCTGAACGTCATGGACGCACGGATCACGCCGACGGGTGACGGCTTCAGCCTGGACCTCTACCACGTCCTCGAGGACGATGGCGCGCCCATCACGGACAACGACCGGCTGAGCGAGATCAAGCATGCGATCTGGCGGTCTCTGCAGCGCCCGGACGATGCGCCGTTCGCGGTGTCGCGGCGCGCTCCGCGCCAGGCCCGCATGTTCAACACGCCGACCCAGATCGCGCTGAACGTCGACGAGCGCAATCGACGCTCCGTGCTCGAGCTGACCGCCGGCGATCGCCCCGGCTTGCTGTGCGACGTCGGCAAGGTGCTCATGGAAGAGCGCATCGTGCTGCACGCCGCGAAGATCATGACGGTCGGGGAGCGGGCCGAAGACGTCTTCTACGTGACCGACTTCGACAACATGCCGCTGAATGCGGCCGACTCGCAGCGGCTGCGGAACCGCTTGATGCAGGCGCTCGACAGGCGCCAGGCGGCATGAACCCGCGGCTCGAGCGGCTCCACGCCTACCCCTTCGAGAGACTCGCGCGCCTGAAGGCGGGAGCCGTCCCGCCGGCCCATCTCGAGCACATCGCCATGTCGATCGGGGAGCCGCAGCATGCGGCTCCGCCCTTCGTCCTGGACGCTCTGCGCCGCAGCCTGGATCGCCTGGGAAGCTACCCGGCGACCGCCGGCCTGCCCGAGCTGCGCGCCGCGTGCGCAAACTGGCTGCAGCGGCGCTTCGCTCTTCCCGCCCGCAGCGTGAATCCCGACACGATGGTGTTGCCGGTCAACGGCACGCGCGAGGCGCTGTTCGCATTCGTGCAGGCCGTCGTGGATGAGCGCAGCGGGCCGCTGGTGCTGATGCCAAACCCGTTCTACCAGATCTACGAGGGAGCCGCCCTGCTCGCAGGCGCTGAGCCTGCGTTTCTGGACATGACCGCCGCGACGCACTATGTGCCCGACCTGCACGCGGTTCCCGAGAGCGTCTGGCGTCGCTGCCAGGTTCTCTTTCTGTGCAGCCCCGGCAATCCGACCGGCGCCGTCCTCTCGCTGGCCTATCTGCAGCATGCGCTGGAGCTCGCCGAGCGCTTCGACTTCATCATCGCCGCCGATGAGTGTTACGCGGAACTGTACCTGGACGAGCGGGCTGCCTCGCCCGGGTTGCTGCAAGCCTGCGTAGCTGCGGGTCGCGACAGGTTCCAGCGCTGCGTCGTCTTTCACAGCCTTTCGAAGCGCTCGAGCGTACCCGGCCTGCGCTCGGGCTTCATTGCCGGGGATCCCCAGATCCTCGCGCGCTTTCTCCTTTACAGGACGTACCACGGCAGCGCCATGCCGATTCCCACCCAACTGGCAAGCGTTGCCGCATGGGATGAGGACTCGCACGCCACGACTAACCGCGGGCTGTACCGGGAAAAATTCGAGCAGGTGCTCCCGATCCTGGCTCCGGTCCTGAACGTGGAGAAACCCGCCGGCGGTTTCTACCTTTGGCCGGATATCCAGGGCGACGATGAACGCTTCGCCCGCGATCTTTTTGCAACGCAGAACATCACCGTGCTGCCGGGAAGCTATCTCGCGCGGACCGGTGCAGGCGGCAATCCGGGCTCCGGTCGCGTGCGCATATCGCTCGTCCCGGACGTCGCCCGGTGCGTGGAAGCGGCGCAACGTATGCGAGAATTCATCGGCCGCCGCTGACCTGGCGGCCACGCTGTAGAGTTCCCATGACCGAATTGAACCAGCTCAAGACGACCATCGACACCGCATACGAGGAGCGGGCGCAGATCACGCCGAAGACGGTGACTGCCGCCCTCGCCGCCGCCGTCGATGAATGCATTGAGCTGCTGGACAGCGGGCGCGAACGTGTCTCAGAGCCGCGCGACGGCCGCTGGGCCGTGAACGAGTGGCTGAAGAAAGCCGTCTTGCTGTATTTCCGCACGCGCGACAATGCGGTCATGGAGGCGGGGTTCACCCGCTTCTACGACAAGGTTCCTCTGAAGTACGCGGCGGCCACCGATGCGCAGATGCGTGCGGACGGCGTGCGCGTCGTGCCGGAAGCGGTGGTGCGCAAGGGCGCCTATATAGCGCCGAACGTCGTTCTGATGCCGAGCTTCGTCAACATCGGGGCGTATGTGGGATCGGGGACGATGGTCGATACGTGGGTAACGGTCGGCTCGTGCGCCCAGATCGGGCGCAACGTGCATCTGTCTGGCGGTGTCGGAATCGGGGGTGTCCTGGAGCCGCTGCAGTCCAGCCCGACCATCATCGAGGACGACTGCTTCATCGGCGCCCGCTCGGAAATCGTCGAGGGAGTGGTCGTCGAGGCAGGCTGCGTCATCGCAATGGGCGTGTTCATAAGCCAGAGCACGCGGATCTATGACCGCGCGACCGGCCAGATCTTCCAGGGCCGCGTGCCCTCCGGCTCGGTGGTCGTGCCGGGTAGCCTGCCCTCCAGCGACGGGCGCTACGCCTTGTCCTGTGCGGTCATCGTGAAGCGGGTGGATGCCCAGACCCGCGCCAAGACCTCGATCAACGATCTGCTGCGAGCCGTCGACTGAATGCAGTCCCCACCTTGAGGGGGCCGCAGAGGCAGAACAACAATGATGCGATTCCTTTCCCGGCTCATGCCCCGGGAGCGACGTTTCTTCGAGCTGTTCGACCAGCACGTGGGCTTCGTCGTCGAAGGCAGCGCCGTGCTCGTCGAGCTGCTGCGGGGATTCAACTCCGAGCAGCATCGCCGCAGCGAGCGCATCGCGCGCATCCTCGAGCTCGAGCACAGCGCCGACAAGGTCACGCACGAAACCGTCGCTCTGCTGCACAAGACCTTCGTCACGCCGCTGGATCGGGAGGACATTCACCACCTGATCTCGCGCATGGACGATGTCCTCGATCTCGTGCAGGACACGGCCGAGGCGCTGCAGCTGTACGACATTCAGGACCTGACTCAGGAGGCCTGCGAGCTTGCGGACCTGTTGCACGAGTGCTGCATCCGCATGCAACAGGCCGTGAAGCTGCTACCCTCCATGGAGAAGGCCGCGCGGATCCTCGTACTGTGCAACGAGATCGACGCCCTCGAGTCACAAGCCGACCGCGTCATGCGCGCGGCGCTCTCGAAGCTGTTCCGGGAGGAGAGCGACGTGCGCCAGCTCATCAAGCTCGAAGCCGTGTATCAGCTCCTGGAGTCGGCGACCGACCAGTGCGAGAACGTCGCAAACATCATCGAAGGCGTCGTGCTCGAGAACGCCTGAACCTCACGCGCTCAGCATGCATATCACCATCGGTCTTGCCACGCTCGCCACGTTGGTCGGGCTCGCGCTGGTGTTCGATTTCCTCAACGGGTTCCACGATGCGGCGAACTCGATCGCGACCGTCGTGTCGACGGGCGTGCTGCGGCCGTACCAGGCCGTTGTCTGGGCGGCATTCTTCAATTTCGTCGCCTTCGCGCTGTTCAAGCTCAGTGTCGCCGCGACGATCGGCAAAGGCATCCTCGCCCCCGAATACGTGGATGCCCACGTGATCTTCGGGGCGCTCATGGGCGCCATCGTCTGGAACCTGATCACCTGGTACTACGGCATGCCCTCGAGCTCATCGCACGCCCTGATCGGCGGCATGATCGGCGCGGGGTTGGCGAGGGCCGGAACGGCTCCACTGCTGGCGCCGGGGATCCTGAAGACCGTGGCCTTCATCGTGATATCGCCGGTGCTGGGCCTGCTTCTGGGCGGACTGCTGATGATCGCGATCTCCTGGCTGTTCTTTCACCGCTCGCCACGGACCGTCGATCAATGGTTCAGGCGGCTGCAGCTCATCTCCTCCGCCCTCTACAGCATCGGTCACGGCAGCAACGACGCACAGAAGACCATGGGCATCATCTGGCTCATGCTCATCGCGGGTGGCGTGACTTCCAGCGAGCACCTGCCCTTCTGGGTGGTGGTGAGCTGCTATCTCGCGATGGCCATCGGGACGCTGTTCGGAGGCTGGCGGATCGTCAGGACCATGGGGCAGAAGATCACCAAGCTCAAGCCAGTGGGCGGCTTCTGCGCCGAAGCCGGCGGCGCGATCACTCTGTTCCTCGCCTCCAGTCTCGGCATTCCGGTGTCGACGACACACACGATCACCGGCGCCATCATCGGGGTCGGAGCCGCCCAGCGCGCATCCGCCGTTCGTTGGGGGGTCGCCGGAAACATCGTGATCGCCTGGATCGTCACCATTCCGTCCGCGGCGCTCATTGCAGCGGCCGCGTGGTGGATCGGAAGTTGGTTCACGGGCACCTGAGGTTCCGTTGCGGGGCGTTTTCCAGTCCCACCCTCCCTTTCCGCTGGCGATTCGTTATACTCCATCGGGAATAGCGTCGACTGATGCGTGAAAACAACAGCGGGAATACTTCGTAACACTGCGTGACCGTAACGTCACCGGCCGCGCACCGACTTTCTAACCACCGATCGCTAGCATTCCCAGGCCGCGCACGGACGCAATCTGCATCGAGTGCGGAGTCCGCGGCTGATAAAGACGAACAACAGCACGTTCGAGTCCACCTCAACACACATCGCCTGGCCCCCCAAGGCTTGCGATGTCATCCGAAGGAGCCCAGTTCAATGCGCGTTCGAATCCTCTCCGCAGCCGCTGTCACGATTTGCGCCGGCGCGACGACTGCGTTCGCCGCCGACGGCGACACCAAAGTCGGCGGCTCGGTCTTCTTCGATGTCAGCCACATCAGCCTGCAGAATGAGAACGCCGCGGGCGCCAAGGTCGATACGCCTCCGACCGGTACCGGCTTCGACGTCAAGCGCTTCTACCTGATCATCGACCACAAGTTCAACGATGTGTGGTCGGCGGACCTGACGACGGACGCCCAGTTCAGCACGGCCAGCACCGCCACGGTGACCACGCCGACGGGCACGACGACCGCCCTGACCAACCAGAACACCACAGGCGGCGCCTCGGAGGTCTTCATCAAGAGGCTGTATCTGGAGGGCAAGTTCGACCAGGCCTTCGTGCTGCACATCGGCTCATACAACATGCCGTGGATCAGCCTGGTGGAGGGCCTGTACGGCTATCGCTGGGTCGAGAAGACGGCCACGGACCGCCTGGGCTTCGCCCAGACCACGGACTGGGGCTTGAACGCAACCGGCACAGCCGGCGGCAACGACCTGTTCAGCTACTCCGCATCCGTCGTCAACGGCGGCGGATTCAAGAACCCCACTCGCACCAAAGACGTTGATTTCGAGGGCCGCGTCAGCGTCAAGCCCGTTGACTGGCTTACGGCCGGCGTCGGCTTCCAAAGCGGCCATCTCGGCCAGATCACCGCATCGAACGAGAGCTTCCCCAGCAACACGGCCTCGCGGCTGGACGCCGCGGTGGGCGTGAACAAGTCGGGCTTCCGCATCGGTGGGGAGTACTTCCAGGCGAAGAACTACAAGACGGTGAACAGTCTCGCGGCCAGTGTCTTCGGCACCTCCTCAGTGGTCGGCGCCACGGCGACGGCGGTTCCCGTGACCGACAAGGCGGAGGGCTTCTCGAGCTGGGTCTCGTACGCCTTCCCCAACACTTGGAATGTCTTCGGCCGCTACGACAACGCGAAGCTCAGCAAGGACGTCGCACCGAACCTGAAGGACACCTATTTCTATGCCGGTGTCGGCTTCAAGCCGACGAAGCAGATCGACTTCGCCGTGGTGTACAAGAACGAGAAGATCGAAAACGGCAGCTCGACCATCAGCGGCGCAGATGCCGGCGGCTCCTATACCATCGGCGGCGCCAACGGCACGCGCAGCGGCAAGTTCGATGAGATCGGCCTCTACACGCAGTGGCAATTCTGATACGCCGCGTGCGCGCGGTGGGTTCGAAAAACGGCACCGAGGGATTGCTGCAGATTTGTGGCAACCCTCGGAAGGCCGCAGATCCGGTGCCGCAGTGTAGCCATAGCGTCACGTACCGCTGATGGAATAAGCCCCCGCGGGGGTCTGCCGCCTTGCATGTGAGCGCCGGGTGCGCCCGGCAGTGTCATCTCAATGTCATACACTCTTCGTAGCCTTCACTTCGCTCAGATGAGCCGTTCCGTGTAGGCGCAAATCGAAGCAAGACACGTCGACGCGCAACGCCCCTGAAGAGCCGCGTGCCCTCATGGCATGCGAACGTCATTTTTAGGAGCACCCTCAATGCGCATGCGAATCCTGACAGCAGCCGTTCTGACGAGTTGCGCCGGCGCGACGACTGCCGTCGCGGCGGACGGAGACACCACCGTCGGCGGGCGGGTTTTCTTCGACGTCAGCCACATCAGCCTGCAGAACGAGAACGCTGCCGGCGCCAACGTCGACACGCCGCCGACGGGCACGGGCTTCGACGTCAAGCGCTTCTACCTGAGTGTCGACCACAGGTTCAACGACATCTGGTCGGCGGATCTGACGACGGACGCCCAGTTCAGCGCGGCCAGCACGGCGACCGTGACGACGCCGACGGGCACGACGACCGCCCTGACCAACCAGAACACCAGCGGCGGCGTCACTGAAGTGATGATCAAGAAGCTGTACCTGGAGGGCAAGTTCGACAACCTGTTCGTGCTGCACATCGGCTCCTACGACATGCCCTGGGATCCGTTCGTCGAGGGCCTCTACGGCTACCGCTGGGTCGAAAAGACGTTCACGGACCGGCTCGGGTTTTCACAAACGACCGACTGGGGCCTCAATGTGGGCGGCACCGGCGGCGGCCACGGGATGTTCAGCTACTCGGCCTCTGTGGTGAACGGCGGTGGCTACAAGAACCCCACTCGCACGAAGGATGTCGATTTCGAGGGCCGCGTCAGCATCAAGCCCGTCGACTGGCTCACCGCCGGCGTCGGCTTCCAGAGCGGCCACCTCGGCCAGATCACCGCATCGAACGAGAGTTTCCCGACCAATACGGCCTCGCGCTTCGACGCCGCGGTGGGCGTGAACAAGTCGGGCTTCCGCGTCGGTGGAGAGTACTTCCAGGCCAAGAACTACAAAACGGTCAACAGCCTCGCGGCCAGTGTGTTCGGCACGTCCTCGGTCGTAGGTGGCGCGGCGACGGCGGTTCCCGTGACCGACAAGGCGGAGGGCTTCTCGAGCTGGGTTTCGTACGCCTTTCCCAACAGTTGGAATGTCTTCGGCCGCTACGACAGCACGAAGCTGAGCAAGGATGTGGCTTCGGACCTGAAGGACACGTACTTCAACCTCGGCGTCGGCTTCAAGCCGATCAAGCAGCTCGACTTCGCGCTGGTCTACAAGAACGAGAAAGTCGACAACGGCAGCACGACCATCAGTGGTGGCGATGCCAACGGCTCGTACACCATCGGCGGCGCCAATGGCACGCGCAGCGGCAAGTTCGATGAGATCGGCCTCTACGCGCAGTGGCAGTTCTGAAGTCGCTGCAGCCTCAACGCAAAGGGCCCGTGGGATGCGGGCCCTTTCGCGTCGTCGCAAGTAACCGTCCCTGGTGTTCAGATCCGGCCCCGCCATTGCGCTGCACAGTCCCTGCTCCGCGCAAGCCCGGGGTGCCCGTCCATGGCCACCCGTTCGCCGCATGCGGCGAACCCAGGCGGGTCGTTCGGTCCTTCGGACCTCACCCAAACCGGCCCGTGATGTAGTCTTCCGTCAGTCGCGCGCGCGGATTCGTAAACACTTTATCGGTCTCGCCCACCTCGATGAGCTCGCCCAGATGGAAATAGGCCGTGCGCTGAGAGACGCGCGCGGCCTGGTGCATCGAATGCGTCACGATGACGATCGCATAGGAAGCGCGCAGCTCGTCGATGAGGTCCTCGATACGGGCCGTGGCGACCGGATCGAGCGCCGAGCAGGGCTCGTCCATCAGGATCACTTCCGGCTGCACGGCGATCGTGCGCGCAATGCATAGACGCTGCTGCTGACCG
>FTDY01001934.1_pt1 | contig 10977 bp, 10 predicted proteins | sample 1640031 | NCBI WGS metagenome assembly FTDY01 (sample SAMEA3914816, study PRJEB12502) | metagenome | biome: forest; material: soil | place: USA | collected 2011-09-16 | depth 0.3 m
AGTGGTTCGAGCCGAACGTGGACCGACAGACATGCACACTGATCTAGAGCCGCAGCAGCAGATGGCCGAGCGGCTGCGCGAGCTGCCTTCGGAGTCGGCCCTGCCGTACAACTGGCTCGAGTTCCGGCGCCGGGCGCAGATTCGCACCGGCGCCGGAGGAAGCTGCGGTGCGCTTCGCCACCTGGGCCGTGGCCGACAGGGCGCCGGACTGGCCTATGTCGCCGCAGCGGCGGCGGTGTTGGTTCTCGTTGGGAGCGCCGCTCTGTGGAGCCGGACGCATCGTACGCACGCCGCGACTCATTCGGCTGCGGCCGCTGAAGCGGTCCAGCCAGACACCGAAGCGCGCACCCGGAGCGCGGAGCGCTGGCTGGCCAGCCTGCCTCCGGAGCCGGTGATAGTGCAATTCGGGACTCGGGTGGCCGTCACCAGCCTGGAAGACGAGATTGCGCAGGTCGACGACCTGCTCACCGTCGCGAATTTCGACGCGGCACAGCCCGCGCGTGTAGCCGCGCTGCGCCAGGAGCGCGGGCGCCTCATCAACTCCCTGGCACAGGTGCGTTATGCGGAAGCCCTGGCGGCCAACGCACCCTGAATGGCCGGTTGGCAAAGGAACCATCGTGAACAGAAGCAGTGTGATATTCGCCCTGAGCGCAGCGCTGGCGGCCGGTGGTGCGCTGCCGTCCCGCGGTGCGCTGGCGGCCGGCGTCCCGCCCGCCGCGCCCGGCGCGCCTGCCCTACCCGCCACGCCTGTCCCACCTGTCCCGCCGGCGCCACCGGCAACGGAGTTCTCGACGCGCGATGCGGTGGATGCGGTCAGCGACGCGAAGCAGGCGCAAGTGGAGGCCGAGCTGGAGGCGGCGCGCGCCAAGCTCGAGGCCGATGCCAGGGAGGTTGCGCGGCTGTCAATGCAGATCAGCAAGCCGCTGGTTGCACGGTACAGGACCACCAACAGCCGTGCGAATTCAGTCATCGGTGTGGTCATCTCGACCGACAACGGGCCTGAGGGAGCGCACGTGCTGGACGTCAGCCCGGGAGGGCCCGCAGCGGAGGCGGGCATCCGCGCCGGCGACGTCATCTCGTCCGTGAATGGAACGGAGGTGAAAGGTGAAGAGTCCGCGCGCCAGGTGGTTCGCGCCATCCGGGACGCGGCGCCCGAGAGCAAACTGAAGGTTCACGTCCTGCGCGAGGGCAAGCCTCATGACTTTGTGGTCGTCGCGCGGCCGTCCACCTACTTCCAGGCGATAACCCGTGTTGCGCATCCTCCGGGCATCCCCGGGGATCCCGCAGTGTTCTTCGACGGACAGATTGCCGGCGTTCCCCCGGTGTTCAACTTCGGGCAGTTGGGCATCCCCAGCCTGTCGAGCATGCAGCTGGCGACGCTCACTCCCGGTCTCGGCCACTACTTCGGGACGGACAAGGGGGTACTCGTCGTGCGGGCCCCGACCAACTCGGCGTTCAAGCTGCAGGACGGCGACGTGATTCTGTCGATCGACGGCCGCGAGCCCGCCAGTGGGGCTCACGCAACGCGGATCCTGGGGTCCTATCAGCCGGGAGAGAAGGTCATGCTGCGAATCATGCGGGAGCGCAAGGCAGTCAATCTCGAAACGAAGTTGCCATCACCGGTGGGGCCGGGCGACACACAATTCCTGGTGCAGCCGGCCGACTCCACGAGTTAGACGGCCGCGCCACGGTGACCGACCGCGTTACCATGCGCGTGTGCGACGCGACGACTTTACCTACGGACTCCCCGAAGAGCTGATTGCGCAGGCGCCGCTCCCCGAGCGCTCGGGGAGCCGCCTCCTCGTGCTCGACCGCTCTACCGGAGAGGTGAGCGACCGGAACATGAAGCAACTGCCGGCACTGCTTCGCGCCGGCGATCTCCTCGTTTTCAATGACACCCGGGTCGTTGCCGCCCGCCTCATAGGCGCCAAGCCCTCCGGCGGACGCGTCGAGATCTTCCTGGAGCGGGCGCTGGAGGGGCCGCAGGCGCTCGCTCAGGTCAGCGCCAGCAAGCCCATCCGCCCAGGACTGCAGATTGCCACCCCGGGCGGCGCGGTGCGCGTCATCGAACGCCGGGATGACCTGTGGGTCATCGAAACGCCCGGACCGGCCTTGGAATTCTTCGAGGCCTGGGGCCAGGTGCCGCTGCCCCCCTATATCCATCGCACGGCGGATGCGGACGATCGCGAGCGGTACCAGAGCATCTTCGCCCGCGACAACGGTGCGGTTGCAGCGCCGACGGCCAGCCTCCATTTCGATCGCGTGCTGGCCGATGAAATCGCAGCGCGGGGTGTGAGCCGCACGTTTGTTACGCTGCATGTCGGGGCGGGGACTTTTCAACCGATTCGCACTGACGATCTGGAGTCGCACACAATGCACGCCGAGCGAGTCTCCGTGGGCGCCGAGGCGTGCGAGGCAATGGAGCGCGCGCGAGCGGACGGCGGCAGGGTGATCGCGATCGGAACGACGGTGGTCAGGGCTCTGGAATCGGCTGCGCTGGCTGTGGGCAAGGGTCGCCCGTGGACGGGTGAGTCGCGGCTGTTCATCCGTCCGGGCTTCCAATTCCAGCTCGTCGATGCCTTGCTCACCAATTTCCATCTGCCCGAATCGACGCTGCTCATGCTCGTGTGCGCCCTGGCCGGACGGGAGCGCGTTCTCGCGGCCTATCAGCACGCGGTGCAGGCGCGGTACCGCTTCTTCAGCTACGGCGATGCGATGTTCGTGACGGGAGGCACATGAGACCCCGGTTCGAGGTGCTGGCAACCGAGGGTGGCGCCCGTGTCGGCCGTCTGAGCGTCTCGCATGGGATCATCGAGACGCCGGCATTCATGCCCGTGGGCACTTACGGGACGGTGAAGGCGATGTCGCCGGAGGAGCTCGAGGGCCTGGGCGCGCACATCATCCTCGGCAACACCTTTCACCTGATGCTGCGGCCCGGCGCCGACATAGTCGCCGCACATGGCGGCCTGCACGGCTTCATGCACTGGCAGCATCCCATCCTCACGGACTCCGGCGGCTTCCAGGTCTTCAGCCTGCAGAGCCTGCGCACGATCACCGAGGAGGGAGTCCGCTTCCGCTCGCCGATCGACGGGAGCGATGTCAGGCTGACGCCCGAAGACTCGATGGACGTGCAGCTGAAGCTGCGCTCGGACATCGCGATGGCGCTGGATGACTGCACGCCCCATCCGGCGACGGAGCAGCAGGCGCGCGAGTCGATGGAACGATCGATGCGGTGGGCTGCGCGCAGCCATGCGCACTACCACCGTTCATCGGCGTGCCTGCAGCCGCAGGCCGACGGCCCCCCGGGGGGGCTGTTCGGCATCGTGCAGGGCGGCATGCACGCTGCACTGCGTCTGGCGTCCCTGGAGGCGCTGATGCAGCTCGACTGGCCCGGCTTGGCCGTAGGCGGCCTCGCCGTCGGGGAGCCGGAGGAGGAGCGGTTACGCATACTCGAGGCGGTCGTTCCGAACATGCCGGCTGACCGCCCGCGCTACCTGATGGGGGTCGGTCGCCCCGAAGACATCGTTGCAGCCGTACTACGCGGCATCGACATGTTCGATTGCGTGATGCCCACCCGCCACGCCCGCAACGGGCACCTTTTCACGGCCACGGGCGTGATCAACATCCGCAACAGCGCCCACCAGGCCGACCTGGGGCCGATCGACCCGACCTGCGCCTGCTACACCTGCCGGCATTTCACCCGGTCCTATCTGCGTCACCTCGACCGGTGCAACGAGATCCTGGGCGCCCGTCTGAATACCGTCCACAACCTCCACTTCTACCTGGAGCTGATGCGCACCATCCGCGGCGCCATCGCCGCGGGGCAGCTTGCCGCCTGGGCGCCGGGCTATCTGGCCTCCAGGAGGGCGGTGGCGGGTGCTGTGGCATAATGCCGCCCCTTCAGCTTCGCCGGGCCTGAACGATCGGGCCGGCGGGCCGTCGGAAAATTCGTAAGAATCCCCTTCGCAGGTGCAAGCATGAATGGTCTGATTTCCGAAGCCTGGGCGCAGGGCGCCACGGCGCCCGCGTCGAGCCCGTATAGTTTCATGTTCATGATGGTGGCCTTCGTCATCATCTTCTACTTCATGCTCATCCGGCCCCAACAGAAGAAGGCCAAGGAGCATCAGGCGATGCTCTCGAAGCTGTCGGCTGGGGATGAGATCGTGACCACGGGCGGCATTCTCGGACGGGTCGTGGAAGTGGGCGATTCGTTCATCACGCTGGAGATCGCCGACAGCGTGCGCATCAAGGTCCAGAAGGCCCAGGTGGCCTCCCTGATGCCCAAGGGCACGCTGAAAAGCGCCTGATCATGCTCGAATACGCGCGCTGGAAATTCGTTCTCGTCGGTGTCGTCCTGCTCCTCGCCCTGCTGTTCGCGCTGCCGAACCTGTTTGGCGAGGACCCGGCTCTGCAGGTCGCCACCAAGGACCACTCGGCCATGACGCCCGTGGCCGTGACTGCCGTGGAGTCGTACCTCAAGGAAAAGTTGATCCGCTCGGAGAAGGGCTATCTGGACAGCGGCCGGCTGATGCTGCGGTTCGCGAGCGTTCCCGATCAGCTGCTGGCGCGGGACGCGGTCAACGATCATTTCAAGGACTCCTTCATCACGGCGCTGTCCTTCGCCCCCCGCACCCCGGAGTTCCTGCGGCGGATCGGGTTGCGTCCCATGTCGCTCGGCCTGGATCTGCGCGGCGGGCTGTATCTGCTGTATCAGGTAGATGTCAACAGCGCCGTGACGCAGCTCCTCGACGGCTACGCGCAGGACGCCCGGCGGGCGCTGTCCGGCGCCAAGATTCCGTACACGGACGTGACGGTGGCCAGCGTGAACGGCAGCGATCGCCCGAACGCTGTGCGGATCGTGTTGCCGCCCGCAGCCGATGTTGACGCCGCACGTGCCGCTCTCACCCCCGCGATGCAGGGAGTCAACTTCACGTCTGAGAGCCTTACGAGCGGCACCGCAATTTCCGCGGTGATCTCTCCCACCACGATCCGCGAGCGTCAGGACTACGCCATCCAGCAGAACATCACGACCCTGCGCAACCGGGTCAACGAGCTCGGCGTGTCCGAGCCCATCGTGCAGCGCCAGGGACTCGACCGCATCAACGTGCAGCTTCCGGGTGTGCAGAATTCCGCCGAAGTGAAGGACATCCTGGGCCGGGTCGCGACCCTGGAGTTCCGCCTCGAGGATGAGGAGCACAACCCGCTCGATGCACAGCAGACCGGCCGTGTGCCCCTGGGATCGAAGCTGTATACGAAGACCCGTATCGGGCGGCCCATCCTCCTGAAGCGCGAGATCATCGCTACGGGCGACCAGCTCACGAGCGCCACGTCCGCGCAGTCGCAGGAGGGGCCGGCGGTCTCCATCAAGCTCGACGCCCGGGCCGGCGATGCGATGCTCAAGACGACCAAGGCCAACGTGAATCACCACATGGCGGTGGTGCTCATCGAGAAGCGCCGCGAGACGACCGAGGTCAACGGCAAGAAGGTCGCGAAGGATGTCACCGATGAAACGGTGATCAACGATGCGACCATCCGGGGAGTGTTCAGCAACAACTTCCAGATTACCGGACTGACGGGGGGCGAGGCGCGGGACCTCGCGCTGCTGCTGCGATCCGGCTCATTGGCAACCGTGATCTATGTCGTGGAAGAGCGCGCCGTGGGTCCAAGCCTCGGCAAGGACAACATCGACAAGGGAGTGCTCGCGCTCGAGATCGGCATGGCGGGCGTATTCGCGTTCATGGCGCTGTATTACAAGGTGTTCGGCCTCGTTGCCGACCTCGTGCTGCTGGCGAACGTCGTGCTGCTGACGGCGTTGCTGTCCCTGATGCACTTCTCGCTCTCGTTGCCCGGCATCGCCGGCATCATTCTGACGGTCGGCATCGCCGTCGACGCAAACGTCCTGATTTACGAGCGCATCCGGGAAGAGATCCGCAAGGGCGTCACGCCGCAGGCGGCGATCCGGGCAGGCTTCGAGAAGGCGTTCTCGGCCATCGCCGACTCGAACATCACTACCCTGATCGCCGGCATCGTGCTCTGGGTCCTGGGCACGGGCCCGATCCGCGGCTTCGCCATCGTCCTCACTCTCGGCATCGCCACCTCGATGTTCACATCGCTGATGGGCAGCCGGGCCCTGATCACTCTCATGTACGGCGGCCGGCGCAAGATCGCCCGCCTTCCGATCTAGGGGTTACCGTTCCGTGGAATTCTTCCATAAACAAACCAACTTCCCGTTCATGGCCACACGGAAGGTGTGGTACACGGTCTCCGCCGTGTTCATGATCGGCTCGTTCGTTTCATTCGCCACGCGCGAGCTGAATCTGGCCATCGACTTCACCGGTGGCGTGAACGCGGAGGCGACTTTCGCCGCCGCCGCCAACGTCGAGGCGGTGCGCTCGAAGCTCACGTCGATCGGCTTCCACGAGCCGCAGGTCCAGAGCTTCGGCTCCTCGCGCGACATCTCGATACGGCTGCCGCCCGATCCTTCGCCGAACGCGACGACGATCCGGGCAAAACTGGAGCCGGCGCTCAGGGAGCTGGATCCGGCTGCGCAGGTCGTGAGCCTGGATGTAGTCGGGCCGCAGGTGGGCAACGAGCTCAAGACCAGCGCGGTGTACGCGCTCGGATTCACGCTGCTGCTCATCTTCATCTACATCGCATTCCGCTTCCACACGTGGCGGCTCTCGCTCGGCGCCATTCTCGCGGTGCTGCACGATCCCATTCTCGTGCTGGGGTGGTTTTCGGTGACGCAGACGCAGTTCGATCTGCCGGTAGTGGCGGCGGTGCTCGCGGTCGTCGGCTACTCCCTCAACGACACGGTCGTCGTGTTCGACCGGATTCGTGAGCGGTTCGAGTCGAACCGCCGGGCTCCCTCGGCCGTCATCCTGGACCAGTCCATCAACCAGACCCTGTCGCGAACGATCATGACCAAGGTGGTGACCGCCATCGTCGTCGTCGCCTTGATTTTCCTGGGCGGACCGGTTCTGAAGGGCTTCTCGGAGGCATTGATGATCGGCATCATCGCGGGCACGTACTCGTCGATCTGGATCTCGAGCGCCATTGCGCTGGATTGCGGCCTCACGGCCGAGCATGTGTTCCCGAGCATCAAGAAGACGGCCGCCGACCATCTGCCGTAGCTGCTGAAGCGGCATGTCTCCCCTGGCGCTGCTGTCCGATCCGCAAAGCTGGCTGGCTTTTCTGACGTTGTCGCTGCTCGAGATCGTTCTCGGGCTCGACAACATCATCTTCATCTCGATCCTCGTCAGCCGGCTCCCCCCCGCGCGCCAGGGGCCGGCACGCATCACAGGCCTGGCGCTCGCGATGCTCACCCGCATTGCGCTGCTGTTCTCGATCGTCTGGCTCACCCGGCTCGTGCAGCCGCTGTTCCAGATCGCCGACCAGGGCGTATCGGGACGCGACCTGATCCTGTTTCTTGGCGGGCTGTTCCTGCTGGGCAAGAGCGTGCTCGAGATTCACGGCACGCTCGAGGGCGCGAAGGAGGTCAGTACGCGGCGGCGCGTCTACGCGAACTTCGCCATGATCGTGGTGCAGATCGCCATCATCGACATCGTCTTCTCGCTCGACTCGGTGTTCACGGCGGTCGGGCTCGCCAAGGACCTGCCGATCATGGTTGCGGCCATCGTGGTCGCGATCCTGGTCATGATGTGGGTGTCCGGATCGCTCAGCGTGTTCATCGAGCATCACCCGACGATCAAGGTGCTGGCCCTCGCGTTTCTCATTCTGATCGGCGTCGCGCTGATCGGCGAGGGATTGCACTTCGAGATCCCGAAGGGCTATCTCTACTTCGCCATGGCCTTCTCGGTGGCCGTGGAGATGATCAACATCCGACTCCGGCGCCTCATGGATACGCGCGCGAAGCCGGGAGAGGATGAAGGCGGCTAGTCCCCCGGAGGAGAGTGAGTCAGCCAGCCCGCCAAGGGTAAGCGGCTAGCTCGCAGCTGAGCTCGCCGCCGCCAGAGCGCGGACACGGCTGTTGCGGTAGCCGTAGAAGATGTAGACGAGCGCGCCGATCACGGTCCACAGGCCGAGCCGCCACCAGGTCTCGACGCCGAGCGAGAACATCATTGCCGCACAGATGATCGCCCCCAGGGTGCAGGTCAGCCACGGGGCGGGCGTCCTGAACGGTCGAACGAGCTCGGGGCGCGTGTGGCGCAGGATCAGAATGCCGAGGCACACGGTCACGAAGGCTGCAAGGGTTCCGATCGAGACGACTTCGGCGAGCAGTCGCACGGGGAACAGGCCGCCGATCGCGGCGCTGAAGATGCCGGTGATGGCGGTTCCGAAGCTCGGAGTCTGGAATTTGGGGTGAATGCGTGCGAACGCCTTCCCGATGAGGCCGTCACGGGCCATCGCAAGAAAGATCCGCGCCTGCGCCAGCGTCATCACGAGCATCACGGAAGTCATTCCGGCGATGGCTCCGAGTTTCACGGGCAGACCGAGCCAGCTCAGCGCGGGATACGTGTCGAGCGCGAGAGCCACGGGTGCCGAAACGTCGAGCTTCGTATAGCTCACCATTCCCGTCAGGACCAGAGCGACCACCACGTACAGAAAAGTGCAGATCACCAGGCTCGAGAGGATGCCGATGGGCATGTCGCGCTGCGGATTGCGGGTTTCCTGGGCGGCGGTGGAAATCGCATCGAAGCCGATGTAGGCGAAGAAGATGACACCGGAGGCGGCCATGATGCCGCTGTACCCGAAGTGCCCGAACTCACCGGTGTTGGGCGGAATGAATGGATGCCAGTTCGCGACATTGATGTGTCCGACGCCGAACAGAATGAACAGGATCACGACCGTGACCTTGATCGCAACGATCCAGGAGTTGAATGTCGAGGACTGCTTGATGCCGATATAGCAGATCGTCGCGATCGCGCTGACGATGAGGATCGCCGGCAGGTTGATGATGGCGCCCGTGCGCACGACGGAGAAGTGAGTCGCTCCCTGATCGAACGGGGCATGCGAGAGCGATGAGGGAATGTGCAGGCCTATCTGATCGAGAAGGCTTACCACGTAGCCGGACCATCCGACCGACACCGTCCCCACCGCAAACAGATACTCGAGAATCAGGTTCCAGCCGATGAACCACGCGACGCCCTCGCCGAGAGTCGCGTAGGAGTACGAATAGGCGCTGCCGGACACGGGAATCATGGCGGCGAACTCTGCGTAGCACAGGCCAGCGAGCGTGCAGCCGATGCCGGCGACGATGAAGGCGAGCGCGAGAGCGGGACCTGCGTGGTTGGCAGCCGCGGTGCCGGTCAGTACAAAAATACCGGTGCCGATGATTCCGCCGATGCCCAGTGCCGTGAGGGCCGTCGCGGACAGCACCCGCTTGAGCTTGACGCCGGAGGCGTCATCGGCCTGCAGATCGGCGATCGACTTGGTCGCGAGAAGTTGGCTGGGCATGGGACCCCCGGACTGAATTATTGGCGCGGACTATAATCAAATTCAGCCTGCTATGGCTGAGCCGCCTCCTCGCGCAACTCCTCCTGGATGAGCGGCGCAAAGGTCTCCAGCAGCGCGTCGTAGACCTTCGGGGTGCCCGCCAGGACGTTCGGCCCCAGGCGGTATTCCCCACCGAGCAGCGTGCCGATGCGGCCCCCGGCTTCCTGGACGAGCAGCGTTCCGGCTGCCGTATCCCAGGGGGAAAGGCCGAATTCCCAGAAAGCATCGACGCGGCCCGCTGCCACGTACGCCAGATCGAGCGCCGCGGATCCCGGCCGGCGCACTCCAGCCGTCTGCTGCATGACGATCTTGAGCATTTCCATGTAAGCGTCGATGTGGCGCGCATTGGCGCGGAACGGGAAGCCCGTCGCCACGAGCGATCCATCGAGCGTGCGCTGCTTGCTTACGCGCATGCGCCGGTTATCCAGGTGCGAGCCGCCGCCGCGCGAGGACGTGAACAGCTCCTGGCGCATGGGGTCGTACACCACCGCATGCTCGAGGCGGCCGCGCTGCTGGCAGGCGATCGACACGGAAAACACCGGGAATCCATGCAGGAAGTTCGTCGTGCCGTCCAGCGGATCTATGATCCACACCGTCTCGTTTTCCCCCGAGCTGCCGCTTTCCTCAGCCAGGATCGCGTGATGGGGGTAGTGCTTGCGGATGATCGCGATAATCTCGGCTTCCGCGGTCCGGTCGACCTCGGATACGAAGTCGTTGCGGCCCTTGGACGTGACGGTGAGGGATTCGAGGCGGTTCAGGCTGCGGACGATGACTTCGCCGGCGCGGCGTGCGGCTTTTACCGCAATATTGAGAAGCGCGTGCACGATACTTAAGCTCGCGTATCCACCCGCGGCCGATCCCGTGGGCTAGAGTTGAAAGGCGCGTAGCGTAACAGATGAAGTCCACCGACATTCGCATCGTCCTGGTCGAGCCTTCGCACCCCGGTAACATCGGGGCAACGGCGCGGGCGATGAAGAACATGGCTCTGGGGAATCTCGTCCTGGTGCGCCCCAAGCAGTTTCCGCACAGCGAAGCCAGCGCGCGGGCCTCCGGCGCGGACGACGTTCTGGCGAGGGCCCGGGTCGTGGATTCGATCGGCGAGGCGATCGCCGACTGCGGCTTCGTGGCGGCGACGACATCACGCGACCGTGATCCGAATATTCGCGTCGTCGACGTCCGCGAGGGCGCCGAACGGATTGTCAGCGAGGCTCGGAAGGCTCCGGCGGCGGTGCTCTTCGGTGCGGAGCGCACGGGCCTTACTAACACGGAGCTGGAAGCGGCTCACGTTCTCATGCGCATCCCGGCGAATCGGGAGTATCTCTCGCTGAACCTCTCGATGGCGGTGCAGCTCGTGGCGTACGAGCTGTTCCGTGCCGCTGGCGCGCGCGCGGTACAACCCGAGCGCGAAGTGCCGCTGGCAACGGCGGTGGAAATGGAGCGCCTGTACGCGCACCTTGCGCAGGTCCTGGAGGAGATCGATTTCCGGGACCGCACTCAGAGCGGCACACACCTGATGATGCG
>FTDY01001283.1_pt1 | contig 10973 bp, 4 predicted proteins | sample 1640031 | NCBI WGS metagenome assembly FTDY01 (sample SAMEA3914816, study PRJEB12502) | metagenome | biome: forest; material: soil | place: USA | collected 2011-09-16 | depth 0.3 m
AGCCGCACTGGAATCCTGACCGAGAAGCGCGCGCCGCGGCCCGGGCCGGCGCTCTCCGCCGCGATCGAGCCGCCGAGCTGCTGCGCGGCAACCGCGCTGCTGTGCAGTCCGAAGCCGTGGCCATGCGCCTTGGTCGTGAACCCGAATTCCCATACGCGAGGCAACACGTCCGCCGCAATGCCGACTCCCGAATCCTCGACGGCGATCTCGAGCTGTTCGCTTTCGATCGCGGCGCGGATCCGGATCTGGCGCGCGCCCGACTCCTGAGCCGCAACGGCATCGCAGGCGTTGGCGATGAAGTTGACGACGATCTGCAGGAGCTTGTAGCGGTCCGTCCAGACCTCGGCGCCCTCGGCGACCTCTCGTGTGAGCTCCATGCGCTTCAATTCCTGCCCCTTCAGCCTGACCGCGGACTCCACGAGCTCACGCACATTGACGGCTTCCTGCGACCCGCCGCCGCGCGCGTAGGACTGCTGGGCCTGGACTATCTCCCGCAGGTACTGCACATGGCCGTTGATCGCGTCGATCTCCACCTGCAGGCCCTGACCGTCTCTCTTCATCTGAGCGCCGAGGGCCGCGAGGTACTCGGGTAGATTCCTGCCACGCGGATCGTTGACCAGGAACTCATCGAGCGCGCCGCGATGCGACTCGAGCATGGCGGCCACCCGCTCGACCCGGTCGAACTGCCAGCCCCGCAGGCGCGCCTGGGCCGTGAAGCTCGAGATCCCAAGGCTGTTCAACACGTTGCCGACATTGTGCAGCACGCCGATGGCCACTTCGGCCATCCCGGACTGATGTGAGGCCTCCCGCAACTGCGTCTGCAGCTGCCGCTCGCGCTGCTCCGCCTCGACCCGGTCGCTGATGTCCAGGGTAATGCCGACGAGGCGGCGGTGCGAAGTATGGGAGTCGGTGATCACCGCTGCGAGTGAGTCGAGGTGCACGACGCGTCCGTCGGGATGCACGACGCGGAACTGCACGCGCAACTGATTCGTGTCGCTCAAAGCCTCATCCCACGCGGCCTGGGCGTGTGGCAGATCGTCAGGGTGGATCATTGCAATGACGGCGTTGTGCCGCAGCGCGAACTGGTCGGCGGGCACTCCGTAGATCGCATACATCGTGTCGTTCCACCACAACTCGTTGTTGCTCTCCTGCCATTCCCAGACGCCGGCCTGAGCTGCGCGCGTTGCGATGCCAAAGCGGATCGACAGCGCCTCGAGCTCAGCCTGGCGCCGGGACGACTCCGTGATATCGATGTTGGCGCCCAAAGCGCGCACCGCCTTACCCTGCTCATCGTAGAAGAAGCGCTGGTACGTCTGGACGTAGCGCAGAGACCCGTCCGTGTCGCGGCGTCGATAGCGCGCGGAGATCATGGGCTCGTGGCGCAGCAGGGCGGCATCGACGGCTGCCTTCACTTCCTTGCGGTCCTCGGGAAGGATCGAGGCATACCTCGCATCACCGGCTTTCTGAACGCTCTCGGGTGCCGCGCCACCGCCGGCGGAGTCGTAATCGACCCAGACGATCTTGTCGCTCGCGAAATCGTACTCCCAGCACTGCAGACCGGCGGCATGCGTTGCAACGCTCAGCCGCTCAAGGAATTCGCGCTCCCTGGCGGCGTTGCGCGCGGCCTTTTCCGCAGCCTCAACTTCCTCCGTCACGTCCCAACTCACGCCGAGTGAGAGCTGCGGCTTGCCTGCCGCGTCCGTATACGTCCGGGCAAATGCCTGCACATGTCGGATCGACTGATCCGGCAGGACGATCCGGTAACGGAACGAGACGTGGTCCTCGCCCCGCGCGAGGGACTCCGTCATCGCCTTGCCGCCGGCATGCTGGTCTTCCGGATGCACCCACTTGAACAGGTCGCTGCCGAGCTCCGCGCCGAAATGCCGCCGCGACGCTGCGGCGACCTCCTCCGCGGGCAGCCGGCTGGCGTCCCAGGTGATCGAGTACGTGTTCCAGTCGAGCTCCCAGCAATAGATCCCGGCGGCCTGCGTTGCGATGCTCAGGCGCTCGAGCAGGGCTTGCGAGGCTGCCGCGTCGCTCTCTTGCGGCTCCTTTGCGAGCGCTCTCTTCAGGCGCAGCTGCCAGGCCGCGACGGCGACCAGGAGCGCCTGGGCCACGAGCAGGATTCCCCATACAACCGTCGCGTGCATGCTGCGCCCCGGCTACTCGCCGCCGCCGACGACCCGGGGAATCGCCAGGCGGCTGTACGTGCGCGACAGGTCATCGTCGCCCGTGTCGCCCGGCACCCGCAAGCCCTTGCGCAGCAGTTCCGCAAAAGCCGCCGCCTCGACCGGCTTGCTGAAATAGTAGCCCTGGAACTGATCGCAGCCGTGCCTCTGGAGGAAAGCCAGCTGCTCGGCGGTCTCCACGCCCTCCGCGACGACACGCAGACGCAGGCTGTGCGCGAGGGAGATGATCGCCTGCACGATCGCGGCGTCGTCCGGCGAGGTGATCACGTTGGTGATGAAGCTGCGATCGATCTTCAGCTTGTCGATCGGGAAGCGGCGCAGGTAGCTCATGCTCGAGTAGCCGGTGCCGAAATCGTCGACGGACACGACGATGCCCATGCGGCTCAGACGCTCAAGAATGTCAACCGACTCCTCCGGGTCGCTCATCACGGCGGTCTCGGTGAGCTCCACCTCGAGGTACTGCGCATCGATGCCGGCGTCCGTCAACGCGCGCTGCACCGTATCCACCAGATCGAGCCGGCGGAATTGAATCGCCGAAATGTTGACAGCGACGCGCAGGCTCGGAAGCCCCTGGTCCTGCCATGCGCGCGCCTGGCGGCACGCCTCGCGCAGGACCCACTCTCCGATCGGCACGATCAGTCCCGACTCTTCCGCGAGCGGGATGAACCGATCCGGGGCGATCAGGCCCAGCTGCGGGTGGCGCCAGCGGATCAGTGCCTCCACGCTGTGGATCCGCTGCGTCGCGGCGTTATACTTCGGCTGGTAGTGCAGCTCGAACTGCTGCTGTTTGAGGGCGCGGTGCAGATCACCCTCGAACCGCATGCGGTCCTCGGTCGCGCGGCTCATATTCGGCGTAAAGCATTCGACGCTCGATCCGCCGCGCTGCTTGGCGCAATACATGGCGGCATCCGCATGCGCGTACAGAGTCTCGATCGTCGTCCCGTCGCCGGGATAGAAGGCGATTCCGATGCTCGCCGAGGTGTGTACGTCGAGCTCACCGATCTTGATCGATGCCTGCAGCTCCTCAATGACCTTGCGCGCCACGCGCTCGGCGTCCTCCGGCTTACAGGCCTGGCCGATGATCAACACGAATTCGTCGCCGCCGAGGCGCGCGACGGTGTCCACGCTGCGCACGGCGCTCGACAGGCGGCGCGCGACCTGCTTCAGAAGCTCATCCCCAGCGTGATGGCCGAGTGAGTCGTTGATGAGCTTGAATCGATCCAGATCCAGTACGCAGACCGCGAATCCCTCGTCTGCTCGCTGCGCGTGCACGATCGCGCGGTTCATGCGATCGTCGAGCAGCACACGGTTGGGCAAGCTGGTCAGGGCATCGTGGGTCGCAAGATGGCGCAGCTGCTTGTTCGCCGCCTCGAGACGCTCGGTCCGGTCCGAGACGTCCTTCTCCAGCGAATTGACGTGCTTGCGCAGGGACCGCTCATTGCGCCACTTCGACGTCAGTGCATGCGCACACTGCAGCACCTCCACCATCTCGAAGGGCTTCTTGAGGACGAGGAGCTTGTCGGAGCGCCCCAGGCGCGCGATCAGATCCTCCCAGTCGTGATCGGAGTACGCCGAGCAGATGACGATCTGGATCTGCGGATCGACTGCCCAGAGGCGCTCGATCGTCTCCAATCCGTCCCAGCCTGGCGGCATGCGCATGTCGACGAAGGCGACGGCATACCGCTGCCGGTCCTCGAGGGAGCGCTGCACGAGCGCCAGCGCCTCCGACCCTTGGTAGGCTGAATCGACCCGAAAGGCTCTCGACAGGTCGCGCACGGGCAAGGAATCCCCGAACAGCGCCGCCTCGAGATTCTCCAGATTCTCATCGACCCCGCGATCCAGCAGGATCTTCCTGAAGTCATCGTGAATCGCCCGGTTGTCGTCGACGATGAGGATCCGGGAGGTGTCGACCAGGGTCACAGCGGGGCTCCCGATCGATGCGTGCGAACCGTGACGCCGCGCACACTTTCTACAGGATTAAGTGGCATCGACACAGGGCCGCCCATCAGATAGTGCAGATACTTCCGTATCGGCACTCGCCCTGCACTCTTTAGGTTCGACGCGGCGGAAGAGGAGCGCTTGTGTCCCCGTCAGGAGGGTGGGGAGCGCGGCGAATTGCCGGATGGTGTGGGAAAGTCGCCACCCGCCTGGGACTGCGGCTCCTTGCGATAAGCGGCCGGAGCAATGTGGAATCGGCTCTTGAACCGCCGGGCGAAGTGGCTTGGGTCGCTGAATCCGCAGCGCGCCGCGATCTCACCGATGCAGATGCGCGCGAAGCGCCGGTCGTCGAGCATCTGCCGCGCATGCTCGAGGCGCAGCCCCATCAACTCGGCGCTGAAGGTGGCGCCTTCATTGGCGAAGAGGTAGTGGAGGTGCCGCCGGCCGATGCCGTGAAATGAGGCAACGCCGGCGGGAGTCAGGTCGCTTTCGAAGTAACGCTCGCGCAGCGTGCGGCGGATCTGTTCTATCAGCTTCGGTTGCCGGGCCGACTGCTCCTCGCGGACGCCCACGGCGAGGGCCAGCAGCGCGGCGACCTGCTCAGCCACGACTCCCCCCGGGAGCGCCAGACTCTCGACTTTCGCAGGCTCGAGGCATTGCAGAGCGCTGCACAGCGCGACGCCCCACCCGTTGCGCGGCAGTCGCGTTGCGGCCAACAGCTCCGGTGCAGGTATCCAGTGACTGAGCCAGTCACGCGGAAAGTCGATCGACAGGCACACGGTGCGCTCCGGACATGACAGCCGGTAAGGCTCCTCACTGTCGATGAGAACGTAATCCCCGGTGCGCACGCGGCAGTCGCGGCCGTACTGCCTCAGGGCGAACTGACCCTCGCGAAGCTGCAGCAGGTAGATCGAAGGTGAACGGCTGCGGGCAATGCTCGCCCGCGTGCGTTGCATCCATTGGTCGGAGGCGTCGATGAGATTCAGCGACGCCGGCCCCAACGCGCATTGCTGCAGGTTGGCCCGGAACCGCTCCGGCACCGCCGCATCGATCTCCAGCTCCAGCAGCACCTTGCCCACGGTGTCCACCCAGTAGGCCAGGGACCGGCGCCGATCGATGTCCTGAGTCGACCAACTGCGCACGAACGGAGCCTCCGCGACGCAGCGCCCGCTATGCGCGGCGGTGCGTGCTTGCCCGAAACTACTGTCCTACCTTCGCCTTGATGCTCAGATACCACTCACGTGGCGGGTTGTACGTCGATGCGATCTCGCCTGCCGCATAGTTGACCGACCCCACCGTGATGTAGCGGTCGTCGGTGAGGTTCGTGCCGCCGACCACGAACTCATACGTCCCGGCGGGCGACAGGTAGTGGATGCTCGCATCCAGGTTGTGCGTGGGCGGGCGGATGAGCTCCGGGGTATTCAGGGAGTCGTTGAACATCCGCGCCGTGTAGGTGAAGTCCGCTGCCAGGCGCAGCGTTGCCGAATTGGCCAGCCCGATATCGTACGTCGGGCCCAGGGAGAGCTTGTACTTCGGGGTCTTCGGAAGCTGCGCGCTCAAGGGAGCGCCGAAGACCGTGCCGGTGGCCAGGTCGTAGGACTGCGGGATGCCGATGGCAGGGTTCACGTAGGTGTAGTAGGCATCGATGTAGGCGCCTGCGAAATTCAGCGACAGGCCGTGGCCCAGGATGGCCTGCATCTCCAGCTCGCCGCCCTTCATCTTCGCATTGCCCGCGTTCAGGTAGACGGGCGAGGCGCCGGTCTGCACGTTGAGCTGGATGTTGGTGTAGTCGGTGTAGAAGATCGCCGCGTTGGCGAGCAGGTGATGCTCCAGCCACTCCGACTTCAGGCCCAGCTCCGTCGTCTTGCTGTACTCCGGTTTGAAAGCGAGCAGGTTGCCGTCCAGCACGGCCTGCGACAGACGCGTGGACCAGCCGCCGGCCTTGAAGCCCTTCGAGTAGTTCGCGTACAGCATCATGTCGCTGTTGACGTGGTACTGCACGCCTGCCGTGGGCGTGAAGATGTGGTAGGTCTGGCTGAGCGGCGCGGGCGGGAAGTAGCGCAGCGGCTGGCTCGCATCCGGGAAGCCGACGAACACCGAGCACGGCAGGCCGGCCGGATTGGGAATGCCGCCCGGTGGCCCGAACGGCACCGGATTCAGGACGACATTCGAAGGACAGCCGAGGAACTTGTAGGCGAAGCCGTTCAGGTCCTCCTGGCCGCCGACGAACTTCTTGCGGTCATCCGTATAGCGGCCGCCGAGGGTGAGTCCGAACTGGTCGGTGATCTTGTAGTCCGCGTGCACGAAGGCGGCGTAGTTCTTCGTGTCCACATCGTTCGCGGCATCGTAGATGAACAGGATGCCCTCGAAGGGCACGAAGTCATGCACGTAGCCGGCCTCGTGGAAGAAGTACAGGCCGCCGACGAAGTCCAGCTTGTTGTCCAGGGCCTTGCCGCTGAGCTGCAGTTCCTCGGACCACTGGTACTGGTGCTGCTGGTCGGTGACTTCCTGGATCGACTCCGGGGTGCCGTCCAGGTCGATGCCCACGTCCCACTTGATCTGCCGGTAGCCGGTGATCGACTTGAAGTGCAGCGCGTCGGTGAGATCCACATCGACCGTGCCGGAGCCGCCGAACGCATCGTACTTGGCAAAGCTCGGTCCGGTGGAGTACGTCGTGTCGATGTTGCCGGTGTTGGTCGCGGCGGAGTTCCAGAAGATGCGCGGATTCGCCGATCCCTGGTAGCCCGCGCCGGCGGTGGCCGCGTTGAAGGGGCCGGGGGGTCCGCCGATGTAGCCGGCGCCGCCGAGTGCCGCGCCGCCCGGATACGGCAGACCCGTGCCGCTGGGAATGGCGGCCCCGCTGGCGCGCGGTGCGCACAGGCCGTTGGTCGTGTTGAAGATCCGGGTCGTCTGGTTCGCCTGGAAGACGGGCACGAAGCTTGGATCGAACGAGCTGATGTAGGCCTGGTCGGCCGAGTTCTGCATGTCCAGCGAATTCAGCCGGGCGGCCGAGGTGCTGATGCACATGTTGTAGATGCCGGAGAACGTGGCATTCGGGATCGCCAGCTGATCCGTGTCCGGGATCGCCGATTGGTTCTGATGCGCCCAGTCGCCGGAGAAGGTCACCTTCACTTTATCGGAGGCCAGGAACAGCAGCTTGCCGCGGATCACCTGCAGATTCTGCCCGCCATTGCTGTCGGAGCCGTCCGTGCCCGCTTTGGGGTAGGCGGTCTGCGGGTCCACGACGTACGGAATGGTCGCTTCCGGCGCGCCGGCCGGATACGGAATCACCTTCTGGTAGCCGTCGCGAACCTGCGAGGAAACGGTGATGGTCGAGAGCAGGTTGCTCGTGATCGGCATGTCGGCAGTGAACGCAAAGTCGCGCCGGTTGTAGCGTCCCGTGGTCGCCGTCGCCTCGAAGTGCTGTTCCGGTCCCGGAGTGTGTGTGACGATACTGATGGCGCCACCGATGGTGTTCGCGCCAAACAGCGTTCCCTGCGGACCCTTGAGGATCTCGATGCGATCGACGTCGAGAAGGTTCTGGTTGGCACCGATGGTGCGCGCCAGATACACGCCGTCGAGGTACACACCGACGCCCGGGTCGAGGTTGAACGCGAAGTCATCCTGGCCGATGCCGCGAATCGAGGCCGACAGCACCGAGCTGTCGCCGGAGAACGGGGCGCCGGCATCCAGGTTCACGTTCGGCGTCAGGTTGCTCAGGGCGTGGATGTCCGTGATGCCCTTGGACTTGAGCGTCTCGGAGGTAAAGGCCGTCACCGCAATGGGAACGTTCTGGATGTTCTCCGAACGCCGTTGCGCCGTCACCACGATCTCCTGAAGTCCACCGCTGCCCGGGACGCTGGCGGACTGGTCGGAAGCAGGCTGTGCGTTCACGGCCCCTGCTGACAGCAGCACCAATCCGGATGCGATGCCCGTCTGGCGCAGCCGCCTGCGGGCCTGAAGGCGAAACTGTTCATCGACGCTCGTCCGCATGGCTCCCCCTGATGACCTTCCGCAGGCATCGATCGCCTGTCGCGGTCCGCCAAAAAGTCGGTGTGTCAAATGAAACGGATCGATCGTAGCGCGCGCCGCGGCAGGAACGATATCCCGCGCGACAATTGTTCGTTCCCCGCAACAAGCAAAAGCAACTCCGTCGTGGCGATACTAGACAAGGGTGTGCGGTCTCGCGCGGATGCCAGTGCTATGCGCTGCCTCCAGAAGTGCGGTGCACGATGCGGCCCTCCTCACCGATACGTGTTATTCGTAGTGTGATCCCCCGCCATCCAGCGCTTCAGGTCCGCGTGAGCGGTCGCGCGCCGCGTCTGATTGATCTGCTGCACCTGCGGATGATCGAGCGTGAACTCCAGGATCATGCCGTTCGGGTCGGTCACGTACACCGACCGGCAGTAGCCGTGCTCGAGCACGTACGTCTGCGGCGGCTTGTAGCCCGCCGCAGCCAGCCGTGCCTCGATGCCCTGCTGCGTCTCCTTGTCGACGTTCAGCGCGATGTGATGGAAGGGGCTGGGCGGCATGGAGGGGCCGAACAGCGCCCCATCCTCCGGGTTCGCGAACTTGAAGAACGCGAGCGCGCCGCCGTCGCCCAGGGCGAAGAACAGGTGGCAGTAGACGCGCTCGGCGCCGAACAGCTCGTCCGTCTCGCACCAGGTGGCGACCAGCGGCAGGCCGATGATCTCCTCATAGAACTTGCGTGTCGCCTCGAGGTCGTGCGTCACGTACGCGGTGTGATGCAGACGGGAAGGCAGCTTTGCCGAAACAGCCATGGAAGGGGCCTCCAGATCAGAAGCGATAATCGAAATCCACGCCGTAGCGACGCGGCGGGGCCCGCCAGAGGAATCCGCCTGGCGAGAATTCCGCATTGTAGAGCTTGTTCGTGAGGTTTTTGGACCACGCGGTCGCCGACCACTTCTCGCCCTGAAGTCCCACGCGCAGGTCAACCAGGGATACAGGATCCCGGAAGGTGTCGTTCTGCGGGTCCCACCACGTGCGCCCGATATTATGGAAGTCCAGGCGGACCGTGCCGTTCAGGCTGCCGGAGAACGGCTGCCGGTACTGCACGCCTGCATTGAAGGTCGTGCGCGACACCAGCGGGGCCTGGTTGCCGATGACGGTCGGGTCCTCCATCGCGGTGATCCTGCTATCCGTGTAGCCGAAGCTGGCATACAGATCGAGCCGATCCGTGGCCTTGGCATTGAGCTCGAACTCCGCCCCCTTATAGGTGGCGTTGAGGTTTCCCAGGTTCTGAGTGGAGTTCGCCGCGAGGAACACGAAGAAATAGCCGTTGGTGGACTTGGTGTGGTACAGGCTCAGCCCTGCGTTCAGGCGGCGATCGAGGAACTCCCCCTTCATGCCCACCTCGAACGTGTCAGCGACCTCAGCGTTGAACAGATCGTTGACCCCGAGTATGCCGGCCGCGTGTGCGACCGCGCCTACGCCTGTCTGGTTGAACCCGCCGCTGCGGAAGCCGCGGCTCCAGCCGCCATAGAAGGTGATGTCATCGGTCGGCTTGTAGCGTAGCGTGCCCTTGGGCTGCAGCTCGCTCCAGGTGTGCTTGCGCACCTCGCCGCTGACGGCCGTCGGATCCAGCAGCTGCGCCAGGAAGAACGGCGGCGTGTCGGTGGTGTTCTTGCGCGAATCCTCATCGTAGCGCACCGCCGCGTCGAGCTCCCACTGCTTGCTGAAGTCGTACGTCGCATCGCCGAACAGGGCCCACGCATTGTTGTTCTGCGAGTCGGCGAGGAAGGTGGCGCTGGCGTTCGGCCCGGTGAGCCGGGGCTCCTCATAGACGGGGAATACGCCCGCGCCCGTGTCGATCATGTTGCCCGTGGAGATGAAGCGCTCTGTGTGCACGAAATACGCACCCGCGATCCACGAGAACCCGCCGACGGTCGGCGCCGTAAAGCGCATCTCCTGGCTCCAGGCCTTGACGTCGATGAACTGGCTTTGATTGAGGTCGATGCCGGGGCCAGCGGGTGGGGGGAGGAAAGCGAACACGGCGGTATTGGTCGGCCGGAAGTCGTAAGCGTCTCCGGTGTCGATCTCGCGCGTCCGGTTCCAGTCCGTCGTGAAGGTGAGAGTGCCGTGGCCGGTGTCCGCATCGAGCTTGAACACGCCGTCCCAGATGTCGCGGTTGTCCTCGCCGGGGTTGTTCACCTGAATCGGGGAAGTGAGGTTGTTCGCATCCGGCGGAGTGCTGAACGAGCTGAACGGGTTCGCCTCATCGTCACGCGGAATGACGAAGTAGTACGCCCTCGTCTCCAGGCGGTCCGCGTAGAGGCGGAAATCCGCCGTCAGCGCATCGTTCGGCTTCCACAGCAGGCGCAGCCGCGCGGAGTAGTCTCGCATTGGATCGGCTTTCTGGTGCAGGAAGGCGTTCTCCAGATAGCCGTCGGTGTTGTAGTAGTTGACCGAGGCGCGGAACTTCAGCGCTCCGGAGGAATCGAGCGGGCCGCTGGCGGCCACCTGCGCCCGCTCGGACGTGCCGTTGCCGACCCCGACGCGCGCGCTGCCCTCGAACTGGTCCGACGGGTCCTTGGTGCGGATGATGATCGCGCCGCCGATGGCGTTGCGGCCGTACAAGGCGCCCTGCGGGCCCTTGAGCACCTCGATCTGCTTGATGTCGAACAATTCCTGGTCGAATTCGTACGGATTGGTCTCGAGCACTCCATCCACCAGCACGGCGACCGAAGGCTCGCTGTTCCTGGCCTGCGAGATGCCGCGCACCGTGATGAAGGAATTACCCGCGTTCTGCGTCTCGACGAGCGTCATGTTCGGAATCAGCGCCACGAAGTCGCGCGTGCTGCGGATTCCCGCCTGCTGAATCGTCTG
>FTDY01001481.1_pt1 | contig 10968 bp, 8 predicted proteins | sample 1640031 | NCBI WGS metagenome assembly FTDY01 (sample SAMEA3914816, study PRJEB12502) | metagenome | biome: forest; material: soil | place: USA | collected 2011-09-16 | depth 0.3 m
GCCAGCGCGTCCGGCCAGCCCATCGCCCATCGGTGCTCACCTGGGGCCGCCCGTGGGCACTATTGACTCATTCTGCATTATTATGCAGAATATCTGCATTCTTATGCTGGATTCTTCGTGAGCGATCAGTGCTGACCGATGCCCAACAACTCGTCCGCCGCAATGCGATCGTGCGCATGCTCCGGGACGGCGTCGTGCGCAAGCAGGACGACCTGGTGCACTTGCTGAAGCGGGAAGGCCACGCGGTGACTCAGTCATCCATCAGCCGTGACCTGCGCGATCTGGGCGTGCTGAAGGCAAGCGGGCGGTATGTGCTGCCGGCGGACGAGTTCACGCGCGCCAATGGGGATTTCGGTACGCTCGCGCAATTCGTCAGGGGAATGCGGCGCGCGGGGCCGTCGATCACGATTCTCCGCACAACCATCGGCTCCGCCCAGAGCGTCGCGGTGGCTATCGACCGGGCCGAATGGCCGGAAGTCGCAGGCACTATTTCCGGCGACGATACGATCTTCATCGCTACCGCCAACGCGCGCTCGCAGAACGAACTGGTTGCCCGCCTCCAGTCTCTTTTCCTGGTCTAACCCGCTTCTTCAATTATGGCCAACACCGCTTCACCTCCGGGCTCCAAGCCCATCGTGCTCGCCTATTCCGGCGGTCTCGACACGTCGTTCCTGGTTCCCTGGGTCGCGGAGAATCACGGTCGCCCCGTCATCACCGTGACGGTGGATACCGGCGGCATCGACGAGGACGCGGCGAGGACTCTCGCCGAACGCGCGCGTGCCCTTGGCGCAGTTGCCCATTACCAGGTCGATGCGCGCGCCGACTACTTTGAACAGGTACTTCGCTTTCTGATCATGGGGAATGTCCGGCGGGGCCAGCTTTATCCCCTTTGCGTGGGAGCTGAGCGCGTCATGCAAGCCCAGACCATCGCGCGCATGGCGCGGCAGCTCGGCACGAACATGATCGCGCACGGATGCACCGCGGCGGGCAACGATCAGGTCCGATTCGAGGTCGCACTGCGCACGCTTGCGCCCGATCTCGAGGTACTCGCGCCCGTGCGCGACAAGGCGTTCAAGCGCAACGACGAGCTCGAGTACCTGCAGAAGCGTGGACTGCCCGTTCCCCCATTCGGAGCTGCGTACTCTATCAACCGCGGGCTGTGGGGCGTCACTATCGGCGGCAAGGAGACATTGACCTCCGCCGGGAGCATCCCCGACAGCGCGTGGGTTCTTACTCGCGACGCCTTCACGAATCCGCGTGCACCCGCGCGACACGTGATCTCATTCGAGCGCGGCCGTCCGGTGGCCGTGGATGGCCAGGCCCTTTCACCCGTGGCGGTGATCGAAACCCTCGAGGCATTGGCGGCCCCCTTCGGCATCGGCAGGGGCATTCATCTGGGCGACACGATCATCGGCACGAAGGGCAGGGTTGCATTCGAGGCTCCCGCCGCAGAAACACTGCTGACGGCGCATCGCGAACTGGAGAAGCTCGTGCTGACGCCACGCCAGCAGCGAATCAAGGAACTCGTGGCCCAACCTTATGGAGACCTCGTGCATGAAGGGCAATTGCTCGATCCCGTGTGCCGGGACATCGAGGCGCTGCTGCTGTCGTCGCAGGAACGTGTCACTGGCGACGTGCACGTGCTGTTCCGGCCCGGAAATCTGTTCATCGAAGGGACGGATTCACCGTATTCCCTGATGGCCGCCTCCAAGGGTGTATACGGCGAGGCCGTCGGCGAATGGACGCCTGCGGACGCGCTGGGCTTCTCGAAGATCGTCTCGCTGCCAGGCGTATTTCATCGCCGTGCCGGCGAGCACGGCAAGGGTGGTTGAACCGAAATGAACGGGATGCGAACCGTAGTCGTCGTCGACAAAGTGGCCTCCGTGACACAGGCCTGCGGCCTGTCGCAGGAAGTGCGCATCTCGCACGACATTCCCGCGGAAGAGGGTGTGGTCGTGGTCGTCGAGGTGCTCAACAACAAGTCCACGTACAACACCCTCGAGCTCACGAGCGGCCGCATGGCCAAGGTCGGGAAGGGCGACATCGTCGTGGGCGCACTCGGTCACCGCAAAGCGCTGTTCGGCTACTCAGGGCACGTTCCGCCTTCCGTGCGGCCCGGCGACGTCATCCAGATGCTCAACATCGGCGGCGTGCTCGGAATCTGCGATTCCGTGAATCCCGACAAGGGCAAGCCGTTCGACTGCCGCGTTCTCGGCGTGGTCCTGCACTTTCCGTACCTGGGCGAGCGCATCGGCATACCGGCTCGGGTCGGCCACAAGAAGCTGGACCTGGACGCGAAACTCGACACACGCGGCGTACCGGTCGTTGCGCTGGCCGGCACCTGTATGGAAGCCGGCAAGACTGCCGCCGCGTGCGCCATCATCAGCCGCATGCGGCACCGGGGCCTCGTGATCGATGCCTTCAAGGCGACCGGCGTATCGCTGCGTCGCGACATTCTGGCGATGGAGGACTCCGGTGCCCGCCGCTCGCTCATCTTCACGGATCACGGAATCGTCACGACTACGCGTGCCAACGGTCCGGCGCTCACGCGGACCATGCTTACCGATCTGAGCGCTGGCAAGCCTGACGTCATCGTGTTCGAGCTGGGTGACGGGATTCTCGGGACATACGGCGTCGACGCCATTCTCGAGTGCCCCGACATCCGTTCCGTGCTCACCGGCGTCATCCTGTCCGCGAACGACCCGGTTGCTGCCTGGGGAGGAGTGAAGCTCCTGCGTGAGCGCTTCGGCGTCGAGCCGTGCGTAGTGACCGGACCGTCCACCGACAACAAGGTGGGAGTGGACATCATCGCCAGCCAGATGGGCGTGTCCGCCTTCAACGCGATTACCGATGGCGCAGCGCTCGGCGATCGCGTGATCGAGGCAATTGGAGTGAAGACGCCGCAATGAGCGCAACTATTCCAGCCATCGTGCTTGGCGGCACGGGCTATGTTGCCGGCGAGCTGCTGCGGCTGATCGCAGGCCATCCTCAATTCAAGCTGGCTGCCGTGATGTCCGACAGCCAGCCCGGCGAGAGCGTCGCCAAGGCATTTCCGCATTTGGCGAGCGCCTACGTGGACACCCGTTTCGAGGCTCAGGCTGCGGTCGAGAGTCTGGTCGCCGAGTTTCCCCAATCCGCGGTCTTCTGCGCCGCGCCGCACGGTGCGGCGGCGGGCCTGATCGACACCTTGCTCAAGGGCGCCGCCCGCAGCGGAACGCAACCGCGTGTGGTCGATATTTCCGCGGACTTTCGCTATTCCTCGGCGCAGGCCTATGAAGCCGTATACAAGCATCCCCACGCAGCGCCGGGCCGGTTGGCCGAATTCAGCTGCGCGCTGCCGGAGCATCTGCAAAAGCTCGAAACTCCGCACGTCGCGCACCCCGGCTGCTTTGCGTCCGCGACCTTGCTCGCAAGCGTGCCACTGCTTGCGCTCGGGCTCATCGAACCCATGCTGTTCGTGGCGGGCGTGACCGGCAGCACCGGTTCCGGACGCCAGCCGGGAGAGGGAACTCACCATCCTCTGCGACACAGCGACCTCTATTCGTACAACGCGCTCTCGCATCGGCACACACCCGAAATTGCCGCCTGCGCCCGCGCTGCTTCCGGTATCGACGCCGAGTTTGCTTTCGTGCCGCACTCCGGTCCGTTCGCGAGGGGCATCCACGTCACGGTGCAGGCGCGGCTTAAGAAGCCAGTCGAGAAGGCGCAGTTGACCGCGGCATTCCGCGAGTTCTACGCCGACGCGCCATTCGTGCGTGTCATCGATACGGCTCCCCGCGTCAAAGACGTGGCGTCGAGCAACTATGCACACATGACGGCAGCAGCAAACGGGCGTACCGCGGCCATCATGTGCGCACTCGACAATCTCAACAAAGGCGCCGCAGGCGGCGCCGTGCAATGGATGAACCGGATGTTCGGCCTGCCTGAGACGACAGGCCTCACGACACCCGCTCCGGGTTGGACATGATATGAACACAGCAACAGCTCCCATCGCGAAGCCCACCTCTGCGCCGCACGACTACCTCGCTCAGGTGTTTGCCCAGTACCCCATCGAGATCGTCTCGGGGCAAGGGGTGTGGCTCAGGAACAGCCGCGGCGAGCGCATACTCGACCTGTACGGTGGACATGCCGTGGCATCGCTCGGGTATGCCCATCCAGCGTGGACGCGGGCCCTCACGCAGCAGGCTCAGACCTGCAACTTTCAGACGAATGCCGTGCACATGCAGGTGCGGCTGCGCGCAGCCGAGAAGCTGGTGAGGTTCTCAGGCCTCGATTTCACAAGCGTCTTTTTCGTCAACAGCGGCGCCGAGGCTGTCGAGAACGCGCTGAAGCTGGCGTTCCGCGTGACGTCGAGATCGCACGTTGCGGCAATCGAAGGCGCGTTCCACGGCCGCACCGCGGCTGCGGGGGCAGTGACGTGGGGCGCCAGGGAAAAGTGGTACGGTTTTCCACGGGCGCCATTCGACGTGAGCTTCGTCCCGCGCCGCGACGTCGCGGCGATCGCGCAGCATGTGACGGAGAAGACAGCCGCTGTGATCGTCGAGCCCGTACAGGGACTCGCGGGTGCCGTCGATATGGGGGCGCCTTTCCTCGAGGCGCTGCGTCGCAGATGCGATGAGGTTGGCGCGGTGCTCATCTTCGATGAGGTCCAATGCGGCGTGGGCCGCACGGGCCATCCTTTCGCCGCGAATCTCTACGGCGTGATGCCGGACATGATCACGACCGCCAAGGCACTCGGAAACGGGTTCCCCTGCGCCGCTCTGCTTGCCTCGGCAAGGGTGTCAGCGACCCTGAAGACCGATCTGCTAGGCACGACTTTCGGCGGTGGACCGATGGCGTGCGCGGCCATGGAGGCGGTCATCGACGCGATCGAGTCGGAAAAGCTGCTCGAGCGCGTGCAGCGAGTGTCTGCATACATCCGGGAGACCTGCATCGTCGGACCCGTCGTGGGGCACCAGGGCGCAGGATTCCTCACGGGCCTGCGTACGACCCGGCCTGCTAAAGCCATTCAGGCAGAGCTGCTCGAGGGCGGAATTCTGGCGGGCACCGCCAGCGATCCGAATATCCTGCGCCTCCTGCCCGCGTTCATCCTGGAGGAAGAGCACGTCGACCTGCTACGGGACGCCCTGGCGGATCTGCCTGCATGAAGCGCTTCCTAGATCTTGCGGATTTCGAGCGCGATGAGATCGTCGCGTTGCTGGAGCTTGCCCGCCGGCTGGAGCGCCATCCCGAGCCGCATGCGCTCGCCGGCAAGATCCTCGGGCTGATCTTCTTCAATCCCTCGCTGCGCACACTGGCGTCCTTCCAGTCGGGCATGGCCCGGCTCGGCGGCAGCTCCTTCGTCATCACTCCGGGGCAGGGGACCTGGCAGCTCGAGACGCGCTTGGGTGCGGTCATGAACGGCGCGGCCGCCGAGCATGTGCGCGAGGGTATCCCCGTATTGGCCTCGTACTGCGATGCGCTGGGCATTCGCGCGTTCGCGGACGGCAAGGATCTGCGCAGCGATCTGGCCGAAACCGTCTTCAAGGCGATGGCGGAGCTCATCGACAAGCCGCTGCTCAATCTCGAATCCGCGGTCAACCACCCGTGTCAGGCCCTGGCGGACTGGAAGACGATGGACGATCTCGGAGTTCCCCGCGGCGGCCGATTCGTCCTCTCCTGGGTGTACCATCCTCGCGCGCTGCCGCTCGCAGTTCCCGCTGCCGCGGTGCACATGGCGGCGATGCGCGGCATGGAGGTGGTTGTGTTGCGTCCGGAAGGGTTTGCACTGCCGCCGGAAATCATGGATAAGGCGCGGCGTGCGGCGGCTCATTCGGGCGGATCGGTGACCGAAACGGCGGAGCGCGCGCAAGCCTTGGACGGAGCGCACATCGTGTACGCGAAAGAATGGGGTGCGACGAGTTGCTACGGCGACGTCGAAGGCGATGCCCGGCTGCGCGGCTCGTTGATCGACTGGTGCGTTCGCAACGATTGGTTCGCCCGCACGGCAGACAGCTGCAGGCTGCTGCATTGCCTGCCCGTCAGGCGCAATACCGCCGTGGCCGATGAAGTTCTCGACGGCGCGCGCAGCGCCGTGCAGCGCGAGGCCTACAACCGCCTGGTCGTGCAGATGGCGGTACTCTACAACATGCTCAAAGGAGTTTAGGAACTCACATGCTCATGCATCGAGGCGATCAGACTCTCGCCATCCGCGCGCTCAAGAGCGCAGCGCCCTATATCCGCATGTACAAGGGAAAGGTTTTCGTGGTGAAGGCCGGCGGCGGCGTGTTCGCCGATACCGAGTCCACGCGCATCCTGATCGAGCAGATCGCCATCCTGCACTACTTCGGGGTTCGCGTGGTCATGGTCCATGGCGGCGGGCCTCAGCTCACAGAGCTTTCCGACGCTCTGGGGGTGCCGACCCGCATGGTCGAGGGCCGGCGCATCACGGACGCCAAGGCCATCGACGTGACATCGATGGTCCTGAACGGGCTCATCAATACCCGGATTCTGGCGATCTGCCGCGACCTCAACATCGACGCCGTCGGAATCAGCGGAGTGGACGCCGGGCTGGTGCGGGCGCACAAGCGGGCTCCGGTGAGGATCGCCTCGAACGGCGAGATGGTCGACTACGGCTTCGTCGGCGACGTCGATAGCGTGGACACGACGGTCATCCGCAAGCTCCTCGATAACGGGTTGATGCCCGTCGTCAGTCCGCTGAGCGCGGATGAGACGGGAGTCCTCCTGAACATCAACGCCGATACCGTCGCCGCGGCGCTCGGTGCCGCCCTCGCGGCCGAGAAACTGATCCTATGCACGGGCGCGCCGGGAATTCTCGGGAGCATGGACGATCCGGGCTCGCTCATTTCCTACACGGATGTGCGCGGCCTCAAGCGTCTGCGCGAGGAGGGCCGGATCCTGGACGGGATGCTGCCCAAAGCGAAAGCGATCGAAGACGCCATCCGTGGCGGAGTGCGACGGGTGCACGTGGTGTCGTACAAGGCTCCCGAGGGCATCCTGGGCGAAGTCTTCACCAATGAGGGCACCGGCACCCTGATCGTGGCGGATGTCAACGCCCTCACGCCGGCTGAGCAGCTGAGTGCGGCCGAGACCGGTTGACGGCGATGACCCGTCTCTGGGACAAGGGTGCGCCGCTCGATGACCGTGTGCTCAATTACACGGCGGGAGAGGACCACGCCCTCGACGAACGCCTCGTGCGTTACGACGTGCGTGCATCGATCGCGCACGCCGAGATGCTCAATTCCCAGAAGCTGATCTCAGACGACGACCTGCAGGCGATCCGCTCCGGCTTGGCCGTCATAGCGGACGAGCATGAGCGCGGCGCCTGGCGCATCGAGCTTACGGACGAGGACGGCCAGACTGCGCTCGAGAAGCGCCTTACCGACCGCATCGGTGCGGCAGGCGGCCGCGTTCACCTTGGGCGTTCGCGCAACGATCAGGTGCTGACCGCGCTGCGGCTCTACCTGCGTGACGTCATCGATGAGCTCGCGGCGGCCGCCTTGAACGTCGCTGCGGCTCTGGACCGGCTGGCCGAGCGGGAGCGGAACACACCGCTTCCCGGCTACACCCACATGCAGCAGGCGATGCCGAGCTCCGTCAAGCTGTGGGCGGGCGGCTTCTCCGCAGAGATTCGCGACGATGCCGAAGGCCTGCGCCTCGTGCAGCGCCGTGCGGGAAAGAGTCCGTTGGGCTCCGCCGCCGGCTATGGCACTCCCGGACTTCCCGTCTCGCGCGAGGCGACGCGCGCGAAACTGGACTTCCCGGTCATCCACGAGCCCGTCACCGCAGTGCAGCTCTCACGCGGGAAGGCCGAAGCGCAGCTGCTCTTCGAGATCGCGTTGCTCATGCAGGATCTTGGTCGCTTCGCGGCCGACGTACTGTTGTTCTACACGCGGGAGTTCGGCTTCCTGCAGCTGCCGGAAGCGTTCACGACCGGCTCGTCCATCATGCCGCAGAAGCGCAACCCGGACGTCTTCGAGCTCATCCGCGGCCGCTCGGCGACCAGCCTCGGCTGCCTGACCGAGGCGCTGAGCGTCTGCGCCAAGCTTCCTTCCGGCTACCAGCGCGATCTGCAACTGCTCAAGTTCCCGTTGTTCCGCGGGATCGACCTCGCGCTGCTGACTCTCGACATCCTGCCGCCAGCCATCGATGCAATGAGCTTCACGCGCGCGGGCATTCATCTGGATCCTGCGATCCACGCAGCGGAGGAAGCAAACCGGCTGGTGGTCGCCGAAGGTATCCCGTTCCGCGAGGCTTACCGTCGCGTGGCGGAGAAGCTCAAGCGGCCGGTTTGATCTGCTGCTGCGCGCGTACAGCAATTTTCCAGCGGGCTCATTTGTCGATCGTGAACACCAGGTCCGCGCCGCGCGCCTGGCCCACTTCAGTCTTGACGGTCCAATGGTCTCCGAGCGTGTACCGCAGCTTCAACGTGTTGAGCTGCTCCGTCAGGCTGACCCCGTAGCTCACATAGAGCCGCGGCGATAGAAATCTCCCGATCACGAGCGACGTCTCGTTCGTTAGATCCGTCTCGAGGCTGACGTCCTGGATGCCGATGCGCGAGCCTAACTGCTGCGCCAGGATGGCCCCGCCCTGCGCCAGGGCCTCGTTGCCCGCCCCTGACTTCTGGTTCTGCACGGACTCCAGTCCGCCGCCAGCGAGAATCAGTGACACGATCTGCGACTGCGGCAACGAAGGGTCGGAGAAGAAGCTGATGCGCGGCTGCTGGAGGGTTCCGCGCACGTTGATGCCGGCGGTCACATCCGGGAATTCCTTGACGGCGCGCAGGTCGACACCGGGATCCTGCACGGGCCCGCCTGTGAAAATGAGGCGGCCGCGCTGGATGTCCAGCTTGCGCGCGTAGGCGCTGTACTTGCCCTCGGCGATCGATAGCTCGCCCGTGGCACGCGTTACCTCGTCATACCCGCTGCGGACTGTGATGTTGCCGGTGAGGCGGCCCGAGAGCCCGGACGTATCGATGTTCACGTGATCGCCCAGAGCGAGCGTGATGGTACTCGTCACAGCCAGCCGTTTCGTCGGGTCCGGGCGCTCCTGGCCTACGAGAACTTCGTCGGATGAGGAGAGGACGGCGCCCTTCAGCTCCGCTGGGACTATCTTCGCGTACGGCACCTTCACCGTGCCGGTGACGTCGATCTTGCGGCCCCCGATGTCGAAATCGAGGTTCGGGGACGCATTGATCTGTGCCTCGGGTACGTCGACGACGCGCAGCCCGGCACCCTCCAGGTGCAACTTGCCGTAGGGCAGGGAGTCGCGCCACTCCAGATGGCCGCCAGCCGTGGCGGTCCCCTGACCGATGTGAGCCGTGCCGTCGAAGTCCAGTCCGTTTTCGGACAGGCGTGCGTCGAACCCGACCTGACGCAATCCCAGGTTGACCTGATAGAAGTCGATCTCGCCATTGGCGACCGTCAGGGAGCCGTTCACGAGCGGGGTTCCGAGTGTGCCCTTGAACTCGACGTCCGCGTTCAGGCTGCCGGCGGCCCTGTCGATGTCAGGAACGTACAGCGTCACGATGCCCAGATCGCCCGTATGCGCATGAAGCTCACCGTGCACCGGCATGCTCATCCACTGCTCCGAAGTGCGCTGCGCCGTGAGCGAGCCCTTGATCGTGCCGATCGTGCCGGCGTCGAGTCCGACCTCCGCGCCGACCGTCGAACGCGTGGCGCTCACAGCGACGAGCCCGGAGCCCAGAGTCGTGTCCTCGACCTTGCCGGTCGGTGACTTGTGAATGAGGTGCGCATCGATCAGGTCCAGGCGCACCGTGCCCTGCGGCGGCTCCGCTGCCCCGCCGAACATTCTTGCGAGGGCATTGATACGGCCGGAGTATTCCACCGACGGGGTGAGTCCCGAGGTGAGCGTGCTCATGGGCAGATCGTTGGCCGTGAACGTCGTCGACCACTGCGCCGGCGTCCATTCCCCGTCGGCGCAGACACTTGCAGGTGTCCCGACGAGGCACATCCAATCGCCGCGCACGTGGTCCGCCGAAACCAGCATTCCAACCGGCCGCTCCAGCTCCAGATGCAGCGCCTCGCTCCCATTGATGGTGAGTCTCGCCAGCTGACCGTCCCACACGCCGCGCGAATACGGTCCGGTTCCCTGTGCAGTCACGGCCAGTCCCGAGGCTTGGGCCTCCAGCCTGACGGCAAAGCTCGACGGCTGTCCCGCAAGCGCGAACGACAGGGTGTCGAGCGTGCGGTTGCGGTACCCGAGCTTGTGCAGGTGCGCGTCGACCTTCGACTCGTGTCCGCCGCCAGGGTCGAAGTCGATCGTGGCGTCGAGACCCTCGAGCGTCACTCCATCGTGATGAATTCCGGCGGCATGCGCGGTTGCGGTGACCGTAGGATCCTTCAGCGTCCCGTGAATCGTCCCGTTCGCCTGGAACTGGCCACGGCTCTCGGGCGCCAGCAGGCTCAGATCCTCGGCTTTGATCGCGAACCGGAGCGCGATCTCCTCGGCGACGCGGCCATCCAGCGCCACAGTCGTGCGGCCCAGTCCCACCCGCACAGCGTCGAATTGCCAGGCCCTGCCGGCGCGACTGAGCTTTCCACCGCCGCTTGCCGCGACGCCTCGCAGCTTGCCGCTCAGATTCCGCACCTCCACGCTGAAGTCTCCGGCATCGGAGAAGCCGCGCCCCTGCGCCGCCAGGGCAAAGCTGACCGCTCCGGGCAAATCGCTGCGGAGGGGCTGCGGATTGATGTTCTGCACTTCGCCGTTCACCACCCACGTCTCGCTCGGCGCCCACGCGACCACGCCGTTCAATTCGCCATGGCCGTCGAGTGCATCCACGCCGGCCCGGCTGAACTCGAATCGGTCCTTGCCGAGAGTCCCGGTGACCTGCAGCGGAATGGGGCTCAGCCCGTTCACGCTGGCCAGCCCGCTCGCATGTACTGCGTACGGCAGGATTCCCTCTAGCGAGAACTCCCCGGAAGCGCTGCGGAACGGAACCTCCTTGCC